>Ga0335073_10006713_pt1 | contig 16175 bp, 16 predicted proteins | sample Lox_Sample_22_FD_207093 | JGI IMG/M metagenome (GOLD analysis project Ga0335073, IMG submission 207093) | Soil microbial communities from Loxahatchee National Wildlife Refuge, Florida, United States - Lox_Sample_2.2 | ecosystem: Environmental > Terrestrial > Soil > Wetlands | place: USA... | reverse complement strand
CGCCGATGCCGGCGAACTCAGCAATCCGGCCGCCGACCTCCTCCGGGCTCCCGGCGAGGCCATTCGCGCGCAACTCAGTTACCTCACGCCCGATCGCCGCGGCCCGCTTGGCGAGCTCGTCCGGTGTGCGACCGCAGCAGACCACCTGGGCCACCGAGTAGATCATCGAGTCTTCATCGCGGCCCGCCGTCGCGCAGGCCGCCCGTACCCGGTCGAATGCCGCCGACGCGTCGCCGATGCTGCTGAACGGCACGTTGTACTCGTTCGCGTAGCGCGCGGCAAGCCTCGGCGTCCGCTTGGCGCCGGCGCCGCCGATCAGCACCGGTGGCCGCGGCAGCTGCGCGGGCTTCGGCAGCCCGGGTGAATCCGTCACCGTGTAGTAGGTGCCGGTGAAGTTGAACTTCTCCCCCACAGGCGTCTCCCACAGTCCGGTGATGATCGCGAGTTGCTCTTCGTACCGGTCGAACCGCTCGCGCAAGTCCGGGAACGGGATGGCGTAGGCCTTGTGCTCGGCGTCAAACCAGCCCGCCCCGAAGCCGAACTCGACCCGGCCCTCGCTCATCTGGTCCACCTGGGCTGCCGAGATCGCCAGCGGGCCGGGGAAGCGGAACGTCGCCGGGCTCATCAGCGTGCCGAGCCGGATCCGCGACGTCTGCAGCGCCAGGCCCGCCAGCGTGATCCACGCGTCTGTCGGTCCGGGCAGACCGCTGACGTCGCCCATCTTCAGGTAGTGATCGGACCTGAAGAATGCGTCGAAGCTTAGGTCTTCGGTTGCCCTGGCGACCCGCAGCAGCGTCTGGTAGCTCGCGCCTTGCTGTGGCTCAGTGAAGATTCGCAGTTTCATGAGCCCATCTTGCCCGCTGGGCCCGCAGGCCGGGCAGCGCCCTAGGAACTGGCGTGCTTCGCTGGCGCCGCGCACTTCAGCGTGCTGATCACCGACCCGCTGAACAGGTGGAACGGGTTGCGCGCAGGCTGCTGCTTCGTGCCAGACCAACCCATCACGAAGACTCGGCTGCCGGCGCTGAACTCCTCACCGAACGTCGTTATCCGGGCCGCCGCGAGAGTGTTCGTACTGGCCAGGTAGCTGGCGACGCCGTTCACCGTCCAGCCGAGGTATCCAGGGCCGACGGCCGGAGGTCCTGCGGCGAACGTACTGTCTCCGCCCAACTGCAGAACGAGTCGCGCCGGCGCGGATGGCGACGGTGAGTAGAACAGCTGCGTCAGGCTTTGCGAGAAGAAAGCGATGGCCTGGCCGTCGGATGCGATAAGCGGTATTGGAGACCAGTAACCCGTGCTCGAACCCATCAGGGTGGACTGGCCGGCGCCTCGCAACTGCAGCGGAACGGCGATCCGGCGCCGCGCGGGGAACACCGTCGCGTCAGCTGCGGCGAGGCTTGAAGCCGGTCCGCCCGGGCGAGCGGCTACCGGCCAGACCAGCGCGTTGTCAGCGAAGACCGGCGGTCCGAAGTAGCCGGTAGCGATCACCACGGTCGCACGACTGGTCAGGTTCGCCTCGACTATCTCCTGCTTACCGCCCTCCGTCTGCGCCCACGCGGCGAACTCGTGCGTTGCCGGGAAGAGGACGGGTGCACTCAGCGGGCCGCCGTGCTGGCCGGCCGGCTCCAGGGTGGCGGTCTGCCCGGTCCGTGGCGACCACAGCTGCACAGGCGTCGTCCCGGTATCCCCCTGGCCACCATGCGTGCCGTAGGTGCTGGTCCAGAGCACGTCGCCGTCCGGCCCGAGGCCGCCTTGCGCCCCGGTGTAGCTGGCGGGCAAAGCCTTGATCTTGGTCAGGATGGCGCCGGTGCTAAGGCTCTCCGCGGCGATGCCGTGAAAGCCGCGCACGGTGGTCTCCGCGTACAGCACAGATCCGTCGCCGGACACTCCAAGCGGCGTGACGCCGGCTTGATTGCTCAGCGGCGATGCCTTCGCCAGCTCGGCGGACAGTGCGGCGTCGGGCGCCGCACTGCAGACCGCTGCGGCTGGCACGTTGTGGTGGTGCTGCGCTGGCTGGCCGCTCAGCCGGAGACCAGTCAGCTGGCTGACTCCGACAGCGGCAAGTGCAATCACCGCCACTGCGGCAGATGCCGCGCCAGCACGGGCGCGGCGGCGTCGCTGCCTGCCACGCGCGACGACCCGGGATGTCGCTGGCACCGGCAGATCCGCGGACGCCAGCTCACCGAAGATCTGGTCCACGAGGTCCTCAGGCATCGGTCGCCTCCGGATTGCTCAGCCGGCCGCGGCCGGGTCTGGGGTCAGCCGTGATCTCGCCCGAGTCGAGCAGAGCCGCGAGGGCATCGCGTCCGCGCGACAGCCAGGCCTTAACGCTGCCGGCCGGGCAGTGAAGTTCTGTTGCGATCTGGCCCACCGGCAGGTCGGCCAGGTAATGCAGGACGAGCACTACCCGCTGGCGCTCTGGCAGCTTCCGCAGCGCGTCGACTAGCGCGACCGTATCGGGACTGATCTCCGGCACGTCGGCGGCGAGCAACTGCCGGGCAGCAGCCCGTGCGGTACGGTCGCGCCGGAACCGGCTCGTCGCGAGGTTGGTAGCCACTCGCCGCACCCAGGCTTCGGGTGAATCGTGCTTGCGCACCGAATCCCACCGCTGCCACGCCCTGGCGAATGCTTCCTGAGCGATGTCCTGCGCATCGGCGATATTCGCGGTCAGCGCGTAGGCGTGCCGGACGACGCGGCGGCCGGCGGCACCGTAGAAATCGTCGAACTCGGCGGCGGCGTCCAGCGCCGCCGGCGGCTCCCCGGCGCCAGGCCGCCCAGGCGCCCGGCGCGATATCTCCGGCTGACCGGCTGGGCCAGGCCAGTCGCCAGCGGCCGCAATTGCTCTCACGTCATGATGACGCGCGTGGCAGTGCCGAGGTTACGACCGGTTGCGGCACGGCCGGTTCCACCTGCACGTGGGTGGCCATCACCGCATTCGAGAACGGCAGCCATTTCACGGCCCCGAGGACGGGAACCATCAAGCACGTGAAGCTGGTGTCGTGTGTGAAGGGGAAATTCCGGCTCCAGCTAGCCAAGGCCCGCCCGGGGAGCCGTAAGGCCAAGATCGTGAAGAACGGTCCTGAGATCACCTACGCCGGCCAGAGTCCGTGCGGGGGTGGCAGCGGCGACCATTACGTCGTCCAGAGCTTCCGGGTCAGGTTGCCTGTAGCCAAGGGAGACTACGTCGCCATCAGGGCAGCAAGAACCGGAACGTTGTCGTGTTCGGGTGGCGACGGCTTCCTGCTATACGCCCCGCCGTTGCCGTAGGCGGTTCGTTCAAGAAGTCACGCTCTGGGGCAAGTTGCGACCTCCTGGTCCAGCTCAGCTATAAGTAGCCGAGGGCAGCCGAGCTAGCTAGGCACGCACCAAGGTTGCCAGGCACTCCACATGGTGCGTCATCGGGAACGCGTCATACCCCCGCAACCCGGCTAGCTGCCAGCCAGCGTCCAGGAGCAGCCGCAGGTCCCGCGCGAGCGTCGCAGGATCGCATGAGACGTAAGCGATCCGGCGCAGCTGCCCGCCACTGCGCGTGCCCATGTCGCTACCGCATAGCGCGTCGATGACCTGCCTGGACGCGCCGGCGCGCGGCGGGTCGAGCACCGCGACACGAGCACCGCCAAGGCCGGCCTGGGTAAGGACCGCCCCGGCATCTCCCCGGTGGACCTGAGCCTGTGGCCAGGCACGCAGGTTACGCCGCGCGTCCCGGACAGCCGCCGGGTCTTGCTCGATGGCGATCACGGCGCCTTCCGGCCCGACCGCCTCGGCCAGCACGCCCGCGAACAGGCCTGCGCCGCAATACAAGTCGAGCGCCGTGTCACCTGGCTGGGGCTCGGCCGCCTGGAGTACAGCTGCCGCGAGCACGTCGGCGGCAGCAGGATGGACCTGCCAGAAGCCGCCAAGGCTGACCCGCCAGTCTCGGCCGGCTGCCCGTTGCGTGAGGTAGCCGCTGCCGCGGACCGGAGTCCGTGCCCCGGATTTGCGTTCCAGCTGAACGGAGTCGGCCGCGAGCTCCGGCAGCGCGTCAGCGGTCGCCGAACCCGTGACGAGCACCCCGCGCTGACCGGTGGCGGGTGCGACGCTGACCTCTGCTGACTGAACCTTTGGCCAGAGCTTGCCGGTAACGTCCACAGCTGCGACTTCGTCGTGCGCGATCAGGCAGCGATCGATCTCGACGATCTCGTGCGACCTGTGCTTGCGCAGGCCGGCCCGCCCGGACGTCCCCACGGCAAACGACACGACTGTCCGCCAGCCAAGCCCATGCTCGTCGTCAAGACCCTGAACCTCGACGTCGGCGTCGATCCCGCCGATGCGGCTGAGCTGCTGACGGATCACCGCGGCCTTCAGTGCGCGCTGGGCAGGCAGGCTGGCGTGCTGCCAGTCGCACCCGCCGCAGCCGCCGGGTCGCGCATAACGGCAGGGCGGAGTCACCCGGTCCGGGGACGGCCGCAGGATCCGGGTCGCATCGGCCCTCGCAAACCGGGCCGTTGACTGAGTCACGGTAGCGAGGACGCGCTCGCCGGGCAGGGCATGCCGGACGAAAATCACCCGGCCCGTATCATCTTGCCGACAAACGCACCAGCCGCCGTGGACGACCTCGCCGGCCGTGAGCTCGAGCACGTCCCCGGCTTGCGGCGGGTAGGCAGCCTCGGTGGTCACGGGCTACATCGTGCCTTGCCGGCGCGGGCCAGGCCCGGGCTGGGTACCGGACTGGCTGGCAGCCGGAGCCGGGGGGCTGGCAGCATCACGCCAGAGGACGTACCTTGACTTGACCGCTCTGGCTTGGAAGGAAGCACGTGCATATCGTGATCATGGGATGCGGGCGGGTTGGCTCGAGTGTCGCGCATTCCCTTGAGGATTCCGGTCACTCGGTCGCCGTCATCGACCAGGATCCCGAAGCCTTCAGGAAGCTGCGGTCCGGTTTTAAGGGCGTCAAGGTGACCGGCATCGGCTTCGACCGGGACGTGCTGATCGAGGCGGGCATCGAGAGGGCCGACGCCTTCGCGGCTGTCAGCAGCGGCGACAACTCCAACGTGATCGCAGCCCGGGTAGCCAGGGAGTCGTTCGGCGTGCAGCGGGTCGTGGCGCGTATCTACGACCCCCGGCGGGCTTCGGTCTACCAGCGCCTGGGGATCCCGACCGTGGCGACGGTGGCATGGACTGCCGACCAGATGCTGCGAAGGCTGATCCCGGAGGGGGCCGAGTCGCTGTGGCGCGACCCGACCGGAGCGGTCGTCCTTGCCGAGGTCGCCTACTCCGATGACTGGATCGGCCGGAAGGTCTGCGACCTGGAACAAGCGGCGCGCGCTCGGATCGCCTATATTTCCCGGCTCGGCGAGGCAGTCGTGCCGGGCCCGAATCTGGTGGTCCAGGAGGGCGACGTCGTGCACGTCATCGCCGGGGAGAGCGACATCGCCGAGATCGCCAGGGTTTTCGCAGCGACAGAGCCCGGCAAGGGAGGTCACTGATGCGGGTCGCGATTGCCGGTGCGGGCGCGGTCGGCCGCTCCATCGCTAAGGAGCTCCTTGATAACGGGCACGATGTCCTGCTCATTGACAAGGACCCGAACTCGATCAAGGTCCATAGCGTGCCCAGGGCGGAGTGGCTGCTGGCCGACGCCTGCGAGATAAGCGCGCTCGACGACGCTGCGCTGGAGCGCTGCAACGTCGTCATCGCGGCGACCGGCGACGACAAGGCCAACCTGGTGGTGTCGCTCCTCGCCAAGACCGAGTACGGCGTGCCGCGCGTGGTGGCCCGGATCAATCACCCCAACAACGAATGGTTGTTCAACGAGTCGTGGGGCATCGACGTGGCGGTTTCTACCCCGCGACTCATCTCCGCCCTGGTCGAGGAAGCTGTCAGCGTCGGCGACCTGGTACGGCTGATGACCTTCCGGCAGAGCGAGGCGAGCCTTGTCGAGCTCACCATGCCAGCGGGCGCCCCGCTGGCAGGAGAGCGAGTCGGCAGCATCGCGTGGCCGGTCGACACCGCGCTCGTCGCCATCCTGAGGGATGGACGTGTGATCGTGCCGAGCGCGGACGATCCGCTGGAGGCTGGTGACGAACTGCTGTTCGTCACCAGCCAGAACGTCGAGCAAGAGCTCGCGACGCTGCTGGCCAGCGGCCACTAGACGCTGCCTGAGCCCGCTACCTGGTTTCGGTGATCTCCGGCCCGCGCTCGAACGGACTGAACGGGTCCTGGTCTTGGTCCTGAGCTGCGAGCTGTCCCTCAAGGACCTGCCGCGCCTCGTCCGGAAGCCGGATTTCAAGCGGCTTACGCGGCGGCTCCGCGTGCTCGCCGCGGACGACCACGACATCGGCGAAGATCTCCTCGAACGGTATTGCTAGCTCTGCGTCGTCTGCAGCGGGACCGCTGATCAGGCCGCGCAGGAACCACCGCGGGCCGTCCGCGCCGAGGAAGCGGAGCAGTTGCGGCGGAATGTCGTGGCCTTCTGCGCCCTGTGGCACTACCCGGGCGAGCAGTTCGGGCCCGAATGGTCCGTTCTGCTGGGCGCTCTGACCGCCTGCTTTAGCCACTTCCTCGCCGATCTCCGGCATGACCTCGTGCCACAGCCCCGAGCTTCGCGGAGCGGCGAACGGCTGGAGTTGCAGCCCGCTCTCGCCGCTAACCACCGCAATCGAGATGCCGTCTTGCTCCGAGACAAAGACCTGGACGTCGAATCCCTCGCGAACCGGGACCAGCAAGCTGCCGAAGTCGATCCGCTCGCCCTCGGGATACTCACCCGCTCCGTCCCACGGACCCGCGGACCGCGTCATGGCCGGGCTAATGACCTGCGAGTCACGCAGCCGGGTCCAGGTGGCCGGGTCGCCCAGGTCCGGCCGGTCGCTGCGCTGGCGGGCAGGCTCGGTCAGGCCGCCCGGACCGTCACCGGCCCGCTCCTCGCTGGCGACATCCTCATCCGCGGAATAGGCGGTCTGCTCGGCCTCGGCCCATTCGTCCTCGGGCCACTCGTCTGCCGCCAGTTCCTCTCCGGCCCACTCCCCCTCGCCGTTGTCCTGCTCTGCCAGCTCATCGTCGGCTGCCGGGTAATCACCAACCTCGGGCTCGACGCCGGTAGCCTGCTCGCCGCCACGGCGACGCCGTCGGAACACCCCGCACGCTCCTTACCTCTCAGCCAGCCTGCTGGCCGGCCGGGACCTAGTCCTCACCAGAAGGATTGCCGCCCATCGCATGGCCTCCGGTCGAACCGTGGCCGCCATCACCGCGCCGCGACCCTGGCAGGGTCACCACCTCCCGCCAAAGCGGGCGTTCCACCTTCTGAATAACAAGCTGCGCAATCCGGTCACCACGCCGGAGCTGAACCGGATGGTCGGCATCGGTGTTCAGCAAAATCACCTTGATCTCGCCACGGTACCCCGCATCGACTGTGCCCGGCGCATTGACGATCGTCAGCCCGTGCCGGGCCGCTAGCCCGGAGCGCGGATGCACGAACCCTGCGTACCCATCTGGCAGCGCGATGCACACGCCCGTGCCGACAAGGACCCGCTGGCCAGGCTGCACATCCACGTCTGCGGTCAGGTACAAGTCACTGCCCGCATCGCCCGGGTGAGCGCGCTGCGGGATCGGCAGATCTGGATCAAGCCGCTTGATCAGTACCTCCACTGATCCCGGCTCACTGCAGGCACACGTCATCTGACCGTCCTTCGCGGGGTGTGGTTCCGGCTGGCTGATCGTAGCCCGGAAGGCTAGCCGTCCGGCGTATCGTCGCGCAGCGCAGGCCAGGCGTAGACGATGACAGCAACGAACGGGATAGCGATGATGGCGCCGGGGATGCCAGCCACGATTCCGCCCACCGCCAGCGCCAGGATGATCGCCAGCGGATGGAGCTTGATCATCCGCCCGACTACCAGCGGCTGCAGCAGGTGACTCTCGATCTGATTCTCCAGGACGAAGACGCCCAGCAGGATGACGGCAGCAACCCAGCCTTTGGTCGCCAGCGTGACCAGGATGGCCAGCGCGCCGACCACCAGGATGCCGATGATGGGGACGAAGGCCGCGATGAAAATCAGCACGATGAAGGGCACGAGGAGCGGAACCCCGAGCAGCCATAGCGCCAGCCCGATGAACAGAGCGTGGATGGCGGCCACGACGGTCGTTCCCCTGATGTAGTGGGCCAGCGCCTGCCAGGCAGCAACCCCGGCGTTATGCACCCGGCGGCGCGCATCTCCCCGGGCCGCCTTGCTGACGAAACCCCAGATCACATCACCGTCCTTGATCATGAAAAACGAGATGAACAGGGTCAGGATCACGCCGGCCAGGAACTCAAGCGCGTATTTACCGGTAGTCAGCACGGTCCCGGCGACCACCGACTTGTGCTGCGAGATGTAGTTCAGGGCTTCGTTGCTGAGTTTTGATAGCCGCGTCTTGTTCAGATGGAACGGCGCCCCCGCCAGCGAGCGCTGCACCTCGTTCGCGGTCCGCTGGGTTTCGTTGAAGAGCGTCGGGTAATCAGCGCTGATCTGCGTCGCCACCAGTGTGATCGCGCCCGCGATGACCAGCAGAGCGAGCAGGAAGCAGCACCAGGTAGACAGCAGTGCGCCGGCACCGCGGCGGCGAAGCCAGGCAGCAAGCGGCTCAAGCAGCGCGGCGAACAGCAACGCGCCGATGAAGGGCAGCACGACCAGGCGCAGGTACACCGCGAAGCGGAATGCCAGGTAGATCAGCAGTCCGGTGAGCAGCAGCCGCCAGGACCATGCGGCCGCCTGCCGCAGCAGCCTCGGCACCTGCATGTCCGGGCTGATCTGGCTGCGGTCGGCAACGGCCTGGGCCGGCCCGTCTGCCGGCTGCGCCCCGGCCGCGGCTTCTGGCCTGGGCGCTATCTCTGGCTCGGCCGGCTCACGCTCGCCAGCGCCCGTCCCGCCGGCCCGCCACAGTCGCCGCACAGCACCCCGCAGCCCGTCGGACTGTCCGGCGCGGGCCGCACCCTGCTGCTCGCTGATGTCTCGACTCGACGGGCCAGTCATGCCAGTACATCTAACCAACTACGGTGGTGCCATGCATTTCTACCGGGAACGCCTGTTCGCGCCGCCGCTGTGGTGGGTGCTCGGTATGGTCACCATGCTGACGTTCGGAGCGATCGTCTGGACCGGCTTTGATCTCCTGATCACCATCGCGGTCTTCGCCGTGCTGATCGGGACCACCGCGGCATTCCTGCTGAACTGGGGCCGGGCAGTTATCGAGGTGACCGCCGGAGAGCTGCGGGCGGCGGGCGCGACCCTTCCGCTGGCCATGACCGGTGAGGTGCGGGCACTGAACGAGGCGCAGGCACGTGCCTTGCTCGGGCCCCGCGCAGACCCCACCGCTTATTCGCTGATCAGGCCCTACCTGCGGTGCGCGGTCTACGTCGAGATCAAGGGGCCGGACCCGGCAACCCCGTACTGGCTGCTGGCGACCAGGCACCCGGCCGAGCTCGCTGCGGCAATCGAGACTTCTCGACCCGTGGTCAGCCCTGGCGGGCTGGCCATGACATGATCACCCAGAGCAACCAGCAATCACGCGACAACGGGTCAGGTGCTGAGGAGGACAGGCTGATGGCAGACAAGAGCGGCGGAGGCAGCCGTCTGGTAAGCGCACTGGTTGGCGCTGGCGCCGCCTTTCTGGCACGCAAAGTCCTTACCTTCGGCTGGACGAAGATTACCGGCAAGAAGCCGCCGGAGCACCCGGAGGACCCGCAGGTCGCCCTGCGAGAAGCGCTGATCTGGGGCATCGTCGTCGGGGCCGGCGTCCACACAGCCCGGATGCTGGCGACGCGAGCCACGGCCCGCCGGTCCTCGGGCAGCGGCGGGACCTCGGCCTAGGATCTCCGTCAGCTCCCTGCCGCACTGTTGCTTGCGGCACCGGTGTCTGCACCACTGGCGAGCCGGTTGCCCTAGCATGTCTGCGTGCATGGGAAGAACCGGTCTCGCCTGACCTATCAAATCGGCTACGCGATCCGCAACCCTGGCCGCATCGCCGGGTATGCGCGCCGCCGTGGCCGCGACGCCTGGCTCGGGCTGACTACTCGTGATCACGTCAGCTACTACCGCGCGGTGATGCGCTCCGACACCAGCCGCAGCAGCGATGCCGCGGTTGGCAGTAAGACCCGCGAGGGCTGGCTGCAGCTCGGCCAGTTGCAGTTCGATTACCTGTCCAGCCACGGACTCAAGCCCGACATGCGGATGCTCGAGATCGGCTGCGGCAACCTGCGGGCCGGGCGGCTGTTCATCGATTACCTCGACGCGGGCAACTACTACGGCACCGATATCTCGCCGGACATCCTGCTCGCTGCCCAGCGCACCGTGAGCGAGCACGGCCTGCAGGCAAAGATGCCGTACCTGACTCTCGTTAACGACCTGCGCCTGGACTTCCTGCCGGACGGTCATTTCGACGTCGTGCACGCGCACAGTGTCTTCTCCCACTCGCCGTTCTCGGTGATCGAGGAGTGCCTGGCTCACGTCGGCCGGATCATGGCCCCCGGCGGGTTCTTTGACTTCACGTTCGACCGCACCGCCGGCACCGAGCACCAAGTGCTGCGAGAGGACTTCTATTACCGCACCGAAACGCTGATCGACCTGGCGCAGCGGCACGGCCTGTCAGCGGAGTACCTGGCGGACTGGGAAGAAACCGGCCACGAGCAGTCAAAGATCCGGGTGACCAAGCCAGCCTAACCATGCAGAATGCTGGCAAACCGGGCGCGGACGAGCCAAGATCCGTTCACCCGCGCGGCATAGCTGTCAGGGATACTTTTCTCCGCGCTCGCGGACCACACTTGTAGCCACGAGGCTGCGGGCATAGTGGTTCAGGAGGTGGAGATGGCTGCCTACAGGGAGGCCTCACTGGCCAGGGTGCTCGGCATGGTCCTGGCCGGGGGCGCTGGCAAGCGACTAGCCCCGCTGACTGCCGACCGGGCGAAGCCCGCGGTGCCATTCGGCGGCTTGTACCGGCTGGTCGATTTCGCGTTGTCCAACCTCGTCAACTCCGGGATGCGACGCATCTGCGTGCTCACCCAGTACAAGAGCCACAGTCTGGACCGGCACATCACCACTACCTGGCGGCTCAGCAGCCTGCTCGGCAACTACGTGACGCCCGTCCCGGCGCAGCAACGGCTTGGCCCGCACTGGTACACCGGCTCAGCCGACGCCATCTATCAGTCGCTGAACCTGATCTTTGATGACCAGCCGGACATCGTCGCCGTGTTCGGCGCCGACCATGTGTTCCGGATGGACCCGCAGCAGATGATTGACGAGCACATCCGGCACGGCGCCGGCGTCACGGTCGCGGCCATCCCGGTGCCGCGGGACGAGGCGACAGCGTTCGGCGTGATCCGGGTAGCGCCTGACGGGCGCACCATCGAGGCGTTCCTGGAAAAGCCCGCTGACCCGCCGGGCATGCCCGGCCGGCCTGAGATGGCGTACGCGTCGATGGGCATCTACATCTTCAGCACGGACGTCCTGGTGTCCGCCCTGCGTGAGGATGCCGCCGACGACGCCAGCCGTCACGACATGGGCGGCGACATCGTGCCGATGCTGGTCAAGACGGGCGCCGCCCAGGTCTACGACTTCCTGGAAAACAAGGTCCCTGGCGCCGAGCCGCGCGATGTTGGTTACTGGCGCGACGTCGGAACGCTGGACTCGTACTTCGAGGCGCAGATGGACTTGTGCGCCGTTCACCCGATCTTCAACCTCTACAACGACAAGTGGCCGCTGCTGACGCAGGTGCCGTCACAGCCGCCCGCCAAGTTCGTGCACGATAGCGGTGACCGGATCGGCAGGGCGATCAACAGCGTCGTCAGCAACGGTGTCATCGTGTCCGGCGGCCTGGTCCGCGACGCGGTGCTGTCACCGGGCGTCCGGGTGAACAGCTGGTCCAGGGTCGAGCGCGCCGTCATCCTGCACAACACCAAGATCGGGCGGCACGCCGTCGTCGAGAACGCCATCATCGACAAGAACGTGGATGTCCCGGAAGGCGCCGTCATCGGGGTCGACAAGGAGCACGACCGTGCCAGGGGCTTCGTGGTGTCCGAGGGCGGCATCACTGTCGTCGGCAAGGGCCAGGAAGTGCCGCTGTGACCAGGTCGCATCCATGACGGGAACGGGCTCGTGACCGACGCGGCCCCCGGCACCGCGCAGCCGCTCAGGGTGGCAATGCTGACCAGGGAGTACCCGCCGGAGGTCTATGGCGGCGCCGGCGTGCACGTGGAGTATCTGGCCAGGGCGCTGGCCAGCCTGGTAGACCTCACCGTGCACTGCCAGGGCGCGGACCGGTCGGCGGCCGCGCTAGCGACGGCAGCTGATCCGGCGGTACCGCCCGCAGTCGCGCACCGGCCGTGGGACAAACTGGCCGGCGCGAATTCCGCGCTCCAGGTGATCTCGACCGACCTCGCCATGACCGCGGCCGCAGGCGGCGCCGACCTGGTCCACTCGCACACCTGGTACGCCAACCTGGCCGGTTACCTGAGCTCGCTGCTCTACGGCGTGCCGCACGTGATGACGGCGCACTCGCTGGAGCCGCTACGGCCATGGAAGGCCGAGCAGCTCGGCGGCGGCTACGCCTTGTCGAGCTGGTGCGAACGTACCGCCATCGAGTCCGCCGCCGCCGTCATCGCAGTGTCGCAAGGGATGGCCGCCGACATCCTCGTTTCCTACCCGGAAGTGCCAGCAGATCGCGTGCATGTGATCTACAACGGGATCGACGCCGAGCAATACCGTCCAGACCGTGGCCGCGACGTGCTGGACCGGTTCGGGGTCGACCCGGCTGCGCCGTCTGTAGTGTTCGTCGGGCGCGTCACGCGGCAGAAGGGCCTGCCGGTACTGCTGCGGGCGGCCGAGTGGATCGATCCGGCGGCGCAGCTCGTGCTGTGCGCGGGCCAGGCTGACACGGCGGAGCTTCAGGCCGAGGTAACCGGACTTGTCGAGCACTTGCGCGGGAGTCGCTCGGGGGTCATCTGGCTGCCGGGGATGCTGGCCAAGTCCGAGGTGATCCAGATCCTCAGCCATGCAACCGTCTTCGCCTGCCCGTCAGAGTACGAGCCTCTCGGGATCGTGAACCTTGAGGCGATGGCCTGCGGGGCCGCCGTCGTCGCGTCGGCCGTCGGCGGTATCCCCGAGGTGGTGGCGGACGGTCAGACCGGGTTGCTTGTGCCGCCTGGCAATGAGCAGGCGCTGGCGGACGCAATCAATGCGCTGGTTGCTGATCAGGCTAGGGCGGCCGAGTTTGGCGCCAGCGGCCGGCGCCGGGCTACGGCCGAGTTCAGCTGGGCCAAGATCGCTGCCCAGACGGCCGGCCTGTACGCGGAGCTGGTTGGGCGCTAGCTGGGAGGCCGGCTCGGCCGCCGCACCGCCCCACCGCCGGCCGCCGAGCGGCCGTTCTAGCGCGCCGCCATCCAGCCCACCCCACCGGGCCAAGCACGTTCGGCACGCGTTGTGTTAGGTTGAGATACATCTTGACTTTGGAGGCAGGCAGATGGAGTCAGGCGAACAGCCCGATCCGCGGCCGGGCACGGACCTGCCCGCGGATCCGCAGGCTATCCGGGCCGGTGACCGGGACCGGGAAGCGGTCGTACAGCGGCTGCAGGAAGCCTTCGCCGAGGGCAGGCTCGATGACGACGAGTTCGACCAGCGAACCAGGGCTGCGTTGACTGCCCGGCTGAGCACCGATCTGGCCGTGCTCACTCGCGATCTGCCGGAGAGCACAGGGCCCGGTCGGGTGGCTGAGCCTGCCGCCGCGGGCGTACGGAAGCCTGGCAAGTTCGCTGTCGCGTACAAGAGCTCCATCCGGCGCGGCGGGCGGTGGCACGTGCCCGAGCAGTTCCGGGCAATCGTCTATAAAGGCAACGGTCACATTGACCTGCGCGCGGCCGAGCTGACTGCGCCCGTCACCACGCTGTTCGCCGTCGCCTACAAGTCCCGCATCGATGTGCTTGTCCCGCTCGGCGTCCGGGTCGAGCTTGACGGCTTCGGCGTGAGCAAAGGCTGGTCAGCCGAGGAGGACCTGGAGAGCCGTCTTCCTCCGGGCGCGCCCGTCGTGCACGTCCGCGGCATCGGCTACAAGGGCACGATCGAGGTCAGCACGAAGCCGCACGGGCCCGCCTCGCTCGGCGGCACGCCGGACAGACGGTCGCTGCCCAGTTCTTGAAGCCACAGGCGCTGCCGTTGAAGCCACAGGGCAGAACCAATCGGGCGTTACCGTATAAATCTACGAGGCCGACGCCACATTTCATCGATCTTGTCCGCGCTGTGGGCCAGTTTGTCCCGATTCACGCGGCAAAAACCAGTGAAATGTAGCTGCGGCGGCTGCCGTTTCGGCTGAAGACCGGCCGGCTGGAGCTCAGGTGACCGAGCCGGCTGCGGCGCCGGTCACCCGGTCGCCCCAGCGGGCGATCTCCGCCTCAAGGTCCAGCGGCCTGATCATCGATCCGCCAGCCGTCTCTTCCGGCCAGTCCTCGGCTGGCACCCGCCACATCACCTCGAACTCGATGCCGCTCGGGTCCTTGGCGTAGAGCGACTTCGACACGCGATGGTCGCTGGCTCCGACGAGAGCGTTCCGGCGGGCGAGCCGCTCGCGAACCGCGGCAAGCTCCGCCAGCGTGCCTACCTCCCAGGCCAGGTGGTACAGGCCAAGGTAGCTGCCCTGGGGCAACTGAGCATCGGGCACCGAGAACAGGCCGAGGTCGTGATCGTTGGCCGTGCCCTGGGCGCGCAGGAACGCGGCCCGGCCAGGAATCTCCATGGCGACCTCGAAGCCGAGCGTGTCGGTGTAAAAGTCGACGCTCGCGGCCAGGTCGCGCACGTAAAGGACGGCATGGTTGAGGCGGCGGACAGCCATCACAGTTCTCCCGTTGAGGTTTGCCTGAAATAAGCTTGCGCCCTGCGCGCACATTCCCGGAACTGGCCCAGGTGTTGGGCAATTCGCCCCCTTTGCGTCGCGCCTCGTCGACTTTTCATCCGGAACGTGACCCGCAAATCGAATGAAATGGGTCGATGAGATCGCCCAGGAGGGCTGTTCTGGATGAGAAGTGACTGGGGACGGCTGCTGAGGACGACTCAGGTAGCGGCTACCGGGCCGGTGTACACGCTACGCGGCCGGATCGGGATATTGCGCTCGTACTCTTCGAGAGCGTGGGCTAGCCAGCCCGCGGTGCGACCGGTCGCGAAGATCGCCTCTCCTGAGCCCCGGATCATTCCGGCCACCTGGGCCAGCACCGCGAGGGCGAACTCGATGTTGGGTTCCGGCAGCGCCCGCCGGCGCGCCTCATCCGTCACCGCCGAGGCGATCGCCAGTTGCGGCGCATCAGGCGCGAACTCAGCGATCAGGCCGAGCAGCAGCTCCGCCCGCGGATCACCGTCCTTGTATACGAAGTGACCGAAGCCAGGCAGCTTCTCGCCGCGCCGGAGCAGGTCGCCGACCACCCGCGGCGCGTCTGCCGGCGAGCTGGCCGAGCTCAGCATTAGCTCGGCACCGAGCGCCGCTCCGCCATGCAGAGCACCGCCCATGGCGCCGAGTCCGGTGGCGACGACCGCGTACGGGTCGGCTCGCATCGACGCCGCGACCCTTGCCGCCAGTGTCGACGCCGCCAGTTCGTGGTCGGCGACCAGGACAAGGGCTGCGTTCAGCACGCGAATCAGGCCGGACGCGATCGGCCCAGCGCACAACTTCGGCGCGAGCCTGGCAGCGACCCCTAGCTCGGCGTCCACGCCCGGCCCCGCGGCCACGCCCGGCGCAACAGCGGGCTCCCCGTGCGCGGCACTCGCATCCGGCAAGGCGCCGGTCATGCCCGCTACCAGCGCCTTGCCTGCCTGGACGACGGCGGGCACGTCCAGGTGCAGCCGGAACTGGTCAGTGGCGGCCAGCGCCGGGACGATCACCTGCAGGCGCTCGAGCGGAAGAGTTCCGGCGGGCAGCGCGGCCTGAGCGGCACGGCCCGCCGCAAGCGCCTCAGCGGTGGCCTGCCAGCCGCTGACATGCGCGGTCACCGAGCCAGATTCGCGCGCCGACCCAGAGCCTCCGGCCGGCATCGGATCCGCGTCCAAGACACCCGCCGGCCGATCCTCGGCCGCCGGCCGATCCTCGGCCGGGCGGGCCGCGGCCGGGCGGGCCCCAGCGGGCACTGCCCCCGTCCACAGGAGCATCGCCACGTCCTCGAAACTGCACCGCAGCGCGAGGTCAGTCGCGTCATAGCCGCG
>Ga0335073_10006712_pt1 | contig 16176 bp, 15 predicted proteins | sample Lox_Sample_22_FD_207093 | JGI IMG/M metagenome (GOLD analysis project Ga0335073, IMG submission 207093) | Soil microbial communities from Loxahatchee National Wildlife Refuge, Florida, United States - Lox_Sample_2.2 | ecosystem: Environmental > Terrestrial > Soil > Wetlands | place: USA... | reverse complement strand
CATGGTCGCCAGCGGCACCCGGCCGGTCGACAGCGCGCACCCGTACAACGGCCCGAACCACGGCTTCCGGCTGTTCACGCCGACCACCGGCGGCAAGCACCAGATCTGCGCGTACGCCCTCAACGCCGGCCCGGGCACGGTGAACGCCAGGTTCGGCTGCGTCACCGTGACCCGCGCGGTGAACCCGTACGGCGCCTCGACCGCGATCATCCGGGCCGGCACCAGCAACACCGTCCAGCTGGCCGGCTGGGCCCTGGATCCGGACAGCGCCGACCCGGTCCAGGTGCACGTCACCGTGGACGGCACGGACCGGGCGACCCTGCCCGCGAACGTCCCCTACGCCGGCACCACCGCCCGCTTCCCGCTCTACGGCGGCTCGCGCGGCTACTCGGGCTCGCTGGCCCTCGATGCCAACGAGCACACCGTGTGCGCCATCGCCTACAACCTGGGCACCGGCTCGAACACCTCGCTCGGCTGCGCGCTGATCACCACCTCGGGCAACGCCGCACCGGCCGTGCCGACCGACCTCACCGCGTGGCCGGGCAGCCGCCAGGCGACCCTGAACTGGACCGCGCCGCGATCGGTGAACGCCGCCGTCACCGGTTACGTCATCACCGTCTACCCCGGCGGCCGGGCGGCACCGGTGCCGGGCGCGGTGACCAGCCTGGTCGCCACCGGGCTGACCAACGGCGTGCACTACACGTTCAGCCTGCGCGCGGTGAACTCGCTCGGCGCCGGTTCGTCGGCGAGCGTCTCGACCGTGCCGACCAACATCCCGCCGCAGATCACGCCGGCGCCGGTGTCGACCAGCCACTACATCCGCAACATCACCGGCAACCTGTCCGCGGACGCGGCGCTGCTGCGCAACATGGGCGCCAGCGACGCCTCGCACAACCCGTCCGGGCACACCTACCTGATCCTGCTGCAGATCGGCGGCCAGGACGAGGCCGACCACGGCGCGCTGCTCTCGGCGACCGCCCGGTTCGTCACCTACCCGGCGGTGGTGAGCGCGATGAAGGCCTACCTGGACGGCTACGCCACCCGGCAGCGGCCGTACGCGCCGCTGACCCTGGCGATCGGCACCAACAACGACGTCGACGTCAGCGCCTCGGCCGGGGCGTCGTGGGCCCGCAACGTGGTCAACCCGGTCGCGGCATACGCGGCGAGCCACCACCCCGGCGTGGCGGTGGCCGGCGCGAACGACATGGAACCCGGCTTCTCCGCCTCGGTCGGGGCCACCCGCTCGTGGCTGTCGGGTTACCTGGGCGCCACCGGTGCCCGGTTCGTCTTCAACGGCTCGGCCGATGGCTGCTCGACCAGCGCCACCGGCAGCCGGTGCAACAACGGCTGGTCGATGGCCGACCTGCAGTGGCTGGCCGGCGGCGCCGCGCCGAGCCGGACGATCAGCCTGCCGCAGATCTACAACTACGCGATGCCCCTGCAGTGGAAGAACATCTCGCTGACCGGCACCGGCGCCGGCCGGGCCCGGATCAACTTCGGCGGCCCGCTGACCGAGTACACCGCGTGCCAGCAGGCCGGCTCGTGCGGCAGCATCGGCAACACCGACGCGTGGAACCGGCTGTGGGCGGCGATATCCTCCAACCCGGCGACCAGGCAGTCCCAGCTGCCCAACGGCACCGACCTGCGGATCAACTAGCCGCCCGAACGCGATCGACAAGGCGGACCGAATGCAAGGGATCGTGCTGACCCGGCTGGTGGCCCTCGGGACCACCGCCCTGCTGCTGGCCGGCTGCACCCAGCGCAGCCAGCCCGGCGCCGCGGCGTCCGGGCCGACCGGAACCGGCAGCGGGACCACCGCGCCGACGAGTGCCAGCGCGCCCAGCAGCATCAGCAGCCCGATCCCGTTCTCGCCGCCGGCGACCAGCACCTCGGCCACCAGCACCGCGGCCCCGACGCCGACCGCCACCCCCAAACCCAGCCCCAGTTCGGTGATCGAGGCGGGCGGCTGCCCGACCTCGGCCCTGACCGTCCGGGCGCTGCGCGGCTCGGGCGCGGCCGGTCACGAGTTCGCGTTCCTGCAGTTCACGAACTCCTCGGCCAGCACCTGCTCGCTCACCGGCTATCCCGGGGTGCAGCTGATGGTCGGCGGCAAGCCCCTCGGCCGGCCCGCGGCCCGGTCCGGCAAGCCGGTGCGGACGGTCCGGATCGCCCCCGGCACCAGCGTCTCAGCCGGGCTGGTGGACGACTCCTCGTGCAACGCCCCGATCTCGGACTCGGTGCAGGTGTACCCGCCGAACCGCACCGACCGGCTCGTGCTGCCGCTGGCCCTGCGTGGCTGCCCGCTGCACATCGACCCGGTCTCGGCCGGCTGACCGGACGGCCACCGGCCGGCGCGATGAAACAATGAACCACATGACCTATCTCGCCGCCGACGACCGCTACGAGCGCATGCCCTACCGCCGGGTGGGAGCCAGCGGCATCAAGCTGCCGCTGATCTCGCTGGGCCTCTGGCACAACTTCGGCGACGACCGGCCGCTGCAGGGCCAGCGCGAGATCCTGCGCCGGGCCTTCGACCTCGGCATTACCCACTTCGACCTGGCCAACAACTACGGGCCGCCGTACGGCTCGGCGGAGTCGAACTTCGGCAGGGTGCTGGCCCAGGACTTCAGGCCGTACCGGGACGAGCTGTTCATCTCGACCAAGGCCGGCTGGGACATGTGGCCCGGCCCGTACGGCGACCTGGGGTCGCGCAAGTACCTGCTGGCCAGCCTCGACCAGTCGCTGTCGCGGCTGGGCCTGGACTACGTCGACGTCTTCTACCACCACCGCAACGATCCGGACACCCCGCTGGACGAGACGGTGGGCGCCCTCGACCAGGCCGTCCGGTCCGGCAAGGCGCTCTACGCCGGCATCTCGTCCTACTCCGCCGACCGCACCCGCCAGGCGGCCGAGATCCTGCGCGGCCTGGGCACGCCGCTGTTCATCCACCAGCCGTCGTACTCGCTGCTGAACCGGTGGGTGGAGCACGGCCTGCTCGCCACCGCTGCCGAGGTCGGTGCCGGCGTGATCGCGTTCTCCCCGCTGGCGCAGGGAATGCTCACCGACCGCTACCTCGACGGCATTCCGGACGACTCCCGGATGGCGGAGAACTCCTCGCTCTCGGCCGACCTGCTGACCGAGCAGAACCTGGCCCGGATCCGCGCGCTGAACGAGATCGCCTCGCGCCGCGGGCAGTCCCTGGCCCAGCTCGCGCTGGCCTGGGTGGCCCGGGACGAGCGGGTGAGTTCGGTGCTGGTCGGCGCGTCGTCGGTGCGCCAGCTGGAGCAGAACGTCGCGGCGCTGGACAATCTGGCCTTCGCCGATGCCGAACTGGCCGAGATCGACGAGCACGCTGTCGAGGGCGGCATCGACCTCTGGCGCCAGGCCGCCACGAGCTGAGCCACCAGCAGCTGGACCTGCCGGAACCTCCCGGCACCCGAACCTCCCCGGAGCACGCATGAAACTCGCCCTGCACGTCACCTCGTTCGACTACCCGGACGGGCCCGCCGCGACCGGCCACACGCTCGCCCGGATCGCCCGGTCGGCCGAGGAAGCCGGCCTGGACGCGCTGACCGTGATGGATCACCTCTTCCAGATCGAGATGATCGGCCCGCACACCGACCCGATGCTGGAGGCCTACACGACCCTCGGCTTCATGGCCGGGGTGACCTCGCGGCTGAAGCTGGGCGCCATGGTCACCGCCGCCGTCTACCGGTCACCGGGCCTGCTGGTCAAGGCGGTCACCACGCTGGACGTGCTCTCCGGCGGCCGGGCGTTCCTGGGCATCGGCGCGGCCTGGAACGAGCAGGAGTCGATCGGCCTGGGCCTGTCCTTCCCGCCGGTCGCCGAGCGCTTCCGCCGGTTGGAGGAGACGCTGCAGATCGCCCGGCAGCTCTGGAGCGACGAGGACGGCCCGTACGCGGGAACCGAGTACCAGCTGGGCGCGACGGTGAACTCCCCGCAGTCGGTGCAGCGCCCGCACCCGCCGATCCTGATCGGTGGCGGTGGTGAGCGCAAGACGCTCCGGCTGGTGGCCCGGTACGCCGACGCCTGCAACATCTTCGCCGGCCCGGACGCCGGCCGGAAGCTGCAGGTGCTGGCCGAGCACTGCGAGCGCGAGGGACGCGACTACGCCAGCATCGCCAAGACCACCATGTTCGGCTTCGATCCCGAGCAGCCGGACGCGCTGATCGACCAGCTGCGCGCCGTGCACGAACTCGGCTTCGGCACCGCCTACCTGACCACCCGGCATCCGGCCGACCCGGCCGTGCCCGAGGTGCTCGCCCGGGCGGCGGCCGAGGTCGCCCCGTGGTGACCGGCGGTTCCCGCCGGTGACCCGTCCGCGGCACGCCGCGCTGCTGGTCGGCGCGGTGGCGCTCACCGGCTTCACCATGCGGGTCGCGGTGACCAGCATCGGCGCGGTGCTGGACGACCTGGAGGCCGGCCTGCCGGTGTCGTCCGGGGTGGCCGGCATCCTCACCACGCTGCCGGTGATCGTCTTCGCCACGCTCGGCTTCCTCGGCCCGGCCCTGGCCCACCGGCTCGGCGAGCACCGGCTGGTGGTGCTCTCGCTGGCCGTCTCGACCGCCGGGCTGGCCGGCCGCGCGATCAGCCCGGGGGTGTGGCTCTTCGGCCTGCTCTCGCTGCTCGCGCTCACCGGCGGCGCGATCGCCAACGTGCTGATGCCGGCCCTGGTCAAGCGGCATTTCGCCGACCGGATCGGCCTGATGACCGCCGTCTACACCACCAGCCTCGCGGTCGGCTCGACCGCGGCGGCCGGGCTGACCGTGCCGATCGCGCAGGCCGCCGGCGGCTGGCGGACCGGCGTCGGCTCGTGGGCGATCGTCACCGCGCTGGCCGTGCTGCCGTGGCTGCCCACGCTGCGGCACGACCGGCCGGATCCCGCGACCGCGGCCGGTCGGCTGCCGCTGCGGCTGCTCGCCCGGACCCGGCTCGGCTGGGCACTCGCGCTGATGTTCGGCTTCCAGTCGTTCCAGGCCTACATCGCCTTCGGCTGGTTCACCAACTTCTTCCGGCACAACCACATCGGCGCGGCCACGGCCGGTGCCCTGGTCGCCTTCTTCGCGGCGCTGTCCATCCCGATCTCGATGGTGATCCCCGCGGCCGCCGCGCGTGCCCCCCGGCTGTCGGTGGTGGTGCTCGGGGTCGCGGCCACCGCGGGCTACCTCGGCATGCTGCTGGCCCCGGCCGGCGGTGCCTGGGCGTGGATGCTGTTCGGCGGCATCGGCAGCGGGATGTTCCCGCTCACCCTCACCCTGATCGGGCTGCGCTCCCGCGCGGTGCCGAGCACGGCCGCGCTGTCGGCATTCAGCCAGGGGGTCGGCTACCTGATCGCCGGCACCGGCCCGCTGCTGGTCGGCCTGCTGCTCGACGTCACCGACCAGGACTGGACCGGGCCGCTGCTGCTGCTGCTCACCGCGAACCTGCTGTCCAGCCTGTTCGGGCTCTACGCCGGCCGGCGGCAGTACGTCGACGACGAGCTCGGCAGCACCGCGCGGCAGCCGGTCACCGTGCCGGCCTGAGCCGGCATACTGGCCCGATGGCGGGTAAGCGCAGTGCCGGCATCCTGCTGTTCCGCCGGCAGCCCGAGCTGCAGGTGCTGCTCGGGCGGATGGGCGGCCCGTTCTGGGAGCGCCGCCGGGAGCGGAACTGGTCCATTCCCAAGGGTGAACTGCTCCCGGACGAGGAGCCGGCCGACGCGGCCCGGCGGGAGTTCGCCGAGGAGGTGGGCGTGCCGGTGCCGGCCGTCGAGCTGCTCGACCTGGGCACCGTGACCCAGCGCGGCGGCAAGCAGGTGCTGGTGTACGCCGGCGCCGGCGAGATCGACCTGGCCGCGGTGCGGCCGGGCACGTTCGAGCTGGAGTGGCCGCCGCGGTCCGGCCAGCTCCGGCAGTTCCCCGAGCTGGCCGAGGTCGCCTGGCTGACCGAGCCGGAGGCCCGGCAGCGGCTGGTGCAGGCCCAGGTGGAGTTCCTCGACCGGCTTCAGTCCGCCAGCACCAGCGAGACCGGCCGGTAGCCGATCGGCACCCGGTCGGCGGTGGCGCGACAGGTCAGCCGGGCCGCGTCGCCGGTGACCCGCTCCACCGACACGGTGCAGGCGCCGGACGGGGTCGCCAGGCGTACCTGCTGCAGCGGCGGTTCGCCGGTCACGCCGAGCGGCCGGAGCCGGCCGGGCCGGCGGACGGCCAGGACCCGCTGGGCGTGTGCGAGGGCGGCCTGCACCACCGGCGGCACCCCGATCTGGCCGCGCAGGTTCGCCAGCAGCACCTCGCCGGCCTCGGTGGCGCCGACCAGCGCCGCCGGATCGGTGACCCGGCCGTAGAGCTGGCCGGTGGGCAGCACCAGCACGTTGGCCGCGAACCGGTCGCCGCCGACGTGGCTGCACTCCCAGACCCGGTCGGGGCACAGCCGGTCCAGCGCCGCCGCCACCGGCCGCCCCTCGACGGCGCAGCACACGTCGTGCCTGCCGTGCGTGCAGACCAGATAGACCGGCCGGGTGGCCGGCAGGCCGGAGTCGGAGTCGGAGTAGTCGGAGTCGGAGTACGCGGAGTCGGGGTCGGGGTACGCGGAGTCGGGGGCGCGGTCGGGGTCGAGCAGGTCTGGGCCGAGCAGGTCTGGGCCGAGCAGGTCGGGGTCGAGGCCGAGCAGGTCGGCCTCCGTCTCGAATTCGCCCCAGGCCAGTGACGCCCGCCCGGCCCGGCAGTCGGCGACGGCCCACCGGCGGACGGCCGTCGCAGGCCTGCGACCGGGCCGGCGCACGGCCAGCACCCGGACGCCCTGGCTGCCGAGCTCGCGGATCAGCCGGCCGGCGATCCGCTGGTCGAACCGGCTGCCGCCGACTCCCGTCAGCCCCCAGCCGCCCAGCTGCTCGACCAGCAACAGCCGGCCGGCGGGGAAGGCGGTGCCGAGCATCTCGTCACCCCGGACCCGGGCGGCCGGGGCGCACCGGTCAGTCAACCGGCACCAGCACCGCCGCGGTGACCAGGCTGCGCACCAGCTCCAGCGCCTCGGGCCCGGCCAGGCCGGGCAGGCCACGGGCGCACACCGGCTCCCCGGCGAGCACCGGCTTCAGCGCCGGCTCGGTGGCCGGTGCCAGGTCGAGCGTGGTTCCCAGCGCCCGCAGCCGGATCCCCGCACCGGACCGGTCGAGCCGCACCCGCAGCCCGGCCCGCAGCCGGAAGGTGGACTCCGGGCCCAGTGCCTGCAGCGCGGCCAGCTGCGCCAGCGGCTCGATCGGCGCCGGCCGGGTAGCGCCGGCCAGCTCGTCGGCGAGCCGGGCCGCCACGCCGGGCAGCCGCGGGCCCTCGGCGAAGGTCGTGAAGGCCGCGACGGTGTCGGCCAGCGGGCCGGCCAGCCACGACTCCAGCGCCGGCTCCGCACCGCCGATCGCCGGGTCGACCGGCAGCGACGCCCGCAGGCTGGGCTCGTCCGCGGCCTCGGCGAGCAACTGCTGCAGCAGCCGGTACCGGGTGACCGGGTGCACGCCCACCGTCAGGTGCAGTGAGGTTTCGCCTTGTGCCATGGCGGAATGGACGAATCCGCGGGGCAGGTAGAGGGCATCCCCGGGCTGCAGCACGACGTCCAGCAGCGGCTGCGTGGCGGCCCGTTCGGTGACCGCGTCCCGGTGCTTCTCCCAGTCCTGGCCGGGCAGCGGATCGACCAGCACCGGGGGGTGGATCACCCAGCGCTTCGGGCCGGCGACCTGCAGCACGAAGACGTCGTGGGTGTCGTAGTGCGGCGCGAAGCCCTGGTTCAGCGGCGGGGTCAGGTAGGCGTTGATCTGCACCGGGTGGCCGAGTTCGGCGGTCAGCCGGCCGCCGAACTCGATCAGCGGCGGCCACAGCCGGTGCAGCCCCTGCAACACCAGCGTCGCGCCGTCGGCCACCAGCCGCAGCACCTGGTCGTCGGCGACCTGGTCGGCGACGCCGGCGCCCTGGCCACCCGAACGGGTGTACTCGCGGGCCGGAATCACCGTGCCCTGCTTGGCCATCCTGATGAACGGCGTGCGCAGGCCGCGGCGCGAGAGCAGCTCGTCCACCGCCGCGAGGGAGAGCAGGTCGGTGAAATCGGCACCGCTGTCGGCCGCCGGGGTGAGCAGTGGCCGACGCGACCAGACCTCCGCCGCGAACGTGCCGGCCGGGACCCCCACACACCGGGGCAGCACCGCGGCGGGCCGGTGACCGGGGCCGGCCGCGGGCGCGCTGCCCGGACCGGCCCCGACGACCGGCTGGTCAGCGCTCAGGCGCCGCCGTCCGCGCCACCGTCGTGCTGGCCGGCAGCGGTGTCCGCCCCGCCATCGGCACCACCGTCGGCCGGGCCCTCGGCACCGCCGTCGGCACCGCCGTCCGCGCCGCCGTCGTGCTCACCGGGAACGCCGTTCGCGCCGCCGTCGGCCGGGCCCTCGGCACCGCCGTCCGCGCCGCCGTCGTGCTGGCCCGGCACACCCTCGGCTCCACTGTCGGCAGGTCCTTCGGTCTCGGTCATCTCGTTACTCCTCGTCGAATGGCAGCCAGGCCGCCGTCGGGATGAGAGCCTCTGTTCGACCCGCTCTCACGCTAGCGACGAATGTCCCGCCGCGACAGGGCAACCCCGGCGTCGTCCTCGGCCACGACCACCGCTGCCGGGCGGCTGGCGAGCGCGGCGGGCCGGCGTTCGAGCCGCCGCACCGTCAGTTCCCCGAGCACGGCCGCCGCCGCGCAGGCCAGCGCCGCCAGCGCCAGGCCCGCCCGGCCACCGAGCGTCTCGCTGACCCACCCCGCGATCGGGCCGCCGATCGGCGTGGAACCGAGGAACGCCACCGCCCAGAGCGCCATCACCCGGCCGCGCATCTGCGGGCTCGCCTCCAGCTGCAGGGTGCTGTTGCCCTTGGAGAGGAAGCCGACGCTCACCGCGCCCACCAGCGCGAGCGCGACGAGTTCGGCCCAGAGCGTCGGCGCCAGGGTGGCCGCGGTGAGCACCACCGTGAACATCGCGGCCGACCGCACCAGCGAGCGCACCCCGGTCTGGCCGCGGGCCGCGACGTACAGCCCGCCCACCACCGCGCCGGCCCCCATCGCGGCCGTCATGAAGCCGTAGCTGGAGGCATCGCCGTGGAAGGTCTGCTTGGCCACGACCGGCAGGGTCACCTGGAACTCGTAGGCCAAGCAACCGACGATCGCCATCATCAGCAGCGGAATCGCCAACCGCGGGCTGCGCCGGACGTAGCCGAGGCCCTCCCGCAGCTGCCCCCTGGCCCGGGCCGCGGGCGGTGCCTGCTGCAGCGCCGCGGTGTCCAGGGTCGCCAGCGACCAGACCACGGCCACGAAGCTCACCGCGTTCAGCAGGAAGCAGATGCCGAGACCGCCGGCGGCGATGATCACGCCGGCGACCGCCGGGCCGACCGCGCGGGCCACGTTGACCAGCACCGAGTTGAGGCTGACCGCGTTGCGCAGGTCCGCCGGGCCGACCAGTTCGAGCACGAAGGACTGGCGGGCCGGGTTCTCGAAGCAGTTGTTCAGACCGAGCAGGAAGGCCAGCAGGTAGACGTGCCACAGCCGCACGACGTCGGTGAGGGTGAGCACGGCCAGGACCGCGGCGAGCACCCCCATCATCGACTGCAGGCCGATCATCAGCCGGCGCTTGTCCATCCGGTCGGCCACCACGCCGCCGTACGGCCCGAGCAGCAGCACCGGCAGCGTCTGCAACGCCACGACCACGCCGAGGTCGGTGCCCGAACCGGTCAGCTCCAGCACCAGCCACGACTGGGCCACGGTCTGCATCCAGGTGCCGACCAGCGACACCGCCTGGCCGCGGAAGTACCTGCGGTAGTTCGGGTTGGCCAGGGACGCGAAGGTCTGCCGGCCGAGGCCGGCGAAGGCCTGCCGGGTCAGCCGAGGCACCGTCATCGCGACGATCCGGCATGCAGCTGGTCGCCGAGGGCCTCCAGCGCCGGCAGCGCGGTGAGCAGGTCGGCCGCCAGCCCGTCCGGCAGCGCGGCCAGCTGGCGGACGAGCAGGTCGGTGCGCCGCGTGCGCAGCCTGAGGTGCAGCGCGCGGCCGGTGGCGGTCGGCCGCACCCGCACCGCGCGCCGGTCCTCGACGCCGGACGAGCGGGTGATCAGGCCGGCCACCTCGAGCTTGCCGACCACCCGGGAGAGCATGGTCGGGTTCAAGCCCTCCACCTCGGCCAGCTCACCCAGGCCGATCTCCTTCACCCGCACCACCGAGCCCAGCACCGAGAGCTGGGTCCTGGTGAAGCCGGCGTCGGCGGAGGCCCGGTCGACCACCCGCGCGATCCGGGCGAGCGCGATCCGCAGCCGGGCGACCTCGTCGGGGTGGAATTCGTTCGGCATCGTCGCTCCCTCACCATGTCGCACCGCGCCGCTCCCCGCAGTCGGCTCGCGACGTCCAGATAGTTGCCTATCGGCAAGCATATACCCGGCGCGCCGGCCGGCCGATCGCTCACCGAGGGAGCAACTCCGGCACCTCGCCGCTTCCGCAGCCGGACCGGTGCCGGTTACCGTGCCGGTAGAGCGAGGAGTCCGCGCCGTTGGCGCCACGCCGCGACGGCGTCGGCGCATGCGGCGGGACAGCTCGGGGGGAGCACATGCCGGACATGATCATGTCGATCGGATCGGATCCGTCCAGCGACAGCTGGGGATTCGTCGGAGTGGTGACGGTGGGCGGCTTCGAGGCCTACCGGACGATCGAGGCGTTTCCCACGCCGCAGCAGGCAGAGGCGGCGACCCAGGGCATCGTCGGGCTGGTGCTGGGCGAGTTGCTGGCCGGTGCCGAGTGGCGCCAGATACGCGACCGGTCCGGGGCCACACCCACCCGCGAGGATCTCGCCCTCGGCGTGTTCAAGACCGGCCGCCACCCGGCACGCTCGGGTGCCCGGCTGCTTGCCCAGCGGCCGGACGGGCGCTGAGCACGGCGACCAGCGAGTCGAGACTGTTGACCAGCCGGTCGGTGGCCTCGACCAGCGCTGCCGCCGTCTCGTCCGACAGCGCACCGGAGTCCGCCGGCGCCCGGGACTCCAGCGCCTCCACGAACTCGTTCTGCAGGGCCCGCAGTCGCAGGTCGCGTACCTGGCGCCAGCCGTGGGCGGCTGCGGCCTCGGCCAGCGCCAGGGTCGCCGAGACCGCATCCACCAGCAGCCGGAACTGCGGCACCTTGGCATAGATCTCACGGGTCTGCCGGGTGGCGTCCAGTGCGGTGAGCGCGTGCACCAGCCGGTGGCTGTGCGCCAGCAGCGCCGCCCCCAGCTCGACCGCACCCTGGCTGCTGACCGGTTCCACCCGGGCCCGGTCCAGCGACGCCTCGGCATTGCTGCGGGCCAGCCGGGCCTGGCTGCGGGCGGCGCCGCGCTGGGCCGCGGTGGTGTCGGGATCGATCATCGTGTGCAGGTAGGCCCGGTACGCGGCCAGCAGCTCGGCCAGCCGGCCGGGGAGCTGCCCGCGTTCCCAGCTCGGCCAGAACAGCACCGCGACCAGCGCGATCGCACCGCCGATCACGGTGTCGACCAGCCGCACCACGACCGTGGTGTGCGCCGGCACCCCGGCCAGCGAGAGCAGCACCACCACGAGGCCGGCCAGGAAGGCCGAGGACAGCCCCATGTTGGCGGGCCCGGCCAGCCGCATGCCGAAGAAGCACAGCGCCAGCAGGACGATCAGGCCCGGCACGGAGCCGCCGAGCACGTAGTACGCGATCGCGCTGGCCAGCAGCAGCCCGATCAGGGTGCCGGCCACCCGCATCAGCGACCGCTGGAAGGTGGCGGCGAAGTCCGGCCGGAGCACCACCAGGATGGTCAGCGCCACCCAGTAGGAGCGCTGGATGCCCAGCCCCTGCGCGAGCACGTCGGTGGCCGGCACCAGGATCGCCAGCCGGACCGCGTGCCGGACCGCGGGCGAGTCCAGGTTGAGGTTCGCCCGGAGCGTGGCGAGCGGATCGCGGAGCCGGATGCTGCCGGCCGGGCGGCCCTCGTCCTCGGTGACCCGGCCCTCCGCGGCACCGGTCCGGACGGTCTCCACCATCGCCCGCAGCTGGCCGGCCAGGCTGCGCACCCGGCTCACCGCGGCCCGCCCGGTCAGCGAGTCGCCCAGCTCGTGCCGGCTGGCGCCGACCCCGGCCAGCAGCCGGGCGGCGGTCTCCGGCGCCAGTCCCCGGCCGCTGGCCAGGCCGCCGGCCACCGCGTCCAACACCGCCGAGGCGCGGGCGAGTTCGGCGGCGATGGCCCGGGCCGGACCGGGCTCGGCCGTGGCCAGCCGGCTCGCGTACCCGGAGAGCACGAGGATGTCCTGTCGGGCCCGGACCGCCTCGTCCAGCAGCACCCGATACGCCTCGACACTGGGACCGTGGTCGTGTCCGACGCCGCGCAGCACCGCCGAGGCCGTGCCGATGGCCGGGCCGAGCGGCGGGCTGGTGCGGGTGTCGATCGGCTCCGCGGCGAGCCCCGCCAGCTGCCGGTAGAGCTCGGCCAGCACCTGGCGCTCCGGCCGGTGCCGCCCCAGCGGCCAGGCCGCGACCGCCAGCGCGGCCTGCACGACGCCACCGAGCAGGATCAGCAGCGCGGTCTCCACCGCGGCGTGGGGCGACTTCGGGGTGTGCCCGAGGATCAGCGCGGTCGCGGTGGTCGCAACGCCGACCTGGGCGGCGCTCGCGCCTGCGGTGAGCAGCAGGCCGGCGGCGAAGCCGAGGGCGGCGAGCAGCAGCGCGGAGGCGAGCAGGCTGTTCCCGAGGGCGGCGGCCAGCCCGGCGGTGGTCGCGGCGGCGAGGGCGGTGCCGAGCATCCGCACCATCCGCAGCCGGTACGGCCCGGGCCGGTCGGCGAACGCGGTCTGCAGCGCGCCGATCGACATGCCAACCCCGGCCACCGGGTTGCCCAGCGCGGCGGCGACCGCCAGCGGCCCGGCCAAGCCGAGCGCGTTGCGGGCCGCCACCACCGGATCGGACTGGCTCAGGTCGAGGTGGACGGCGTCGGAGTACAGCTGCCGCAGCGACCGCCCGACCAGCCGGAGACCGGAATCCGCTGCAGCCACACCTGGCACGGTAGCGCCCGGCGGCAGCCGCCGGTGGCCGGCGCGGCGCCGGCCCACCTGGGCCGGACCGGCAGCCGAAACGCACCACCGCCGCTGCCGCCGGGCAGCGATGGTCGTGCTGCCGCCGGGTCGCCGGTAGCGGCCCGGCGGCCGCGCCGTCAGCCCGAGGACTCGGGGGCCTGCTCGGCCTCGGTGTGCAGCTTGAACATCGCCCCGGTCGGGTCGGCGAACTCGCCGATCCGACCGAACGGCGTCGTCTCCGGTGGCCGGATCACCCGGCCGCCGGCGGCCACGACCTTCTCGACGGTGGCGTCGATGTCGGCCGTCGCGAAGTAGACCGTCCACATCGAGGGAACCTCCGCCGGCAGGAAGCTCGCCGAGTCCATCAGCCCGGCCACGGTCTCGCCGTTGACCTGGCCGGTGAAGTAGCGGAACTCGTCGGTGTCCGACATCGGCTGGTAGCCCCAGCCCAGGACCGCGGCGTAGAACTCCCGGCTGGCCGCGAAGTTCTTGCTGTGCAGCTCGTCCCAGGTCACCGAGCCCGGTTCGTTGTACTTGCCGAAGCCGGTGTGCTTGCCGGCCTGCCAGAAGCCCACCACCGCCCCGGCCGCGTCGGTGACGATCGCCATCGAACCCAGGTCACCGACCTGCATCGGGGCCGCGACGATGGTGCCACCGGCGCGGACCGCCGCGTCGACCGTGGCCGGCAGGTCGTCGGTGCTCAGGTAGGTCGACCAGACGTCGGGCATGCCGGAGTCCGCGGCGTTCGCCATCATGCCGGCCACCTTGTGCCCGTCGGACTCGAAGTTGACGTACCCGCCGAACTCCTGGTCGGAATCCACCGCGTCCCAGCCGAATACCTCGTGGTAGAACCGCTTGGCCCGGTCCACGTCCGAGCTCAGCAGATCCACCCAGCACGGCGTCCCGGCCGCGAACGGCGTCGTTCGTGTAGCCATCTTCTCGCCTCCCATGGTGAGTCGACCTCAGTGTCAGCCCGGACGTTACCCCCGGCCTACGACACCCACCCCGGACCAGCCGCACTCAGCCCCGGGCGGCCAGCTCGTCCGCGCGCTGGGTGATGCGGACCAGCAGCGCGGCCGGCCACCGGTCACCGGGATCGCGGACCGGCACCAGCTCCTCGATCGCGGCCTGCACGCAGGCGAGCGCCCTGCCCAGCGGCAGGTCCGGGCCGCGCAGCGACCGCAGGGAGACGGCCATGTCGTAGATCAGCCGCTCGATGTGGTGGCTGCCCACGCCGGCCAGCAGCAGCTCGTCGGCCCGGCTCAGCCGGCCGCAGGTCACCTCGTCCGGGTGGCGGCTGAGCCGGTCGTAGGCGGGCAGTTCCGGCACCGTGCGGTCGCAGCAGGAGGTGAAGGAGAACCCGCCGACCGGGGCCGCGTGCACCGTCTCGTGCCCACGCGGCACGGCGACCAGCGTCTCCAGCCGCTCCGGACGCGGTCTGGTGCGCATGGGCGCCTCCTCACAGGAACGGCGAGCAGCCGGGAACAACCGGTTATGTATAGCCTGGTTTACCCCGCAAATCAAAGCTCAAACTCGAACAACTCTGCGCTACCGGAGGTTCACTCAGCGTGCCCGGATCCGACCACGGCGGCGAGAACCGACCGTTCGGTCGCTTTGAGCGACACCGCGTGCGCCCGCAGTCACCGGCGTGGCTCGAGCTCTGCCGCCTCGGCCCGGGCCACCCGGATCTCGGCCTCGACGTCGATCGACCTGGCGAGCGCCAGGTAGAGCAGGCCGGCCACCGGCAATCCGACGAAGAGCGAGATGTCGGCATCGCCCAGCGCCCGCGCGACGACGCCGGTGTAGAGGGTGCCCACCGAGAAGAACGGCACCATGGCGGCGAAGCCGACCAGGTAGGCGGTGATGCCGCGCCAGCCCCACCGCCCGTACATGCCTCGGGGGTTGAAGATCTCGGCGATGGCGTAGTGGCCGTGCCGAACCACGTAGTAGTCGACCAGGTTGACCGCGGTCCACGGGATGAAGAGGTAGAGCACCAGCAGCAGGAAGTTGTTGAAGTTGCCGAGGAAGTTGTCGGTGGCGGCCAGCGCGCCGACCAGCGACAGCCCGGCGGTCAGGCCGAGCGTGACCAGCCGCAGGCGGGCGGTCGGGCGCACCCGGCGCAGCGAGTCGAGGCCGCTGATCAGGGTGAGCGAGCCGCCGTACATGTTCAGCGCGGTCACCGAGACCAGGCCGAGCGCGGCGAAGATCAGCACGACGGCCCCGAACCCGGGGAACAGCTTGTCGCCGGCGGCATTGATCTCGGCGATGCCGCTGCCGCTGAAGGACGGCCCGGCCCAGGCCGCGAGCAGCGCGCCGAGGCACATCAGCCAGCCGCCGCCGATTGCCGATCCCCAGTAGGTCCAGTAGAAGGTCCGCCGCACGGTCACGTCCGGCGGCAGGTAGCGGGAGTAGTCGGAGACGTAGATCGCCCAGCTGATCTGATAGCCGGCGACCACCCCGAACTGGGCCAGGAACGGCGTCCAGCGAAACCCGCCGACGTCGAACGAGCCCGCCGGATAGTGCAGCGCGAACAGCACGACGGCGGTGAATACCCCGAAGATGACCAGGAAGAGGTAGGTCATCACCTGCTCGGCACGGTGGATCAGGTCGTAGCCGATGAGTGCCACCGCGAAGGCCGCCACGGTGGCGACGGCCACCCAGAGCTTGGTGGCACCGTGCGCGGTCGTGTGCATCGCCTCGCCGGCCAGGATCGTGTTGAAGACGTTGAAGCCCGCGTACTGGATGTAGGCGAACAGCCACACCAGCAGGGCGCCGAGGTAGCCGAACTGCGGGCGCGACTGGATCATCTGGGGCAGCCCCAGCTGCGGGCCCTGCGCCGAGTGGAAGGCCATGAACAGGGTGCCGAGCAGGGTGCCGGCCGCGATCGAGATCAGCGACCAGAACAGGTTGCCGCCGGCCTCGATGCTGATCAGGCCAACCGCGAGGGTGGCGATCTGGGCGTTCGACATGAACCACAGCGGCCCGAGGTGCCAGAGCTTGCCGTGCCGCTCACCCAGCGGGACGTAGTCGATGGAACGGGCTTCGACGCCACTGATCCGCGGCGATCCGGTGCTGGTCATGGCGTCATCCTGCCCGGTTCGGGTGCCTTGGTGCCATCA
>Ga0335073_10006710_pt1 | contig 16178 bp, 11 predicted proteins | sample Lox_Sample_22_FD_207093 | JGI IMG/M metagenome (GOLD analysis project Ga0335073, IMG submission 207093) | Soil microbial communities from Loxahatchee National Wildlife Refuge, Florida, United States - Lox_Sample_2.2 | ecosystem: Environmental > Terrestrial > Soil > Wetlands | place: USA... | reverse complement strand
CAAAGAACAGTGGCGTTTTTGGCTTCTTTCATTAAACTGAATCAATCTATCGCTCTATTCAATGCTTTCAATCATATCGCGGAGGAAGTAATTACATCCTGAGACCTCCGTGTCCATCCAGAGCACTTTTGTCCATTTGTTGTTTGCGGTTTACCCAGCATCGCTCCATTTGACGATAAACCTCATGAGCTTTGCTCCCAGACTAATGCCTAAATCCAATCATCCCTCGACGCTCGGCGAACCAAGGCATGGATTACTTTGTCCAAGAATTCTCTGTGTTGGTCCTGCAACTCCCCCTGGACTCCAGCCGACGTTCCTTTCAGCCCGCCAGCTACATCGATATCCCCACCTGATTGTTCTCGGTCGCCGTGCCTTCGTTCTCGGAGTCGGGACCATTTTTTCATCAGATATGGTGGCGGGTGCTTTCGATACAAGCACTAGGGTCTGAATTCTCACCTTAAGGTACCTTATGCTTAAAGTACGCCGCAGCTTTGAAATCCACTTAACCTAGCTTCTCTTCCTGGCCAGTAACTTCGAATGCGGACTTTCTGTTTAATTTTTTTTTTTTTTCAGGAGTTGCTTGGAGCCTTGTCGCGGCTCTTCAATATTCAAAAGCGAAGAATGTAACAGGAAGTTACATTTGATGACCGCATTCAAGCGTGATTGGCATGAAAGCTAAGGCATATCTAGTGCTATTCATTTCTAGATCTAGTATTGGGCTGTTGTAGCTTATCTATTATCATGACTTCGAACTCACGACGCAGTTGCCGTGTCTCGAAGAGGTAGAGTTGAACTTCTTCCGGTGCTTACACCAGAAGCCAGTAACTCCAATCGGGAAGCTTGAATCCGATGTTTCTTCATCACCTCAACCCACTCCGCCTTTTGATCTTCTTTACCTTCTAGTTCTGCATCATTTTCTTCTTCCTCTACAACTTTCTCCTTGTCTCTTTCGTGAAGCTCCTCTTCTAACAGCGCAAGCATCATGCTAAAATCCCCACCTAGCCTGCCCAGCGAGCCCGCGCAGTAGAGTACTTGAGTCATCAAACTATCTCTTGCAGCCTTATCCGTCACATTTGGGAGATACTCCTTCAGAATTTCAAAGAGTATTTCCACTAAATGCATCGTGAATGTGGCCAATGGAGACGGAATTGGTAGGAGTTTATCGCCATCTGTTGAGTTGGCTTCCTTTGAGCTACTCGATTTCGATGCGGGTAATTGATCAGGAGAGGACGAGTCTGGTACCGGAAGTGCTGATGGGAAGACGCTGCGATACATTGACACAATTGCAAAACTCTGTTCCCGGAAGATTTCAACGTAGCGCTTTAGAAAACGTTCCGTCTGCTGACCAAGTCCGCTTTGTACACCTCCTTTACCACTCAGACTTTGTTGTTCAGCTCGTTGACGCTCTGTATCCTGGTCCGCAAGTTCTCTCAACGGTTCCAGCGCGTCGAGCATAGCAACCAGATTCTTCAGCCTGCACACCAAGAATAAAGCTCCGAGTGCGCCATCTGTGTTACCGAAGCCGATAGCCCCTAAATTTGGCCGCTTGTTGGTAGTTGGCGAAAGGAAAGATGCGGTCTTTTGTGTTGCAAGATGTTCATCCAGTTCTGGTGCAACTCTTCTCAACCAGCCAATCGTTCTCATAGCGCTCGCCAGCTTCAAACCCGATGCCTGCAAGCTCGTGATGAGTTGGGTTGTGAGTTGGCGCATCTCTACGTCTGATTGTACCGCAATACTCTGGATAAGTTTCGACTCCGGATATAGCGATTTCAATCGTTTGATATGTGCATGTAGATCAAGTGCAGATGCGTAGTTGGCGGCTGCGGGTCCTGGAGGAGTCGTGCCACCTTTTGCAGTTGTAGATTCAGATGGGGTTGACTGCGTGGATGAGGATATTGAACTGCTGAGAAGAGTGGGAAGATCAAGGACGGAGGAAATGCGATCGGCATTCTGAGATAAGAGCAGCGCCCTTTTACGCCTTTTGAGGATTTCGTTTGGTTCATCATCTTCAGAGGTTACCCGTTTGTACTTCGCAGCGAACTTTGACGAGGTAGATTCTAACGAAGGGATTGCCTCATGTAGAGATTGGGCGTTTTGATGGAGCTGAGGAATAGACGACGATAGGCTAGATATGTGGGAAGTCGCCTCTATTATGGACTTATGGGAGCGCTTGCTGAGTACTTGGAGAGAGCGTAGGAGAGTGTGCGAAGAGTGCTGTAGGGATGCAGGCTCGATGGTTGTAAGGTCAGCGACGGAGAGCGTAGTTAGTCTGGTTAGGTAGCTTAAGACAGTTGGATCGGTGGAGAGAGGCCGGACGGGAGTGTCGAGAGAGTCAAAGTAGGGGGTAAGCAGCTCATACAGCGGATCGGCCATTGCGAACCTGCACAATGGTGTGTTAATTGACTTATATGACAGCTGAAAATGATAACCTATTTGGAGTTTTGGTGTTGAAATTTTTGGCGGAGATGCTTGACGCCTTGCCGCCTTGCGTTCCTGCTGTTGCGTTCCCGCATTTCACTGACAACACGAAAGCGCGTCTTTAACTTGCACGCGCGGTGATTGTATACAAGCTTCAACCGGCACAGCAATGCGCTGTCTCTCGCAGCATGTCCAAGTCACTCGAAGAACGCGTCGACTATGCAGTCTCGCAATTGATCGAGCGTACTGTGCCTATCTATCCCGAAGACGACGAAGAGCTTTCCGAACAGCGCGTGGATGAAGCCTACCATTTCGCGCGTGAGCTGCTCGGACGGTATGTTCCTTGGAGTGGACATAGTGGATATGTTACTGATTATATTAAAGCGCTGGCGATCCTGCTGTTGCTGCCGATGTACACCATGCTGCCGATTTGATCAAGAAGAAATGTGGGTGCATCCTTCTCTTACTCCGTTACTGCCACTAACGCGCTGTTCCTGCAGTAATCCGAGACAATGCTCCTGAAAAGGCCCTCAAATTCTCTCACCTCTATTCTCGACTACTCTCGCAACCAGTCCTTAACCAGAAATGGGCCATGCTCTACTTCCTCTACCAATTATCAGATCCACAGCCGTCTACAGCTCTAAGAGAAGCGACGCCCTCTGCTTCGAACAGACAACCAAATCGTCAGCCGATGCTGGAGTCTGTACGGGAGTCAGAGTCTCCAGAACCATCTACAAAGCGAGCACCAGAGCGGCAATTCGACGTCAACAGTCCTGCTTTCAACGAAGCCTTCGCGAATGCAGGTCTTCTGAGACTTCCACAGACGAGCGGGCCAGATGCGCCTGCAAAAGAAAGGCCAGTCTCGCGAACCAAACGAGATCGACCAAAGGAAAGCAAAGCATCGGTCGGCGAAACGGAAGTGGAGGCTCCGCCAGATCCAAAGAACTATCCCAACTACTCCTCACTCGAACCTTCAGAGCCGTCCCTATTGCGTGACCTGCCTTTCACCCTCCAAGGACTTTCCTCAACCAACTTGGTATTCTCTGATTCTAAAACCCTACAACTCCCGAAGACGCTCCCAGTCCCTCTCGTTAGTCTACTTCACGCTCTTGCCGAGCCATGCCTCCTTTACAAGAATCTCTCCGACTTCGTCGAGTCTTCGGACGGAGGGTTGATCGGGCAGTCATTTCGCTCTGCCCTCGGTATAGAGCTCCGTGCATACCTCGGACTTGTGGCGACTCTCGAGGGCCAAATACGACGAGCATTGGCGCAATTATCCGAATCAGAACCCCGTCAAGGAATCGGCAAAGCAGGTGTGACCCTCAAGCGTTGCGTAATCTGGACACGCGAGGCAACGATGGGTCTTCGTCTCATGTCTCTCATGGTCGAATCATCAAAGTATAAGAAAGGAGGCCAAATAATTTCGGCCATCCACTCGTTTTCTTTGACCCATGGCGATCCTTTCGTGAAAACTTTCGCTGAGAGGCTTTTATCTCACGTCACGCGACCATTCTATGCCATGCTGCGACAATGGATCTACGATGGTGAACTCTCTGATCCATACCAAGAATTCTTCGTTCTCGAGTCTGCGGACAAACTCGATGACTCGAGCGGTGATAACAGCCGCAAAGGTGCAGCCACCAGCGTCTGGGAAGAGAAGTACAAACTTAACTCCGCCATGGTACCCTCTATAATCAGCGACACCTTTGCGCAAAAGATCTTCCTCATAGGTAAATCATTGACTTTCATACGCCATAGCTGTTTAGACGCGGCATGGGTGTCTACGTATTCTCGTACCCACTCCCGTGAACTCCACTACGGCGACACGTCGCATCTCGAGCGTTCCATTGACGAAGCCTACGCCACAACGATGGCGCGGCTGATTGACCTTATGTCGAGCAAATTCCAGCTCTTCACGCATCTGCAGGCCCTGAAATCATATCTCCTCCTTGGAGCCGGCGACTTCATCGCCATCCTTCTCGAATCACTGTCCAGCGCTCTCGACCGGCCGGCAAATACTCAATACCGCCATACGCTCACAGCTCAATTAGAGCACGCTGTACGGAATTCGAATGCGCAATATGATGACCCGGACGTGTTGAGGAGACTTGACAGCAGGATGCTCGAACTTAGCCATGGTGAGATAGGATGGGACGTTTTCACACTGGAATACAAAATCAGCACTCCAGTCGACGTTATCGTTACACCCCACGCCTCCAAGCAATACCTCAAAATCTTCAACTTCCTTTGGCGCGTGAAACGCGTTGAGTACTCTCTGAACAGTACGTGGCGCAGGTGTCAAACAGGTGCGCGAACCTTCCTGAGAAGCGTAGAAGACAAAGTTGGCGCGGACTGGAAGGCAGCACGAGTCGGCATTGCAGAGATGGTGTTTTGGACGGAACAGCTGATGTACTATGTCTTGTTTGAGGTGATCGAGTCTTCATACGCTGAACTTCTACGTGACATGAAACGTGAGGGCAGCACACTGGATGACCTGATCAAAGCTCATGACAAGTACCTCCTCTCCATTACGCGGAAAGGTTTACTCGGCGGTGGGACGAGCGGTGCGGATTTCACAGGCCAGCTTCACGGATTGTTGAAGACCATTTTGGCATACAGAGACGCCGTCGATCAGCTGTACTCCTTCTCTATCGCCGAATTCACACGACGGCAGGAAGTCAGCGCTAAGATTGAGAACCGCACCTCTGCTGGGAAATGGGGATTGACTGAACGAGACGAAGAGGATGCGCTGTCCTCGTCAACGCCCGGTCTACCGTCCAACATCAAGCGAGGCGTAAACGAACGCGACACCGACTCCCCTTTGCTGCCACTTCCGTCTGGTTTGGCGACAGGTCTCGCCGAAGAAGATGTTTTGAACGGCTTACGACAACGTTTAACGGCCTTGGCGGGAGACTTCAAAGCCAGGGTCAATGTGCTGCTGGGTGATTTGATAGGGCAGCCGGATGCGGATATGAGATGGCTAGCCATGGTCATGAACTTCAACGATGTTTATCAGCCTGTGAGAAGAAAGAAGAGAGTTGCTGGTGGTGCGGAGAAGAGCGCAATTAAGACCAAGGAACGCGAGAATACAGGATTAAGTGTCGATAAGGGGAAAGGCAGGGTAGTTTCGTAAAGAGGACAGTTGAGTTCTGAAAAGAGTAACTGGCGCTGCGTGACAGCAAAGCATAGCCTCGGGTACAAGGTTGGGCAAATGAGACCATTGGCATGAAATCTAGTATGATAGTGTAGTTCCGTTACTAGCAAATAGATCCATGATTTTTTCAAGATCAATTGCAAAATGGAACGGTTGTGAGAGAGAAGGCTGTCGAAATTTGATAGGCCGAGGACTGACTCCGCAGCTCCAACCTCGTGTCATCACCGAAAGCTCCAGCTTCACCAAAAAATTTCCCTTGACTCGCCATTGAATTTTCAGCACCAATAATTGTGATGATAGCTCTACATACTGTAAAGTCTCCATGCCTTCGCCCATCATTCAGGCCCCTTGTGCAACTCCGAGCTCTCTCAACTCTCCCAAATAACCCACATATAGTCGGTACAATCCGCCGCGACGCTTAGGTCTCCCAGCTCACACCGCAACAGTACTACTTCTCCGACCCATCCAACCCATCTCTCAAGCTGCTCACGTATCTCCCGACCAATCCTCCCAACCCAGCGCTTTCCATCGGCCGCACATCCACGATCCCACCCACGCCATCGACCTTCCAAGCAAACCCACCCTTCCTGCCCATCCTGCACTCCGTCCTGCGGCACCATGCGCCCCGCGACCCCGCCGTGCGCGCCCAAGCCGCAGCCTACGCCTCGCAGGCAGGGAAGACGTTCATCCCGGTGCACCACGCTGCAGGGCAGTCGCAGCGGACCGGCGGCCACGCGGCGACGGGGTCGGGCGCAGGCCCGACGGCGTCGCAGGGCGGAGCCGGCGGCGGCGGCAGGGGCGGCTGGATCCACGTGTCGGATGCGCGGCGGCCGCCGGACTTCGGCCGCATCGCTGACCCGGACGACATCTTTGGGTCGCTGGAGGTGGATGGGCGGGGCGAGTTTGTGAGCGGGGACAGGGCGCCGCTAGGCGCGTATCAGGAGAGCGGCACGTACAGGGTTGTTACTGGGGATGGGATCTTGGGCTTGTCGGATTTCTTGAGGGAGAGGCTGGTGGAGAGGTTGAGGGAGTTGGAGAAAGAGGAGCGGTGATGCGGTTGTGAGGTTGATGGAGCAATACTGCATATGGGACTCGATACATCCTCGTCCAAAATAATGTACCAGTAGTGTAAAGGAATTTGGCTGTTTGGATTATCTATACCTAGGACTTGGCCATCACGATTTCAAGATGCTATGAAATCACCAAAGTTGGCCCACATTGGCAGCAAATGTAAATCCCTCTAATCTCACTTTTCTCTCCATAATCCTCTGCGGATACCTTTTGTCTAGACCCATTCCGTATTCCCAAACGTTGTGGCGTCGTTGCTCGTCGATTCATTCTTTGCCTACATCAAGACTGCGCACCGAGAACAGCATTCTATTACCACGTTAAGAAAAGCCGCGTGGCTGGACACAAAGAAGCTGCGAGACTTACTCGTGCTACATCGTACAGAGGAGTTATCCCTGTCCAATGCTTGAATTGATACACGCCCTGTCCAACCAACACCTCAAGTCCATTCACCGTCTCCCAACCAGCATCTATGGCAAGGTACATCAGTGGAGTCTTGGGTGGCCTGTACGCCATTTCCAGGAGTATTTTTTCGGTGGGTAGGCCGGGCTTGGGGATCGGATCAGCTATCTCCTTTTTCACTGCATCATTACCATCGGTGCCGTTAGGTAGGGATGAGACTAGAGTCGCGGAAGACTTGCTGGAGGGCGCACCCTCTTCGAAGATAGTACAGAGTATTTCGCGCATCTCAGTTGGGATAGGATCTGTCGCAGGGATGGAGCCAATGGCAACTGACGGCATTTTGATTTCCATGCCCAGAAGTGCTTCGACCGAAGGAATAATGCGAAGGTCGTATTCCGCCGGGAAGCTCTGCACCAATGTCTGTAGTTTCTCATTAGATCGTCCTACCATGTAAATGGGTGAATAGGCCATGCTATGCAGCGCATATATAGCAGCTCTCGCAGTGCCTCCACCGCCAATAACCAAACCAGACTGTATAAAGAGACCACCTTGAGCACCGGCGTTACGAAGGACTAGGACCATGCCTTGCCAGTCCGTGTTGCGGCCGACGAGCTTTACTTTTGTGCAGCCTGAGGAATCTGTATACTCTTCGGGGACAATGGTGTTCATTGCGCCAATCACTTTGACGTCGTCACCAAGTTCATCCATAAGAGGAATGATGTCTTGCTTGAACGGCATGGTTACACTCGCGCCACCGAAATCTGGCCTTCTGATGAGCTCTTTGATGGACTCATCCACAAATGGCGTCTCAAAGAGACTATAGTGATGTGGTAGTCCAGTTTCAGCGAAGAGTGCATTGTGCATTGCCGGAGACCGAGATTCAGAGATTGGAGTTCCAAAGATGAAGAAGCGCTTTGGTGTGAGGATACCATGTAAAGACAAGCCTAGTCGGATCTGCTTCGCGGACAACTGCCCTGGAGCTGAGGCAGAAGTGAGTTTTTCATGAGTTACTGGAGTCATGAATCCATTGTCAATCCGACTAAGCCTGCCAAGCTCACCCATGTTGATTGCAATCACGGGGACATCGTGCTGCTGAGCTGCCCACTCTTTGAAAGTTGCTAGGTGGTAGTTGTCTTGGTATGATTTAGCAACACCAACGAGCTTAATCACATCGCCATACTGAAGGGCCTTATTGTAGTGTGGAATCCATGAGCCATCATCCCAAGAGAGCTTGCCGGTAGGGTCGTGGTGAGAAGCAATAATTTTGGAGTTTCTTTTCCCTTCTGAAACTTCCTCGAGCAAGGATTCCGGGGCTGTGATTTCAAGGTCGATGAAGTCGAAAGCTAGTCTCAGCGCTGTTCGGTAAAGTGCAAGAGCTTTCTCATGTGCTTCATCGGGAAACTTACCACCCTGCGATTTGGAGCGCAGGGTAAAGATGAGTGGAATCAACACGGCAGAGCGCAGGACAGCTACTTGTTCGATGAGGAATTCAACCGTACATGTTCCGTCCGATGAGTTCGGGTCTTCCAACAAGTCCACCCGCAGTTCAACGGCATCGGCGCCAACGACAACTTGCTGAAGGAGCTCGATATTGTGGTTTAGTTGCGGGAATGTGAGGCAAACGAAGAACGACGGCATTTTCCTTCGAATTTCGTCGAGTGCTGAGGTTTGTCCTTGAATTAGATGCAAGAACCTTGAGAAGTCGTCGATGGTATTTGCAAGACCTCCAGAATCGACGGTCTGACTGTGGTATTGATAGTTGCTGCACTCTTCATACCATGGTCGTCGTCGCAGCCAGACGCCCATCATGTTCTCGACGTAAGCAGGACGTGTTTTGTCCTCCTCCAAGAATGCCATCACGCGTTTAATGCTTCGCGAAACGAGCAGAACAATACCACCCTTTTGTCGATATTTCACGAGCAGGTCGCGTGCTTCTGGCATTTCAACAATACCTCCACCACAAGCAAATACGTAGCCAGTGGGCCTCTCTTGTATGGTTCTGTGAAGCATTTTCAGTTCCTCAGCCCTGAAGAATTCCCAGCTGTGGTTCCTAATCATACTCGGGATGTCCATTCCCAAGTGCTGTTCTAGGGCAGTATCAAGATCCAACAGCGGCCATCCAAGGATTTTCGAAGCCCAGTTGCCAGTGGTAGTTTTCCCTGCACCCCTCATTCCAATGATGAAGATAGATTTCTCTTTAGAAATTGTTCCATTTGAAATGCCGTTGCTGGGCTTCATCTGAGACTTGAGTGGCTCACTGCCATCGATTACAACACCAAAGAGCTGATGGAGATTATCCCACCAACCAGGCCAAGTTTTCCCAACGCAGCTCTTCTCTAAAATCAAAATAGGCTGTGGTGCGGCAACAGCAAGAACACTGAAACTCATTGCTATCCGGTGGTCGTCATAGCAGTGGACTCCTTCTTTCGGAGCGGTCAGCTCCAGACCGCGCCCGTCTACTTCTATGCCATCTTCAAGTTCTCGACATACAACTCCGAACTTTGCAAGTTGATCTTTCATCGCCTCGATCCGATTGCACTCTTTAACACGTTGGTTCGCAATCCCAAGGATTCGTGTTGTAGAGCTGCCACCAGTTTTACTTGTAGCGACAGCTGCGAGTACAGCAGCTGTAAGAAACGCGTCGGTCATTGGCTCCATATCAACTTCGGGTAGTGGCTTCAAGCTTCCTTTCGGAGGGCCCGTTACTGTTGTGGATTTGGCCGTTTGCTGGACATCACAACCCATCGGTCGCAATACATCAACAGCAAACTTCGCATCACCCTGCAACGAAGCCGAGCCAATATTTGGCACAGTACATGTTGTACCTGTGATTGCGGCGATTGCAAGTGGATATGTTGCAGAACTTGCGTCGCTCTCAACCTCGTAATCCGCAGGATTTGAGTATGCTTGCTTGGGAATGTGATAGGTATTGGGGTCTTCGGCCAATCGCTGGACTTTCACGCCAAAGGATCCCATCATCGCGATAGTCATATCGATGTATGTTTGCGAGATCGGCTTACCACCAACCAATTTCAGAGTAACCGGTTTCCTGGCATAAGGCGCGCACATCAGAAGCGATGAGACATATTGCGATGATATTGTTGCTGCAAGTTCGATCTTACCGCCTTCCAGACCACCTGATGCTTTGATGCTCAGAGGTAGACTTCCTTGCTTTTCTTCGTAGAAAATATCGACTCCATTCTTCCGCAGTGAATCAACCAGCGGAGCAATAGGCCGCTCCTTCATCCGCTCATTGCCAGTTAGGATTGTCGACGTGTGACTTTTCGAGGGCGCAGCTAACGTGGCGACAGTGGTTAGAAACCTGGAAGCAGTGCCAGCATTGCCTAAGTAAAGCTGCTCTGAGCTGGTTTTCAACTGTCCACCATTTCCGTTGACGACGAGCACTGAACCATCTTCTTCCCAAGTGAAAGTAGCACCTTCCAGCTTCTCAATGGCATTGAGCATGACTTCAGTGTCATCTGAGTGAAGGAGGTTGCGTATCCTGCATTTTCCTTTTCCCAGAGCGGCAAGCACCAAAACTCTGTTGGAAATACTCTTAGAACCTGGAGGTCTGCACAGTACTTCCTTCTTCGAGACGCCCGGATGCACCAGTACGCTGGGTGCAAGAACTACACTGATATCCCGATCATCAACACTGCTGGCTTTCTGCTCTAGTGTCTTTCCAATCGCCGAAAGCAGGACAATCCTCTTCTGTTTTCCTGCATTCTTCTTATCTACTGCCATAATCGACAAAACTTCATCTGCTGGGCATGGCTTGCTTCGAGACAGTCTCCGAACTTGTTTATCGTGAAGCGAAATTGGGAGGCCGTAGCTTGCAATGCATTTTGAAAGTCGTGCTACAGCTTCTGGCTTCAGGTGACCAAGATAGCGTGACAGCTCTGCTTCCTTGACCATGCCAATCGCAACGCACTCGCCGTGCAATATCTGAGGGGTCAGAATCGCTTCGTATGCATGTCCGATGGAATGACCAAAGTTCAGCAGGTTCCTCAGACCACCTTCTCGTTCGTCCGCCGAGACAACTGAAGCCTTGACTTTGACACTTTCCAGCACGATTCTCTTAATGACTGGTGCGATCTTCTCGAAACGGCCTTTCTTCTGCTCAGTCTGCTTGAGATCCAGGCACGCCATAATAGCCTCCGCCTTCTCCTCAAGAAAGGCGAACTCCTCAGCATTCCAGAACGCGGCCGTCTTGACGACCTCAGCCATGCCATTGACAAACTGGCGGCGGGGGAGGGTCTCCAAGAAGGCCAAGTCGCAGTAGATGCGCTCGGGCTGCCAGAAGGCGCCGACGAGATTCTTGCCAGCGGGGGTGTCGATGGCGGTCTTGCCGCCGATGGAGCTGTCGACCATGGCCAGCAGCGTCGTCGGCACCTGCGCGAAGCGCACCCCGCGCATGTACGTCGCCGCCACGTACCCGATCAGGTCGCCCATTACGCCGCCGCCCAGCGCGATGATCACCGTGTCCCGCACGCATGATTGCGAGAACAGCCAGTCTTCCACCGAGGCTTTCGTTGATCGTGATTTTGACGTCTCGCCCGGTGGGATGGTGTGAGTGAGGAGTCGAGCTGTTGAGCCCAGAGATTGAGCGGCAGAGGCGAAAGATGTCTGGAAGATAGGAGTGTAGGTAGGCGCTATGTTGGTATCTGTTATGAGGACATAAGTTGAGGAGGGTACATTGGAGAGGAGATCTTTGGCGATATAGTTCTCGAAGAGACCATGATCGACGATTATTGAGTCTTTGCCCAAAATCGAGACCCTTGTGGGACGCTGGTCGGAAGGTGACATTGATCGGAGTTCAAGGAAGAGAATTGTATATCGGAGAGGTTGAAGGAGAAATTGGGACGAATTGGGGAGAACGAGCACTTGCAATGGAATTGAGTCAACGCTGAAGAAAAATATGTGGAACGCTGGAATATTAGATGGCCTGAGCTCCCGAAGTCGCACAGCATCAAACCGAGCGGGTAGCATCAACGAAGGACAACAGCCATGGATTTGCTGATTATATGCAATCACTGTAGAGAGAAATAGTAGTTCGAATAGAAGGCAGAAGAACGTAAATTTAGGTTTCAACGCCTCTTCCTGGCCCATCGCTGCATAATACACTGGAACATGCCGCCTGCTTAACAAAGTCAAGAAGACGCCCACGAAACGTAAGGTAAGCTGGCAAGAATGGCGACTCTGGGAGTCGTTCATGCCGCCAATCTCTCCAATCCCACTTGTAACGCCAGATTCGAAGTGTCAATGAAATCAATTGCCTAGTTTGTAGCTCACCATCGTATCAACGCGATGGTTCGTGGTGCTGAAACTTCTCAGCTGCACCTTTTCTCCTCCCTCAATTTCTTTGGCATCGCTGTCGCCCCATTCGACAGGTACATCAGAATCAGCGTCAGCATACACGAGGACGTTGAATGTGCATGGCTCGCTGAGCTCTGGAAGGAATGTAACGGAAGCAGTGATCTGTCGGAACAACGCTCGAATTTGAGCTTGTATCTCCTCCTCGGTAAGTGCCTCCGGTGCCACTGTTGGAGTGATGGGAGCTTCTGCTTCAGGTGCGGTGTTTTCCTTGTCGGAGCTTTTGTGTGATGATCGCGACTTGGATGGCTTATTAATCTGGACGTCGAATTGCCATCGCTCCACATGCTCGCCAGTTTCTTTAGAAGTAATGACAATGACAAGTCTCGAGATCTTCTGACCCAACATCCATTTGTTCAGTTGACCCATGATTTTCTTGATGTACGCCTTTACTTGGTCATCGGATGTCACGAGCATGTTGAGTCCATATTTCTTCACTCTAAAGCAGCATCAGTAAGAGGATTCCAAAGTAGTAGATAACAAAGATGAACATACGCTTGAAAGTCTTCTATTGGATAGACTCCGCGCTGGTAGAGGATCGTGTTGATAGAGTACTCAAAGAACTCGGATACCATCTTCGATGACCCTTCAAAGGGTTAGTACGCATCACATAGGATTGAGTGCATGGCGATTCATACCTTTAAGCGATAGTTTATGAGTTTTTGACTTGTCTTCTTTCGACATTTTGCCTTCTGTATCCTTTGATCGTGACGGCAGGGCGTCTTTGCTCTGCTGTTGTTCCATGTCGATGTCTGTTTACATGCGTCGTCGTCGGGGCAACGACAGTCGGCGGTAGCAATTGAAGGTAGCTGAGGGTAGAGAAGAGACTAAGCGGCGTCTCCAGTGCAATTCAAGTGTCAAATTTGCATGCGAGAGTATTTTTGGAGGTGGTGGGAATGAAAAGGTGGTGTCTGAAGAGATGTATGGGTAGGTGAAGTTCCAAAGGAGCAGAAGTGGGGCGTGTTCTCGATATATAGACCCTGCGTGCAAATATCCGCCCATGCCGATGCGACTTCGCGCAGACTTTTTTGAGACACCACACCAAAAGCATCAGCGGGCTTCAATGACCTGATGCTACCATGTCTTCGAATCCGACATGATGCTTCTCGATTGCTAAGAGATCCTGCCAGTTTTAGCAATGCCTTTCGCCGCTGCTCAGCGCCAATCGCAAGCCGGAGCTTCCGTGCGACACCGAGACGGCTCGCCGCACAGCCTCTAAAGATACAATCAGAGCTCGAGAAACGCATCGCGGCAATCCCTATAGAACGGTTCCGCAATTTCTGCATCGTTGCGCATGTCGACCATGGCAAATCAACCCTCAGCGATCGCCTCCTCGAGCTCACGGGCACCATTCAACCAGGTGGGAACAAGCAGATCCTCGACAAGCTTGACGTCGAGCGTGAACGAGGCATTACTGTAAAAGCGCAGACATGTAGCATGCTGTACAACTACAAAGGAGACGACTTTTTGCTGCACTTGGTAGATACACCAGGCCATGTAGATTTCCGTGCAGAGGTTAGCAGGAGTTATGCAAGTTGTGGTGGAGGTATGTCCGTTGTTTAATCAACTTGTCAAGCAAAGAACGAATACTCACAATGACCAGCGCTTCTTCTCGTAGATGCTTCTCAGGGAGTTCAGGCCCAAACGGTAGCCAACTTCTACCTTGCCTTCTCCCAGGGCCTCACTCTCGTTCCCGTCATTAATAAGATCGACCTTCCCTCTGCTGATCCTCAACGAGCTCTGGACCAGCTCAAAAATACATTCGAGCTTGATGTCTCAAACTCTGCTCTCGTTTCAGCGAAAACTGGCTTAAATGTGGAGGCGGTGTTACCGCAAGTAATCAAACGCATACCTGCGCCGGTCGGAGACAATACTGCGCCATTGCGACTGCTCTTGGTGGATAGTTGGTACGATACGTATCGTGGAGTCATTCTGCTTGTTCGCATCTTTGATGGCGAGATTCGTTCTGGTGATCAAATTCGGTCGCTTGCTACCAACCTCAAGTTCATCGTTGGTGAGGTGGGGATCATGTATCCTGACCAGACGCCTCAAACGGTTCTAAGAGCAGGACAAGTGGGATACATATATTTCAATCCGGGCATGAAACGTATCCAAGACGCTAAAATCGGTGACACTTTCACGACTGTCGGTTCAGAAAGCCTGGTCCAGCCGTTACCAGGTTTCGAAGAGCCGAAGGCGATGGTGTTTGTAGCGGCTTTCCCTGTGGACCAGAGCGACTACGGCCACCTCGAAGACTCAATAAATGCAGTCACACTCAACGATCGCGCTGTAACAGTCTCCAAAGAGTCTAGCGAAGCGCTTGGCGCAGGCTGGAGATTGGGATTCCTGGGAACGTTGCACTGCTCCGTGTTCGAGGATAGGCTAAGACAAGAGCACGGCGCAAGCATTATTCTAACTCCACCCACGGTTCCATTCAAAGTCATCTGGAAAGATGGCCGAGAAACCGTGTTTAGCAACCCCAACGAATTCCCAGAGGGCGACACAATGCATTTCAGAGTGGGCGACGTCCAAGAGCCGTACGTGACAGCGACAATCACGCTCCCGGAAGAATACCTCGGCAAAGTCATCGAGCTCTGCGAGGGCAACCGCGGCGTGCAGACGTCGCTCGAGTTCTTCACGGCGACGCAGGTCATCCTGAAGTACGCCCTGCCGCTGGCGCAGCTCGTGGACGACTTCTTCGGCAAGCTCAAGGGCGCAACGAAGGGCTACGCGTCGCTCGACTACGAGGACGCCGGCTTTCGCGCTTCGTCCCTGGTCAAGCTGCAGCTGCTCGTCAACAAAGTGCCCGTTGACGCCATAGCCCGCGTTGTGCACTCGTCGCAGGCCGAGCGCCTCGGGAAACAGTGGGTTGCCAAGTTCAAGGAGCACGTCGAGCGGCAGATGTTCGAGGTTGTGATCCAGGCCGCCGCGGGCAGGAAGATTGTCGCTCGGGAGACGCTGAAGCCGTACCGCAAGGATGTGCTGGCGAAGCTGCACGCTAGCGATTTGAGCAGGCGGCGGAAATTGTTGGAGAAGCAGAAGGAAGGGCGGAAGAAGCTAAGGGCAGTGGGCAATGTGGTTATTGAACAGAGCGCTTTTCAGGCCTTTTTGGCCAAGTGAGAGTGGACATAAGCTGTACTATATGTTCGAAATATAAACATGCCACACTCTAGCAAGCTCTGAATAATATTCAATCGTATATATGAAGCCAAAGCTTTTCCAAATTACCAGATCGCTTTTTCTGATTTCTTTCCCAAAACAGCACCCTCCGCTTTGGCTCTCCGCTCGCACACAACCAACGCACCACCACAGCACTACGGCCGCACAACAACACTCCGATACGGCACAACGAGCATCTCCCCAACCAAGCCCTCATCCACGGGCGGCGGCAACACCCCACCCGTAATCTCCAGCAGCGCCATCGGCGACCCCGCATCCTGCAGCTTGCCAAACACGCTGCGCACGTAGTTCCACAAGCGGGTGGGCACGACGACCTCGAGGACGTTGGGGCCGTCGCGCAGCAGCGCCGACACGTCGACGGCCGGCCGCAGCAGGTCGAGCGGCGGCAGCGCCGCGCCGTTGAGGCGCGCCCGCAGCGTGTGCAGCACCGCTGGGAACGCGATGGTCGCGCCTGATGCGCCGCCCGTCGGCGGCCACGCGAAGGAGGCCGTGTAGTAGCCCACGCCGCTGGTGTTGGCCAGGGCGGGGATCGCGGCCCACGAGGTTAGCGTGTCCAGTGTGTGGGTGGTGTTGATGGCGGCTG
>Ga0335073_10006709_pt1 | contig 16179 bp, 17 predicted proteins | sample Lox_Sample_22_FD_207093 | JGI IMG/M metagenome (GOLD analysis project Ga0335073, IMG submission 207093) | Soil microbial communities from Loxahatchee National Wildlife Refuge, Florida, United States - Lox_Sample_2.2 | ecosystem: Environmental > Terrestrial > Soil > Wetlands | place: USA... | reverse complement strand
ACCGGGGTCGTGCGCCAGCGCCCGCCGGCGTACTCGGCGGTCAAGGTCGGCGGTCGGCGGGCGTACGCGCTCGCGCGGGCGGGGAATCCCGTGGAGCTCGCCGAGCGGGAAGTCGACGTGTACCGGTTCGAGGAGCGATGGCGAGACGGCGATCGGCGCGGTTTCGTGATCGAGTGCTCGTCTGGGACGTATGTACGGAGCCTGATCGCGGACCTCGGCGACGCCTATTGCGAGGAGCTCCGCCGCACTGCGGTCGGTCACTTCGAGGTCGTCGATGCCGATCCCGAGCGGATCTTGCCGCTGTCCGATGCGCTCGCGTTCCTCCCGGCCGTCCGCCTCGAGGCCGCCCTCGCCGAGCGGGCCAGGCACGGCGCGGCCGTACCCGGAGACTCGGGCGGGGCGGACGTCGTCCGGCTGACCGATGCCGACGGTTTGATCGCGCTCGCGTCGCCGCGGGGCGACGGGATGCTCGCGCCGATCGTCGGGCTTCGAAGCTGATGGCTAGCCTTCCGCGCCGATGAAGGTAACGATGCTCTCCGAGGTCCGGGAGCGGCCGCGGCGAGTGGCGGTCGGCGAGTTCGACGGCGTCCACCTGGGACACCAGGAGGTGATTCGCGGCAGCGACACCGTGCTCACGTTCGAACCGCATCCGCTGCGCGTGGTCAGGCCCGAGGCGGCGCCGAAGCTGCTGACCAGCCTCGAGGCGAAAGCCGAGCTGATCGCGGCCCTCGGCGTCGAGGAGCTCGTCCTGATCCCGTTCGACGACGGCTTCGCCCACCAGACGCCCGCGGAGTTCGTCGACCACATCCTCGTCGAGCGATTGTGCGCGACCCGCGTGTCGGTTGGCGAGAACTTCCGGTTCGGGCATCGCGCCGCCGGCGATCCGGCGATGCTGGCGGCGGACGGGCGGTTCGAGACGCGCGTCGTCCCGCTGGTCGAGGTCGATGGCGAGATCGTCTCCTCGAGCCACATCCGGGCGCTCGTGCTGGCCGGCGAGGTCGAGACCGCGACGCGGTTTCTCGGGACCCCTTTCCAGCTCCGTGGCGAGGTCGTGAAAGGCGACCAGCGGGGGCGCACGCTCGGGTTCCCAACCGCCAACATCGTCCCCGACGAAGCGCTCGTGTGCCCTGGCCACGGGATCTACGCCGCCCGTACGCCCGAAGCCTGCGCCGCGGTGAGCATCGGCGTCCGGCCCACGTTCGGGACGGGCCGCGCCCTCCTCGTGGAGGCCTTTCTCCTCGACTTCAGCGGCGATCTGTACGGGCAGGAGCTCCGCATCGACTTCCTCGCGCGGCTCCGCGGCGAGCGCCGGTTCGGGTCACCCGAGGCGCTGGTCGAGCAGATGCAGCATGACATTGAGCTCACGCGCGAAGTCTGTCGACGATCCGCCTGCTAGCCTCATCGGGCCGATGGCTATCACCCAAGAACGCAAGCAAGAGCTCACCGCCAAGTACGGAGACAGTCCTGCCGACACCGGCAAGACCGAGGTCCAGATCGCGCTGCTGACGGCGCGGATCAACGACCTCAACGAGCACCTGCGCGAGCATCGCAAGGATCATCACTCCCGCCGCGGGCTGCTCATGCTCGTCGGGCGGCGGCGCCGGCTGCTCAACTACCTCCGCGGCGAGGATCTAGAGCGCTACCGCACGATCCTGCGCGAGCTCGGCCTGCGCCGGTGAGCGAGCCCTCCTCCGACGGACCGATCGAGGCCGGGACTCCCGCCCCGGAGTTCACGCTCCAGCGCGAGGACGGCAGCGAATTCACGCGCGCGGATCTCGAGGGCAACACGACCGTGCTTGTGTTCTATCCGTTCGCGTTCAGCCCGGTCTGTACCGATCAGATCGCGCTCTACGAGGATGTGCTGAGCGACTATCTGGCCAAGCGCGACGTGACGATGTACGGCGTCTCCTGTGACGCCCGCTGGTCGCAGACCGCGTTTCGCGAGAAGCTCGGCGTGTCCATTCCGCAGCTGTCGGACTTCGAGCCCAAGGGGGCGGCGTGCCGCGCGTTCGGCGTCTACCACCCCGCCGGCTTTCCGCAGCGCGCGCTCGTGATCGTCGGGCCCGACGCCGTCGTGGGTTGGAGCTACCAGGCGCCCGTGCCGACCGAGCTGCCCGGGGCCAATCTGATCTTCGACGGCCTCGACGCGACCGCCGCCAGGGCTTGACTGACCTCAGCTCGGCTCCTCTCCCCGGGCTGACCGCGGACGATCACGTGAGGGGCCCCGAGGACGCCCCGCTCGTGATCGTGTACGCCGATTTCGAGTGCCCGTACTGCGCCGCCGCCGAGGTCAAGCTGAGGAGCGCCCGCCTGCGCATCGCGTTCCGTCACTTTCCGGTTCGCTCGAGCCATCCGCGAGCGTGGCCCGCGGCCGCCGCCGCCGAGGCGGCCGGGCGCCAGGGCCGCTTCTGGGAGATGCACGACCTGCTGTTCGCCGACCAGGGACGGCTCGAGGATCCGCATCTGTGGGACCGGGCGCGAACCCTCGGGCTCGACCTCGCGCGGTTCGATGCCGATCGGCGGAGCCCGGAGGTGAGCGCGCGGATCCGCGAGGATTTCGAGGCCGGCGTCCGCGGCGGCATTGTCACGACGCCGACCCTGATCGTCGGCGAGCGGCGCTATGCCGGGCACATCGACGATCAGCTCCCGGCGGAGCTGAGCGCGCGCACCGGCTGAGACGCGCTCGCAGGCACGAAGCCTGGAAGCCGGAGCGCGAACGTTGACCCGTGCTCGGTGCTGAGCACCGTGCACCGGCCTCCGTGGCTCTTGGCGATCGCGTCCACGATCGCGAGCCCGAGGCCGACCCCGCCGGCGGACCGCGTCCGCGCGGCGTCGGCGCGCGCGAACCGGTCGAAGATCCGCTCGAGCGCCCCGTGGTGGACCCCCGAGCCCTCGTCGTCCACCTCGATCCGCACCTGGCCCGCGCCGTCCGCCACCGCCCGCAGTTCGATCGCGTCGCGCTCGTGGGTGAACTTCACCGCGTTCTCGAGCAGCGCATCGAGCGCCGCGCGCAGCCGCTCGGGGTCGACCATGAGGTGTCCGTCGACGAGCGGGCCGAGCCGCCACGCCCGAGGCGCCACCTCCGACCAGCGCATGAACAGATCCTCGAGGAACGGCTCGAGGTCGACCTCGGCGAGCTGGATGAAGTCCGGCTGGTCGGCCGAGGCCAGCAGCAACAGCCGGCCGATGATCGCGTCGATGCGCGACAGCTCGTCCAGGGCCACGTCGAGCTCCGGATGGTCGCCGTGTTGGGAGAGCAGCAGTTCGAGATGGCCGCGGGCGATCGTCACCGGCGTGCGAAGCTCGTGCGAGGCGTCGTGGATGAACCGCTCCTGGCTCTCGAGCATCGAGCGCCGCTCCTCGGCCTGGCCCTCGGCGATCTTCAGCGCCTCGACCCGCCGGCGCGCCTGCCACAGCATCGCGAGGAACATCATCGCCACCAGCGGGACTCGGACCAGCCGCTCCCACGGCTGGATCCCGCGGACCACGTCGAACGCGATCGGCATCGCGGTCAGCGCGATCACGCCCAGCATCACGACGAGCGTCGGCCCGACCGGCCAGCGGCGCAGCCCGTAGACGAGCGTGAGGCTGATCCACACGACGTAGAACGGGATCGTCTCCCACGTCGGCCAGGCCAGCATCCCGACGAAACTGGCGGCGACGACGGCGCCCCAGAGCAGCTCCACTCGGTAGCGTCGCAGTGACCGGAGGAGATCAGGCCGCGGCACGGTAGCCCGCATTACGCACGGTCTCGATCGGGGCGTCCGGGCCTAGCCGCCGGCGCAGCCGCCGGATGCAGACGTCGACGACGTTGGACCTCGGGTCGAAGTCGTACCCCCAGACCTCGGACAGCAGTCGCTCGCGGCTGACCACCTCGCCGACGTGCGCGAGCAGGAAATGCAGGAGGCGGAATTCGCGGTCGGACAGGTCGGCCACCACGTCCCCGACGCGAGCCTGCCGGCGCGCGAGGTCGAGCACCAGGCTGCCGACCCGGATGACGGTGCCGCCGTCGGGTACGCGCGCCCGTCGCAGTTGCACGCGGGCGCGGGCGAGCAGCTCGTCGAGCGAGAACGGCTTGGCGACATAGTCGACGGCGCCGAGCTCGAAGCTCCGCAGCTTGATCGGGAGATCGCTGCGCGCGGACAGGATCAGCACGGGGAGCTCCGACCGCTCCCGGTGCAGCTCGCGCAGCGCGTCGAGCCCGCTGCACCCGGGCAGCAGCAGATCGAGGATCACGAGGTCGTAGTTGCCCGCGAGCGCGCGCGCCAGGCCCTGCTCGCCGTCCGCCACCACGTCGACGCCGAATCCCTCGGCTTCGAAGGCGCGCGCGAGGAAGGCCCGGATCCGTGCCTCATCCTCCACAATCAATATCCGCATTTGCTCTCTCGAGCCCCCACGGGCTGCGTGACGATACTGCTGCGGAGATGACCTGTAAATGACGGCTCGATGACATCGCCGTCATTTAGGGCTCTGCCGCCGCCGGGGAATATATAACTCCGCGCCGAGGAGAGACCGATCCAGATGAGTTCTTACGGCAGACGGTTAGCGGGAATCACGATTGCGACCGCAATCGTTTGCGTAGCAATCGGCCTCTACATCGGTCTGTACCTGACGAACGTGCCCGGGTCGTCCGCGGCGACCCCCGGCCCGGCCGGCGTCACGAACCTGTACCTCGGGACCGTCCCAGCCGCGGAGACCACCGACCCACACCCTGACTGGGTCTCGTACTACGTCGTCAACCGGACGAGCACCAACTGGCAGCACGACACGACCTTCGTGCTGCCGGCGAACTCCCTCGTCCACGTCACGATCTACCAGTTCGACGGCGACTCGGGCCTGCGCAACGAGTTCCTGTCCCAGGCGACCGGGACCGTGGGCGGCGGGTTCCTGCTGAACGGAAAGCCGACGCTGGCGATCAATCCCGACGACGCCTCGCACGTGTTCGCGATCCCGCAGATCGGTCTGTCGGTGCCGCTCGAGGGCGTGCCCGACAGCGCCAAGAACCCCTGCAGCAACGCCCCGTGCCCGCTGAGCATGGACCACGAGACGATCACGTTCACGTTCCGCACGCCCGGCAAGGGCCTGTACCGCTGGCAGTGCTTCGTGCCATGCGCGGCCGGCTTCATCCAGGGCTTTGGCGGCCCGATGCAGACGGTCGGCTACATGGACGGATTCATCAAGGTCGTATGAGGGACGCGAGGCGTTGACGGGCGGACAGCACTTCCGGCGCATCGTCATCTTGTGGCTGATCTCGTCGATCATCCTGACGCCGCTCGTCGTGTTCGTGCTGGCGCCGGGGATGCCGCCCGGTAACGGCTCCGTCGAGGCGTCCGGCCAGGTCACCGACAACACCGTGCTCCTGGGCCTGGCGACGCCGGTGGCGCTGGCGGTGCTCGTCTACTTCGCCTACGCGTGTTGGGCGTTCCGCGAGCGCGACACCGATGCGGTTCTCGACGGACCGGCGATCCGCGGCAACGCCACCGTGCAGACGTGGTGGCTCGTGGTCACGACCGTGATCGTGCTGTTCCTCGCCGTGTTCGGTTCGGTCGAGCTGCTCAAGGATGGCGCCGGTGGCGGTCAGGGGCCGAACCCGATCGCGACGCCGGCCGCGGCCAAGGCCAACCCGCCGCTCCAGGTTCAGGTCATCGCGCAGCAATGGCAGTTCACCTACCGCTGGCCGGGGTACGGCGGCGTCGAGACCCAGCACCTCGAGCTGCCCGCCAACACGACGGTCGAGATGCACGTGACCTCGCTCGACGTGATCCATTCGTTCTGGGCCTACCAGCTCGGCGTCAAGGCGGACGCCAACCCGGGCGAGGACAACATCGCGTACGTGACGACCAAGGGACCGCTGACCTTCAACATCCACTGCGCCGAGCTGTGCGGCGTATGGCACGGCTACATGTTCGACACGGGATACGTCGTCGCCAAGCCGCAGTTCGCGTCATGGATCGCGACGCAGCGGGTGAAGTACGCGCCGGCCACGAAGAACCTGGTGCCGTACTCGAAGACTTACTTCCCGGATCCCCAGAGGAGAGGCGGATGAGCACGATCGCGATGACGACCGACCGGCCCCCGGTGTGGCGGCGCCTGATCGGCTTCAACCTGTTCATGGGGATCATCGGCGCGATCGTCGGCTACATCATCGGATACTGGATCGGCGGCCGCTTCACCGGCGCGAACATCGCCTACTACGGGCCCGAGGCCGGACAGAATGACATCGCGATCTTCCTGGGTTACTTCGGCGGCGTGGTCGGCTTCATGGGCGGCCTCGGTTTCCTGAACTATCCGTTCCGCCGCATGCTCGGTCATCCACCGACGCTGGCCGAGCACGAGAGTGAGGGCGAGGGGATCGGGCGTTACTTCCGGCTGTGCACCGACCACAAGGTGGTCGCGATGCAGTACCTCGTCGGGATCGGCGTGTTCTTCTTCATCGGCGGCCTGAACGCGATGCTGATCCGCACCGAGCTGCTCCAGCCCAACACGCACGTGTTCGGCGCCAACCAGTACCTGACGCTGGTCGGCATGCATGGCTCGATGATGATGGGGATGATGACCTCGGGCATCCTGGGGCCGTTCGCCAACTGGGTGGTGCCGCTGATGATCGGCTCGCGGCGGATGGCGTTCCCGCGGATCGAGTCGTTCACCTTCTGGCTGCTGATGGCCGCCGGCGTCGTTCTGATCACGACGATCTTCTTTGGCGGCTTCCAGACCGGCTGGACCGGCTACCAGCCGCTCGGTGACCAAAACACCGCCGGGTACGACGCCTACATCGGCTTCTTCGCGCTGGTCGGCGTGTCGATGTGCCTGCTCGGGTTCAATCTGATCGTCACGATCATCACCATGCGCGCTCCGGGGATGACCTGGTCGCGGCTGCCTATCTTCGTGTGGGCGGTGCTCGCCACGGCGTGGCTGATGGCGCTCGCCGCCCCGATGCTGATCGCGGCGCTGCTGATGGGCGCGATGGATCGGACCATCCAGACCGCGTTCTACGTCCCCGGTCAGGGCGGGAGCTCGTATCTGTTCCAGAACCTGTTCTGGGTGTTCGGGCATCCCGAGGTGTACATCGTCGCCTTGCCCGGATTCGGCATCGTGCTCGAGCTGCTGCCCGTGTTCGCGCGCAAACCGCTATGGGGCTACCGGCTGGCGGTCGCCGGGATGCTCGGGGTCGCGCTGCTCAGCTTCTTCGTGTGGCAGCACCATCTGTTCGTCAGCGGCATCAACGCCGACCTGCGCCCGTTCTACATGCTCTCCACCGAGCTGATCTCGCTGCCGACGGGGTTCACCTTCCTGTGCGCGATGGGGACGCTGTGGCGAGGTCGAATACGTTTCACCGTGCCGATGCTGTTCTGCCTGGCGTGGGTGTTCAACTTCCTGTGGGGCGGCATCTCGGGCGTGCTCCTGTCTGACGTCCCGAGTGACGTCACCACGCACGGCAGCTTCTTCTCGATGGCCCACTTCCACTACACGATCATGGGTGGCCTGGTGTTCACCTTCTTCGCAGCGATCTACTACTGGGTCCCGAAGATGACCGGGTTCAAGTTCAACGAGCGGCTGGCCAAGGTCCACTTCTGGTCGATGTTCATCGCGTTCAACTCGACCTTCGCACCTCTGTTCGCGCTGGGTTTCCTCGGAATGCCGCGCCGCGTGGTCACCTATCCGACGAATCTCCAGGGGCTGAATGACTGGGTGTCGGTGTCGGCGTTCGTGCTCGGGCTGTCGATGCTGGTGTTCCTCTACAACGTCGTGTGGTCACTGCTGATCAAGCGAGAACCGGCGGAGGCGAACCCGTGGCACTCGAAATCCGCGGAGTGGCAACTGCCGACTCCGGTTCCGGTGTACGACTTCGAACGGATCCCGGTGTTCGATGCCGATCCGTATCCGTACGGCGTCGAACCGACGGGGCCGCCGGTGGTGGCGCCGGCCGGTGGGGTGGCGTAGTCGATGGAAGCCTCGGCACCACTCGCCGGCCACATCGAGCCCGAGCCCCCGACCTGGCAGCCGCGGGCGCTGTGGCTGTCCGCGCGCCTGCTGTGCGGTGTCGTCTCGTTCTACTACCTGTCGTTCGTGTTCGCGTACTTCTACCTGCGCTCGCTCGACACGAACAACAGCTGGAAGATCGGGAAGGTGCATCCGACGATCGGGTTCGGGATCGCGATCGTGGTGTGCCTCGTGTTGAGCGCGGTGCTCTTCCGCGGCGCAGCGACACGGCCCACCGACACGTTCAGAGCCGGTCTGGCGGCGGTCGTGCTGGCGCTGGTGGCGGTCATCCTCCAATTCGTCCAGTACATCGGGCTCGGCTTCGGGGCGTCCCAGGGCGGGTACGCCGCCGTGTTCACCGGGTGGACGGCGACCTACGCCGTGTTCGCGATCCCGTGCATCTACTGGATCGAGACGCAGGTGGCGAGCGTCTGGCGCGCGCAGCGCGAGGGAGGCATCGACCGTCAGGTTGCCGAGGGCGTGCCCGCCGATGACGTCCAGCTGATGCGAGCGGGCATCGAGGCGTGTTCGTTCTTCTGGGCGTTCTACGTCGCGATCGGCGTCCTCGCGTTCATCATCCTCTACATCGTCTGACCATGAGCTGGCACGGCTGGTCGATCCAAGCCCCGCTCATCTATGTGATCGCTGCGGGGATCCTGTACTGGCTCGGCGGACGCTCCCGGACCGTGAGGGCGCGCCACGAGCCACTGCGCACGGCGGCCTTCATCGCCGGTCTGGTGTCGATCGTGCTGGCGCTCGACTCGCCGATCGACGGCTACGCGGACCAGCTGTTCTGGGTCCACATGCTCCAGCACGTCCTCCTGCTCGCGGTGGCGCCCCCGCTGATCCTGCTCGGGGCCCCCTGGCCGCGGATGTGGGCCGCGCTCCCGCTGCAGATGCGGACGACCGTCGGGCGTTCGATCGCGCGGAGCCCGTGGACCGCCCCGCTGCGCGCGCTGGCCCGACCGCTCCCCGCATGGATCCTGTTCAACGCGACGCTGTGCATCTGGCACTTCCCGTTCGCCTACAACGCCACGCTGAGCTCGAACGCGATCCACCAGGTCGAGCACGCGATGTTCTTCTTCACCGGCCTGCTGTTCTGGGCCCGGGTGATCGATCCGGGGCCGCTCCGGCCGCGCCTCGAGTGGCCCGCGCGGATCGCGTACGTGATCGGGGGCATGATCGTCGGCTGGCTGCTCGCGATCACGCTCGTGCTCTATCCGCATCCGCTCTACTCCCACTACGCCGATCTCGTCCAGCGTCCGGGCGGGATCTCGGCCCTGACCGACCAGCAGCTGGCCGGCGGGGTCATGTGGGTGCTGGGGTCGATCCCTTACGGGGTCGTCGCCCTGTTCGGGTTCTACCGCTGGCTCGAGCCCGAGACCACCTCTCCTCCCCGTCCCGCGCTTACCGCCTGAGAAGGAGACCGATGACACCGCTCCCGCTCGCAGACTTCCTCGCCGGCTCCCTGCTGTCGCTGCTCTTGCCGCTCGCCCTGCTGATCGCGTTAACGATCTGGTACGTCGTGGTGATCAGGCGCCGGTTCGCCGGCGACCCGGCGGATCCCTCTGAGGCCGATGTGCCGCTGACCGACGCCTCCCATGCGACGGCCGGCGTTCCGGGCGCTCCGGAGCCGAAGCCCTGATGAAGGCGGGTGCGGCTGCGCCGGGCGTTCCGGGGGTTGCCGGCGTTCCCGGGGCAGCGGGCGCGCGTGGTGCGCCGGCCGCGGGGCGCGTGGGTGCGGGGCGCGTGGGCGCGGGGCGCGTGCGGGTGGGCGCGGGCCCGTCCGCGTGGCGCGACTACGTAACGCTCACCAAGCCGCGGATCATGTCGCTGCTGGTGCTGACCGCGGTGTGCGCGATGGTCGCCGCCGCCGCGGGGGCGCCGGCGTTGCCGGCGCTGCTGGCGGTGGTAATCGGCGGCGGGCTGGCGTGCGGCGGGGCGAGCGCGCTCAACCACGTGATCGATCGCGACATCGACCGGCTGATGGGACCCCGGACGGCCGCCCGCCCGGTCGCCGCCGGACGGATCAGCCCGCGGCGGGCGGTCGCGTTCGCGGCCGTGCTGCTGGCGTCGTCGTTCGCGGTCATGACCGCGTTTGACAACCTGCTCGCCGCGGCGCTCGCGCTCAGCGGCGGCGCGTATTACGTCGTGGTGTACACGCTGTGGCTCAAGCGATCAACGCCGCAGAACATCGTCATCGGCGGGGCCGCGGGGGCGATACCGACGCTGTCGGGCTGGGCGGCGGCGAGCGGTCACCTCGGCCTTGGCGCGGTCTTCCTGTTCGCGATCGTGCTGCTGTGGACGCCGCCGCACTTCTGGGCGCTCGCGCTGCTGCTCGAGCGCCAGTACGCCGCGGCCCAGATCCCGATGATGCCGGTCGTCCGCGGCGCTCGTGCGACCGCGCGCCAGGTGCTCGCGTATTCGTTCGTGCTGGTGGCCGTGACGCTCGTGCCGGGCTTGATCGGGACCTTCGGAGTCGCCTATCTGGTTGCGGCGCTCGCGCTCGGGGCCGTCTTCATCGGACTTGCCTGGCGACTGTGGCGTGAGGGCACTCCGGCCCGTGCCGCCGTCCTCTTTCACTTCTCGCTGCTCTATCTCGCGCTGCTGTTCGTGGCGGTCGCGCTCGATGCGGCGTTGCGCTAAAGCTCCGCCTAGCAGATGAGCGCCGCCGGCGGTCGCGCCCTGGTTGTTGAAAGCGATCGCGGCACGAGGCAGGCGATAACCGCGCACCTGCGCCACGAGGGGTTTCAGGTGATCGGGACGGGCAGCGGCCTCGAGGCCCTCTCGCTGCTGCGCCGCGGCACCGTCGACATCGCCCTCATCGCCGCGGCGCTGCCCGAGATCGACGGCCTCGAGCTCGTCCGTCGCGTCCGCCACGAGTCGACGGTACCGATCATCATGCTGACCGCTCGCGGCCTCGACAACTCCCACATCGCCGGGCTCGAGGCCGGCGCGGACGACTATGTGCTCAGGCCGATCTCGCTGGCCGAGGTGACCGCCCGCATGCGCGCCCAACTGCGGCGCGCGCGCGGCTTCGAGACCGAGCAGACGGTGTTGCGCACGGGCGACGTCGAGCTCGACGTCAGCGCGCGCCGCTGCACGATCGCCGGGCGGGAGGTGGACCTGACCCGCCGCGAGTTCGACCTGCTGGGGACGCTGCTCCGGTACCCCGGACGGATCCACACGCGCGAGCAGCTGCTCGGGCTCGTGTGGGGAGCCGACGACATCACGCCGAAGACGGTCGATGTCCACGTCGCGGCGCTGCGCCGCAAGCTCGGCTCCGCGGTGACGATCGCGACGCTCCGGGGCGTCGGGTACCGGCTCGACCCGGCCGCTGCTAGCGCGCGCTTGCCGCCGGCTTGATTGGAGTCGCCGGCTTGACGGGCGCCGTCGGCTGCTGGGCGGCGCGTTCGACGTCGTCGAGCGTGGGCGCCCGGCCGCGCAGCGGCTGCGGCGCCGGGTCGGCTCTCAGTGCGGCCCGGAGCAGATCGAGCTGGCGCTGGACGATGTCCGAGTCGACATGCGCGAACGCGCAGGCGGCCTCGCACACGCCCTTGAACATGATCAGCACGTCCATCGCGCCGACGTCGGCGCGCACCGCGCCCGCGTCCTGGGCGCGCCCGAGCAGCTCACCCATCACGCCCACGACCTCGGCATGGGCGGCCCGGATCCCATCGTTGACGAGCCATGCGTCCCCGACCGCCTCGAACAGGCCCCGATCGAGCTGTTGGCGGCCGGCGATGATCCACAGGAACTCGAACAGCGCCTCTCCCGGGTCCGCGGCATCCAGCAACGCCCGGGCCTCCTCGACGGCTTCGCTCATCCGCTCGACCACGATCGCCGCGATCAGATCCTCCTTGGAGGCGAAGTTGCGGAACAGCGTTCCGCGGCCGACACCGGCCCGCTCGGCGATCTCGGCGACGCCGACGTCGAGCCCGCGCTCGCGGAACAGCGCCTCGGCTGCATCCAGCAGCCGCCGGCGGTTGCGCTCGGCATCAGCGCGTAGGCCCCGCTCGGCTGGCGTCATCGACACGGCATTCTCCTACGCGGCGGCGGCGGAAGGCGCCAGCTCGACGTTGACGCTCTCGAGATCGCGCTTGCGCACGGCGGTAGCGAGGATCACAGCGCCGGCGGCAAGCATCACGGCGGCCGCGATGAACGCGACGTGATAGCCGGACACCTTCGCGGCGTTGGTCGCGGCCGTCGACACGCTCCCGTGGAGACCGTTGAGGACGCTCGAGGTCTTGCTCGCCGCGAGCGTCGACAGGATCGCGAGCCCGAGCGACCCGCCGACCTGCTGGGCGGTGTTGAACAGGCCCGAGGCGAGCCCCGCGTCGTTGGCGTCGACGCCACCGGTCGCCATCAACGTGATCGGGACGAACACGAGCCCCATCCCGATGCTCAGTGGCAGCAGGCCGGGCAGTAGGTCGGCGGCATACGTCCCGTGAACCGGCACCTGAGCCAGCACGACCATGCCGATCGTGGCCAGCACGATGCCGAGCACCGCGACGTTGCGAACGCCGGCGCGCTTGACCAGTGGCTGGGCGATCCCGGCGCCCACCACGATGCCGCCGGTGACCGGCAGGAATGCGAGGCCGGCGTGCAGCGGGCTGTAGCCGAGGATCTCCTGCACGTACAGCGACGCGAAGAAGAACATCCCGAACATCCCGGAGGCGACGAGCAGGAGCACGCCGTCGGCCACCGCCAGCGTCCGGACCTTGAAGATGCTGAGCCGGATCAACGGGGCGACGCTGCGCCGCTCGATCGCCACGAACGCCGCGAGCAGGACGAGCGCCAGGGCGATCAGGCCGATCGTCCGCCCCGAGCCCCAGCCGAACGCCTGGGCCTTGACGATCGCGTACACGAGCACGATCAGGCCCGCGGTGACGGTGACCGCCCCTGCAAGGTCGAACGAGCGATGCGTGACGTCCGCTCGGGATTCAGGGACGAACCTGAGGGTGGCGAGGATGGTCGCGATGCCCACCGGGACGTTGACGATGAAGATCCACTCCCACGAGGCGAGCTGCGTGAGCGCACCGCCGAGGACGAGTCCGACAGCGCCACCGCCGGCGGCGATCGCGCTCCACACGCCGAGCGCCCTGGTGCGTTCGGTTTGATCGGTGAAGGTCGTGGTGATGATCGACAGGGCGGCGGGGGAGAGGAGCGCGCCACCGAGGCCCTGGAGCCCGCGGCCGAAGATCAGCATGCCCGATGACTGCGCGAGCCCGTTCAGCAGGGACGCGCCGGCGAACAGCGCGGTGCCGATCAGGAACAGGCGCTTGCGGCCGACCAGGTCGCCGGCGCGACCGCCGAGCAGCAGGAATCCCCCGAACACCAGCGTGTATGCGTTGACGACCCACTGGAGGCTCGTCGGCGAGAAGTTCAGACCCTTCTGGATCGACGGCAGCGCCACGTTGACCACGGTGGCGTCCAGCACCACCATGAACTGCGCAAGGCAGGCGATCACGAGGATCACCCAGCGGTTCGAGTAGCGGTTCTCGGTGCGCGCGGTGGCGGGCACCGGCGTGGCCGTGGCGCCGGACGGCACCGGGGTCGCGGTCGCGCCGGACGGCACCGGGGTCGCGGTTGCGCCGGCGGGCGAGGCGCCGTTGGTGGCGAATGTCGGCGGGCCGGCGGCCGGGGCGCCGGGGGCTGCGCTGTCGGTCATCAGAGGACTCCCTGTCGACGTGGTAATGTGGACTGCACGGTCCGGTTAGGCTATCACAACCGGACCGGGCGGTCCGCTTTGTCCGTGCCCGGGGTGTCAGGGGCCGCTCGCGTTGCAGACGAATTCCCTGCAATGGGGAGGTTTCGATGCGGGCGTCCGGGCTCTTACGTTAGTCCGACGTTCAGCTGACGGTGCTCTTTGAGAGCACCGCGATGATGGTCGTGCGACATCAACCGACCACGAAAGCGAGCCCCCATGAGCACTCCCGTAATCGTCTTCCTGAACGTCTTCTTCATCGCCTTCGTCCTCGTGACGATCGTCGGCTTGTGCGCCTGGTCGATCGTCGCGGACAGGTCGATCATGGCCTCGATCGCCGATCAGCGGGCACGTATGCGCGCCGCGTTCCAGCGCCGCACCCGCACAACCGCGCCGGCCGGCCGCCGCGCGGGCCGCGCCCGCGCCCTCGACCTCGGCGCGTAACCAACTCGGCGGCGCGTAATCAACTCGGCTCGGTCGGAAAGGCCGTCGCGCCGGCGGGCGCGGCGGCCTTTTTTGTGCCCTGCCTGGGTCCAGGGGCGCGGTGGTCGGCAGCCTTCGACGAGGAGCTGCATAACCCGACAACGGAGGTCGGCGCGACGGACCTTGCCGTGAAACGCGCGATATAGATGCAGAGCTCGGCAACGTCGGGGCGAACCGGGTCGATTGCCGTGTCAAGCAGGTCGGGCCCAGGTCCCGGCGACCTGCACGAGCTGACATTCGAGCGCCGACGCGCGGACCGTGGCAGACGGCGCACGTGGGCACGCGCGGCCTGCCACCGTGGCCCCAGAACGCACGAATTGGCAGGTTTTGCAGGTCGGGGCGACCCACCGCGCCACCCGCCTCCGTCACTCACCACGCACGCCCGCCGGCAACCCGTCCCGCCGCCGCGCGCGTAGGCAACTCCCCGCTACCATCATTGGCGTTCGGAACGAATAGAGAAACGAGAAGGACTCCGCCGACCGAAGGGCGGGGTAGGAAGGAAACTGAATATGAGTGACGCCGCGACGCGCGTGTCCGTCGAGATCGAGGGTAAGGAGATCTCGTTCGAGACCGGCAAATTGGCCAAGCAGGCCTCCGGCGCCGTAGTCGTCCGTGCGGGCGACACCATGGTCCTCTGTACCGCCACCGCCGGCAATCTGCGGGACGTGGACTTTCTCCCTTTGACGGTTGACGTCGAGGAGCGGATGTATGCAGCCGGCAAGATCCCCGGCTCATTCTTCAAGCGCGAGGGTCGCGCGGGGGAGAAGGCGACGCTCACGGCGCGCCTGATCGACCGGCCGATCCGGCCGCTGTTCCCCAAGGGCTGGCGGTATGAGACCCAGTTGGTCGCGCTACCGATCAGCGTCGACCACGTCAACCCTTACGACATCCTCGCGATGAACGGCGCATCAGCCGCCCTGATGGTGTCGAACATCCCGTTCCCGACGCCCGTGGGCGCGGTGCGGATCGGCAAGGTCGACGGCAACTTCGTCGTCAACCCGAACGAGGAGGACCTGGTCGACAACACCGACCTCGACCTGATCGTCGCGGGCACCGAGGAGGCCATCCTGATGGTCGAGGCGGGCGCCAACGAGATCCCCGAGGCTGAGATCCTCGACGCCCTCGACATCGCCCACGAGGAGATCAAGAAGCTTTGCGCGGTCCAGCGCGAGCTGGCCGAGAAGGCCGGCAAGGAGAAGACGGTCGTCGAGATCCCCGAGGTCAGCCAAGACCTCTACGAGCAGATCAAGAGCTCGCACGGCGCCGCGCTCGAAGCCGCGACCCAGGTCGAGGAGAAGCTCGAGCGCCAGGACGCCTGCAAGGCGGTTGAGGAGCAGGTCATCGCCCAGTACGCGGGCGACCCTGAGGCCGAGACCTACGCCGAGTACCGCGCGAACGCCCAGCGTGCGTTCGACAAGCTCGAGAAGACGCTGATCCGCGAGCGGATCGCCGTCCAGAAGAAGCGCCCCGACGGCCGCAGCGCCGACGAGATCCGGCCCATCAGCATCGAGGTCGGTGTGTCCCCGCGCGCCCACGGCTCGGCACTGTTCACCAGAGGCCAGACCCAGGCGCTGTCGGTGGTCGCCCTCGGCACGACCCGCGAGGAGATGCGGCTCGACACGCTCGGCCTCGAGACGGCCAAGCGCTACTTCCACCACTACAACTTCCCCGGCTTCTCGGTCGGCGAGGCGGGCCCGATGCGCGGGCCCAAGCGTCGCGACATCGGCCACGGCGCGCTCGCCGAGCGGGCGCTCGTCCCGATGATCCCGAGTCAGGAGGAGTTCCCGTACACGATCCGCGTCGTGTCGGACATCCTCGAGTCCAACGGCTCGTCGTCCATGGCGTCCGTCTGCGGCTCGAGTCTCTCCCTCATGGACGCCGGCGTCCCGCTCCCGCGGGCCGTCGCCGGCATCGCGATGGGCCTGATCAAGGAGGGTGACGACTACATCATCCTCACCGACATCGCCGGCGTCGAGGACCACCTCGGCGACATGGACTTCAAGGTCGCC
>Ga0335073_10006707_pt1 | contig 16181 bp, 15 predicted proteins | sample Lox_Sample_22_FD_207093 | JGI IMG/M metagenome (GOLD analysis project Ga0335073, IMG submission 207093) | Soil microbial communities from Loxahatchee National Wildlife Refuge, Florida, United States - Lox_Sample_2.2 | ecosystem: Environmental > Terrestrial > Soil > Wetlands | place: USA... | reverse complement strand
GGCGCTGCGCCGCGACATCGATCTGCCCAAAAAGCTGATCGACAAGCTGATGCGCCGGCATCGCAATGAGATCGCGGTGCGGGAAAAACTGCAGCGTGTGTATCAGTACCGCAAGCAGGTTCTCGCTGTTTTTGACGAACTGGTGACGCGGGAGCGTACGCGGGAAAGAGTCCAGTAAATGCCGCGGACGGCCATCGCGCCGCTCCTTTCGGTGCGTCGCGGCGCGGCGGCGATCGAATTTTATAAGGCCGCCTTCGGAGCTTGCGAATCCTACCGGGTGGACGCTCCGGATGGCGCCGTGGTGGCGCGGCTATCGGTGGATGGCGCGGAGTTCTGGGTTGCGGACGAATCGCCGCAACACGGCAATTTCAGCCCGCAGACGCTCGGCGGCGGCACCGCACGGATGATCCTGATGGTCGAGGATCCGGATGCAGCCTTCGAGCGCGCCGTAGCGGCGGGCGCGGCTACGGTCTGGCCGGTCGGCAATCGCCACGGCTGGCGCCTGGGACGGGTCGCGGACCCGTTCGGTCACCACTGGGAAATCGGCAAGGAACTCGCCTAAAGCGGCTCAGGCAGGTGCAGATTCGCCTTATTCAGCGCCTTTTCCAGCATATCCATCGCTTCGGCTTCATGTAATCCGCGCGAGGTGGAAAATTCCGTAATCAGCATGTGCCGCGCCCGGTCCAGCATTTTCTTTTCGCGGAAACTCAGCGGCTTGCGCGATTGCAGAATCAGCAGGCTCTTCATCACCTCGGCGACCGCCAGCAGGCTGCCGTCTTGCATCTTTTCCGAGTTTTCCTTGAAACGATCCTTCCAGTCGGTGTGGCGCAGGCACATCCCCTCGGAAAGAAAGCTGATCACGCGGGCAATCTCACCGTTACGCGTGACTTTTCTTAAGCCCAAATCTTCCACGTGCGAAAACGGAACCATCACGGTCAAACTGTTGTAAGTGATCCGCAACAGATAAAACCGTTCATAGTGTCCCGCAAACGCGCGACTGCTGATATTCTCAATCGTCGCAACCCCATGATTGGGGTAGACGACCTTCTCACCAACTTGAAACGTCATGGTCGGACCTTTTGGCCTCTACTTGTAACTAAAACTCTTCCCTCACTCAAACGCGCATCGCGAAAGAGAATCTTAATCGGAGTTTAATCTCCTGTCAACAGGAAAGTGTCATACCGCTGGCCGGATCTCCCAATTATTATTTGGTTCGGTGCTCGCGATTGCGGTGTGCTTTGGCGAATCAGTTAGGATGAAAGAACAAGTCGATGGAAGCCGCCAAGCTGGATCTGAAAAAGACCGTTCACCTGCCCCGCACCGATTTTCCGATGAAAGCCAACCTCGGCCAACTCGAGCCGAAGCTGCTCGATCATTGGGCCAAAACGGGTTTATACGAGCGCATTCGCGAATCCCGCGCCGGCCGTCCGCGTTACGTTCTGCACGATGGACCGCCCTATGCCAATGGGAATATCCACCTCGGCACCGCTTTCAACAAAGTGGTGAAGGACTTCATCGTTAAATCGAAGACCATGGAGGGTTTCGATTCGCCTTACATTCCCGGGTGGGATTGTCACGGATTGCCGATTGAGAGCCGGGTCGATAAAGAACTGGGGCCGAAAAAAGCCGCGATGTCGCCCGCGCAGATCCGCGAGGCGTGCCGCAAATACGCCGAAAAATATGTCAATCTGCAGCGCCAGGATTTCGTCCGCTTAGGCGTTCTGGGCCGCTGGGAGCGGCCGTATCTGACCATGACCGCGCATTACGAATCGGTGATCGCCGGCGCGTTCGTCGAATTTCTCGATCGCGGTTACGTATATAAAGGATTGAAGCCGGTGAACTGGTGCATTCATGATCGCACCGCGCTGGCCGAAGCCGAAGTCGAATACGAAGATCACACCAGCCCGTCGATTTACGTTCGATTTGCGCTGGTTTCCGATCCCGGCGCGATTTCGCCATCCTTGGCGGGCCATCGGGTCTGGGGATTGATCTGGACCACCACACCTTGGACGATACCGGCCAACATGGCGATCGCCTATCACCCCAACTTTAACTACCTCGCGGTGAAAGTTCGCGACGACATTTACATCGTCGCCGAGGAACTTCGCGACGCGGTCGCAAAGGAACTGGGATGGGAGGACACCCAGGATATCGTTCTCTTCAAGGGTTCGCGAATGGAGGGGACGGTTTTCCAGCACCCTTTCATCGAGCGAAAATCGCTGGGAATTTTGGGTGAACACGTGACCCTCGAAGCGGGCACCGGCGCGGTGCATACGGCTCCAGGACATGGCCAGGAGGACTACGAAATCGGCCAGAAATACGGCATCGCGGTGTATTGTCCGGTCGACGCCGCGGGCCGATTCTATCAGGCCGAAGGCGCTGACGGAAAAATTCCCGAACCATTGCTCGGCAAGACCGTTTGGGAAGCCAATCCCATCGTCAATGATCTTTTATCGCATCATCACGCGCTGCTGGCCACGCGAAAAATTCAGCACAGTTATCCGCACTGCTGGCGCTGTCACAATCCGACCATTTTCCGCGCCACCGAACAATGGTTTATCGGCATGGACCGCAATGATCTGCGCGCCCGCGCTCTGGAGGCGATCAAAAGCGTGAAGTGGATCCCGGCCTGGGGCGAGGAGCGCATGTCCAACATGATCGCCACGCGTCCGGACTGGTGCGTTTCCCGCCAGCGCTTCTGGGGCGTGCCGATCACAGTGTTTTATTGCGACGGCTGTCAGGAGCCGTTCACCGACCGCGCCGTGCTCGACCGCGTGGTGGCGCTGTTTCGCGAACATTCCGCCGACGTGTGGTACGAAAAATCGGCGGAAGAACTGGCCGGACCGGAGGCAAAGTGCGCGAAATGCGGATCGAAACAATTCCGCAAGGAAATGGATATTGTGGACGTGTGGTTCGAATCCGGGTGCAGTCATCTTGAAACGTTAACGCCAGAAAATGATCTAGCCTGGCCGTCGGATATGTACCTCGAAGGCGGCGATCAGTATCGCGGATGGTTCCACAGCTCCCTGCTGGTCGGCGTGGGATTAAGAAACGCGTCTCCGTATCGCGAATGCGCGACGCACGGCTGGACGCTCGATGAATCCGGCCACGCGATGCACAAATCCAAGGGCAACGCCATCGAGCCCGATGAAATCATCAAACAAGGCGGCGCGGAATTGTTGCGATTGTGGACGGCGTCGGTCGATTTCACCGAAGACGTGCGATTGTCGAAAACCATTCTCGACCGGATGGTCGAAGCTTACCGCAAACTGCGCAACACCTTCCGCTACGCTTTGGGAAATCTGAACGATTTCGATCCGGCGCGCGACTGTGTGCCCGCGGATCGTATGCTCGAAATCGATCGCTGGATTCTGGCGCGGACCGAGGATTTAATCCGCCGCTCCCGCGCCTGGTATCGCGAATTCGCGTTTCATAAAGTCTATCGCGCGGTGTACGATTTCGCGACCACCGATTTGAGCGCGGTCTATTTCGACATTTTGAAGGACCGCCTGTACACCTCAGCCACGCGGAGCCGGGCGCGGCGCAGCGGGCAGACGGCGCTGTATCGGGTTCATTACGCGTTGACGCGATTGCTGGCGCCGCTGCTGTCGTTTACGGCGGAAGAAGTCTGGCGCTTCACCGCGAAACCCGCGGATGCGCCGGAATCCGTGCACATGGCGCTGTTTCCGGAGCCGGAAGAAGTCGCATCGGGGCTCGATGCCGCGACGCTCGCAAAATGGGACCGGCTGATGGAAATTCGCAACGATGTTTTAAAGGCCCTCGAAGAAGCGCGGCAGGCGAAGTTCATCGGCGCGCCGCTCGAAGCCCGAGTCCGTTTGCAGGGCTACGACGTCGCCGGATACGAAGCGCAATTGCCGTCGTTATTTATCGTGTCCCAGGTAGCGATCGATCCGGGTGCGGAAAAACGCGTCACCGTGGAGCGCGCCGACGGCATTAAGTGCGAGCGCTGCTGGAAATACTCGACGCTGGTCGGAAGCGATGCTGAGTTTCCGACGGTCTGCGACACTTGCGCGGCGGCCCTGCGCGAAATGAACGGCGGCGCACAGTGAGTGGCATAAGCCGCCGGGCTTGTGCTGTTCGCGGCGCGATGTTTTACCGTCAGGAGCGCAAGCCTGGTGGCTTACGCCACTCCGAGGAACCTGCCGATTGACGCATCGTCTGCAATCGGCCTCCATCATCGCGGGCGTAGTGTTGCTCGACCGGCTGACGAAAATCTACATTCGCACCCACGTCTCGCCGTGGGACGTGATCCCGGTGATTCCCGGATTTTTCAATATCGTCCACACCGAAAATCCCGCAGCCGCGTTCGGCGTTTTTGCCAATCTCTCGCCGGAGTGGCGCCGCCTGCTGCTGATCGGCGTTTCGGCCGCGGTTGCCGTCATTGTCGGCTATCTGTTATTCCGCGCGCCGCGCAGCGGTGAAACCAACATGATGCGAATCGGCTTCGTCCTGGTGGTCGGAGGCGCGCTGGGAAATTTATGGGATCGCCTGTTTCGCGGCACCGTGACCGATTTTCTCCAGCTCTTTTTCGGCTCCTACGAATTTCCGTCGTTCAACGTCGCTGATAGTGCGATCACCATCGGCGCGGCGCTGCTGCTGATCGATCTATGGCGATCGGGGCGGAAAAGCCCCGCCCGTCACGACGGGGGTTCTAGCGGGGTGCTGGAAAAGGGGACAGACCGCTCTTAACCTACAGGCGGCGAGAGAGTAGTCTGTCCCCTTTTTCAGCACCCTGCTGGACCGTCGAATCCGGTAAAGTAAGCCGGTCCGCGGAAAACCCGACCGTGCTCCAGACGAGCAGACCCTTAATGCCCGCAGCCTTCGTCCGGATTGCCGCGATGAAACAGCTTGTGCTTGAGATCCGGCCAGAATTCCTTGAGCACCTGCGAAAACGCGTCCGTCCCGACATATTCGAGCAGCTTCACCGTATTCGCCGACGCAGTGCGATCGTCCGGCTCCCAGATGTTCGAAAGCGCCGCAGCCGACGCGTTGCCGATCCATTCGGAATAATTGAATTCTTTGCGGCCATCGTCGGAATCGGTGACGATCACGCGCGTCAATGCGTACCAGGCGCGATACCACCGCCGGTACTGCGGACCGCGCCGGAAATAGCGTGGGTCCTGATGAAACACGACCGGCAGAAAACCTTCGGTCATCATGTTGCCGATGGCCTGGTCCGCGTAATTGGTCACCAGGCGGTGCGCGTAGCCTTTCACGCCCTGTCCGAACGAGGGTTCGTCGTCGGTCAACTGATCGAACCCCGCGTAGGCCGCCGAAAGCAGGATCAGCGGATAATCGAAAGAGTCCTTCACCGCGATGTGCAGCTTGTGCCCCGCGCTGATAGCTTCGCCTTCGTCGCAGGAGCTGGCCGTGCGGTAATTCGGCAGCACCCCGAAAACGCGCTTACCGCCCGGAGGCTCTTCTTCCTGTTTTTTGTCCGGCGCCGCGGGAACGGCCGGGTCGGATCGAGGCGTCGCGGGGGCATTCTGCGGCGGCGCGGGAGCGTTCTGGTTCGGGTCCGCGCAGGCGGGGTTGAACAGATCCGGATTGTAAAAACCCCGCGCCGAAAGATCGTGCGGCGCCACATTGTCGTCCTGCACGGATTCCTGCGCCAGACCAGGAATACCCGCCAGTGCCGCGGCAATCGTAATTTGCGCGCTCCAGCGCGCCAACGAATTCATATATATATTGAGACCTTAAAGCTTAAGATGCTGCTTATCTGCATCCGGTTACTTCAGTGACCTTCCAGATGGTCGATGCGCCACTCGCGCGCCGCGCGGCGCACCAAATCCATGGCCACATCGATATGCCGGTACGCCGCGTCGCGCCACGCCATGGCCCGGCGATTTTCTTCTTCCGCGGCCAGATCGCGGCGCGCGCTTGCCAGCAAAGCCATGGCTTTGCGCAGCCGCCCGGGACGATCGAGACGGGTGTCTACCGGAGGATGATCGATGATGTCTTTACGATCGATAACCGCGGCGCGGTCGATTTCGCCGATCGCGCGGCCGATCTCCGCGTCCACTTCATGCAGACGGAGCATCACCTTCGGCTCGTCGTCGACATGCAACATAAGTTGCGCTGCCCGCAGATCGCTGCGCGCCTTCAGATAATGAGGATGCCGCCCCTGCGCCGACGCGACCGCCAGCGCCAGCACACCCACCCCCACCAAAATATTTCTCATCCGTGGTCCTCTGTTTACTGTTGTATGTACCGCTTAAAATCTTCCGGCCGGAAACAATGCGCCAACGCGGTTTCCTGCGTGATTCGTCCGCTGCGAACCATTTCGGCCAGCGATTGTTCCATGGTCGTCATGCCGGCCGCACGTCCGGTTCCGATCGCGCTGTAAAGCTGGTGGTCCTCGCCCTTGCGGATCAGGCTGCGCACGCCGCTGGTGGCGGCCATAATTTCCACCGCCGGATATCGCTTGCCGCCTTCCGCCCCGGGGACCAGCTGCTGCGCGACGATCGCCAGCAAGGCCAGCGAAAGCTGCTGCCGGATCTGCGGCTGATTGCCCAGCGGAAACGAATCGAGAATGCGTGAAACCGCCTGCGAAGTATCGTTGGTATGCAGCGCCGAAAGCACCAGGTGGCCCGTTTCGGCGATGGTCAGCACCGTGGCGATGGTCTCCTGATCCCGCATTTCGCCCACCAGGATCACGTCCGGCGTCTGCCGCAGAATGCTGCGCACGGAGCTGGCGAAATCCTGCGTATCATGCCCCACTTCGATCTGCTCGACAATCGAATTGCGGTTCGTATGTACGTATTCAACCGGATCTTCGATGGTCACGATATGATCGTGCCGCGCGGTGTTGATCAGATCGAGCAGCGCGGCAAGCGTGGAGCTTTTTCCGCAACCGGTCGGCCCGGTGACCAGAATCAATCCCTGCCGCGCTTCGGCGAAGCGTCGCAGCGTGGCGGGAAGATGCAGCGATTCGAGCGTCGGAATTTTCTCCGGCAACAGCCGCAGGCTGGCGGCGAGCGAGCCACGCTGATAATGAATATTCGCCCGAAAGCGGCCGATGCCGGCGCGCGTAAAACACAAATCAGACGATTTGTTTTTTTGTAAATCCTGGCCCTGCGCCGGAGTCAGCAGCGGCAGAAGCATGCTGCGCGTATCTTCGGCGCTGAGCGGAATGCCCGCGGTGGGCGAAAGCAGCCCGTTGATGCGCAGCGCGGCCGGAGCGCCGGCAATCAGCAGAACGTCGCTGGCATTCCGCCGGGCAGCCTGCGCCAGCAGCTCGTCAAGCGTGCCGGAAGGGTGCGGAGCCGCCTCCCGGGAAGCCTGCGCGGCGCGGTTCAGGTCGGCGACAATCTGCGCCAGCTCATTCTCGTACCCGGGCATCTCTCCAGTATGACGCGATCCGGCCGCATCCGTTATACAGATAAACTAAAACCATGGCCCACAAAGAGATCCGCTCGGGATTCCGGTTGAAACCGGGGTCGAAAATGCGCCTTAAGGATTACGATCCGGCCTGGACCGGCGGGCGCGACGCCAAACAGGAGGACGAAAAACTGCTGTCGCGCAACCTGGAACGGTTGACCGCGGCGCAGGAGCTGTTGTGGTCCACCAAAAAGTACGCGCTGCTGGTCGTGCTGCAAGGGATGGATACGGGCGGGAAGGATGGCCTGATTGCCCACGTAATGAGCAGCATGAATCCGCAGGCCTGCCACGCGTATCCGTTCAAGCAACCGGCCGAAGAGGAGCTCGACCATGATTTTTTGTGGCGCTACCAGCGCTTTCTTCCGGCGCGCGGGCAGATCGGGATTTTCAACCGCTCCTATTACGAGGAGGTCCTGGTGGTGCGCGTGCATCCGGAATGGCTGGAGCGCCAACATCTGGCCCGGCCGGTGCGCGGCAACGAACTCTGGGAAGAACGTTATCAGGATATCAACCATTTTGAAAAGCATCTGGCGCGTAACAACACCATCATCGTCAAATTTTTTCTGAATATTTCGAGAAAAGAGCAGAAAAACAGGCTGCTGGCGCGCCTTGACGACCCTAAAAAACAATGGAAATTTTCCGCGTCCGACCTGGCCGAGCGCGGCTACTGGAAGGATTACGCCCGCGCCTACGAAAACGCGCTCGGCGCCACCAGTACGGATGTCGCGCCGTGGCACATCTTGCCGGCCGACCACAAATGGGTTACGCGATGGCTCGCATCGGAGATTTTGTCCGAGGTGATCGAAGCGCTCGATTTGAAGTTGCCCAAACCGACCAAGGAGCAGTTGGCGCTCATCGAAAAAGCGAAGAGCAAGCTCCATGCCTGAGCGGCGGCGGAAGCCTAAATTGGCGTCGGGTGAGACAGCGGCAGATGCCCGCCGCGCAAGGCCAGCGCGACAATGATTCTGGACCATCCGATAAATATCAGGTTGACGCCGACGAACACGCCGAGCACCCAGAAGGCCGTCGCTGGCCATCCGCCCCACACCAGCACGCCCAGCGCGATGGCCAGCAGTCCGCTGAACATGGTCCATCCCCACTGGGGCATGCGCAATGCGAAAGCCGCCACCACGCGAACAATCCCGCTGACGATGAAATACGATGCCAGCAGCAGCGTGATCACCAGCGCGCCCGCCGCCGGACTGCGCAGCAGAAGCGCGCCGGCGACGATCGCCAGGATCGCCTCCACGAAGTACAAAATCACGTGGCGTTCGTGATGCCGCAGCGCGTGGATCGCCTCAATCGCTCCGCCGATGATCAACAGCCATGCGATCACGAAAATGGACACGGCCGTGAAAAAAATCGAATAAGCGACGGCGAAAATTCCCCACAAAAGAAGAATCACGCCAAAGGTCAGCATCCATCCCCAGTTATGCCGCAGATTTTCGATTGCTTCGCTCATGCCTGTTAGATTCCGGAACGCAGGCCTAAGCTTCAGCCCGGAAACGTTACGTCTCGCGCCGGCTTGTCGTCGCGCAAACCCAAAAACACCGGCTGGCGAAGCTTATGATCGTCGGTCCATTCCTGGTAGGCGATCTGCGCCACCAGCTGCGGCTCCAGCCACGTCACCGATTTTTCCCGCGGCGGATCGGCCAGCGGCGATTTTTCGCGAATCAGCGGCTGAAACTTGCGCCACAGCGCGGCCAGGGTTTTCCGCGTGAAGCCGGTGCCCACCTTGCCGGCGTAACGCAATTTGCCGCGGTCGTGCGCGCCCAACAAGAGTGCCCCGAAATGTTCCCGCGATCCGCCGGGCGCGGTGTAGCCGGCGATCACGAACTCGTCTTCCTGATGCACCTTAAATTTCAGCCAGCGCGTGCTGCGGCCTTCGATGTAGGGCGAAGAAAGGTCCTTGGCGACCACCCCTTCGAAGCCACGCCGGCGGGCGATTTTGTACGCTTCGAGGCCATCTTCGGCAAGCAGGTGCGATTCGAACAGCACGCCGTCTTTGATTATTTCGTGCACCGCCGCGCGCCGTTTTTCGAGCGGCAGCCGCCGCAGATCCCGGCCGTCCAGGTACAGGCAATCGAACACCGCGGCCTTCGGCTCGGCGCGGACGTTTTGCAGCAGCTGAAATCGCGAAACGCGTTTTTCGTCGAACACCACCACTTCGGTGTCCAGCAGAATTGTTCGCCGCGGCAGCTTCGCGACCGCCTGCGCCACGCCGGGATAGTTCGCCGTGCGATCGATCCCATTGCGCGAAACCAGCGTCACACGCGCGCCTTCCTTGTACGCCAGAATGCGATAGCCGTCGTATTTTTCTTCGTAAATCCAGCCCGGCTTTTCCAGCGGCTGGTGCACCAAAGTCGGCAGCATCGGCGAGACGCGAAACCGGATTCGATCCGTCACGCCGGATCGCCTTTCGCCGCTTTGGCGACATCGCCGCCATGTTCCGCGGCGATCTCCCGCAGCAATTTTTTCGAAATGGCCGACCGCGGCTCGGCCGTCAAAATCTCTTCTTTCGACGCGTACTCGTCGCGGTGCTTGATCAGCAGCCAGCCGCGCGCCGTCCGCACCAGTACCCAGGAGCCTTTGAGTTTCTGGCCATGCAGCGTGAATTTCAGATCGCCGCGCTTGAGCGCTTCGTCCACATCGGCAACTTCCGGCGTCCACGTTCCGCGATCCCACACCATCACCGTTCCGCCGCCGTATTCTCCCGCGGGAATAACCCCTTCAAACTTCGCGTATTCGATGGGATGATCCTCCACATGCATCGCCAGCCGTTTCACCGCAGGATCGACGGACGGCCCTTTCGGCACGGCCCAGGAGAGCAGCACGCCGTTCCATTGCAGCCGAAAATCGTAATGCAAATGGCTGGCCTGATGTTTCTGAATGACGTAAATGAGTTTCTGGCGCGGCGCGGCGGGTTTGCCCGACGGCTCGCCGGTCCGCTTGAAATCGCGTTTGCGCCGGTATTCATCGAGGCTCATGCCTCGATGACAGCACGAAATCGGCCTCGCCGGAAAGCCCTGACCGTCGACGGTTACGGCCGCCCCGTTCGCTCTGGCTGGAATCGGCGGCGATGGAACCGCGACCGGCAGGGAGCGGCGAGCGGCCCCCGCCGGCCTTTCAGTCCCGCCGCATTCCGGACAGCAGACGCAGCACCAGCAGATCGGACGGCTGGAACGTCGTCGCCGGAACGTTGGTCAGATCTTCATCGCGATCCACCACATGGCTGCGGATCATCGTCCGCAACTGATCAATGGAGATCCCCAGCTCTTCGGCTGCTTCTTGTTCGGAATATTGCGACTTCCCCGTTCTGGTCAGTTGCATCTGATCGAGCACTCGTCCTCAATTCGATTTTAGAGAACACCCGCCATTCGGCCCAATCGGTAAGAGCGCTTATTTATGCTACGGTATCGCCTGACATACTGGAGTACTAAGGTGTGTCAACGGGCGAAAACGGGATTCATTTCCCGAGAGTCGATAGATTCTGCTCGCCGGTTTGATGAGCTTCGATGCGCACCTTCTGCGCGCGAGCATAATACGGCCGGATCACCGATGGATTCGCGTATTCCACGCCTTCCACGCTTGCGAGCGCAAACAGAAAATAATCGCCGGCGCGGACGTTCTGAAAATCGAAGCTGCCGTCGCTGTCGGTCTGAAATCCGCGATACGCCGCCGATTCGCTGGTCTCTTTTACTGGCGCGAGCACCACCAGCGCCGCCGGAACCGGCTTGCCGCCGTTCATCACCAATCCCTTGTACCGTCCGGTTTCATCGCTGGCGACGATGTTCAGCTTCGCCGACGATCCCTCCGTCAGATCGATGACACCATCCCGCACCGGCGCGCCTTCGACCGAAACCTGATCGGCGAAAAATCCCTCCGCGCTGCCGATTTCCGGCCGGTATTTCGCCACGGCCAGACTTTTCCACGCGAAGCTCCCGTCGGCCTCCAGGGCGCGCGCCTGGGCGAAGCCGGTTTCCTGATTCACCATGCGAACGTACAACGGCTTTTGCGGCCGAGCGCCGGGATTTTTGAAAATCACTTTGCCCGAAACCGACGGCGCAGGCTGTGGCGCAATCTCGATGGTCTGATCGCCCGCGCCGACGTCGATCGGCTTGCGCATTCCGTTATACCGAACCGTGTAATGCCCGGGAGGAACTCCCTCCATCTCTTGAGCGTAACTTTGCTGGACCACGCTTTCGACGCCATTGACCCCTTCGCCGTACAAACTGATCAATCCGGAGCAGCGCGGCGCGCCCGTGCAGGTGAAATGCAGATTTGCGCCAGTCATGGTGCGCATCGTGAAATCGGCCTGGATCTCCGCGCTGGCCTTCAGCACCACCGGCGACGCTCCGCTCGCATCCGAAGCGTTCGGATAATAACAGGGCGCATAGCCTGGCGTCGGCTCGCCTGGCGGGCGAATTGTTCCGTCCGGCAGAATGCCGCGATTGATGCGAAGCGTCTGCGCATACCACGGCTCGCCCGTCGCGATCAGATAATAGGTTCCCGTCGCCACCGGGCCGAAGCGATAATTCCCGCGATCGTCGGCGCGCGCCCACGATAAAGTGCTCGCGTGCCGGCGCCCGTTGATGATCGGGTTGCGGATCAACTGCACCAGCGCATCGGCCACGGGATCGCCGCGATCGTCGAGCACTTGTCCGTAAATCGCTCCCGGCGCGTACCACTTAAAGATCAGATGCGCGGTATCCTGCTCCGGTCCGGTGATGACGGACGACCCGAATCCTCCGCCGAACGGCTGCCGCCATCCGAGTCGTTCGCCGAAGAACGAAAATTTTCCCTTTGGCGCATTGAACGAAAATTTCCCATCCTCGCCGGTGACCATGTTCATCGGCGGATGCGTGCTGAGCACCACGCGAACGCGCCGCACCGGCGATCCGGTTTCCGAATCGACGACAATCCCGGCCACAGGAAACGTCTGCGCGATGGCGGCAAGCGCAGTCAACGCGAGCAGGGCGATTTTCATTTGGCGATGCTCGTCAAGGTGACTTCGCTGGTTTTGCCATCCTCGATTTTCACGCTGACGCCGCCGGTGAGGGATTGGAGGAATGCAGGGTTGCGAAATTCCAGGTACTCCGGGCTGGAAACCGCATAAAGAAGATAGTCCCCGGGCGCCAGGTTCGCGAACGAAAAATCGGGCGAACCAGCGCCAATGCCCGGTCCGCTCATCATTGGTCCGGCGGATTCACTAAACACTGGGACCAGCAGCACGCCGATTTCCGCAGGAGCCCGATCGATTTCCAGCTTGCCGACGATTTCCCCGCCGCCCGATTTCACGGTGATCTCAATTGGTGCAGGCGCCGCGCCGGAGGAGATCACGACCTGAGGGCTCGCCAGGAGGTCCACTCCGGCGGACCGAATCGACAGGGGATACCCATTGAAGCAGCTCACCTCCATGCGGTATCGGCCTGCAAAGAGATTCGGGATCGTCACTTCACCGTCTTTCTCGCGCCTTGCGATGAACCCTCGAAGCCCGACCGCGTTCGAGCCTCCGCTATCGGTGTGGAGGGCCACGCTGCAGCCAGGAGGGCCGCCGTAACCCCGCGGATCATCATCGTCCGACGCCTTCGGCAGCGGCCCGACCACCTGCTCGAGCACCTGCACCGTCACCGGCGGCGCGAGCATCACCGAAACATCGTTCACATCCGCCCCGCCGACCGTCACCGGCACTTCGCCTCGCGTCTTCTGCCCCTGCTGCGCGCGCAGAACGTAGCTACCCGGAATCACGTCTTCAATCTCGAATTTCCCTGTCGTCCCATTCAACGTCGACCGGCTCACCGACAATTCCTCATCGCCTTGCAGCAGCGTGAAGCTGACCGTCTCGTGCGGCGTGAAATTCTGTACCGTCCCGCGAATCTTGAAGGACGGCGCCAGCGTCAGATTCATATCCGCGCGAGCTTCGGTTCCCGCGCCAATGACAAGCGGCGTCGCTGAATTCAGATCCGAGCCACCTCCGAAATACGCCGGCGCGAAACTTTCCCAGGTATCGGTGCGCGTCGAGCTGGTGCCGACATACATATAAGTCCCGCCGTTTTTGCCGGTCGCCTTGATGTAATACTTTCCCGGCGCGAGATTCCAGATCCGGAATACGCCGCGATCGTCGGTGCTCACCGTGCGATTCATCGTGATGGTCCGATATCCGTCCATCACTTGAACGCTGATCGCGGCGACCTTCGCCCGCGGCACCGGATCGCCGTATTGATCGGTGATTTTGCCTTCTATCGATCCGAACGGCGCCAGCTTGATTTGTACGCCGGAAACCGATGCGGTCAGTTTTTCAATTCGCGGCGGCCGGGTCGCGGCGTCGGCAAATGACGCGTTGAACCCCGGTTTCTGCGCACTTAATTGATAGGAGCCCGCGGCCAGTCCGGTAAATTCGAATTCGCCTGCGGACCCGGCGAACGTGGTCTTGGGAGTGGGCGGCATCACGGGCACGTTCCCGCTGCGCAGTTGATCCGTCGACGGCACTGGTCGAGCGCTCACCAGCGCATTCTTCACCGGCTCACCAGTCACCGAGTTCACCACCGACCCGCTGATCGAGTAAGTATCCTGCGCGGCCGCGATCGCGCTCAACAGGATGACCGCAAAAACCTGAAAAGCAGGTTTCCCCGCCATAATCTGCTCAAGAATATCACAGCAATTCTGACAATTTCACGAAATTCGGTGGCGCACGCACTCTTGCGTGCCGTGTCGCGACTCATCGCGACACCCCCGCGCGCGAAGCGGCATCGACAAAAGTGTCGATGCGGCACGCAAGAGTGCGTGCGCCACGCGGCAAGCTTGCGCTTGGCCTCTGCCGCCTGCGAATCTGAGGTCATGCGGATGGTCGCGGGAATTCTGCTGCTGGCGGCGACGGCGTTCGCCCAGCTTACGGCCGAGCAGAAACAGCTCAATATCGAGTCTTTCGAAAAGGTCTGGAGCACCATTCGCGATAAACATTGGGAGAAAAATCCCGGCGGGCTCGATTGGCAGGCGATTCATGAAGAATACCGGCCGAAAATCGAGCAGGCCACTTCCACCGAACAGGCTCGCCAGGTGATGCGCGACATGATCGCACGGCTGCACGAAACGCATTTCGCCATTTTTCCGGGAAGCGTCTACGAAGACGTCGGCGCGGAAGCTGCCGCTGGCGGCAATGGATCGCCGGGGTTCGATACGCGGGTGCTGGACGGGCAGGCGATTGTGACTTCGATCGACGCGGGATCGTCAGCGGAAAAGGCCGGAGTCCACACCGGATGGGCGGTTCTGCGCGCAGGCGGCAAAGATCTCACGCCGGTGATTCAAAAACTCAAAGCCGTGCCGGAATTGCACGAGCTCACGCTCGAACGCGCGGTCGAAACCGCGCTGAGCGGTCCGCAAGGCGGCGAATTGCCCGTCACTTTTCTCGATGGCGAGAATCACGAACGGTCGATGAATCTGCGCCTCGATCCACCGCGTGGCGAGCCGTCGCATTTCGGCAATCTGCCGACCGAATATGTCTGGTTCGAATCGAAAAAAATCGGCAACGTGGGTTATGTGCGGTTTAATCTGTTCCTCGATTTGGTCCGGGTGATGGGCCGCTTCGGGAAGGCCGTGACGGATTGCAAAACCTGTGACGGTTTCATCATCGATCTGCGCGGCAATCCCGGCGGCATCGGCGGGATGGCGATGGGCATGGCCGGATTTCTGGTGGATAAACCGGATCAGAAGCTCGGCACCATGTACATGCGCGGCGTGACGCTCAAATTCGTGATCAATCCGCGTATGGGCGCCTTTGACGGACCGGTGGCCGTGCTGGTGGATGGCTGTTCGGCGTCGACGTCGGAGATTTTCGCGGGAGGGTTGCAGGATCTCGGCCGCGCGCGCATCTTCGGCACGAAAACGGCCGCGGCGGCGCTGCCGTCGGAGATCGAAAAATTACCGAATGGCGACGGTTTTCAGTACGCCATCGCCAATTATATTTCCGAAGGCGGCAAAGCACTGGAGGGCAACGGCGTCACGCCCGATGAACAAGTGACGCTGACGCGCGCGGCGCTGCTCGCCGGACACGATCCGGTGCTGGACGCTGCGTTACAGTGGATAAAGAAGCAGAGGGACCGGAAATGACTCGACGATTCGCGGGGATTCTTTTATGCGGCGCGATCTTGACCGGGCTGGCGTTGGCGGATGATGCGCTGCCCAAGGCGGAAACCATCCTCGACCATTTTGTGGAAGTGACCGGCGGAAAAGCCGCCTACGAAAAACACAAATCGGAAGTGATGACCGGCACCGTCGACATGAGCGCGCAGAACGTGAAAGGAACGCTGACGCGCTACTCGGCGCCGCCGGATAAAACGTACACGGTGATGGAGTTGGACGGCGTGGGAAAGATGGAAGAAGGCGCGGCGGGCGGCGTCGCGTGGGAGAACAGCCCGATTAGCGGGCCGCGCGTAAAGACCGGAGAGGAAAAAGCCCAGTCGCTGCGCGAAGCGGTGTTCAACGGTCCGCTGAACTGGCGCCAGATGTATACCAAGGTGGAAACCGCGGGTGTGGAAACGATCGACGGCGAGGATTGCTACAAAGTGGTGCTGACGCCGGCCGACGGGCCGCCGGAGACGCAATATTACCAGAAAAAATCGGGACTGGCGGTGCGCATGGTCACCACGACGTCCACGCCCATGGGCGATTTTCCGGTGGAGCAGGATCTATCCGATTACAAGAGTTTCGACGGCGTGCTGATGCCGACCAAAATGGTAGAGAAAATCGGGCCGCAGCAGTTTCAGATCACCATCGATTCGGTG
>Ga0335073_10006706_pt1 | contig 16183 bp, 16 predicted proteins | sample Lox_Sample_22_FD_207093 | JGI IMG/M metagenome (GOLD analysis project Ga0335073, IMG submission 207093) | Soil microbial communities from Loxahatchee National Wildlife Refuge, Florida, United States - Lox_Sample_2.2 | ecosystem: Environmental > Terrestrial > Soil > Wetlands | place: USA... | reverse complement strand
CGGCCGGGGTCGGCAAGACCGAGCTGGCCAAGGCCGCGGCGGCGCTGACCGGTTCCCGGCTGCTGCGGCTGCAGTGCTACGAGGGCCTGGACGAGGCCAAGGCGCTTTACGAGTGGAACTACAAGAAGCAGCTGCTGCGGATCCAGGCGGACGACGGACGCTCGTGGGAAGAGACCGAAGCCAACATCTTCACCGAGGACTTCCTGCTTGAGCGGCCGCTGCTCGCGGCGATCCGCTCCGCGGACCCAGTGGTCCTGCTGATCGACGAGGTGGACCGGGTCGAGGTGGAGACCGAGGCGCTGCTGCTCGAGGTGCTGTCCGACTTCCAGGTGTCCATCCCCGAGCTCGGCACGGTAACCGCCCGCCAGGCGCCGCTCGTCGTCCTCACGTCCAACGCGACCAGGGAACTGTCGGAGGCACTGAAGCGCCGCTGCCTGTACCTGCACCTGGACTATCCCGACGCCGAACGGGAGCGGCAGATCATCGAGCTGCGCGTGCCGGACATCCAGCCGGCGCTCGCCGCCCGGGCGGCCCGCGTCGTGCACGCGATGCGCGGCCTGGACTTGCGCAAGCCGCCGAGCATTTCCGAGAGCGTCGACTGGGCCCGCAGCCTCGTCCTGCTCGGCGTGACCGAACTCGACCCCGCGGTCATCAACCGCACCCTCCCCGTGCTGGTCAAGAACCAGCCCGACCGGGAGCGGGTAACCACCGAACTCGACCTGACAAGCGCGGTGTCCTAGCGCACACATATTCCGAGTAATAAACCCCACAGCCGCGACGAAGCGGCGTTATTAATAACTGGAGGCCCTAGTGGGCGACACCGAAGTTCCCTCTCCGCTTCCCTCCGTACCGCTTGGGCGGCGGCGTTTCCTTCAGCTCACCGGGGCCACCGGGGCCGCCGCGGCGGCCGGGCCCCTGCTCGCCGCCTGCGGCGGCGTCCAGGGGGCCAGCTCATCGTCGGGCGGCGGTTCGGCGTCCGGCGGCACGATCAAGATCGGCTACGTCACTCCCGAGACAGGGTCGCTGGCGCTGTTCGGCCAGGCCGACTCGTTCGTGATCGGTACGATGAACTCCTACTTCGCGAAGAACGGCATCACGGTCGCGGGCAAGAAGTACGGCGTCGAGATCATCAGAAAGGACAGCCAGTCGACGGACGCCCAGGCCGGGGCGGTCGCGAACCAGCTCATCCTCAGCGACAAGGTGAACCTCGTCCTGGTCGCCGGCACCCCGGACACGACGAACCCGGTATCCGACGCCTGCGAGGCCAACGGCGTGCCGTGCGTCTCGTCGGTCGCCCCGTGGCAGTCGTGGTTCATCGGCCGGGGCGGCAAGCCAGGCGCGACCCGGGCCGCGTCGTCCAGCTTCAAGTGGACGTACCACTTCTTCTGGGGCCTGGAGGACCTGGAGGCCGTCTACCTCGCCGAGTGGGCGACGATCCCCACCAACAAGGTCATCGGGGGCCTGTGGCCGAATGACTCCGACGGCGACGCGTTCGCCAACCCGACGACCGGCATCCCCGCCGCGGTCGAACCGAAGGGCTACAAGGTCGTCGACCCGGGCCGGTACCCCGACGGCACCACGGACTTCTCCGCTCAGATCACCGCCTTCAAGTCACACGACGCCCAGATCTTCGCGGGTGTGCCTATTCCGCCGGACTTCACCACGTTCTGGAAGCAGGCCGCGCAGCAGGGCTACAAGCCGAAGATCGCCAACGTCGCCAAGGCGCTGCTGTTCCCCGCTTCGGTCAATGCGCTCGGCGAGCTCGGGCAGAACCTGTCGACCGAGTGCTGGTGGTCGCCGAGCCACCCCTTCACCAGCTCGCTGACCGGCCAGACCACGAAGCAGGTCGTCGACCAGTTCGAAAGCACAACCAAGCAGCAGTGGACCCAGCCGATCGGCTTCTCGCACGCGCTGTTCGAGGTCGCGAATGCGGCCCTGAAATCAAGCAAGTCGCTCACGGCGGCGGACGTCGCGAGCGCCCTGTCCACGCTGAAGGTCAGCACGATCGCCGGCCCGCTCGACTGGACGAGCGGCCCGGTTCCGAACGTCACCAAGACGCCGCTGACTGGCGCGCAGTGGCGGCAGACGCCAAGCGGGCCGTACCAGTACGATCTCACCATCGTGGTCAACCCCGGTCACCCGAACATCCCGACGGCAAGCACGCCTCAGGCACTGACCTGATCCCGGAACAACGGTGAGGCAATCAAGACACCATGACCGCCCTGCTCACCCTTGACGGGCTGCACAAGCGCTTCGGCGGCGTGACGGTCATCGACGGGCTGAGCACCGAACTCCGCGCGGGGGAGGTGCTCGGCATCGTCGGGCCGAACGGCGCGGGAAAGACGACCCTGTTCAACCTCATCTCGGGAGAACTCGCCCCCGACGAGGGCACGGTCACTTTCGCCGGGCGCGACATCACCGCAGCCCGCGCGTCCACCCGGTGCCGCGCCGGCATCGGCCGGACGTACCAGATGCCGCTGCCGTTCGGCGGCATGACGGTCTTCGAGAACGTACTGGTGGGCGCGGCGCACGGCGCGGGATACCGCGGCCGCGCCGCCTATGCCGCCTGCGAGCGGGTGCTCGTCCTTACCGGCCTGGACGGCCGAGCCAACACCATCGCGGGAAATCTCGGCCTCCTCGACCGCAAGCGGCTGGAGATGGCCCGCGCGCTGGCGACGGAGCCGCGGCTGCTGCTGCTCGACGAGGTAGCGGGCGGGCTCACCGACCCCGAGGTAGCCGAGCTGGTCGCGACCGTCAGCGCGGTCCACGACGAGGGCGTGGCGATCATCTGGATCGAGCACATCGTGCACGCGCTCACCTCGGTGGTCGGCCGCCTGCTGTGCCTCGCCGCGGGTCGGGTGCTGGCGGACGGCGACCCCGCGGCGGTCATGGCAAGCCCGCAGGTGCGGCAGGTCTACCTGGGCAACATCGACCTGCCACCCGATGAGGACGGCGTAGACAGCGCCAGCATCAGCGAGGACACGCCATGATCCTTTCCGTCGAGCAGGCGAGCGCGCACTACGGCAAGTTCCAGGCGCTGTTCAGCATCGACCTGCGCGTCCCCGAGGGACAGACGGTGGCCGTCATCGGCGCCAACGGCGCGGGCAAGTCGACGCTCCTGTCGATGATCGCGGGCCTGGTCAGCCCGAGTGCGGGACGGGTCGTCTTCGACGGCGCGGACCTGCGCGGCGTTCCCGCGTACCAGCGTCCCGCGCTCGGCATCGCCATGGTGCCCGAGGGCAGGAAGCTGTTCCCGAGCCTGACTGTCAGGGAAAACCTGCAAATCGGCGGCTATCAGGCCCGGCCGGGACCGTGGAATCTCTCCTCGGTCTACGAGCTCTTCCCCAACATCGCCCGCTACAAGGACCGGAAGTCTGGCAGCCTGTCCGGCGGTGAGGCCCAGGCCGTCGCGATCGGCCGGGCGCTGATGAGCAACCCGCGCCTGCTGCTGCTCGACGAGGTCTCGCTCGGCCTCGCCCCCGTCGTCGTCAAAGCCCTGTACGCCGCGCTCGACGGCATCAAGGCGGGCGGTGCGACCGTGCTGCTTGTCGAGCAGGACGTCAGCCAGGCTCTCGCCGTCGCCGACCATATCTACTGCCTGCTCGAGGGGCGGGCCGTGCTTGACGGCGCCGCCGCCGGGCTCAGCATGGACCAGGTCACCTACGCATACTTCGGAGCGACCCGATGACCTGGGTACACACGATCGTGCAGGGCATCTTGCTCGGCGGTTACTTCGCGCTGTTCGCGACCGGCCTGTCGCTGGTGTTCGGCGTGATGCGCCTGGTCAACCTGGCGCACGGCGCCCTGGCCCTGGTCGCCGCCTTCTGCGCCGTGGCGCTGGTGAACGCCACCGGCATGAGCGCCTGGCTGACGCTGCCCATCGTCCTCCCCGCCGCGGCCGTCGTCGGCTACTTCCTGCAGCGCTGGCTGCTGAACGCCACGGTCGGGGCCGGCGAGGTGACGTCGGTCCTGGTGACGTTCGGGCTCTCGATCATCATCACGAACGTGCTGCTGCAGGTCTTCTCCGCGAACTCGCAGGGCCTGCAGGCAGGCTCGATCGGCACCGCGTCGGTCCACCTGCCCGGCGGCCTTGACGTCGGCTGGTTCGACATCGTCACCTTCCTCGTCGCCATCGTGGTGCTGAGCGGGCTGCAGCTGGTGACGTCCCGCACCACGATCGGGCGGCTGATGCGGGCTAGCTCCGATGACCCGCGCACCGCGCTGCTGATGGGCGTGAACACCAAGCACGTATACGCGGTCGCGACCGCGATCGCGGCCGCGACCGTCGCGCTTGCCGGAATCTTCTTCGGCATGCACACGCAGTTCTCGCCGACATCGGGGAATGACTACCTGCTCTTCGGCTTCGAGACGGTCGTGATCGGCGGACTCGGCTCGATCTGGGGCACGCTGGCCGGCGGCGTCGTGCTCGGTCTCGCGCAGACGATCGGCGCACAGATCAACCCGGCCGACGGCGTCCTGGCCGGGCACCTCGTCTTCCTCGTCGTGCTCGTCTTCCGGCCCGAGGGCCTATTCTCCGGAGGCGGCGGGGCCGTGACGGCGGCCGGCGCGCTGCGCGCTGTGCGGGGCATCCCGCGCTCCCTCGGCAGCCTCTACCGGGCCATGTCCTCGGGCGCCCGAGGCGGGCAGGGCGCCCGGCCCGGCCGTGCCGCCGCCCGTATCGGCGCCCGCACCGAAGATGACGGCCTTCTCGTCAGGGTCCGCCGCCGTGGCCGCGGCTCGCTGTCCGGCGGCATTGCCATGCTGGCCGGCGTGGTCGTTCTCGGCACGCTGCCGTACGCCGCAGGCCCCAGCGTCATCTTCAACCTCGTCAGCATGTTCGTCCTGGTCATCCTCGCCAGCATGTGGAACCTGCTGGCCGGCTACGGCGGCATGATGTCCATCGGGCTGCAGGCGTTCTACGGCCTTGGCGGCTACACGCTGCTGTTCCTGTCCGACCACGGCGTCAGCGTGTGGACGGGGATATTCCTGGCCGCCCTGATCACCGGCGTGATCGCGGTGCCAATCTCGTTCCTCGCCTTCCGGCTCCGCGGCGGGTACTTCGCGATCGGAACCTGGGTGATCTCTCAGGCGATCTACCTGATCGTCTCCCAGGACAGCAGCCTCGGCGGCGGCTCGGGCGCCGCCCTGACCGCGCTGTCGGGCTACGACCCGGCGCAGCGGCAGGCGGATACCTACTGGGTGGCGCTGGTGATCCTCGTGCTCGCCATCGGGGGCGTCTTCGCGCTGCTGCGCGGCCGCCTCGGACTAGGCCTGACCGCCATCAGGGACAGCGAGACCGCGGCCGACAGCCTTGGCGTCCGGGTCGGGTTCGCCAAGCGCGTCGCCTTCCTGGTGGCCGCGCTCGGCTGCGGGGCGGCGGGGGCGCTCACGCTCGCCAACACGCTGTCGATCGCGCCCAGCTCGGCCTTCGACGTCACGCTGACCGCCTACATGATCTTCTGCGTGCTGATCGGCGGCCTCGGCACAATCGAGGGACCGATTATCGGCGCGGTGATCTTCTTCGAGATCCAGTACCACTACTCCTCCAACGGCGTCTGGTACCTGGTTGCCCTCGGCGCGCTGGCCATCGTCATGGCGATCCGACTCCCGCAAGGCATCTGGGGCCTGATCACCGCGCGCACCCGTCTCAGCCTCTTCCCGGTCGGCTACCAGCTGACCGCGGCGAACCAGGGAGCGGGGCGGCGCGGCTCGGCGAAGGAGCCCGCGGGATCCGTCGCGGAAAACCGGAACTGACCCGCGGCCTACGCGCCGCGGCGCACCGCGGCCGGGGTGATGCCCAACTGGGCCCGCAGCACGCGGGTGAGATGCTCCTGGTGGGAGAACCCGCACCGGGTCGCGACCTCGGGTATCGGCATGGCGCTCGACCGCAGCAGCCGGCAGGCCGCCTCCGCCCGCAGTCGCATCAGGAAACGGTGCGGTGTCTCCCCGGTGCTCGCCTTGAACTGGCGGCTGAACTGGCTAACCGACAGTGATACGGCGGCGGCCAGGTCCGCAAGCGGGATGGGCTCGGCCAGGCGCGCCTCCATCACGTCCCGCGCGACCGCGAGCTGGCGCGCGGTAAGGCCAGGCCGGTCGCCGGGCCAGCCGAGAGCAGGCCGCACGGAGTGATAGCGCGCGAGCTGGGCCGCGAGCAGCACGGACAGGTGATCGACATAAGTCAGCGCGGCCGGTTCCCAGGTGCGCAGCACGCCGTCGAGGCCGAGAACGAGCTGCTCGATGAGCGGGTCGTAACGCCCGAGCTCCTCCGCCAGCTCCACCCGGCCCTTGCCGCCCGCCGCTTCCTGCACCGCCTCGTCGGCCAGGTAGACGTGCACGGTCTGCAGGTCGCCGCCGAGTTCGACGGTCAGGTCACGGGCGGCCGGGTGCAGGAACAGCCCGCCGGGCGGTACGCGCCGCGGGCGGCCAAGCCCGCCGTGCCCCCGCCGCACCGTGACTGGTCCGTCCAGGTGCAGTATCAGCTGGTGCGTCCTGGCCGAGCAGAAGCTCGACCGGTAAGGCAGTTCCGCTTGGGTGGACACGTACAGCCGCTCCCAGCCCAGGCCGGCACTTGTCCGCACCGGGTCGATCCAGGGCAGGCTCAGGATGCCATTGGTGTCCGCTAGCCCGAGCTCAGCCACCATGACCTCCTCCGCACCGAGGATTAGGTTGCCGCGCATTATATGCCCGCAAGGTATAAGGAGCACCCCTGCGACCGGCGCCCGGCCGCCGCCGTCAGTAGCGAGTTAGGGTGATAACGCGAGCTGGCAGAGAGGATGAACCTGATGACCGTTGTGGTCGGCCGCCGGGAATCATTCAACGCCGCACATCAGCTGTGCGACCCGGACCTGTCCGATGACGAGAACCGGCGACTGTTCGGCAAGTGCGTGAATCTACACGGGCACAACTACGTCCTCGAGGTCGTAGTGGCCGGCGAGGTCGACCACGCCACCGGCTACGTCCTGGACTTGAAGGTGCTGTCGAACGTTATTAAGACGCATGTCATCTGCGACGTGGATCACCACAACCTCAACACCGACGTCCCATGGCTGAAGGGTCTCATCCCCACGTCGGAAAACCTGGCCCAGGCCATCTGGGATCGCCTCTGCCCGGAACTGCCCGCCGGACTGCTGCGGGTGGTGCGTATCTGGGAGACCGACAAGAACTGGGCTGAAGTGAGTGACCAGGCCTGAAGCTCTGCTGGGCCGGTACACGGCCACGGACTTGGGAGTGTTCACCGGTGACGAGGCGACCCGGTTCTCCCCGCACGGCGATGGCGATCCGCAACAGGACGCGGTGCTGGCCTGGGAACTGCTCTACCGGCTTGAACCGCAGCTCTACGACCGGCTGGCCAGCGCCGAGCGGCTCCATCCGGAGGTCGTGGACTGGCTGCCACGCGGCGTGGACCAGATCGTCGAGGTCGGGGCGGGCACGGGGCGGCTCACGATGCAGCTCATCGAGCGCGGGCAGCGCGTCACCGCGGTGGAGCCGGCGCTCCCGTTGCGCCGGATCCTGCGCCAGAAGATCGCGACGGCCGGCTGCCTGGAGCGGGTCCGGCTGATGCACGGGTACTTCGACCAGCTGCCGCTGCCCGACGATTTCGCCACGCTGGTCGTCTCCTGCTCCGCCTTCACCCCCTCGCCGGAACACGGCGGCGAGGCAGGACTGTCCGAGATGGAGCGAGTGTGCAAGCCGGGCGGATGCGTGGCCATCATCTGGCCGAACCACCTCGACTGGCTCGCCGACCGCGGCTACCGGTATCTCAGCTTTCCCGGACCGATGTCCGTCGAGTTCAGCAGCCACCGCGAGGCGGCGGAGCTGGCGGAGATCTTCTACCCGCAGGCGGCCGACGAGGTGCGGCGGCACGGCGGGCGGCGGATTCCCTTCGAGGTGCTTGGCGTCAACCCGCCGCGGGACCTGGCGTATAAGGTGCTGGCGCCATGAAGATCGCGATCATGGCTCCGCTGGTGACGGCCATCCGCGAGCCGCAGCTTGGCGGGTCGCAGGCGTTCGTGGCCGATCTGGCCCGCGGCCTGGCCGGCCGGGGCCACGACGTGGACGTCTACGCCGCATCCGGATCGCGGATCGACGGGGTCGAGCTGATCGACACCGGGGTGGATCCCCGCGCGCTCGCGGGCACGCTCTACCGGGCGCACGGGGCCGACGGGGGTGACGCCAGCGACGGCGGCGATCCGCCGGGAGCGGCGGCGGCCGCGGAGGCCGCCTTCGCTGCCGCCTTCGCGGCCGCGGGGTCGAACCGCTACGACGTGGTCCACAATCACGCCTTCGACGCGCCCGCCATCAGGCTCGGGACCGGATTGCGGGCCCCGGTGGTGCACACGCTCCACCTGCCTCCGGACCGGGACCTGTCGGCGGCTCTACGCGACGCGGCCCGGCGGGGCAGGCCGCCGGCCGTGGCCGTCGTGTCGAATTCGCAGGCCGACGCGTGGCGCCGGGTCGTGCCCGTCGACGCGGTGCTGCCGCCGTACCCGTCCACGCGCGATATCCCGTGGTCCGCGACCGCCGGACAGGGGGCGGTGTTCGCCGGCCGGCTGAGCCCGGAGAAGGGCGCGGCCGAGGCCATCGACATCGCCCGCGCGGCTGGAGTGCCGATCGATCTCTACGGCGATGCCTATGACGAGGCGTACAGCAGGGAACAGATCGATCCGCGACGCGGCCTGCCGGGGGTGTCCGTTCACGAGGCGGTGCCGCGGCCCGCACTGTGGCAAGCTATGGCCCAGGCGGCCGTGGTGCTGTGCCCCGCCCGCTGGGATGAGCCATTCGGGCTTGCCGCCGCCGAGGCGCAGGCGTGCGGTGCTCCGGTCGTCGCGTTCAGCCGCGGCGGCCTTCGGGAGGTGATCGTGGACGGCGCGACCGGTTTCCTGGTGCCGCCGGATGACATCCGGGCGGCCGCCGGAGCGGTGTCCAAGGCGGCCGGGATCTCGCGGCGGGCCTGCCGCGACCATGCCGAAAGCGATCTTGACCTGGGACTCAGCCTTGACGCGCACGAGCGTCTTTACCGTCGGGTCGCCGGTGGGTGAGCCGGTGCGAGGCAGCTGGCTGCCGGGTCGTCTCGTGGTCGTCACCGGGGCTAGCCGCGGCATCGGCGCGGCGACGGCTGCGGCGCTGGCGAACGCTGGCGCGCACATCGTGCTCGCCGCGCGGGACCGGCATGCCCTCGACGACGTGACGGGGCGGATCAAGGACGCCGGCGGCACGGCCACGCCGGTCCCGACGGACGTGGCCGACGAAGCCGCGGTCGAGCGCCTGTTCTCCGAGGTCAGCAGCATCGGCCAGGTCAGCGGGCTGGTCTGCGCCGCGGGCGTGCTGACGAACGTGCCATTCGCCGAGACGACGTCGGCGACGTGGCGCGAGACGCTCGCGGTCAACCTGACGGGCGCTTTCTACTGCTGCCGCGCGGCGTTCACCGCCATGGCCCCCGCCGGTGCGGGCCGGATCGTCACCATCGCGTCGCTGTCTGGCGTGTACGCCACCGAGAAGTTCCCGGGGCTTGCCGCGTACAACGTCTCCAAGTACGGGGTCATCGGGCTCACCGAGGCGATCGCGGTCGAGGGCAGGGAGCATGGCATCAGTGCGATCTGCCTGAGCCCGGGTGCCGTCGACACCGAGATGCTGCGCCGGGCCAATCCGGCGCTGCGTCCCGGCCTGACCCCGGCCGACGTCGGGGAGCTGATCGCCGCGCTGCTGGATAGCCCGTTCGCCCCGGTCAGCGGGGCGAACATCCCGCTGTTTTCCAACGCCTAGGACCGCGCTTCTCCTCGTGCCAGCGCCCACAGGTCTGTTCGCTCGTCGCTAAGCACGGCGGGAGCCGGCCGCGCTTGCACCGCCACCAGGCGGGCGCACGCCGCCATCTCGCCGTCGGTGTCCAGCTCGGGATCGCCGCCGCGGTCGAGGCCGACGGCTGCCCGCACTACTCCGCCCACGAGGTAGATGCCGATCAGCTTCCCCTCTGGCACGCTGCCGCGGACCACGAACTGGTCCCATTTGTCGACATGGCCGACGTACTCGAGCTTGTGGTCGTACTGATCTGACCAGAAGCTGTAGATGTAGTCGTAGGGCGCCGTCGAGCCGAGCATCGACCTGGCGACGGCGGCGCCCTGCTTCTCCGCGTTGTTGTAATGCTCGACGCGGACCCGGCCGAACAGCGGGTGCAGGTAGTTCGCCACGTCACCGGCGGCGTAGACGTCGGGCGCGCTGGCCCGGCACCGCTCGTCGACGAGGATACCGTTCCGCTGCCCGACGGCGACATCAGGGACGTCGGGTTCAATGCCGATACCCGCCACGACGAAGTCGCACTCGATGCGGCGGCCGGACCGGGTCACGACCGCTTCCACGCGCCTAGTCCCCTCGAAGGCCACGACCTCCTCGCCGGCCAGCAGTTCGACGCCGTTCGCGCGATGGATGGCGCTCATCACCCCGGCGACCTCGTCGCCGAGGACCCGCTCGAGCGGGTCCTGGCCAGGGAAGATCGCGGTGACCCGGACCCCCAGCTGGGTCAGCGACGCCGCCACCTCGCAGCCGATGAACCCCATCCCGACGATCACCGCGGTGCGGCCGCGCACCGCCTCCTGCTTGATCGAATCGCATTCGGCTACCGTGCGCAGGTAGTGAATCCCGGGCAGGCCGGCCCCGTCGGCCCTGATCCGCCGGTTGCGCCCGCCGGTGGCGATCAGGACCTTCTCGTAGCGAAGTTCGGCACCGGAATCCAGCGTGACCGTGTGCGCGGCGACGTCGACGGCCGCTACGACGACTCCGTTACGGAGCTCGACATCGTGCTCGGCGTACCAGCTGGCCGGCCGGACGTACCAGCCCGCGAGGTCTTCCTCCGAGCGCAGGTAGGTCTTGGACAGCGGGGGACGCCCGAACGGGACACCCGGTTCCCTGGTCAGCAGCACGACCGGTCCTGAGAAGCCCTCGTCCCTGAGCGTGGCGGCGGCATTGCCGCCCGCCATGCCGCCGCCGATGATCACAAACGGGTCCTGCATTGGGCGCTCACCCCGTCCAGCTGTCCGGACCCTCATGATAGGAGTGGGACATGACTGTTGGCAGCCCGGCCACGATGCGGGCATGGGTGGTCAGTGAGCCAGGACCGATCGATACCGGCCCGTTGCGGTACGTGGAGAAACCCGTGCCGGCCCCCGCCCCGGGCGAACTGCTGGTCCAGGTCCTCGCCTGCGCCGTCTGCCGCACTGACCTGCATGTCAGCGAGGGCGACCTGCCGGTGCACCGGGAGCACGTCACGCCTGGTCATATGGTCGTAGGCCGGGTGACGGAACTGGGCGAGGGCGCCACGGGCTACGCCCTGGGGGACCGGGTGGGCGTGGCGTGGCTGCGGCATACCGACGGGACCTGCGCCTACTGCCGCCGTGGCAACGAGAATCTCTGCCCCAACTCGCGCTACACCGGCTGGGACGCCGACGGCGGCTACGCGGACTACACGACCGTGCCGGCGGCGTTCGCCTACCGGCTGCCGGCGGACGTCCCCGAGGTCGAGCTGGCGCCGCTGCTGTGCGCCGGGATCATCGGTTACCGGGCGCTGCTGCGCGCATCGCTGCCGCCCGGCGGCAGGCTCGGATTGTACGGGTTCGGCGACAGTGCCCACCTGGTCGCGCAGCTGGCGCTGGCCCAAGGCGCGACCGTCCACGCCCTGACCCGCGGCGAGGCGTCCCAGCGGCTCGCGCTCGAGCTGGGCGCCGCGTCGGTGGGAGGCGCGTACGACTCCCCGCCGGAACCCCTGGACAGCGCGATCCTGTTCGCGCCGGTCGGGGACCTGGTTCCGGTCGCGATGCGGGCACTCGACCGTGGCGGGGTCCTTGCCGTCGCCGGGATCCACCTGACCGACACACCGCCGCTGAACTACGAGCGCGAGCTGTTCTACGAGAAGGAACTGCGCAGCGTCACCTCGAACACCCGTGACGACGGCCGCACGTTCCTCGAGCTTGCCCTCCGGTACCACGTCAGGGCCACCACGCACGTGTACCCGATGGCGCAGGCGCAGCGGGCGCTGCAGGACCTGAAGGCCGGTGTTTTCGACGGGGCGGCTGTCCTCGTCAACGAGGAGGTCCCGTGACAAATCCGGCCATCCCTGGCCGTCTTCCGGCCGGCGCGACCCAGGAAGGCGACGGGATCGTGATCGGGGACGGCCCGGTCCGCATCGACGCCTTCATCGACTTCTTGTGTCCGTTCTGCCGTCGCTTCGAGCTCTCAGCGGGCCCGGCGCTGGCCCGCTTGCTCGCCAGCGGGCAGGTCAGCCTGGTCTATCACCCGATGAATTTCCTCGACCAGGCATCGACGACGCGTTACTCCACGCGGGCGGCCGCGGCTTCTGGCTGTGCCGCCGACGAGGGGCGGTTCCTCGAGTACGCGCACGCGCTGTTCGTGGACCAGCCGCCGGAAGGCGGCCCGGGCCTGGACAACGCGGAACTCGCCGCCATCGGCCAAACCGCGGGCCTGCCGGGCGCGGCGTTCACCGCTTGCCTGGGCGACGGGCACTACCTGGACTGGCCGCCGTACGTGACCGCGCGTGCCGTGGCGCTGGGAGTGGAGGCGACGCCCACGGTGCTGGTCGCGGGCTCCGCCGTTCGCCCGGAACCGCGGCCGATCGAGGCCGCGGTCGAAAAGGCGGCTCGCGCCGGCTAAGGCCGGCTCACACCGCATCAGGATCCGGCGCGCGTTCCGTCCGGCCGTTCACGTCGTTCACCAGATCAAGCAGGGTCCCCAGGCTCGCGATGCAGTCCCGCAGATCGCTGCCGATCGGGTTCACTCGCAGGGTGGTGACGCCGCAGTCGCGGTAGGCCCGCAGCCGGCCGTGGACCACGTCGGGGGGCCCGATCAGGTTCGTGCCCAGCCCGATCTCAATCGGCACCCGGGCGGCGGCCGCCTCCCGGTCGCCCTCGGCCCACAGCCGCTGGACCTCGGCCACGTCCTCGCCGAAGCCCTGCCTGGCGAAGGCGTTGTTGTAGAAGTTGCTCGACCGCGATCCCATCGCGCCGAACGTGAACGCGTACCCGGCGGCGTGGCGCCGCCCGGCCGCCTCGACGTCGTCGGTGAACTCCACGCTCACCGCGACCACCAGGTCCAGGTCCGACAGCGACCGTCCGGCCTGCCGCGCCGCCGCCCCGAGCGGGCCGAAGAACACCTCCGCCGACTCGGGGAAGAACGAGTTGCCGATCCAGCCGTCGGCCAGCTCGCCGGTCAGCGCGAGGTTCGCCGGGCCGAGCGCCGCCACGTAGACCGGGACGAAGCAGGCCCTGGCGCGGGAGCGGATTGCTGTCCCTTCGCTGCCTGGCAGCGGAAGCTGGTACACCTCGCCGGCATAGCTGAGGCGCTCACCTGCGGTGATCATGCGGATGATCTCGATCGTCTCCCGGGTCCTGCGCACCGGCCGGGAGAACCTGACGCCATGCCATCCCTCCATCACCTGCGGGCCGCTGGTCCCGATCCCCAGGACGAACCGGCCGCCGGAGATGTTCTGCAGGCTCATCGCCGACATGGCCAGCATCGCGGGGGTCCGCGCCCCGAGCTGCGCGATTCCGGTCGCGAGGCGAACTCGCTCCGTCCGTGCCGCGATCGCCGCGAGCGGCGTGAACGCGTCGTAGGCCCAGAACTCGGGCACCCAGATCGAGTCCACCCCGATTCGTTCTGCTTCGCGGGCCAGTTCCAGCCACTGCGGGTCCTGAGGATTCACCGACAGCCCGATCGAAAGCGTCATGGGAAACCTCCAGCCGTTTCGCACGCAGCCTAATCTGGCGGTATCAACTCTGGTGCCCGGGCCCGGGCTGCGAGGAGGCTGGTCGGTCATGGAGTGGACGGGTGCGCGCTACGCGGACAAACCATCGGTGGAGGTGCGGATCTGGATCGATGCCGCGCCCACCAGGGTCTGGGAACTCGTATCCGACATCGGGCAGATGCCCGCCATGAGCACGGAGCTGCAGTCGGTGGAGTGGCTCGACGGCGCGACCGGGCCGGCCGCGGGCGCCAGGTTCGCCGGGCGCAGCCGGCACGAGGCGCTGGGCGAGTGGGAGGCCGTCTCATACGTCGTCGAGTGTGAGCCGGAGCGGGTGTTCGCGTGGGCGATCGAGGACCCCGCCGAGCCAGCCGCGCTGTGGCGGTTCCGGCTGGAACCGAAGGACGGCGGGACTGAGCTGTCTGAATGGGTGCAGCTGGGGCCGGGCCGGTCAGGCCTCTCGCTCGCCATCGACCGGATGCCGGACAAGGAGCAGAAGATCGTGTTCGTGCGGATGCGCGAGTTCGAGCGCAACATGACCGGCACTCTTGAGCAGATCAAGGCACGCGCTGAGGCTTGATCGCGCGGAAGCATCCAAGAACGTGGTCGTTGACCACGCCGACGTTCTGCATGAACGCGTAAACGCTGGTAGGCCCCACGAAGCGGTATCCCTGCGACTTCAGCTGCCGCGCGAACGCCTCTGCCTGCGGAGTCGACTTGGGCAGGTCGGCGACGGACCGGGGCGGCTCGTCGCGGGTGAGCTCGTAGGACTTCGCGAGCTCCGCAAGGCCCGGTGACCCGGACAGCATCGCGCGGGCGTTGCTGACGGTGGCCTGGATCTTGCCGCGGTTGCGGATGATCGAGGCATCCTGCACCAGCCGGTCCACGTCCCGCTCGGTCATCGCCGCGACCCTGGCGACGTCGAATCCCTGGAAAGCCCGGCGGAACGCGTCCCGCTTCCCGAATACGATCGACCAGCTCAGCCCGACCTCGAACACCCCCAGCGTGAGCGCCTCGAACAGCGCAGACTCGTCGTAGGTGCGGGTGCCCCAGACTTCGTCGTGGTAGCGCATGGCGGCGGTATCGCCGACGCCAACCCAGGCGCAGCGCGGCTTCCCATCGCTCCCGGTGATCACGTCAACGCTCATGGTGCCCATTATTCTCCACGCGATCTTCACGCAATCTCCACGCCGCCGCCACGCAGAAGATCACTACTCATGGTGATGAGCTTCAGCCGCTGTATCGCATCCGCTTCACCTATCCCGAGAGCTGGGCGGTCGGCCTGGCCGGCGGCTGGCAGCAGATGTTCTTCATCGCCGAGGGACGCTGCGAAGGGTCGGTAACCGGCCGGTTCCGCGGCGTGAACTTCCCTCGTAAGGAAGGCGCGGCTGGCCCCTTCCGGCCAGACTTCCGTGCTGTCATCGAGTCCGACGACGGCGCTGTGATCATGGTGGAGTGGCACGGATACGGCCGTGCCTACCCGCCAGAACGCCGCCAGATCGTCGGGTCGGTGTTCCACGTGGCGGACCGCGAGCCTTACCGCCGGCTGAACGACGCGGTCTGCGTCTGCACCGGCGAGGTCCGCGCACCCGGCGATCCAGCCCAGGCCGGACCCGATCTGGTCATCGACGTGGCCGAGCTGATCTGGGAGCCTATAGCCGACTGACACCTTCATCGGAGGCGCGGGGCACCATATGACTTCGGGAGTGGCGGATACGCCGACAGCGGGACGGTCGCCAGCGGCCGGCGAGCCCGCGTGGCACACGCTCGCCGCCGATCAGGTCCTCCGCTCCGAAGGGGTGGACGAGCAGCGGGGTCTCAGCTCGGCGGAGGCGGCCGCGCGGGCCCAGCGGTTCGGCCCGAACGAGTTCGCGGCCAGCCGCGCCGAGCCTCGCTGGCACGCATTCCTCCGGCAGTACCGCGACCCGATGCAGCTCGTGCTGGTCGCGGCCGGCATCGGCAGCCTCTACCCGCTCAAGCAGCTCGGCACGGGCATCCTGCTGATCTTGCTGACGCTGTTCAACGCGGTCGAGGGCCTGCATCAGGAGGGAAAGGCGACCGCGGCCGTCTCCGCCCTGCAGAAGATGGTGATCGTCACCGCCAAGGTGAGGCGGGACGGCCAGCTGGCGGAGATCCACGCCGCGCAACTGGTCCCCGGCGACATCGTCTCGATCGAGGCGGGCGATATCGTGCCCGCGGACGGGCGGCTGCTAACGGCGGCCACGCTGGAGATCGACGAGTCCGCGCTGACGGGGGAGAGCCTGCCTGCCGCCAAGGGGACCGATCCTGTGCCGGGCGCCGGCACGGCGCTCGGCGACCGGACCGACATGGCGTACATGAACACCAACGTCACCCGCGGCGCGGGCGAGTTCGTCGTCACCGCGACCGGGATGGCCACCGAGGTCGGCCGGATCTCCGGCATGCTGGCCGGAGAACAGG
>Ga0335073_10006705_pt1 | contig 16184 bp, 20 predicted proteins | sample Lox_Sample_22_FD_207093 | JGI IMG/M metagenome (GOLD analysis project Ga0335073, IMG submission 207093) | Soil microbial communities from Loxahatchee National Wildlife Refuge, Florida, United States - Lox_Sample_2.2 | ecosystem: Environmental > Terrestrial > Soil > Wetlands | place: USA... | reverse complement strand
GCCAGCACCTTCTGCTGCAGCTCGATGGTCCGCTCGCCGTCGCGGCGCGCCGGCGGCGCGTGGTCGTGGCCGGCGTGGTCGTGGCCGGCGTGGTCGTGGCCCGCGTGGTCGTGGCCCGCGTGGTCGTGACCCGGCTGGCCGGGCGAGAACACCTGGATCACGGCGCCCTCGGAGCAACCGCAGGTGGCGCACATGGGTCAGGCCACCTCCGCGGAGTGGTCTGGGGAAGTCGTCTCCCCGGGCGCAACCTGTACCGAGGCGATCTTGAGTTCCTGGCCGGCGAGCACCTCGACCCCGGCGCTCCCGCACGGGCAGACCGCGATCGGTCCGTCCGGCTCGAACTCGCGGCCGCACGTCAGGCAGCGGCACCGGGCCGCGGTCTCGGTGATCTCCAGGCGTGCGCCCTCCAGGTTCGTCCCTTCCGTGACCAGGTCGAAGCAGAACCGGACCGAGTCGGCCACGACACCGGACAGCGCCCCGATCTCCAGGCGCACGCAAGTGATCCTGGCGTCCGGCAGCCGCTCGGTCACGGCGTCCACGACGCCCTCGGTGATCGCCAGTTCGTGCATCGGCTCAGCAGATGCGGGGGAGCGGGTCGCCCACCAGCAGGTCGACGATCCGGGTGCCGCCGAACGCGGTCTTGAGCTGCACGATGCCGGGCGGGTCCGCGGTGACGTGGCCGATGACGGCTGCCTGCCCGCCGAGCGGGTGCGCCCGCAGCGCGCCGAGCGCGTCGTCGGCCGCCGCGCCGTCCACCACGGCCACCAGCCGGCCCTCGCACGCCACGTACATCGGGTCGATGCCCAGCAACTCGGACGCGCCGCGCACCTCGGTGCGCACCGGGATGTCGTTCTCGCTCACCAGCACGCCCACGCCCGCGGCCTTCGCGATCTCGTTCAGGATCGTGGCCACGCCGCCGCGGGTCGCGTCCCGCAGGGCGCGCACCCCCGGGGTCGCGGCCAGCAGGCCGGCGATGAGCCCGTTCAGCGGCGCCGTGTCGGAGGTGATGTCCGCCTCGATGTCCAGCTCGCCCCGGGCCAGCATGATCGTGACCCCGTGGTCGCCGATCGGGCCGGAGACGATCACCGCGTCCCCCGGCCGCGCGTTCGCCACGCCGAGGTCCAGGTCATGCTCGATGACCCCGACTCCCGCGGTGTTGATGTAGCAGCCGTCGGCCTTGCCCTTCTCCACGACCTTGGTGTCGCCGGTCACCACCTGCACGCCCGCCGCGTCGGCGGCCTCGCGCATGGACGCGACGATTCTGGCCAGGTCGGCGACGCCGAACCCCTCCTCCAGGATGAAGCCGGCCGACAGGTACAGCGGGACGGCGCCGGACACCGACAGGTCGTTGACCGTGCCGTTGACGGCCAGGTCGCCGATGTCCCCGCCGGGGAAGAACAGCGGCGACACGACGTAGGAGTCCGTGGTGAGGGCGAGCCGCGCCCCGCCGACCCGCAGCCGCGCGGCGTCCTCCAGCGGCTCCAGCAGCGGGTTGCGGAACGCGTCCAGGAACATCGCCTCGATCAGGGTCTGGGTCGCCTTGCCCCCGGCCCCGTGCGACATGGTGATCCGCTCTTCCTTGACCCGCGGGCGGCTGCGCCGGGCCCGGTCGATCCGCTCCAGCACCAGTTCCTCGCGCACCGTCCCCGGCAACGGCTGCGGCGACCCCCGGTGGCTGCCCCGGATGGCATCCTCCTGGGCCGCGTGCTCCTCGTGCGCCCTGAGCGCCTCCTGGACCCAGCCTGACGGCTCGGCGTGCGACACGCCCGCGCTCTGCTGCTGGTCGGAGGTCATGACGTGGTCGCCTCCTTGACCCGCTGGCGGGTCAGCCGGCCGTAGTTGTAGTACGCCGCGCAGGCGCCCTCGGGCGAGACCATGCAGGTGCCGATCGGCGTCTCGGGGGTGCACGCGGTGCCGAAGACCTTGCACTCCCACGGCTTGAGCACGCCCTTCAGGACCTCGCCGCACTGGCACGCCTTCGGGTCGGCCACCCGCACGCCCGGCACCGAGAACAGCAGCTCGGCGTCGAAGGCGGCGTACCGCTGCGAGACCTTCAGCGCGGAGTGCGAGATGAAGCCGAGGCCGCGCCACTCGAAGTACGGGCGGAGCTCCATGGTCTCGCCGATGGCCTTGAGCGCGACCGTGTTGCCGTCCCAGGGCACCACGCGCGAGTACTGGTTCTCCACCTCCGACCGGCCCTGGGCGAGCTGCAGCATCAGCATGTAGATCGACTGCAGGATGTCCAGGGGCTCGAACCCGGCCACCACGACCGGCTTGCCGTAGTCGCGCGCGATGAACTCATACGGCCGGCAGCCGATCACCGTCGACACGTGCCCGGGCCCGATAAACCCGTCGAGCCGCAGGTCGGGCGAGTCCAGGATGGCCTTGATGGCCGGGATGATCGTCACGTGGTTGCAGAACACCGAGAAGTTTCTCAGGCCCTCCGCCGCGGCGCGCAACACGGTCATGGCCGTGGACGGCGCGGTGGTCTCGAAGCCGATGGCCATGAACACCACCCGCTTGTCCGGGTTCTTCCGGGCGATCTTCAGCGAGTCGAGCGGCGAGTACACCATGCGGATGTCGGTCCCCTGCGCCTTGGCGTCGAAGAACGACCCCTTGCTGCCCGGCACCCGCATCATGTCGCCGAACGAGGTCATGATGACGTCGGGCTCGGCCGCCAGCGCCATGGCGTCGTCGACCCGGCCCATCGGGATCACGCACACCGGGCAGCCCGGGCCGTGCACCAGGGTGATCTGCTCCGGCAGGTAGTCCTCCAGCCCGTGCTTGTAGATCGTGTGGGTGTGCCCGCCGCACACCTCCATCAGCTTGTACTGCCGGCCGGGCTCGCACAGCGCGGTGATCTTCGCCGCGAGCGCGTGCGCCGTGTCCGCGTCGCGGAATTCGTCGACGAATCGCATGACCGCGCTCCTATTCGATCCTCGACTCGGCCAGCGCCGCGAGCTCGTCCTCGTAGGCCTGGCCGATCCCTTCCAGGAACTGCATGGCCGCGGCGGCCTCCGCCTCGTCGATCTTCGACAGCGCGAAGCCGACGTGGATCAGCACCCACTCGCCGGGCTGGGGCGGGTCGTCGGCCAGCAGGCCGATGTTGATCACGCGGCGCACCCCGCTCACGTCCACCCGGGCCAGGTCGGGCTGATCGGGCAGGAACTCGATCACCTCACCGGGTATGCCGAGGCACATGGGATCAGCCCCCTTCGATGCTTGTCGTCTGCCGGCCCGGGCCGGCGCCTGCTCCCGCGGCGCGCACCAGGTCGTGCACGATCCGCACCGCCTCGTCGACCGCCGCCGCGACCGGCGGGCTCAGCCCGATCCGGGCGTCGATGCTGGCCGGCTCGCAGCCGACCAGCAGCACCCGCCCGGCGTCGGCGCCGAGCATGCCCAGCATCCCGAGCACCACGTCGGGCTGCATGCCGTGGCCGTCCAGCACCGGGACCGCCGGGCCCGGCTCGCCTGGCGCCACGCCGGCCGCCTCGTCCTCCGCGGACAATTCCATAACGAACACGGTGCCGGGCGGCTCGCCGCGCGGCGAGGCGTCGACCAGGATCGTGGTCTCGAAGCCCTCGGCCAGGTCGTAGGCCAGGTGCATGCCGCTGATCCCGTAGTCGGCGACCCGGACCCAGTCCGGCAGGCCGGCGTCGGCCAGGCGGCGGGCGACCTCGACCCCGAAACCGTCGTCGCCCAGGAAGATGTTGCCGACCCCGGCGATCATCATGCGCCCCGTCACCGGCTCGGCCCCGCGTCCGCCAGGGCGTGCTGGGTGAGCTCCCACAGCACGTGATAGATCGTGGTCTGCGCCTCCTGGATCCGGTGCACCGACGACGACGGCGCCACGAACAGGTAGTCGATGCTGTCCAGCTCGGCCATCTTCCCGCCCTCGTAGCCGGCCAGGCCCACCGTGAGCAGCCCCCGCCGGCTTGCCTCGTCGAAGGCGCGCAGCAGGTTCTCCGAGTTGCCGCTGGTGGACAGCCCGACCGCGATGTCGTCGCGGCGGCCGAAGGCGGCGACCTGCCGGGCGAAGACCACGTCGACGCCGATGTCGTTGCACAACGCCGTCACCACGGAGGTGTCGTTGGCCAGCCCGAGCGCGGGCAGCGGCCGCCCCGTGCGTCCGGAAACAGCGCCACCCGGGTTCAGGAACAGCGCCGCCAGCTGCTGGGCGTCGGTGGCGCTGCCGCCGTTGCCGAACGCCAGCAGCCGCCCGCCCGCGGCGAACCGGGCGGCGGCGTCGGCGGCGCACGCCATCAGCCGCGCGCCGTCGCGCGCGCCGATCACCCGGCGCAGCTCGGTGATCTCCCCGGCCTTGGCCACCGTGGACTGGCGCACCTGCTCCAGGACCGCGGCCAGGTCGGTGGTGCCGGAGTACAGGAACGGGTAGAGCGACTCCATCGATCCCGCGGCGGGCTGGCCCATGCCGGTCACCTCCCCACGACCGCGATCGCTTCCTTGGCGTGCACCAGGACCGTGTCCCCCACCGCCGCGCGAACGAGCGCGACGCTGACCTCTTCCTGGCCCGCGCCGGTGTCCACGACCGCGAGCCCGTCATCGAGCAGGCGCACGATCGTCACCGGCACGGCCGTGTCCGAGCAGGTGATGCACACCTCGTCGTGGCATTCGCTCACGAGACCACCCCCGGCGCGAGCAGGCCGGGCTGCTCGAAGAACACGTGCACGAGTTCCCACAGCACGTGATATTCGGTGACCTGAATTTCCTTAACGATCCGCGGGTCGTCCGACCTGGCCAGCAACAGGTGATCGATCACGGGGGATGCCGCGACCGCGCCGCCGTCCCCGCCCGCCAGCGCGACGGTCAGCAGCCCGAGTTCCGCGGCCGCCTGCAGCCCGGCCAGGACGGCCGGGTCGTTTCCGTCCGCGCTGATGCCGAGGGCGATGTCCGCGGGCTCGGCCAGGTACCGGATCTGGTGCGCGAAGATCTGCGCCAGGCCCTCGCGCGCGGCCACCCCGGTCAGCGTGGCCACGTCGGTGGTCAGCGAGATCGCGGGCAGCGCGCGCTTGCCGACGATCACCGGGTGGACGAACTCCACCGCGACGTGCTGCGCGTCCGGGCTCGACCCGCCCGTGCCGAACGTGATCAGCTTCCCGCCGCGGTGGAACCGCACGGCCATGGCGTGACAGGCGTCGGCCACGGCCCCGGCCTGCGTGGCGAAGTCGCTGACCGCCGCGGCGCGCCCCTCGAACAGCCGCTCGGCCTCGCCGGCAGCGGGCGGCGGGCTGGGCGGCGGCGGGCTCGACGTCACGCCGGCTGCGCTCCTGGGGCGCCGTCCGGCGCGGACAGGTCGACGTCCACGTCGACGTCGACCGCGTCGCGGACCCGGAGCGCGCCGAAGAAGCCGGTGTACGGCTTGATCCCGTACGTCGACTGCGCCACGGTCGTGGTGGCGTGGTAGCGGTCCGGCCCGGTCCTGCTCACCTGCAGCTGCAGCGGCCGGGCCACGCCCGCCAGCGTCAGCGTCCCGGTGACCGTGCCGCCACCGTCCTCGCCCGCCTTGAATTCCGTGGCGGCGAAGGTCGCCTCGGGGTGCCGGTCGGAGCCCAGCGTCTTGCGCGCGGTCACCGCGATCTCGCGACGGTCCCGGTCGGTGAGCGGCTTGATCCCGCCGGTGCCCTCCCGCACGATCAGCGATCCCATGTCGATCTGCACCTGCAGGCCGGCCGGGCTCAGGTCCTCGTTCAGCGTCAGCTCGCCCGACCACCGGCCGACCTCGATGGTCAGGTCATGCCCGGCCGTCGCGGCCAGCCCGTCGCGGAATGTGTGCAGGACGATCCGGCCGCGATCCATGCCGAGGTGGTGGCGTCCAGGTTGAACCGCCATGGCAGCACCGTAGGACACAAGTGGGGGGACGTCCAGTGGTCCGGCCCGACAGGACTGGGCCCGCCTACGGGAGCGGCACCTCGCCGAAGACCTCCTGGATCCGGCGCAGGTCCCGCATCCGCGGCTCGGTAGCGCCGCCGACCCAGCGGCTCACGGTCTTCACGGACACCCCGAGCTGGCGTGCCGCCGCTTCCTGGGTCAGGCCCTGCCGCCGCAGCGCGGTGGACATCCACTCCGCGAACGTGGCGGGCTGGCCGGGCTGGCCGAGGGTCACCGGCTCGGCCGGGGTGGGCGCGGCGGCCCCGGCGCCCGGCGCGGCCGGCCCGGACCGCACGGTCGCCGCGGCGGGATTCAGCCCGTTAGGCAGCAGGCCAGCCTGGATCTGGCTGTCCGAGTGGAGCACGTCGACCTCGACGTGCTCGGGGAAGATGCGGAACGCCACCTGGATCGAGCCGGTCGGCCCGGCCGCGTCGAGCAGCGCGCGGAACACGGTCTCGCCGACCTCGCGGTTGCCCTCGTCGGTGAGCGGCGACTCGGCCAGGCAGCGCCGGACGAAGTCGCGTATGTCGGGAATCGACGACGGGCGGGCGGGGAACACCTGCGAGAGCACCACGACGGGCATGACCTCGATAGGGTCGATGCCGGGTCCCTGGGCGGGCTGAGCCAACTGTCTCTCCCTCGGCCACCGGTCTGTCCGCGGCGACACCGGGGCGCTTTCCGGCCGGGGCATCCCGTGCCCTCGGCGCTGCGGCAAGCTGAGGTCAGCGTACGTTAACTCGCCCGGAAACGGGAATTCCCGCGCGCCCGTGACCCCGCCGAGATGGGGGGGAACGTGACGGAGAGCCGCATTTGCTTCCCGGCGTACGGACATTACTGTCCACCAATCTGACTGTTCAGTCTTGTCGCCAGGTCACGGCCGGTCTAGCATGGCGGCACCCGCGCATCACGACGGCGAGGTGCGGGCTTGGTCACCAGCCGACCCGGAAGCGAGGAGGTGGCCTTGCCATGGCCGCTGACACACAGGCCAACGAGCCCCTGGTGCACATCCTGTGGATGAACGGCGGGCTCGGCTGCGACGGGGACTCCGTCGCGCTGACGGCCGCCACCCAGCCCAGCATCGAGGAGATCGCGCTGGGCGCCCTGCCGGGCCTGCCGAAGATCGCGGTGCACTGGCCGCTGATCGACTTCGAGTGCGGCCCGGAACAGGGGGCCGACAACTTCATCGAGTGGTGGCACAAGGCCGACCGGGGCGAGCTCGATCCGTTCGTCCTGGTGGTGGAGGGGTCGATCCCGAACGAGGCGATCAAGCCGGAGGGCTACTGGTGCGGCTTCGGCAACAACCCGGCCACCGGCCAGCCGATGACCACCAACGAGTGGCTGGACCGGCTCGCGCCGAAGGCCACGTGCATCCTCGCGGTGGGCACCTGCGCCACCTACGGCGGGATCCACGCGATGGCGGGCAACCCGACCGGCGCGATGGGGGTCCCCGACTACCTGGGCTGGGACTGGCGGTCCAAGGCGGGCCTGCCGATCGTGTGCGTGCCCGGCTGCCCGATCCACCCCGACAACCTGTCCGAGACCATCCTGTACCTGCTGTACCAGGTGGCCGGCCAGGCCCCGATGATCCCGCTGGACGAGGCGCTCCGTCCGACCTGGCTGTTCGGCGCCACCGTGCACGAGGGGTGTGACCGGGCCGGCTACTACGAGCAGGGCGAGTTCGCCACCGAGTACGGCTCGCCGCAGTGCCTGGTCAAGCTGGGCTGCTGGGGGCCGGTGGTGAAGTGCAACGTGCCCAAGCGCGGCTGGATCAACGGCGTCGGCGGGTGCCCGAACGTCGGCGGGATCTGCATCGCGTGCACGATGCCCGGCTTCCCCGACAAGTTCATGCCGTTCATGGACGAGCCGCCCGGGGCGAGGGTCTCGTCCACCGCCAGCACCCTCTACGGCACGGTCATCCGGGCGCTCCGCGGCTTCACGGCCAAGACCGCCGACGAGGAACCCAAGTGGCGCAAGAAGGGCGATGAGCTGCTGACCGGCTACCAGAAGAGCTGGTGACACCGAGTCCCGGGTACCACCGAAAGGGGAGAGCGATGACGACGGCCGAAGACACCGGCCTTGTGGAGATGAACTGGGACCCGATCACCCGGATCGTGGGCAGCCTGGGCATCTACACCAAGATCGACTTCAACCAGAAGAAGGTCGTCGAGTGCCACAGCACCTCGTCGATCTTCCGCGGGTACAGCATCTTCATGAAGGGCAAGGACCCCCGGGACGCGCACTTCATCACCAGCCGCATCTGCGGCATCTGCGGTGATAACCACGCGACCTGCTCGGTCTACAACCAGAACATGGCCTACGGCGTCCAGCCGCCGCACCTGGGCGAGTGGATCATCAACCTGGGCGAGTCGGCCGAGTACATGTTCGACCACAACATCTTCCAGGAGAACCTGGTCGGGGTGGACTTCTGCGAGCGGATGGTGGCCGAGACCAACCCCGGCGTGCTGGAGCTGGCCAACCGGACCGAGGCGCCGCACGCGGCGGACCACGGCTACCGCTACATCGGTGACATCATGCGCTCGCTGAACCCGCTGGAGGGCGAGTTCTACCGCGAGGCGCTCCAGGTGAGCCGCTCCACGCGGGAGATGTTCTGCCTCATGGAGGGGCGGCACGTGCACCCCTCCACGCTTTACCCGGGCGGCGTGGGCACCACCGCGACCGTGCAGCTGTTCACCGACTACCTCACCCGGCTGATGCGCTACGTGGAGTTCATGAAGCGCGTCGTGCCCATGCACGACGACCTGTTCGACTTCTTCTACCAGGCCATGCCCGGGTACGAGGAGGTCGGCCGGCGCCGCGCCGACATGGTCTGCTGGGGCAGCCTGAACGACCCGGAGTACTGCGACTTCCGCTACGACCACATGACCGACTGGGGCCGCAAGATGTTCGTCAGCCCCGGCGTGATCCGCGACGGCGAGCTGCTTACCAACGACCTGGTCGAGATCAACCTGGGCATCCGCATCCTGCTCGGCAGCTCGTACTACGAGGACTGGGAAGACCAGGAGATGTTCGTGACCCGCGACCCGCTGGGCAACCCGGTGGACCGCAGGCACCCGTGGAACCAGCACACGATCCCGCGGCCGGCCAAGCGCGACTTCGACGACAAGTACAGCTGGGTCATGTCGCCGCGCTGGTTCGACGGCACGAACCACCTGGCCGCCGACACCGGCGGCGGCCCGATCGCCCGGCTGTGGGCGACCGCGCTCGGCGGCCTGGTCGACATCGGCTACGTCAAGTCGACCGGCAGCAGCGTGCAGATCAACCTGCCGCGCACGGTCACCCGGCCCGAGGCCACCTTCGAGTGGAAGATCCCGAGGGACGCCCAGGGCCGGCCGCTGTCCAACGCCATCGAGCGGGACCGGGCCCGGACCTACTTCCAGGCGTACGCGGCCGCGTGCGCGCTGTACTTCACCGAGAAGGCGCTGGCCGAGATCCGGGCCGGGCGGACCAAGACCTGGGAGCCGTTCAGCGTCCCCGACGAGGCCAACAGCTGCGGGTTCACCGAGGCGGTCCGCGGCGTGCTGTCGCACCACATGGTCATCCGCGGCGGGAAGATCGCGAACTACCACCCGTACCCGCCGACCCCGTGGAACGCCAGCGTCCGGGACGTCTACGGCACCCCCGGGCCCTACGAGGACGCGGTGCAGAACACGCCGATCTTCGAGGAGAACCCGCCGGACCAGTTCAAGGGCATCGACATCATGCGCGCGGTGCGCAGCTTCGACCCGTGCCTGCCCTGCGGCGTGCACATGTACCTCGGCAACGGCAAGACGCTGGACAAGGTGCACTCACCGATGACGGTGACGTTGTCGACGTAGGTCCCTGGACCGGCCCGTGCCCCCGCGGGCCGGTCCAGCCCCCGCCTGCCGCCGACGGGCACACGCCCGTCGGCGGATGGCGCGGTGTTTCCGGCAGAGGGAGGCGGTGCGGATGACCGGCGTGCAAGATGTCGGCTCGCGGGTCGAGGAACTGCTCGCCGCCCTGCGGTCGGGCCGCGTCCAGGACCCGGCCCCGGTCGCCGAGGAACTGGTCGGGCTGCTGGTCGGCCTGTACGGGGACGGGCTGAGCCACATCGTCGCCGCGCTGGCCGACCACGGGCCCCCCGGGGCCGCGATGCTCGACCGGCTGACCGAAGACCCGCTGGTGGAGAGCCTGCTGCTGCTGCACGACCTGCACCCGCTCGACGTCGACGCGCGGGTGCAGCGCGCCCTGGACCGGGTGCGGCCCTACCTGGGCTCGCACGCCGGGGGGGTGGAGTACCTCGGCGTCCGCGACGGGGTGGCGCGGCTGCGGCTGGAGGGCAGCTGCCACGGCTGCCCGTCGTCCACGGTCACCGTCCAGCTCGCCATCACCGGCGCGGTCCAGGACGCCGCGCCCGAGGTGACCGAGGTCGTGGTCGAGGGCATGACCGCGCCGCCCGGACCAGCGCTGCTGCAGATCGGCCCGCGCCCGGAGCCGGACAGCGCCGCGCCGCCGCGCGCGGCCGCCGACGGCGACGGCGTCAACTGGGTGACCCTGCCCGACATCGGCCCGCCGAGCTCGCGGCCGGTCCTGGCGACCGCGGGCGACCTGACCGTGCTGGTCTGCGCGGTGCGCGGCACCCTGTTCGCCTACCGCGACGGCTGCGCGGCGTGCGGGACGTCGCTGGCCGACGGGAAGCTCGACCGCGAGCAGCTGACCTGCCCCGGCTGCGCCACGCGCTACGACGTGCGGCTGGCCGGCCGCGGCCGGGACGATCCGTCCCTGCACCTCGACCCGCTGCCGCTGCTGGCCGACAGCCAGGGCGTCCGCGTGGCGGTCCCCGAAACGGCCCGCTCGTGAACGTCGGTCCCGGCCTGCGCCGGTTCGTCACGTCCCCGCCGGCGCCGGCCGCGCCCGCGCCGTCTGCTGCGCCCCTCCCTCCCGCCCCGTCCTTTCCTCCCGCCCCGTCCCTCCCTCCCGCCCCGCCCTCCCCTGAGGCCCAGGCCACCCCCGCCCAGCCCGGTGCCGAGGAGGCCTGCGAGTTCTGCGCGGCGGGCATCCCCGCCGAGCACGGTCACGTGGCCGACCTGGACTCCTCGTCGCTGATGTGCGCCTGCCGCGCGTGCTACCTGCTGTTCACCCACTCGGGGGCCGCCGAGAGGTGGCAGGCCGGCCAGGCGCGGCAGTCCGTCCGGGGACGGTACCGGTCGATCCCGGACCGCTACCGCAGCGATCCGGGCCGCCCGCTGTCCGTGGCCGACTGGGACACCCTGGAGATCCCGGTCGGGCTGGCGTTCTTCCTGCGCAGCTCGCAGGACGGCGGCGTCACCGGCTTCTACCCGAGCCCGGCCGGCGCCACCGAGTGCCGGCTCGACCTGCAGGCGTGGGACCGGATCTCCGCTGCCCATCCGCTGATGGCGGCCGCCGAGCCGGACGTCGAGGCCATCCTGATCTCGCGCGAGGCGCCCGGCGCCGACGGCGTCGAGTGCTTCCTGGTGCCGGTCGACGCCTGCTACGAGCTCGCCGGGCGGATGCGGCTGCACTGGCGCGGGTTTGACGGCGGCGCCGAGGCCCGGCAGAGCATCGCCTCCTTCCTGGAGACCGTCCGGGCGCGCTCCCGGGACTTCGGCCGGGAGCCCTGACGTGGCCGAGCTCACGTTCGACTGCATCGGGGCCCACTCCGACAAGTACGCGGTCGCCCCGTCGATGTCGCTCACCCTGCGGATCGCGGAGACCAGCGGAGTGAAGGTGGACGCGATCGCCCTCCGGTGCCAGATCAGGATCGAGCCGACCCGGCGGCGCTACTCCGACGCCGAGGCGGAGCGGCTGAACGACCTGTTCGGGGACACCCAGCGCTGGGCCGAGACGCTGCGGCCGCTCCAGTTCACCACCGTGTCCGTTATGGTCCCGGGTTTTGCCGGCAGCACCGAAATCGACCTGCCCGTGATGCTCAGCTATGACCTGGAGATCGGCTCGGTCCGGTACTTCGCCGGCCTGGAGTCCGGGGAGATCCCGCTGCTGCTGCTGTTCAGCGGCACCGTGTTCAGCACCGCCGACGGCCGGCTGCAGGTCCAGCAGGTGCCGTGGAGCAAGGAGGCGTCCTACCGCCTCCCGGTCGAGCTCTGGCGGGAGGCCATCGATGTGCACTTCCCGAACAGCGCCTGGATCAGGATGAGCCTGCAGACGCTGGATGAGCTGCAGCGGTTCAAGACCCGCGAGGCGCTGCCTACCTGGGACGCCACGCTCGCGGCCCTGCTGGCCAGGGCCGCCGACGGCGCGGAGCACCCGTCATGAGGCCGGACTCGGCGCACCTCGAGCACGCCCGCAAGGTCGCGGACGCGATCTTGTACGAGGGCTACCTGCTGTACCCGTACCGCGGGTCGGCGCAGAAGAACCGGGCCCGGTTCCAGTTCGGGGTGCTGGTGCCGCCGGCCTACGCCGCGGTCGACGACTGCGAGCTGTCGGCCAGCCAGACCGAGTGCCTGGTCGAGTGCCCCGACGACGCCGAGGTGCAGGTCCTGGTCCGCTTCCTGCAGTTGCAGCCGCGGACCGTGCGGGCCAGGTCGGACGGCGGCGGGTGGCGCGAGGTCAGCGCGCTCGAGGTCGACGGCACCGCGTACACCGCCTGGGACGAGGCCCTGGAGCGGCAGGAGCAGGCGGACGCCAGCGTGGCCGCCCTGCTCGACGGGGACGTCAGCCGGGAGTTCCACGTCGGCTCCGCGGAGGTCGGCGAGGACATCACCGACGCCAGCGGCGGGACGGCCGGGCGGCTGATCCGCCGCTGGGACCCGCTGGACGGGGTAATCCGGCTGCACGCCGCGCGCATGCCCGGCCCGTACGGCGCGCTGCGACTGCGGGTGCGGGTGGAAAACCACACGGCCCCGCAGGTCGCGCCGCGCACCCGGGACGACGCCCTGCGCCACTCGCTGATCGCCGCGCACGTGCTGATCGGGGTGCCGGGCGGGACGTTCCTGTCCCAGACCGACCCGCCGGAATGGGCCGCCGCCGAGACCGAGACCTGCGTCAACACCGGCACCTGGCCGGTGCTGGCCGGGCCCGCGGACTGCCGCGACCTGATGCTGTCGTCGCCAGTGATCCTCTACGACCACCCGGAGGTCGCGGCGGAGAGCGCGGGTGACCTGTTCGACGCCACCGAGATCGACGAGATCCTCACGCTCCGCACGCTGGCCCTGACCGACGCCGAGAAGCGGGAGGCGCGCGCGACCGACCCGCGCGCGGCCGAGCTCATGGACCGGCTGGACAGCCTGCCGCCGGAGATGCTCGAGCGCATGCACGGGGCCATCCGTTACCTGAAGTCCGTGCCCGGCGCCGCGCCGCCCGGACCAGGTCAGGACGACCGGCTGCCCGATGAGCTGGCGGACCTGGCCCGGCCCGAGGTTCCCTGGTGGGACCCGGGAGCCGACACCACGGTGTCGCCCGAGACCGACCACGTCGTCATCGGCGGAGTCGAGGTCGCCCGTGGCAGCCGGGTCAGGATGCGCCCCGGCTCCCGGCGCACCGACGCGCAAGACCTGTTCCTGGCCGGGCGCACGGCGATGGTCGAGGCCGTCCTGCACGATGTCGACGGCCAGGTCCACGTGGCGGTGAGCCCGGACCACGACCCGCTCGCCGAGCTGCAGCGAAGCCACGGCCGGTTCCTGTACTTCGCCCCCGACGAGATCGAGCCCGTCGATCCAGACCCCGAGAGGAGGGAAACATGATCAGCAGGCTGATCAAGGCGGCGCTGGTGGCCGCGGTGCTGGCGGTGGTCGTCCAGTCGCTGCCCGACCTTAAGCGCTACCTCGAGCTCCGCGAGATGTGAATAATCGGCCCGACGAGGTGAGGCAGGACGATGGAAACGATTGTGGGGTTCGTGGCCGGCTACCTGGTCGGGACCCGGGAGGGGAAGGACGGCCTGGACCGGCTGCGCTCCTCCTGGCATTCGATCAGGACCTCGCCCGAGGTGCGCAGGCTGGCCGGGGAGGCGGTCTCCATGGCCGAGATGGCGGTCCGCCAGGTCTCCGGCCGCGGCAGCTTCGGCGGGACGGTGGGCGACGTCACGGACATGCTCATCCGCCGGGCGGTAGGCGCCCGCGAGGGGTCACGCGCGGCCTAGCGGGCCGATCATCGCCACGGTGTTCCTGCCGCTGTCGTTCCTCACCGGCTTCTTCGGCCAGAACTTCGGCTGGATGGTCGATCACATCGGCAGCCCGTGGGCCTTCATCGGCCTTGGCCTTGGCACCGAGCTGGTCGCGATCGTGTGCCTGTGCACGATGTTCCGCGTGCGCGGCTGGATCGGGCCGGTCCGGCGTGGGTCCCGCGACCCCGCCCTGATCAGGTAGTCACCGGGTCGGCGCGGCCGGGTCGGCGGCCGCGTCCGGGGTGGCCGGGTCCGCGGCCGGGGTTCCCGGTGAGCCTGCCGCCGCCGCTGCACGCTGGCGGCGGCGCAGCCGGGCCAGGATGACGGCCAGCCCGAGCGCCCCGGCCGGCGGCAGGGTCACGATCGCGGGCAGCTGGTAGCGCCAGGAGAACTCGGTGATGTCTGAGGCCAGCAAGAGCACGGCCGCGGTGGTGAAGAACAGGCAGCAGGCGAAGGCCGGGTCGCGGCCGGGCGGCCGGCGCCCCCGGCGGCCGACCAGGCTGAGCGTGCCGGCCAGGCCGAGCAGCGTCGCGGCCAGGTAGAACGGGCCCGGGGTGTAGCCGCCGTGCAGCTGGTAGGAGCGCAAGAACGCGGCCAGCGGCCGGATCACCATGGCCTTGCCGCCCATCGAGGGGTCGAGCGGCTGGTAGATGAAGTCCGGCGGCGGGTTCTGCACCTTCAGCCCCAGGATGATCACGCCGTCGGGGTTGGTGCGGACGTAGTTCTGGTAGCTGGGGTAGCCGTCCTGGAACTGCCAGCGCGAGATCGGCGTGTCCCCGGGGCTGGTCACCCGGGTCACCGCGAACAGCCGCGCCGCGTCCGTTGCGGTCGCCGATAGCACCCGCAGTGGCTGCTGGGTGAGGACGGCCTCGGTGAAGCCGGAGACGATTACGGTCTGGCTCATGCCCGGCGGCGCGACGTACAGGGTGAGCGGCGACGACGGGGCATGGTCGAGGCCGTCCGCGCCGAGTGCCTTCTGCCGGGCGGTGGGGCACAAGGGGCGCTCGTAGGCGGGGATCTTCAGCGTCGCGCAGTCGGCCGCCTCGGCCACCCGGCCGTAGAGCGTCGTCTCGCCCGAGCGGGACAGCCAGAAGTGCCCGCTGACCGCGTCCGAGATGCTCATGTAGGCCAGGATCGGCACGGCGAAGGTCACGCACATCAGCACTGCCCCGCCGGCCGCGCGCCGCCAGCCGCGGGCCGAGATCGCCGCGTAGAAGGCGGCGGGCAGGATCAGGAACTCGCCGACCTGGGCCACGGTCACCGACAGCCCGAGCGCGATCCCGGCCAGGGCGATGACCCATGGCGTCGGCCGGGGCCGCCACAGCAGCAGGACCAGGCCGGCCAGGAGCAGGGCCGAGAACCAGACGTCGGGCATGATGCTCTGCTCGGTCTGCAGCTCGTACGCGTCGAGCAGGACCGGCGCCGCGGCCAGCGCGGCCAGCCAGCGCGGCACGCCGCGGCGCAGCAGCACGGCGTAGATGGCCACGCCCATGGCCAGGCCGACGAGATGCTGCACGGCGGTGACCAGCTGCAGGTTGCCGGCCACCAGGATGCCCTTGAGTACGCCCTCGTACCCGAGCGGGTCGGTGCCGGGCCAGGCGTTGTACAGGTACTTGAGCGAGTCGATGTACAGCAGCGCGGGCCGGTAGGCCACCTGGGCCAGCACCCGCAGCACTATCCCGGCCAGCAGCAGCGCGGTCATCAGCCAGTGCCGCCGCGCCGCCGCGATCACCCGGCGGCCCTGGCGCTGGGCCGCGCCCGACGCGGGGCGCTCGCCAGCGGGGACGGGATCGGGAGGACCCGACGGCCGGGCCGCGGGCTTCGGCATTCGCATCAAGGGCATCCGCTAGGTCGGGACCTGTCGTCCGGCTGGCCGCGATCGCCTCGCGCCCGGACGCGTCTCATCGTGCTCGCTCATCCTGAAGATGAACTCTTTTCATCCGCCGATCCCGCTCAAGGGTACGTGGGCAGTCGCGGGAGGATGAAAAGGATTCACGCCTGAGTGTCCTGCCCGGGCACACAGATCTGACCTGGTGAGCCTACCGGAGCCCGGCCCGGGCCGTGACGCTGCAGCCGTGCACGCGCCCGGCCGTACTCAATAGGCTGGGAGCGTGCCCACCCCCTCCCAGGCCGCGCCCGCCCCCTCCCAGGCCGCGCCCGCCCCCTCCCAGGCCGC
>Ga0335073_10006704_pt1 | contig 16187 bp, 12 predicted proteins | sample Lox_Sample_22_FD_207093 | JGI IMG/M metagenome (GOLD analysis project Ga0335073, IMG submission 207093) | Soil microbial communities from Loxahatchee National Wildlife Refuge, Florida, United States - Lox_Sample_2.2 | ecosystem: Environmental > Terrestrial > Soil > Wetlands | place: USA... | reverse complement strand
GCGCTGCCTACTACGGCGGTACCACCCTCACCGGCGCTGGACAAACCGTCGCCCTGCTCGAATTCGACGGCTATAACTCGAGCGACGTCTCCATGACCTTCGCCAACATGGGCCAGTCCACCACCGTACCCATCAAGAACGTGCTGCTGGACGGCGCATCGGGCGCCTCGATCTCCGGCGACGACAGCGAAGAGGTGATCGACATCGTGCAGGCCATCGGCATGGCGCCCGGCCTCAAGCAGGTCCGAGTCTACATCGGCAGCAACGATGTGGACGTGCTGAACGCGATCGCATCCGAGGACGCAGCTCAACAGGTCAGCATTTCGTGGACCTGGAGTCCCGACGATCCCGCGACCGACGAGATCTTCTTCGAGGAATGCGCCGCGCAGGGCCAGAGCGTCTTCGCCGCCTCCGGCGATTGGGGCGAATTCGATCCGTACTTCGACAGCTTCTATCCCGCGGAAGACGATTTCGTCACCGCAACCGGCGGAACGGTTCTCACCACCGCGGGCCCCGGCCAGGGATGGACCGCCGAAACCGCATGGAGCCTGAGCGGCGGCGGCATCAGTCCCGATGGAATTCCGATTCCCGCGTGGCAGCAAGGCATCGCTACCTCCAGCAATGGCGGCTCAACAACGCTGCGCAATGTACCCGACGTCGCCGCCGAAGCCAACACCGACAACTACATCTGCACCAACGGCGCCTGCATGAGCAACTACGGCGGCACCAGCTTTTCCGCGCCGCGCTGGGCCGGCTTCATGGCCCTCGTCAACCAGCAGGCCGCGCAGTCCGGAGCGCCGCCGATCGGCTTTCTCAGCCCAGCCCTTTACGCGATTGGCGAAGGCTCAACCTATGCGGATGCCTTTCACGACATCGCTACCGGCAACAATGATGCCCGGGGCGACTGCTGCGGCTGGCCCTACTACAACGCAGTTCCCGGCTACGATCTTGTAACTGGATGGGGCACGCCTGGCGGCCAGGCGTTGATCGATGCGCTCGCGCCCCCTGCGCCGCCAAGTTTCAGGCTTGCTTCTTCGGCCAGCAGCGTCACCGTCACTCCCGGCAGTTCGGGAACAGCAACGATCACCGTAACGGATGCACCCGGTTTCTCCTCCAGCGTGAATCTCTCCGTCTCCGGACTTCCCAGCGGCGTCAGCGCAAGCTGGAGCGCCAACCCGGCCTCCAGCAAGAGCACGCTGACGCTCACTGCCGGGAGCTCCGCTGTATACGGCTCGTACCTGGTCACGATCGCCGGCACATCCGGCAGCGCCATCGAGTCCACCAGCTTCGCGCTGGTCGTGAATGCACCCGGATATACGCTCGTTCCCTCGCCCGCGAGCCTCAAACTGTATCCCGGAACCTCCGGCACGGTGACGATCTTCTCGACCGCCGCAAATGGATTCAACGGCAATGTGAATTTTGCCGTCACATCGGGCCTGCCCGCAGGCGTCACCGCCTCCTGGGTTGCGAATCCCACAGGCACCTCCAGTTCTCTCACGCTCACGGCCAGCAGTTCCGCACCTGTCAACAACGACGCGATGGTGACGATCACCGGCACCTCCGGTAATCTCTCGGCCACCGCGACCGTAGCCGTCGTGATCAATCCGCCGGTCTTTTACTTGAACGTATCGCCGTATCCCTCGACCATCGCACGTGGCGGGTCTGTAACTTTGGCGGTCTCCGCAATTCCCGTAGGCCAATACAGTGACACCATCAGGCTCTCTGCGCCGGAACTGCCGCCCGGCGTGACGGCGTCCTTCAACCCGGCGTCGATCACCTTCGGCCAAACCAGTGCCCTCACCCTGACAGCAAGCAGCGCCGCCGCTCCTGGCGCGGGTTTGATCGGTATCCAGGCCGACGGATCGCTCGCAGAAACCATCAACCAATTCAATCTCACGGTGACCCCCAGTCCAGCCTCCTCGTTCACGCTCACGCCCGCGCAGATCTCGCTGGGGCTTGCGCAGGGAGCCACAGTCACTGACAACATTGCCATCGCGGCGCAGAACGGATTCACCGGCAACGTGAATCTCGCCATTACCTCTGCGTTGCCCGGCGGCGTCACCGCATCCTTTGGACCGAATCCAGCCAGCGGCAAGAGCCAGCTCATTCTGACCGCCGACAACAATGCGATCGCAGGCTTCTATCAACTCTGGATCACCGGCACCTTGGGCACACAATCGGCCACAGCTTCTCTTTTTGTCGCCGTCAATCCGCCACCGGGCTTCACGTTCACCACTTCGCCCGCGGCGTTGAATGTATCCCAGGGCAACACCGCAACCGACACCGTGACTGTGATTCCGCAGAGCGGCTTCAGTGGCACGGTGAACCTCGCCGTCATCTCAGCTCTTCCCTCGGGCGTCACCGCGACGTTCTCGCCGAATGCCACCACCGGACCCAGCGTCCTCACTCTCGCGGCTACCTACTCCGCCCCGACTGGAAGCTATTCACTGACCATCGCCGGCTCCTCGGCCGGCCGCACCATCACGTCGACCTTGCCGGTGACCATTGCTCCCGCGGCGAACGTGCCCACGTCCACGTCACTCTCCATCACACCCGCAGGCGGCACGCTGATGGCCGGTTCGCCGTTCACCCTCACGGCAACCGTCACTCCAACGGGCGGCTTGGCGATGCCCACAGGCAACGTGCTCTTCACCGTCGGTTCTGTCACGTCAACGGTCGCACTGAACAGTTCCGGCATCGCAACCTATTCCGGTACTGTTCCCGCAACCACGGGCGTTCTCTCCCTCGCTGCGAAGTACGTGGGAGGCTCCGGCTTTACTTCCAGCACTTCGAGCACGCTGAATGAAACCATCGTCGCGCCGATTCCGCCTGCCTTCAATCTCGCGGCAAACTCGATCAGTCTCCCCGCCGGCGCCACCAGCGGCAATACGGCGACCATCACCATCTCGCCTACCGGCGGATTCAGCGGCGTCGTCAACCTGACCGCCGCCATCACCTCCGAGCCGACCGACGCTGCGAATGTTCCGGTGCTGAACCTTGGCTCATCCAAGACCGTCACGATCAGCGGCAGCACCTCCGCGACCGCGACGCTGACGATCTCGACCGCCGGCTCGTCGACAACCGCTCGCACAACGCAAGACGGATTTCCGTGGGCCGCGCCCGGCGGAGCCACATTCGCCTGCATTCTGCTCTTCGGCATCCCCGCTCGGCGCCGCGCCTGGCGTGCCTTTCTGGGGATGCTGATCCTGTTCTGCGTCATGACTGGCGGCCTCATTGGCTGTAGCGGGACGATGATCGCCTCGAAAACCCAGTCCGGCTCCGGCACCACACCCGGCCTCTACACCATCACCATCACCGGCGTGTCCGGTGCGACCACCGCAACCACCAGCGTCGCTCTGACCATCCAATAGCTCGCCCCGCTCCGGTTGCAGAATCCCTCAGCGCGGCTTGTTAGTCTAAAGAGTGTGAATACCAAGAACGAGCCGCGCCTGCGCGTGGCTGCCATCGACTTTTTGAATCCAGCCCCTTTGATGTGGGACTTCGAACATCCGCCCCTCGACTCCGTTCTCGCGCAACGGTATTCCATCGACCGCATGCTGCCAGCGGAGTGTGCGGAGCGCCTCGCTGCGGGTCAGGCCGACATAGGCCTCGTGCCCATCGCCGCGCTTGCAACCACTCCCGGCCTGCGCATCCTTCCCGGATGCACCATCGCCTCCAAGGGCCACGTCCGCTCGCTGTTGCTTGTCCGCCGCGCCAGCCAGCCCCTTGCCAAACTCCGCTCCGTCGCCGCCGACACCGCCAGCCGCACCACCATCACCTACGCGCGCCTTCTGTTTCACAGATGGGGCAACCCTGTCGTGCCGTTCCTTCCCCTCGCGGCCGACCTCGACCGGATGCTCGCGAAAGCGGACGCTGCCATCCTCATCGGCGATCCCGCTCTCTTCGCGCTCGAAGAACGCTCCAATCGCTTTGAACGCACCGGCGAAGAACTCGTCTACCACGACCTCGCTCACGAATGGCGCACGCTCACCGGCCTTCCCTTCGTCTCCGCCGTCTGGAGTGCTGCGCACGGAAGCGCTTTGGATGAGAGCATTGCCCGTGATCTGATCCTCTCCCGCGATCACGGCCTCGGGAACATCCACGCGCTGGCTGCCGAGTGGTCGCAACGGCTCCCGATTCCTGAGAGCACCATCCGCAGCTATCTTTCGAGCAATATCCATTACGTGCTCGATGAAGAATGCCTCGAAGGCATGCGCGGCTTCTTTCGCATCGCGGCGGAGTGCGGCGTGCTGCCCGCATACACTGTCCCTGCTGAAGTAGTGCAACCTTGACCCTGCTTCTTCTCCATTCGTGCTTCGGACCCTGCATCAGGACCGCCGCAATCCTTTGAACCTCCGTCCGCATCTCGCGAATCCAAACGACCACAGGAGATTTGTTTCCCAATGTCGAAGAAAATCGCATTCATCACCGGAGGCAATCGCGGCCTCGGCTTTCAGACTGCTCTCGAACTCAAAGATGTAGCCACCGTCGTCATCGGCTCCCGCGACGCGAAACAGGGCGAAGCGGCGCTCGCCAAGCTGCGCGCTGCCGGAGCCGACGCCGACTCACTCACCTTCGACGTCACCGATGCGATCAGCCACGACGCCGCGTTTGAATACTTCAACACCCGCTATGGACGCCTCGATATCCTCGTTAACAACGCTGGAATCGCCGGCGGAACCTTCCCTGGGAGCGGCCCGGAACACTCGGCTGCCGAGGTGCAGTTACCCCTACTTCGCAAGGTCTTCGACACGAACTTTTTCGCGCAGGTCGCGCTCACTGACAAGCTGTTGCCTCTACTTCGCAAGAGCACTGCCGGCCGCATCGTCAATCTGTCGAGCATTCTCGGTTCCCTCACCCTGCAGGCCACGCCCGGCTCTCCCATCTACGACGCCAAGTCCTTTGCCTATGATGCATCGAAGTCGGCGCTCAACGCCTTCACCATTCATCTTGCCTATGAGCTGCGCAATACAAAGATCAAAGTCAACTCCGCTCATCCCGGCTGGGTCAAGACCGATATGGGCGGTCCGAATGCGCCGATGGCCCTCGAAGAGGGTGGCAAGACCAGCGCCACCCTCGCGACCCTGCCGGACGACGGTCCCACCGGAGGCTTCTTCCATCTCGGCAAGCCTCTTCCCTGGTAAGCACGCATCTCGCGCAGCGGCATGACGAACGCCGGCGTCACGTACAATCCTCTTGCATCGAGTGAATGCGGAGGGCATCAATGGCGCGTGTAGCGATCGTGGGCGTGGGTGCAATCGGAGGCGCTCTTACGAGCTTCCTATGGACAGCGGGCGGTCACGAGATCACGCTCTGCACCCGGCGCCCGCTGCCGCGCCTGACCATCGAGACGCCGCAGGGCACACTGCACATAACAACGCGCAATGTCACCGATCCAGCGCACGCCGAAGCCGTCGACTGGGTTCTGGTAGCCACCAAAACCTATGACGCGGCAGGCGCCGCCAGCTGGTTTCCGGCCCTGTGCGCAAAAGGGGCTCCCGTCGCCGTTCTGCAAAATGGCGTGGAGCATCGCGAGCGCTTCGCCCCGTACATCTCCGCGGAACGGCTGCTCCCCGTCGTCATCGACTGCCCCGCCGAACGCACCGCAGACGACCAGTTCCAGGTGCGCGGGCCCGCGAGGATGACCGCCGAAGACACGCCGCTGGGCCGCAGCTTCGCGGAACTCTTCCGCGGAAGCTCGGCAAAGCTGGAACTCACCTCCGACTTCATCACCGCCCTGTGGTGGAAGCTCTGCATGAACTCCGTCGGCGCTCTCAGCGCACTGGCTCTCAAGCCAAGTGGCGTTCTGCGCGAACCGGCCATTGAGCGCGTCGCACGTGCCATGGTGGCCGAATGCGCTGCCGTGGCACGCGCCGAAGGCGCACACATCAGCGAGTCCATCGGCGAAGAGGTGCTTGCGGTCTACCGCGGGCATCCCGCGGACTCTAAAAACTCGCTGTTGGCCGACCGGCTTGCCGGGCGCAGAATGGAGTGGGACGCACGCAATGGCGCCATCGTGCGCAAAGGTGAGAAGCACGGCATCGACACGCCGTTGAACCGCATGGCCGCGGCGCTGCTCGAGGTCGTGGAAGGCGAGCGGTTCTAAGCAATAGCGGATGGATTCCCGCCGAACAATTCCGTATCAAGGCTAGACTTTCGAGCTCGTTGATAAACGCATCTTGCGAGGGGACGTGTAACAGGGCATGGCTTCAGCCGTGCCGAAAGCACCGTAAAATAAGTGCGGGCTTCAGCTCCTGCAGGAATTTCCGCAATCTCACCCTCTCTTCCGATTCATTAGCTACTCGCTACCCGTCCGCAATTCTCCGGCACTTTTGAATTTCGTCACATTCCCGTTTCCAGGAGGCCGTTTTGTGCTATTTTACTAACCAGTTAGTTAATTTTAATGAAACGCACAAGCACAAGCCGGAACCAAGCCGACCGCTCCGACCAGACGCGGGCACGGATTCTTGATGCCGCTATCAACGAATTCAGCGACAACGGCCTGGCCGGCGCGCGTACGGATCAGATTGCTGCCGCCGCAGGTGTCAATAAGGCCCTGCTCTACTATTACTTCCGCAGCAAGGACGCACTCTATGCGGCGGCGCTCGAAACTGTGGCCGAGCGTGTCGTCGCCGCGTCCTTGGCAGTCATGGGCAGCGAACGTTCCGCCGGCGAACGCCTGGTTGGTTTTGCGCTGAACCATTTCGATCGCATCCACTCGCAGCGCGCGTTCCAGAGCCTGATGCAGCAGGAAATGATGCGTCTGCGCGAGGGGGGAGAGAGCGCGGTGGGGCCGCTCATCGAAAAAGTCTTTCGCCCCATGATGCAACCGCTCAAAGAGCTGCTCGCTGAAGGCATGCGGAAACGCGAACTGATCCGCGTCGACGCGTGGCAGATGATGTACGCCGCATTGGGCGCAAACGTTTTTTATTTTCTTTCCGGTCCGGTTATGGGCATCCTGGAGGGAAAAGATCCCTTTGAACGAAAAGCCCTGAAGGCGCGCCGCAAAGCGGCTATCCAGTATCTGGGCCAGACCGTCTTTGTCGATCGCCGTCATGGAGCACGCGTCGCAGCGCGGGTGCTCGCGCAGACCCCCATGCCGGAAAGCGGCGAGTTCAAAAGGTTCGAGGTAAAGTTCAAGTGAACGCGCGCAACCGAGTATTTCTGATTCTTGGCCTGCTCACGGTGGGCTCACTCATCTGGTATCTGGCCACCACGCGCCGGTCGGGCGACCTGCAGCTGATCGGCACGGTGGATGCCAACGAAGTCGTCGTCAGCTCCAGGATTCCCGGCCGCATCCAGACGCTGACCGTGCAGGAAGGCGAGACGGTAAAGGCCGGACAGCTCATCGCCACCATCGAGAGCCAGGACCTGCAGGCGGCCCTCGAAGCAGCCAAAGCAACGGCCGCGAGCGAACGCTGGAAGCTGAACGGAACCGAAGAGACCGAACGCCAGAACGCCGGCGAAACCAAGAGCGCTACCGTGAGCGCCCAGGCTCAGGTGCGCGCAGCCCAGGCGCAGTACGAACAGGCGCAGGCGCAATACGAACACCAGCAGGCCGACACCAGCCGCACTGTGGCTCTCGCGCAGCAAGGCATCATGAGCGCCCAGTCCCGCGACGAGCAGGTTACCGCGCTCAACGCAGCCAAGGCCGCAGTGGACGCCGCGCAGCACAACCTGTCTGCCGCCCAGGCCACGCTCAAACAGGCGCAGGCGCACGAGCTTCTCGCTACGGTCTCAGCGCGCACTGTGGCCCAGACCCGCGCCGAAGCCGCCAACGCGAAGGCCCTGGCCGACGAAGCGGGCGTGGAAGAAAGCTATGCGCAGGTCGTCGCGCCCATCAACGGAAGAATCGACGTGTGGGCCGCGCGCCAGGGCGAGGTGGTTGCCGCCGGCGCGCCCATCGTCACCATCATGGACCTCACGCAAACCTGGGTCTATGCCCCGCTCCCCGAAACGCAGGCCGACAGCGTGCAACTCGGCGACAGCCTGCGCGTCGTCATGCCCAGCGGCGAAACCATAATGGGCAAAGTCATCGCCAAGCTCGCCGAGGGCGACTTTGCCACGCAGCGCGACGTCAACCGCATGAAGCGCGACATCAAAACCGTGCAGATCAAGCTGCTCATCAACAATCCCGGCGAGCGCTTCGTGCCCGGCATGACTGCCGAAGTCTATGTACCGAAAGACCGCCTGGTGAAGCAATGAGCGCCGCGAATGGGGTTGCGCCGGACCGGCCCGAGGCGATGGCGGTCGAAAAGATTGTCAAGCGCTATGGCGACTTCGAAGCCGTCAAAGGCGTCACGTTCCATGTGGCCGAAGGCGAAATCTTCGGCCTGCTGGGCCCCAATGGCGCGGGCAAAAGCACGCTCATCCGCATGATGACCACGCTCATTCCCGTCACTAGCGGCAGAGCGATCGTCGCCGGTTACGACGTGTCGAAAGACCCTGACGCCGTGCGCCGCGTCATTGGCGTCATTCCCCAGGCTCTCACCAGCGATCCCGACCTTACCGTTGAAGAGAACCTGCTCATCTACGCCAAGCTCTACAGCGTGCCGCGCGCGCAGCGCGAAAAGAACATTGCCGAAGTCCTCGAGGCAGTCGATCTTTCCAAGTGGCGCAAGGCGCAGACCAAGACGCTCTCCGGCGGCATGCGCCGGCGGCTCGAAATCGCGCGCGGCCTCGTGCACGATCCCCGCATCTTTTTCCTCGATGAGCCGACCACCGGCCTCGATCCCGTCTCGCGCATCGCTGTGTGGGAGATGCTGAACAATCTCAAAAGCAGGCGCAATCTCACCATGCTGCTCACCACGCACTACATGGAAGAGGCCGACAAGCTCTGCGACCGCATCGCCATCGTCGACCACGGCAATCTCGTCGCCCTCGGCACGCCCACGGAACTCAAAAACAGCGTGGCCGGCGCGAATGTGGTCGAAGTGCAGTTCGATCGCGAAGACGAACAGTGGGAAGATCGCCTCACCAGGCTCGAAGGCGTAACCAGCGTGCAGCCTGAGAGCGCCGGTTTTTATCGCGTCATCACCAGATCCGGATCGAAGACCACCATGCAGTTGGTCGAAATGGCCGCGGAATTGGGAGAAACGCTCGCCTCACTGAGCGTGCAGAACACCACGCTCGACGATGTCTTCGTGCACTACACGGGCCGCCAGTTGCGCGATGAACAGGTGAAGGCGGTCTTTATGATGCCGCCGCGGCCGGGAGCGCAGCCATGAACAGAATGATGGCCATTGTGGAACGCGAGATGCGGAAGTTCTTCCGCTCGCCCATGCTCATGATCATGTCGATGATGCTGCCGCTGGTGCAGCTCGTCATCCTCGGCAATGCCTTCGGCGGCAAGATCACCGGCGCGCGAGTCGGCGTGGTCGATTATGACCACGGCCCCAAAGCACTTGCCGTGCGCGAGGATTTCAATGCCATCGCCGTGAACATCAAGACCTTCACCACCATCGACTACGACAACGAGCTTCAGGCGCGCGAAGACGTGCGCACCGGCCGCCTGGACGCCGCCGTCATCATCCCCGCGCAATTCTCGCGCCGTGTTTACTCGCAAGATGCACCGCAGCTCGGCCTCGTGGTCGACAACTCCGACCAGTTCACCTCGTCCAGCCTCGAGTCGGAGATGCAGTCGCTCGTTGACGCGCTCAACGCGCCGGTCGTGCAGCCGCGCCTGCTCACCAACATCGCGCTTGAGACTGTCGAACTCTATCCCTACATCGCCTACATGAAATACCTGCTCTCGGGCTCGGTGGCGCTGGCCATGTATATCTCGGTGATGATTGGCGGCGGCATGCTCTACATCGACGACAAAGCGCGCGGCGTCCATGAGGGCTACCTGGTCACACCCATCACCGGCCTCGAGCTCGTCATGGGTCTGAATGTCGCCGGAGCCATCAAGGCGGTGCTCGCCGGCATCTCGCTCACCGTGATCGGTTCATTAATGGCCGGCCTGGGCGTAATCTTTCATCCCGTGCAGGATCTCGAGCTGCTGTGCGTCATCGTCGTCACTTCGATCGCCTTCAACGGCATGATGTTCCTGATGATGGTGCGCGTCGACGATCCTCTCGTGCCGCGCGCCATGTTCGGCGTGCTCAACACGCTGCTCTTCTTCCCCTCGGGAGCCATCTATCCCATCTCGGCATTTCCCAAGTGGCTGCGCGCCATCGCAGTCGTCGACCCGTTCACCTACGCGATCCACGGCTTCAAAGCCGTCCTGCTCAAAGACGGAGGCTTTGCGGCCATCCAATACGATCTGCTCTTTCTCGCAGTTTTTGGAGTGGGAACCCTGCTGATCGCCACGCCCTTGTTCAAGCGGACGCTGTAGAACTCAAGCAACGGCTCAGGCAAACAGGCTGATGTGCGGCAGCGGTTCCTCGGTCGAGTCGGCGACTTCGTTCGCGCTGGCCTGACTCTCGGCGTCCGGTTCCTCCGCACCCGCGGCTTTCTTGCGCGTTCCGGTGCGCGCGCTGTGGTCGGCCCGCGCAACCGGCTCCATGTTCACCACGGCGGAAAGCTGAAAGTCCGCGGTCGGCGCCTTGACGGGCATGAAGTCCTGCATGCCGGGAATCGGGCTGATCTCCATGAGGCACCTCGTGGCTTTCCTATCGGCAGAAAAATGAGAAACTTTAATCTTTCTTCAAGATTTTTCTTCGCTCTGCCGATCGCCGTGCCTAAGATCCTATGTCTCTATGGGTTAAATGCGAAGTCGAGACCCGGCTGGCCGAAGCTCGCAGGTAATGCCGCCGGCGAGCTCTGGGTCGCTGGAGTATGTTCCAGCAGTGAAATCCCCTGCGCCATGCTGAGCCCTGCCGGTACCGCTGTAAAACCGCCGCGGATCTCGCTCGTCTCTCGCGAAAACGAGGTCACCAGCAAAGCGCGGATGTTCATGTGCATCTCCAGCCGCGATGTCTTCCAGTCCGTCGCGCTCACCCGCACCCGTTCCATCCGGAACCACCCACCCTTGTACAGGCGCCCCAGCAGCCCGAAACCGAAGTCCACGTTCTCGCCTACGCGTCCTTCGAGTCCCGCCAGCCGTTTGTACCGGGCATCCAGCCAGAGGGTGCCGCTCATCGCGTGAAACACTCGCTCCTCGGTGGAATGAGCCGGGTACGAGGGATTGGGCCGGAAGCGCAGCCGGTAGCAGCCGTTCTCTTCGCCGTCATATTGGAAAAGAAACGCATCGGGCAGCAATGCGAGGATTCGTCCCACCCGCGCTTCATCCTGTCCATACTGCCGCAGATGCCGCGCCTGCTCCTGTGGCGATGCCAGTAGCCGATTCAGCCGCGCCTGCTCCTGCTGTTCAGCTGTCCCGCTCAAAGGATGCCCATTGGCCTGTGTGACCACGGTGATCGGACCTCCCGCAGTCTCCACCTGTTGCTCCAACATGGTCTCGTTTTGTACCCGCCGCGCGATCCAATACCGCCAGTAGCCGTGCTGCTGGTGATCGTGCAGTTCGTTATAGACCACCTCGCGCACCAGCTGCTCGGGCGGCTGCGACGGCGGAGGAAGATCCTCCGTATATCCTCGAAACGCCGTCAACAGAAGAGCGAATAAGAGAGCTGTTGTGCCCAGCTTCGGCATCTCGCGATCCTCCCTGCTGGGGATTGGTCCCGCGGCCAGTATCGTCGGAGAGCGATGAAGGCGAGACGAGGCTCCGGTGAAAAGACGAAAAATACCGGAAATTCCCAAGAAAACGCGAACCAAATTGATAAACAGGTACAGTAAGCCTTGTTACACTGGCCCTATGCACGATGAACTGGAATTCCGGCGCGCGGCCGAAACGGCCCTCAGCAACCTTAAACAACATCTGATTGAACGCGAAGAGGAAGCCGAAGCAGGCTTTGAAGTCGAGGAGCAGAACGGTGTTCTCAATGTGCTCTTTGAGGAGCCGGCGGGCAAGTTCGTGATTACGCCGAACACGCCAGTCCGCCAGATCTGGGTCTCAGCCCTGGCCACCAGCTTCAAGTTGGATTGGGATCAGAAGAACCAAGGCTTCGTTCTTCCGCGCACCGGCGAGCCGCTCATCCCGCTGATCGACCGGCTCATCTCCGAGCACCTTGCGGAATAGTTGGACAGAATACTGGGTAGGTAAGTAAAGAGGGCCCGGCGGCTGCCAGGCCCTCTTATTGTTTACGGCAAAGCGTAGATGGTCTGGAGCACCTTCTCCTGCAGGTTCTGCGGCAGAGGCGCATAGGAAAGCCCCGAGGCCTCGCTCTCGCCGGACTTGATGATCCAGCTCAGCATATCCTTCAGCACCTTCTCGTTGTTCGCATCCTTCGGCTGTTTGGGAATCAGCAGGTAGGTAAAGCTCGAGATCGGATACGCATTCGCGCCGGGCGCGTTGGTAATCGAAACGCGGTAATCGGCGGGCATGTTCTTCACGCTGGCCGCAGCCTCGGTCACACCCTCGATCGAGCCCTTCACCCAGTTGCCTGCCGCGTTCTTCATCGAGCCGAAGGCGATGTGGTTCTGCAGCGCGTAGATCAGTTCCACATAGCCCACCGCACCGGGCAGTTGGCGAACTAGGCCGGCCACGCCTTCGTTACCCTTGCCGCCCACTCCCACCGGCCAGTTCGGAGATGTGCCCTTGCCCGGACCGTCAGCCCAATCCTTGCTCACCTTGCTCAGGTAGTCGGTAAAGATGAAGCTGGTGCCGCTGCCGTCCGAACGGTGCACCACGATGATCTTCTGGTCGGGCAGGTGCGCGCTGGGATTGTCCTTCGCAATCCGCGGATCGTTCCAGTTGGTGATCTTGTTCAGGTAGATGTCCGCCAGGACCTCGGGGCTGAAGTTAAGATCCGTCACGCCCGGAACATTGAAGATCGGCACCACCGCGCCCAGCACCGTGGGAATGTGAACCAGCTTGATGGACGAGCTCTGGAGCATCTGGTCGGTCATCGGCATGTCCGACGCGCCAAAGTCCACCAGACCCTTCGTCACCTGGGCGATGCCGCCGCCCGAACCGATGGACTGGTAATTCACCTCCACACCCGGATGGGCGGCGCTGTATTCGCTGAACCACTTCGAATAGATCGGATAGGGGAAGGTCGCGCCGGCCCCCGTCAGTTTCTGAGCCTGCGTGCTGAGAGCAAAAGCGAACAACGCAATGGCAACCAAAAATTTCTTCATCTCACACTCCGTATCAGATTTCCTGCCGGGTCCCATTCTCTATGCCGATTGTTACGGAAAAGTGAATTCACAGGGATTTCAAGGAGTTGCCCTGACGCTCTTTGCGCACCACTCCCGGGAATCTTGACAGTCCGTGAAAAACAGAAGTAGGATTCCGTGTTTGAAATTGTTCCCTATTTCACAGCATGGATTGAAATTGGAGGTCCGGCGCACCTCTCGAGCCATGGGTGTAAGACGCAATTCCCTGCACGCCGCTCCCTACGCCGGCTGACGCAATGACTGAAAATGCCTGCTCTGAGATCGCCCATCTGTCCATCTTTCACTCTTCAACCGCACCCAAATCTGCACGACGAGACCCTGAACTCATAGCGAGAGCCTGAACTTCTCGATCATCCGCGCCCTCGAGCCAACCACTCGTAGGCGCGTAGTTGCTCGCTGAGATCCGGGCTACTCGGTCAGAAAATGCGGAGGACGTCGCAATCGCCTCCCGCGCCACGCCAACCCTCTCCGAAGCACGTGTTACGGAGCAGACCAGGTCCATCGAACCAGAATTATCGACTGGAGGAACGCATGTACAAGCTACCCGTACTGTTCGTTTCCGGGATGCTCGCAATCGGCTCGCTGTCTCACGCTGCGCGTGCGCAGGGTGCACCGAGTCCCTTGACCATCAACACCACCACCTCCACCTGTGGCGGCCAGGCGGCAGGCGTCGTTTGGGAGATCACCAACGGCGCCCTCGACATCTGCTTCTACCCTCCGCATGCCAGCATCATCGACATGTATCCCATGGGCACCACCGATAACCTCGTCGACCAGACCCAGACTGGCGGCGGCGTGCCCAAGGGCTTCTACATGGATAACGCCGGCTTTGGCACGCCAGCGGGAGTGCCCGGCTATCAGCTCACCAACACCTATCTCGACTGGTGGGTGACGTATCCCTCGAACAGCACCAACGCCTACACCTACAGCGAACACTGGATCATCACGCCCTATGATCCTGGCCTTCACGTCTACTTTGTCGCCAACCATGCGGCCACTGATATCACCGGATCGATCGGCCAGGTGCAATGGGTCTTCCGCGAAGACCTCGACAAGTTCAACAACCTTTACCTGTCCAACGAAGATCTAAGCAATCCCGGCCCGGTGCAGATCGGTCCCATGCCCACCTACGCAGAATACTTCGGCACCATCAGCACCTCCGGCACCGGCCCCGCCGACCCCGGCCGCGCCGTGCAGGACGCCACCGTCGATCTGCATGGTTATGGCGAAGGCCCCTGGGCTGACTTTCCGCCCATCTCGCCCGGCTTCGGCCGCGAGTTCGGCGACAAGTACGACTACTCCGGCTACAACTATCTCAACCTGAGCCATGGTGTCTATGGCTCGGAGTACGGCGCATGGGTGGTCTTCCCCAGCAATGAATCGCTGGTGGGCGGCCCCACCAAGCAGATGCTGCTCTTCACCGGCAATCTCGACATGATCGAGGCCTACTCCAACCACCTCGATAACAGCATTTCGCTCAACACGCCGACAGGCACAGCCTCCCAGCGGCTCTTCGGTCCCTTCTATGTCCGCTTCAACAAGATCGGCGGCGACATCCACACACCCGAGGACATGTACCGCGACGCCATCACCGCCGGGACGCCCTTCAGCAACTTCTACTACGATCCCGTCCGCCAGAACTTCTATCGCACCGGCAATCCCTTCATCGACGACATTGCCGCGTTTCTCGAAAACACCAACAGCCCCGAATTCCCCGTTCACCGCTTCACACGCCTCTACGACAACGAATCCACGCTTCTCTCCTCCGGATACGTTCCCTCTACGGCGCGAGGCAATGTCGCGGTCCAGATGCGCGGAATCTTCGCTCCGCCGAAAACAGCGTGGGCCGTACTGAGCGATCCCGCAAAGAACTTCCAGTACGCCTCGCAAGGCGCGCAGTACTGGGCCGACATCAGCTTTGGCGGCTTCGCAACATTCCACGGCGTAATGCCCGGCACCTACCGCCTCTCCGTCTATCAGCTCGGCCGATGGGGTGAGCTCCGACAGGATGATGTCGTCGTCACCGCCAACCAGACTACGATTGTGCCGACCATGAACTTTGTGCCGGAGAACTTCGGCACAACGCAACCCGTGTTCGCAATCGGCATCCCCGACCGTTCCTCGCATGAGTTCCTCCACGGCCATGACGAGCGCGGCCATGACGATCGCCAGTACTGGGGCAACTGGAATTACTGGGCTGACTTTGCGGCAAACAACGGAGCCGTCGTCTACAACGCCACCGATGGCCCTGCCGGCTCCGCCACCAGAGATCTTTCCAAGTGGAATTACAACCACTGGCAGAGCTTCGATCCCGGTCTCTTCGGCGGCTTCTATAACAACGCCGACGACACCAAAGACGGCTACACCTACATCATCCCGAGCTACGTAGCGTCGTTGCCTGGCGCTTCGGGCACTAATGGTGTTGGAACGAAAACGCCCCCCTGGACCGTCAACTTTGCTACACCATCCAATGTTGCTAATTACTCGAACGGTTACGCGGTTCTCTCGGTTTCGCTTGCCGCCACCGAGGCAAGCTACATCGTGAACCTAAATGGCCAGCAGCTCATCTGGTCCGGCGTCAACAAGAGCGATGCGGCCATCCGCAGCGGCCTCTCCGGTTACACGCAGTGGATCGCCTTCCAATGGCCTGCAAGCGCACTGAATCCCGCCGGCCAGAACAACGTCCTGACCATCTCGGTGAGCCAGCCGCAGGGCGACGAGGATGATGCTCTCCGACTCGAACTCACCAACACCTCAGCCGCACCGAGCACGCGCGGCTGGAATGACTACTCTTTTGTCACCGCAGGCACAGCTGTGCCGCCGAACGATACCGTTCCCAACCCGTAGCAAGCAACGACGAAGGTGCATGAAAGCAGCCCAGGGTGAAGTCCGTCGCAACGGACGGAACCCTGGGCTATTTATTGGCGAAGGTACAGAGCGTCAGGGCACAAGTCTGCTCATGGCGGAATCCTTTTGCCTCCGACGGCCTCATCCACCGCACCGCGCGC
>Ga0335073_10006703_pt1 | contig 16188 bp, 18 predicted proteins | sample Lox_Sample_22_FD_207093 | JGI IMG/M metagenome (GOLD analysis project Ga0335073, IMG submission 207093) | Soil microbial communities from Loxahatchee National Wildlife Refuge, Florida, United States - Lox_Sample_2.2 | ecosystem: Environmental > Terrestrial > Soil > Wetlands | place: USA... | reverse complement strand
CTCTTGGATAAAGCAGTTGCGTGAGCACTATGCGCTTGTTGACCGCTGCCATTGACTGTGCCGGACACCTCGTTGCGCCCGGTCGGTTGCTCCGCTTCTCCCTGGCGGCCCGAGAGATGGCTCGCTTTCTGGAGGGCGTCGCCGAACATGACCTCCGGCTCAGCACACAAACAGGTCTGCAGATACACCCAAGCGTGGGGGAATGGGGTCGATCCCCCCTCTGCCTGGAACCCCTCCATCTGAGAGTGACTCTCGCCCCCCGCGGATGCGCTGGTAACAGGGATATTGGACCCCACGCCCGGAGCCGCGCCGCAGTGCCGGGTCAACCGCGGGCCGGAGGCAGGTCCATGAAAGACATTACTGTCGAGAGTACCCGCGGGGCATCACATGTGACGCGAAGCGCTCGTGACGTGATCTTGCTCCGGTTCAGGGCATCCTGCTCGGGCATGCATCCTCCTGGCACAGGTCAGCGGGGATTGCCTGCTGTCGCCTACTCAGCTGGCGAAGCTACCCGCCTTGCGGTCTCGAACAGTGCGATGCCCTGCTGGATCGCGGGCGGGGAGCAGGGCGGCGTAATCGCCATTGACATGCCGCAGAGTAGGGCCCCGGCCATGCCAGCCTGACTGGCTGAAGCCGCGAGACCACGCTGCGGGGACATTGTTGCGCTTCGCGTCAGCGCCCGCTCGCCCCTGGGCGCCCCGGGCCCTGGTGCTGGCATCGGTGACGCCTGCCGGGAGGGCGGGTGCAACGGCAACTGCCCGCCACAACCGGTCCGGGAAGTCGATCTTGTCAATCGGTGTAGGAGCCTGGGCAACGACCATCACGGAGGCGGTAGGCAAGCCGTAGCTGTTGCCGACTTCGACCTGCACGTAGCTGTCTTCCTCCGCGTCGAGCCGGTCGCTGTGGAAGTACACAAGGGGCCTGTCCACGGCCGATCCGGTCCCCTTCATGAGCCAGCCAGCCGGGATGCTGGTGCCGGCCGGCGACTCGGGAGCAGCCTGCGGGCCCATGGAGTCTCCCTCGGTCATGATCAGGTCACCTAATAGCTTAGATAGTACAATAATTAATACATCGTCAGGTCACAGAGGGCTCTGACGGTTGGATGGCGAACCAGGACACAGGCGAGCCCGGGCGAGCGGGCCGGGAGCGGAGGCAGCGTGGGCGTCGTGACGCAGATGACGGGTCATGCGGCGCTGGTCGTGCTCGACTGGCCGGAAAAGCGGAACGCGCTGGGACCAGATGAGGCGAACCAGGTCGCCGCCGCGCTGCGGGAGGCGGCGGCCCAGCCGGACATCCGCGGCGTGGTAGTTACCGGCAACGGCGCCTTCTGCGCGGGCGGTGACATCAACGGGATGGTGGCACGGGCCGGCATGCCGGCCGAGGAGCGCCGGGCCCTGGTCTACGGCGCCTACCAAGGCCTGATCCGCACGCTGCTCGACCTGCCGGTGCCCACCGTCGCCGCGGTGGACGGCCCGGCGGTGGGCATGGGATTCGACCTCGCCCTGGCCTGCGACAGCCGACTTATCGGGCCAGAAGGCTGGTGCAGGCAAGGCTGGGCCAGGATCGGGCTGATCCCGGGCACCGGGGGCGAACTCCTGCTGCGCCTGCGTGCTCCCGGGGCGCTGTGGCGGCTGCTCGACGGTCAGCCGAAGGTCACGGCGGCCCTGGCCGAACAGCTCGGCGTCGGCGAGGCCACCGGCGAGCAGACTGCCCGGCAGAAAGCCCTGGCGCGGGTGGAGTCTTACGCCGCCTACCCTCAGGCGGCGCTCGCGGGCTACGTCAAGCTCAACCGGTCAGAGATCCGTGACCAGCTGGCCGCCCACCAGGCCGAGTGCCTGGCCCTGCAGCTCGAATTGCTCACGGACCCGGCGTTCCGCGATCGGGCCCGCGCGGCGCTGGCGGGACACTGATGCCGACGCCGGCCACGGCGGCAGGCTCCGTTCCCCTGGTGGCCTACGAGCTGCGCGGCCGGGTCGCCGTGCTGACCCTGAACCGGCCGGAGCGGCACAACGCCTGGACATTCGACCTTGAGAGGGAGCTGTTCGACCTGGCCGACGAGGCGGACGGCGACGATGCGGTCGGGGCGATCGTGCTGACCGGCGCCGGGATCAGTTTCTGCCCCGGGATGGACATGGCCGAGCTGGCCACGCTCGGCGAGGGCGCGGGCGTGTCGGCCCGGCCACGGCCGCCCACACACCTGCGCACGATGCGCAAGCTGACGCTGGCCGCGATCAACGGTGGGTGCGCCGGAGTGGGCCTGGTGCAGGCGCTGTGCTGTGATGTCCGCTTCGCCGCGCTCGAAGCGAGGATCAGCTGTGCGTTCACCCGGCGTGGCGCGCCCGCTGAGTACGGCTCCTCCTGGTTGCTGCCGCGGCTGATCGGCCTGGCCGATGCAACCGACCTGATGTTGTCGGGGCGGAGGATCGACGCGGCCGAGGCGGAACGGCTCCGGCTCGTGACGCGGACGGCGCCCCGGGCGGCACTGCTCGACCTGGCGGTCCGGTACGCCCAGGACGTCGCGGTCAAGTGCGCGCCGCTGGCGGTACAGGCGGTCAAGGCGCAACTGGCCGCGGACGCCTCCGGCGACCTGGCGCATTCGGTTTTGGAAGCGCGGCGTATCGCGCACGAGCCAGACCGCCGGCCGGATCTGGCTGAAGGAGCGCGCGCCTACCTCGAGAAGCGTCTGCCACGGTTTGCTCCACTGCCGGCCAGGGCACAGCGGTGATGCCTGATCCGCTCGCGGTGCCCGGGGCCGGCTGGGCGCGCATGTTCGCTGAGCACGCCCACACCGGGCGGACTGCGGTGATGTCCGCGCAGGGTGCCTGGACCTTCCGTGACCTGACGGCGAGTGCTCAGGCCTGGGCAGGCTGGCTCGACTCATTCGGGCTGGCGGCCCCCAGCCCAGTCCCCGTCCTGCTCGGGCCGAGCCCGGCGGCGTACTCACTGCTGCTGGCGGGGGTGCTCACTGGCCGCCCGCTGGCCCCGCTCGGGGACCGGCTGACCGTGGCCGAGCTGGCGGCCTGCCTCAAGCCGCTGGGCGCGGACGCGCTGCTGGCCGACCCTGAGCACGCGGCGCTGGGACGTGCTGCTGCCGCGCGGGCGGACCTTCCCTGTCACGTGCTGCCGTCCCGCGAGCCGACGGACCGCGGCAGCCTCGATTTCTCCGGCCCCGGCAGCGCGATCGGGCTGATGCTGCACACCTCGGGCACCACCGGCCTGCCCAAGTGGGTGCGGTTCCGGCTGGACCGGCTGGGTGCGCGTGCCCGGGTCTACGCCGGGCTGCTCGACCTCCGGCCGGGCGACGTCTACTCATCGTCCCAGCAGTTCCACCATCTGGGCGGGATTGGGCTGCTCATGGTGGCAATGGCGACCGGAGCCGCGGTCGTCCCGCCGATCATACGGTTCTCGCCCGAGTCCTGGGCAGCCCTGGGCGCGCTTGGCACCACGCATGCCACGCTCGCCCCGGCCATGATCGAGAAACTGCTGACGGCCGGGAGCATCCCGCTGCCCAGGCTGCGAACCATTGTCTACGGGTCGTCTCCCATCCGGCCGGCCACAGTGGTACGCCTGATGGATCGCTATCCCGCCATCCGGCTGCTACAGGGCTACTCCCAGACCGAGGGCGGCCCGATCACCGCACTCACGCCGGATGATCATCACGCCGCAGCCCGGGACCGGCCCGAGCTGCTCACATCCGTCGGGCGGGCCGTCGAGGGCACCGAGGTGATCATTGATCACCCCGACCAGCACGGGGTCGGGGAGGTCCTGGCCCGTGCCAGTCACCTCGCGGCCCCTCAGGCTGATGGGTGGCTGCACACTGGCGATCTGGGCTGGCTCGACCAGAGCGGTTACCTGTTCCTGGCCGGCCGCAACGGCGACATGATCATCCGCGGCGGCGAGAACGTGTACCCGGAGGAGGTCGAGAGCCGGATCGTAAGCCATCCGGCGGTCCTGGAAGCGGGCGTAGTCGGGCGGCGCCATGACACCCTGGGCGAGGAAGTGGTCGCCTTCGTCGTGCCGGCCGATGGCAGTATGCCCCCGGACACCGAGGAGTTGCGCGCCTACACACGGCAGGAACTGGCGGGCTTCAAGGTGCCCACACGCTGGCACGTTGTTGGCGAGTTGCCGCGGGGAGCCCTGGGCAAAGTGCTGCGGCGGTCGCTGCGGGAGCAGGCCAGCCGGCTGCACGGGTAGCGGCAGGACAGCAGCGTCAGGCGGAGCCGGGCTTCACGTCGCCCCGGGGATCGCGGGGCAGCCCGAGCAGCCTCTCGGCCACGATGTTCAGGTGGATCTGGTGCGCTCCGCCGTAGATCGTCTCGGCCCGGCTGAGCAGGTAGGTGCGCTGGACCGGGTCCAGCTCGTAGCCCTTTCCGACGATCTGGGAAGCAGCGCCCATCAGATCCATGCCGATCTCGCCTAGGTCCTGGTGCCAGCTTGAGCAGGGATGTCTCCGGCCCAGCCTGGCCGCGGCGCATGATGCCGGTGAGCGTCCGCAGAACGTTGTAGCGCAGCACGTTGAGCTCGGCGAACGAATCCGCCAGCCGGTGGCGCAGCACTGGATCCGCCGTGCCCCCGCGATGGTGGGCGATCTCCAGCATGGCGGCGAACTCGGACTCGAACTGCGTCTGGTATCCGAGCATCGCGATACCGCGTTCGGCCTCCAGGGTGCTCATCGCGACCGGCCATCCCTGGCCGGCGCCTCCTACCACCAGGGAACGGTCGGTCCTGGCTGAGCTGAAGAAAACCTCGTTGAACCCCTCGCTGCCCGCCAGGTTCCGGATCGGGCGCACCTCAACACCGGGCTGTCCCATCGGGACGAGCAGCACAGACAAGCCCCGGTGCCGGGCAGTGGCCGGTTCGGTGCGGGCCAGCATGTAAATCCAGTCCGCCTGGTGGGCGTGGCTGGTCCACACCTTCTGCCCGTCGATGACCCATTCCCCGCCGTCAGGCACCGCTTTCGTCTGCACGCTGGCCAGGTCAGAGCCGGCGCCAGGCTCGCTGAAACCCTGGCACCAGATATCTGCACCAGACAGGATGCGCGGCAGGAACCGCTGCTTCTGCTCCGGTGTCCCGTGGGCGATGAGGGTGGGGCCGAGCAGGTTCGTGCCCTGGAACCCGGCCCGGTACGGCGCCCCCGCCCGAGCGTATTCGTACTCGAAGAGCACGCGCTGGGCGATGGTGGCGGGCCTGCCGCCGTACTCCGCCGGCCAGCCCAGGACGGTCCAGCCCCCGGCATGGAGTTCCCGCTCCCAGTCCAGCCGGAGCTCGAAGAATTCTTCGTTCTGGGAGCCGCCCTTGCCGCGCAGTACGGCGAACGGGCCGGCCAGGTGCTCAGCCAGCCAGTCCCGCACCTCAGCCGCAAAGGCCAGATCGGCCGCGGAGAACTGCAGATCCACACGTCCCCCGGGAGAGTCACCGTTTAATACAGTTATATCATTCAGATATTCTCATCATGCCGTCAGGCTGACCGGCGAGGAAAGGAGCGTGCCAGCGTGGGATTGCTCGATGGCCGAAACGCGATCGTCACCGGATCGGCCCGCGGACTCGGCCTGGCCATGGCCGAACGGTTCAGCGAGGAAGGCGCCCACGTCGTGCTCAGCGACGTGGACATCGCCGGCCTCGAAAAGGCGCGGGCCAGCCTGGCCGCGGCGGGGCACACCGTCAGCGCCGTGACGGCCGACGTGACCGACGAGAAGTCGATGGCTGCGCTGATCGCCCACTGCGCCGACGCCTGGGGCAGTCTCGATGTCATGGTGAACAACGCGGGCACCACCCGCGACGGTGTGCTGCGCAAGATGAGCACCGCCGACTTCCGCACCGTGCTGGAGGTGCACCTGGTGGGCGGCTGGCTGGGCACCAAGCTTGCCAGCCTGCAGATGCGTGAGCATGGCACCGGCGGCTCGATCATCAACATCTCCTCGATCTCGGGGAAGGTTGGCAACCCCGGCCAGACGAACTACAGCGCGGCCAAGGCCGGGCTGATCGGTCTGACCAAGGCCGCGGCCAAGGAGGGCGCGCGCTACGGCATCCGGGTGAATGCGATCCAGCCCGGACTCATCCACAGCGCCATGACCGGCCAGATGCCGCCCGAGGTACTGGCCCAGCGCATCGCCGAGATCCCGCTCGGCCGGATGGGCGAGCCGCGCGACGTAGCCAACACCGCGCTGTTTCTGGCCAGCGACCTGGCCAGCTACCTCACCGGCATCACCATCGAAGTCTCAGGTGGCCGCCACATCTGAGACGGCAACCCGGAGGTATCCCCATGGACGGCACCGATCTTCACGCCATCCTCGACAGTGTGCGGCGGTTCGTCCGTGACGTCGTGGTCCCGGCGGAGGACGAGATCGAGGAAAAAGACGAGATTCCCGTACGGTTGAGGAAGCAGGCGGCCGGCATGGGACTGTTCGGCTTCGCGATCCCGGAAGCCTACGGCGGGCTCGGCCTGTCCATGAGCGAGGAAGTCCGCCTCGTCATGGAACTCGGGTACGCCAGCCCGGCGTTCCGGTCGATGTTCGGCACCAACAACGGCATTGCCGGCCACGTGCTCATCGAGGGTGGCACCGAGGAGCAGCGGAAGCGCTACCTGCCCCGGCTGGCCAGCGGTGAATGGGTGGCCTCGTTCGGGCTCACCGAGGCCGGAGCCGGCTCTGACCCGGGGGGCCTGGCCACCGTCGCCCTCAGGGACGGCGATGACTGGGTGATCGACGGCAGCAAGCGGTACATCACCAACGCGCCGCTGGCCGATATCTTCATGATCTTCGCCCGCACGACACCAGGCGTTCCGCCGGCCAAGGGCATCTCAGTGTTCTACGTGCCCCGGGACACTCCCGGGCTGAGCGTTGGGCCGAAGGACCAGAAGATGGGTCAGGCCGGCGCCCTGACCGCGGACGTCCACCTGGATGGCGTGCGGGTTCCCGGTGAGGCGCTCATCGGGGAAGCTCCGGGCACCGGGTACGCCACAGCGATGCGGTGCCTGGCCCACGGCCGACTGCACATCGCGGCCCTGTGCACAGGGCTGGCCCAGCGTCTGGTGGACGAGTCGGTGACCTGGGCCACCACCCGCGAGCAGGGCGGCGGCCCGATCGCGGGACACCAGCTGATCCAGGGCATGCTCGCCGATTCCCAGACCGAGCTGATGGCCGGCCGGGGCCTCGTGCTGGAGGCCGCCCGCGCGTTCGACGCCGGTGAGGACACCCGGATGGGTCCCGCCTGCGCGAAGTACTTCTGCTCTGAGATGGTTGGCCGGGTCGCCGACCGCGCGGTGCAGATCCACGGCGGAGCCGGCTACATGCGCGGCGTGCCAGTCGAGCGCCTGTACCGGGACGTCCGGCTGTTCCGCATCTACGAAGGCACCAGCCAGATCCAGCAGCTGGTCATCGCCCATCAGCTCAGCCGCGCGCGCCCGGGGACGCCGCCGGCTGTCCCGCGGGTGTGATGCCAGCCAGCCCGCTGATCAGGTCGCGATGATGAGCGGGGGCACCGAGGAACTCGCGGGAGCTGCGCGCCCGCTTGAGGTACAGGTGCGCCGCGTGCTCCCAGGTGAAGCCGATGCCGCCGTGGATCTGAATGTTGTCGCTGGCCACCGCGATATAGCCGGCTGTGCAGTACACCTTGGCGATACTCGCGACGGCGGGCAGCTCACGGTCGCCGCTGGCCGCCGCGCACAGGCCGTAGTACGCCGCTGACTTCATCGACTCGACCGTCACCAGCATGGACGCGCACATGTGCTTGATCGCGTGGAAGGATCCGATAGGCCGGCCGAACTGGTCGCGCATCTTCGCGTACTCCACGGCCATCTCCAGTACTCGCTGGGCTCCTCCGGCCTGCTCCGCAGCCAGGCCGACGGCCGCCAGCTGAAGCATGCGCGATACTGCCGCCCAGCCGGCAGCCGGGCTGCCGAGCAAGCGTGCAGGCACCGCTTCCATGACGAGCCGTGACTGCCTGCGCGTCTGGTCCATGGTGGGCATCGCTTCCCGGCGCAGCCCGTCCGCCCGGCCATCGACGGCGAATACGCCGATGCCATCATCGGTGCGGGCCACCACGAGCAGCAGCCCCGCGCTGCCGCCGCCGGGGACGAAGACCTTCGTGCCGCTCAGCCGCCAGGCTCCCCTGTCCCGCACGGCCACAGCGGCGACAGAAGAAGCCTGCCACCGCCCATCGGCCTCGGTCAGTGCCACGGTGGCGATGGTCTTGCCGGAGGCGATCCCGGGCAGGTAGTCCTGGCGGGCCGACTCGTCGTTCACCGCCTTGAGCAGTTCGGCGGCCAGCACGGCGCTGGCGAAGAACGGCCCGCACAGCAGGGCCCGCCCCATCTCCTCCAGGACGATGCCGAGTTCGAGAAAGCTGAAGCCGGCCCCGCCCTAGGCTTCGGGGATGGCGAGCGCGTGCAGGCCAAGCTGGGTGGCCATCTGGTCCCAGACCGCCTGGTCGTAGCCGAGGTCGGTGGTCATGACCCTGCGGACGTCAGCCTCGCTGGCCGAGCGTTTGAGGAAGCGCCGCACGGTGCGGCGCAGCTCCTGCTGGTCGTCGTCGAAGTCGAAGTTCATCCCCGCACCGCCGGGCCGATCACCTGGCGGGCAATCTGGGAGCGCAGCATTTCGCTGGAGCCCTCCACCAGGCGAGCCACCCGCAGGTCGCGCAGCCAGCCTTCGAGCGGTAGTTCCCGCGCCACGCCCATCGCGCCGAGCAGCTGGATCATCCGGTCCACGACGCGGAATCCCATCTCGGTGCAGTACAGCTTAGCCTTGGCGGCCGTCAGCCTGGCCTCGCGCCCGGCGTCGTCCTGCCAGGCCGCCTGCCAGGTGAGCAGCCGCCCGGCGTCGATCTCCACCTGGGAATCGGCGATCGCCCACTGCACCGCCTGCCGGGTGGCCAGCGCGGCGCCGAAGGTCGTGCGGTCGCGGACCCACTCGGTCGCGATCCTCACCGCTTCCTGGGCCACGCCAACCGCCCGGGCGGCGTACGTCAGCCGTCCCCGGACCAGCCAGTTCGCAGCGAGCGCGAGCCCTTTGCCTTCCTCCCCGACCAGGTTCGCGGCGGGAATGCGCACCTCGTCCAGGACGACGTCGGTGGGCCAGTGATCCCGGATCACCGGGATCGGCGTCACCGATAGCCCTGGTGCCCCGGAGTCGACCACGAAGGCACTGATGCCACCCGGAGCACGGGCGTAGATCACCCCGAACCGCGCCCGGTCGGCGTTGGTGATCCACATCTTGCGGCCGGTCAGCACCCATTCGTCGCCGTCCCGGCGGGCAGTAGTACGTATCGCACGGGCCGGGTCCGACCCGCCGGATTCCTCGGCGATCGCGGTATAGGAGGTCCAGCCGTGCTCGATGGTCGGCTTGACATAGCGTTCGATCAGGTCCTCGCCTCCCTGGTAGAGCACCACGGGCGGGCTGTGCCCGAACGCTCCGCCGCCGGCGTGCGGGAAGCAGAACCGGTGCTTGCACGCCTCCTCCAGCACCACAACCAGCTCGAAGGCGGACAGGCCGCCGCCCCCGTACTCGGCCGGTGCGTCCAGGCACCATAGCCCCGCGGCCCTGGCCTGCTCGCGCAACCTGGCCATCCGGTCGGCCGGGATACGGGTGGCCTCAGGGCCTATCTCGCGTTCCACCACGCGCAGCCGCTCGGCCACGAAACGCTGCGCGACATCCCGCATCATGCGCAGTTCGTCCGGGAGGTCGAACCCGTCGAAGGTCATACCATGCGCCTCTCGCCTGATGAACTGGGTCCAGTCATGACCGTACGAAGAAATCGCTTTATCATTTATCTAATACACCCTCAGCATACGGCTAGGAGCGCAACAGTGACCGCTGAGAACAACCCCGCCGTCCGCGTCGAGGCGGACGGCCCGGTCCGGATCATCACCCTCAACCGCCCTGAGGCGCTGAACTCCTTCGACCGGGAGATGCATGCGGAGCTACCGCGCATGCTTGCCGACCTCAGCGGGGACCGGGAGGCTCGGGCTGTGGTGCTAACCGGCGCGGGCCGGGCGTTCAGCGCCGGCGGAGACGTCTCGAACTTCCGGCTCAACGCCACCGACCTGTACCACCGGAGGGCTGGCCTGCGGGAAGGACGGCGCCTGTTTGACGAGCTGATCAGCTTTCACCTCCCCGTGGTGGCGGCTGTGAACGGGCCCGCGGTTGGGCTCGGCTGCACCGTGGCGACGGCGTGCGACATCGTGTTCATGGCCGACAACACATTCCTCGCAGACCCGCACGTGGCAGTGGCGCTGGTGGCCGGCGATGGCGGCGCGATCACCTGGCCCGCACTGACCAGCCTGCTCAAGGCCAAGCAGTACCTGCTCACCGGCGACCGGATCCCCGCGGCCGAGGCGCTAGCCATGGGCCTGGCCAACTTCGTGGTGCCGCCTGAGGAACTGCTGCCGGCCGCGACCGCGTTCGCGCACCGGCTGGCCGGCCTGCCGCCACAGGCCGTGCAGGATACCAAGCTGGTGCTCAACCAGTTGCTTCGGGAACGAGCCGCCGCCGCGCTCCCGCTCGGGCTGGCGGCCGAAAGCCAGTCCAGCGACACGGCCGAGTACGCCGCGATGCCAGACAAACTCGAGGCCGAGCGGGCAGCCCGCCGGGCCAAGACCTCGGGATGACCCGGGCCCCCGGCGTCGCCGAACTGCTCGACCTGGCGCGCAGCGGGCCCGATGAGTTCCGCGGCATCTCGCCGGACCAGCCAGACCGGCTCTTCGGCGGCCAGGTCGTGGCGCAGGCGCTGGCCGCCGCGACCGCGACCGTCGAGGCGGACCGCCTCGCGCACGCCATGCAGGCGCAGTATCTGCGCCAGGGCAAGGGCGGGGCACCCGTCGATTACACAGTCACGCGGTTGCGCGACGGGGGCGCGTTCTCCGCACGCCAGGTGACCGCCCACCAGGACGACCGGGTGCTGTTCGTGACGCTGGCGTCGTTCCACGCAGGCGAGGGGTCGTTCGGCCACCAGCTTCCGGCACCTGCGGCGCCGCCGCGGAAGACATCCCACGGCCCTGGATCGTGCCGGTGACGGACGACGGCTGGCCGCGGTGGGTGCCGTCCAGACCCGACATCGACCTGAGAATCGTCCGGTCTGCCGGACGACGGCACGGCGAGTCATTTGTCTGGAGCCGGGTCACCACCGAGCTTCCCGCCGATCCGCGATTGCACGCCTGCGCCTGGGCCTACTTGAGCGACCTCACGCTGCTCGGGACGGTCCGACTGCCCTACGAGCCAGAACCGGCAGCACCACGCAGCTGGCAGATGCTGACTCTCAATCACGCCATCTGGTTCCACCGGCCGCTGCGGGCTGACCGGTGGCTGCTGCAACACCAGTACTCCCCCACAGCAGCAGCTGGGCGAGGACTGAGTATGGCCAGCGTTTTCAACCAGGAAGGCGAGCTGGTGAGCTCGCTGTCCCAGGAGGGAGTCGGCCGGGAGTTCCCGGTGTGACCACCCAGCCGCCCCAGGCCGCCCGCCCGGTCCTCTGCCTGACCGGCCAGGCCCTCCAGCTTGACCGGTCCGCTCCCCCATATATAGTTAGATAATATTACCTATATTGAGACTAGGGGCGCCGTGGACATCGTTGTGTGCGTGAAACAAGTACCCGACACCTACTCCGAGCGAAGACTCGACCCAGGCGACAAGACACTGGACCGCGACGCGGCCGATGGCGTGATCAACGAGCTGGACGAGTACGCGATCGAGGAGGCGCTGCGGCTGGCCGAAGCCAACGGCGGCACGGTCACCGTCCTCACCATGGGGCCGGAGAAAGCCAGCGATTCGATTCGCAAGGCGCTGGCCATGGGCGCGGACAAGGCCGTGCACGTGGTGGACGGCTCGCTGCACGGGGCCGACGCGGTGCAGACGTCGGCAGCGCTCGCGGCCGCGCTCACCGCGCTCGACGCCGACCTGGTCCTGCTCGGCTCGGAGTCGACCGACGCGCGGATGAGCGTGATCCCAGCCATGCTCGCCGAGCGGCTGAGCCTGCCGCAGCTCACCTTCGCCAGCCAAGTCGCCGTGGACGGCTCCCGCATCTCCGCCCGGCGGCAGACCGAGCACGGCCACGAACGGGTCGAGGCGACGCTCCCCGCAGTGGTGTCGGTCGTCGAGAAGATCAACGAACCGCGTTACCCCTCCTTCAAAGGGATCATGGCGGCGAAGAAGAAGGAGCTAAAGACGCTGAGGGCAGCGGACATCGGCCTGGCCGGTTCCGCACTGGCCACCGCGGCGACCGAGGTCACCGAGTTCACCGCAGCGCCGCCCAAGGGAAAGGGCGTGATCGTGACCGACGAAGGCGAGGGCGGAGCGCAGATCGTCGCCTACCTGGCCGGCCAGAAACTGCTGTGAGGTGAATGTGAACGAAGTACTGGTACTCGTCGAGCACAACGGCGGCGCAGTCAAGAAGGTCACCCTCGAACTGCTGACCCTGGCCCGGCGGCTCGGCGAGCCGGCCGCGGTCTTCGTCGGCCAGGGTTACCGCCAGGCCAAGGATGTGCTGGCCGAATACGGCGCGGCCAAGGCCTACGTCGCCGGGGCGGCCGAGCTCACCGACTACGCAGTGGCCCCCAAGGTGGCAGTGCTCTGGAGCCTGGTCCAGGACACACAGCCCGCGGGCGTGCTCATCCCGTCGGGGGCCGAGGGCAAGGAAGTGGCTGGCCGGCTCGCGGTGCGGGCAGGCAGCGGCGTGATCACCGACGCGGTCGATGTGCACGACGGTTTCGCCTGCGGGCAGTCCGTGTTCGGCGGCAGCACGGTCGTGCGGTCACACGTACGCGGCGGCGTGCCCATCATCACGGTGCGGCCCAATGCGGTGGCGCCTTCGCCCTCCCCCACCGGGCTCGTCGAGGAGGAGATCAGCGTCACGCTGTCCGACTCCGACAAGAGCGCCCGCATCACCGAGCGGGTCGCGGTCGAGCAGGGTGGGCGCCCTGACCTCGCCGAGGCGGCCATCGTGGTGTCCGGCGGGCGCGGCGTCGGGTCAGGCGAGAACTTCGTGGTCATCGAAGCCCTCGCGGACGCTCTAGGCGGCGCCGTGGGTGCCTCGCGCGCGGTCACAGACGCCGGCTGGTATCCGCACCAGTTCCAGGTCGGGCAGACGGGTACGACCGTGTCGCCACAGCTCTACGTGGCGGCCGGCATCTCGGGTGCCATCCAGCACCGGGCCGGCATGCAGACGTCCAAGATCATCGTGGTGATCAACAAGGACCGGGAAGCACCGCTGTTCGAGATCGCCGACTTCGGCGTCGTCGGCGATCTGCACCAGGTGGTCCCGCAGCTCACCGAGGCAGTCAAGCAACGCAAGGCCTGACCAGTCCGCCTCGAGGTCCCACAGTCGCCGGTGCCCACTTTCCGCCACCAGTGGGCGGAAGTCTGGGTATCGATCTTGAGAAGACGACGAGCGCGGCTCCGGCGAAAGGCGACATTGAGTTATGAAGCGTTTGTAACCTCGCCACAGCGCGAGCTTGGCCGCCCGGAAGGGCGCCAGATGACCGGGGCGCACCATGGTTCGGGGTCATGGTCTGGAGCGGGGTAACGCGCCCTGGTCAGGTGGGCCAGTGGGGCGGCCGCTTGGCGGCAAAGGCGGCCAGGCCTTCTTTGGCTTCTGGTGCGCCGAACACCGCGCGGCTGACCTCTATCTCGAGTTCGAGCGCGGCGGGCAGGTCCAGCTCGAGGCCCTGACGGAGCAGGCGCTTGCCCAGAGCCATGGCGCGGGGCGGGCCCGCCGCCAGCTCGCGGCCGAGTTCCAGCGCTTGGGGCAGCACCTCGCCGGGCTCGGTGACCGAGTTGACCACGCCGAGACTGCAGGCGCGCTCGGCGTCCAGGCTCCTTCCCGCAAGGATGAGCTCCTGGGCGATGTTCATGGGGAGCAGCCGGATCAGTCGCTGGGTGCCGCCCCCTCCCGGCAGCAGGCCCAGCTTGATCTCGGGCAGGCCGAGTCTGGCCGTGCGCGCGGCGACCCGGAAGTCGCAGGCGAGCGCGAGTTCGAACCCGCCGCCGAAGGCAAGGCCGTTGATCGCGGCGACGGTGGGCTGGCCGAGCTCGCTGAGCCGGGTGTAGCAGGCGTGGAACCCGCGGATGAACGCCTCGAACGAGTCGATCCCGGTGATCGTGCGCATCTCGCTGATGTCCGCACCGGCGGAGAAGACCTTGCCCGCTCCCGTGATCACCACCGCCCGCAGACCAGGGTCGGCCTCGATCACATCAAGGGCCGACTGGAGCTGGACGTGGGTGTCCGAGCCGATCGCGTTGAGTCGCTGCGGGCGGTCCAGGGTAAGCAGCGCGACACCGTCCCGCCGCTCCAGCCTGAGGACTTCGGTCATCTCGGCACTCCGGTTCGGTTACGCAGCGGCCGGCTGGCTGCCGTCTAGCCTACTTATTTATATGATTCTACTGTAACCTGCCGGATTGGCGCATAATAGACCCGTCGCCAGCGCCAGGCGCCTGCCGACGGCCGAACGGAGGTACAGGCGTGACCGCAGCGCGGGGCCCGGCGGGCACGTGTGGTCCAGGAGAAACAGCCGGGCCGAGCTCGGGCGAGACAGCTGGGCCGGACGTGGCGGGTGAGCGCCAGTGGCGGGCCTCCGCGCAGGCAGCGGAGTACCAGCCGGCGGCAGAGCTGACCTATACCCAGCTGGTGGAATCGCTTGCCGGGCTGCCGGGCCAGGCGGTGCTGACGCAGGCGGCCAGCCAGGACTGGCCCGGCCTGCTGAGGCTGGCCGACGCGGCACGCGGATGGCTGCACCGGCTCGACGTCCCGGCCGGGTCCCCGGTGGCGGCATTGCTCGTGACCAGCGCCGAGGCGATCGCCCTGGCCCTGGCCGGGGCGGCGGCCGGGCGGCCGCTCGCCCCCATGGGGCCGCGGCTGACCGAGCGGGAACTGGCGCCGTGCGTCCGGGGAATCGGCGCCCAGGTGCTGGTGGCAGATCCGCGGTACGCCGCGATCGCCGAACGCGTCGCGGCGGCCGCGGGCGTGCGGCTCGCCTTGCTGGACGGGTTCGGCGGCGGCACCGCTGTACCGCACCAGGCGGGCACGGCGGGGCCGGGCATGAGTGATGTCGGGGCCATCTTGCATACCTCGGGGACGACGGGGCTGCCCAAGGCGGTCCCAATGACGCAGCGGACGCTGGCCCAGCGGGTAGTGGTGAACGCCAGGCTGCTCCAGCTCGGCCCTGACAGCCGGTATGCGTCCGCCTCGCCGTTCCACCACATCGCGGGCTGGGGGAACGTGGCGGTGGCGCTAGGCGCCGGGGCCACGATCGTGCCGTTCCCGGACTTCACGGTGGCGGCCTGGCCACAGCTGGGCGAGCTGGGCGTCACCCACGCCCTGCTCGTGCCCACCATGATCGAGATGCTGCTGGCTCAGGGCACGCTGCGGCTGGGCTCGCTGCGCGTGCTGCAGTACGGAGCAGCGCCGATCCACCCCGACACCCTGCGCCGGGCTATGAGCATGCTGCCCGGTGTCACCTTCGTCGATATCTACGGCCAGACCGAGGGCAGCCCGCTGACCTGCCTGACCGCTGAGGATCACCGGCAGGCCGCGGCCGGGCGGGAGTACCTGCTGGAATCGGTGGGCCGGGCAGTGCCCGGTGTCGAACTGCAGATCGCGGAGCCGACCCCGGACGGAGTCGGTGAGCTGCTGGCCCGCGGGCCGCACCTGAACTACCTGGACGCCGACGGCTGGCAGCACACGGGCGACCTTGGCTGGCTTGACGAGGAGGGCTACCTGTACCTGGCGGGGCGCAAGGGCGACATGATCATCCGCGGCGGGGAGAACGTGTACCCGCTGGAGGTCGAGAACGTCCTGGCCGGCCATCCCCAGGTCGCCGGAGTAGCCGTGATCGGTGTGCCGGACCAGCGGCTGGGTGAGGCGGTCAAGGCCTACGTCGTCCCGGCGTCCCCCGACACTCCGCCCGACTTCACCGAGCTGCGCGCCTTCGCCCGCCGCGTGCTGGCCGGGTTCAAGGTCCCCGAGATCTGGGAGCTCACCGCCTCCCTGCCACACAATCCCAACGGCAAGCTGATGCGCAGCGAACTAGCCAAGCGAGCCGCCGCAGCCGGCGGGGGCAGCGGCGCGGTTAGGACCGGCTGAAGGGAGCGGACAGCGACGGCCGGATCGGTTATCATACAGTTAAATTGTTTAAATTATTATGAGGAGTGTGCCTGGCCGTGACTCCCCCGACCTACGATGAGGCGCCGTTGCTCGTGC
>Ga0335073_10006702_pt1 | contig 16190 bp, 26 predicted proteins | sample Lox_Sample_22_FD_207093 | JGI IMG/M metagenome (GOLD analysis project Ga0335073, IMG submission 207093) | Soil microbial communities from Loxahatchee National Wildlife Refuge, Florida, United States - Lox_Sample_2.2 | ecosystem: Environmental > Terrestrial > Soil > Wetlands | place: USA... | reverse complement strand
TCCTCGTAACAACCTGAATTGCGGAAGTGGAGGCGAATGGGGTCCGGTGATCCTCGTGGCCTTCAAAGCCATTGATCCTGTCCTTCGCGGCCAGGATGGTGGGTTCGACTCCCACACGCTTCCGCCAAACTCTCGTTGGCTCAATTACGCTTACAGCCGCGAGCGCCGGATTTGAGGCATGGGGACCGGGGGTTTTGTTCCCAAATTGTTCCCAACGGGGTGCCCTGGTAGCGGGTGTGACGCGCCTGGGTGAGCCCTTACGAGCGCCGCGCGGCGTCCCTGGGCCGTTTCGTGGCGATCCTAGCTATTCTGAGGCGGGTTTGCGGCGTTTCCGGGCGCCGGGGCGACGTTTCCGCGGCCGACCGCCCAATTTGCCGTTCTGGCGGCTGGCGCGGGCTTTCCGGCCGCCTTTGACCGATCCACCGGCCCTTCCGAGCATTGCCGCGATTTCCGATAAGTCCACCATAAGTCCTCCAAATCCAACATAAACCCAATCGGATGGGATGTCAACGGCAGTTGTGTAACCTTTTGTTACATTCTACCCATTCGCTTGGGTTTACGAGTGTTTTGGGACATTTTTTGGATGCCGATCTCCGCAATTCCCCGTCTGGACTCACAATAAAGGACTTACCAAATCCTCCCGCTGCACAAAACACTTCTACGGTGCATTTTCTTCTTGACAAGCCAAGCGCTTAGGTTTAGTGTTTCGTCAGAAATTGAGGAGGCGACGATGGAAACCAACGAGCGGCAGCAAGCGGAAGCGGCGAATCAGAGAACCCACCTGACCGAGTCCGAGATCCTTGAGATTCTCGAACTGGCCCGTCAGACCGATGCGCGCGCCTGGGCGATCTTCGCCCTGGCCTTTAATCATGGGCTGCGCGTCACGGAATGCCTCCAGCTGAAGCTGGAGGGCGATATCAACTGGAAAGATCGAACAGTCACCGTGCGGCGTCTAAAAGGCTCCCTGACGACGACACAGCCCCTTGCAGAGTTCCGCGGGAAGCCGGCGCTCTCAGAAATCGCTGCTTTGAAGGCGTATTTGAAGATTCGAGTCGAGGACGGCTCGGGCTTGCTCTTCACCGGACAGAAAGGCGCCTTGAAGCGCTGGACGTTGACCAGAATGTTCCGCGAGTACTGCGAAAAGGTCTCGGCGGCGCGCGTCGCCCGCGGCCTGGCACCGATTGCGGAGAACGCCATGCACTTCCATTCGATCAAGCACACGATTGCGACGATCCTGGCGAGCCGCGTCGAGAACATTTTCCTCGTGAAGACTCTGTTGGGACACGCAGCGATTTCGAGCACCATGCAATACTGCCATCCGGACCAGAAGGCCGCAGCGATCAAATCGCGGGAAGTTCTCTCGCAGGTGTTCGCGACGGCCTAGCCTCCGCGCACGACGGCGAAAGCGCTGAACGATCAAAGGGGATGACGTTTTTTCAAGGGCGGGTAAGAACGGCTGCGCGGTAGACCGGAGAGAGATTTTTAGATCCCTAAAATCCTTCGACGGCCCCGAGGGGCCGCACAGCTCAGTTGAGCCGTGAAATGACGCACAATCCTGAGCCGAGGAACGCCGGCGGTTCGATTGCGTTCTCCACGGTGTTCAGGCGGATCGCCGTCCAGTTGATGAAAGTGATGACATTTCCGCGCGTTGCGATTTGGACCTGGACATCTTTGGGTGTGCGACCCTTGGGAATTTCAGCGAACATCGAGAACCCCTTCTGGCCGTCATTGCGAAGGAAATTCCAGAACAGAATCGAGCCACTTTTCGACTCGCGATATTCAGGAGGCCCGAAAGTCTCTTCGAAAAGTTGCGGTTCATAACGAGTCGCTCCTTTCACCTTGTTCGTCACCGGCCGTTGTCCAAGCACGCGGACGAATTGAAACTTCATCGCCCTCGCGAGCTGACGTTCGATGTCGCGTTCGTCCCGTTGTTCTTGCGTCAATGGATGCTGCGTTGCCTTGCGCTGTTTCGATTCCGCTTCCCTGGCCTCGTAGGTCGGACCATCGGAGTGAACGATGTCACATGCGATGCCTGTAGCACTTTCCGGGTCTGTCGCACGAACGCGAAGGGTGGATTTGATTTTGAATCGCGGCCAATCGATGGTGACATCCCAAAGCGGCCATGCGGACTCCACATCGGTTTTCATAATCGGATTTGTGCTCTCCATTTGTCTCTCTTCATCCCGCCGGTCCTCGTCGGCGTCGCGAGCGGGATTTGATTTGCGACGGACGCGCGGTTAGGCCGCGCGTTTCGGTGTCCATAACCCAAGCGCATAGGTACACTAACAAAGCGCTTGAACATGTCAATAGAAAATGCTAGATTCGTGGCGCGCCACGTCCGATTTGTTGAGCCGAAAACGAGTCGCTAACCGCACCAGAGATTTTAAGATTCCCAAAATCTTCTCCCGCAGCGAATGGAGGTCAAAATGAGTTCAGTTGCTTCGTTTCCCGCAACGAATCCTTATGCCAGGACGACTCGCGGGAAATGTGATGCGTGCGGCTACGAGAACACCCCAGTCAGCGAGTACAACCAAGTGAGGATTGAATTCGGATTTCGGCGCGCGCGGTACTGCGAAGTGTGCGCGACCACATTCGGGAGCCGCACTCACTACGATCCCGAAGGGATAACTCCCGCGATGATCCTCAGGTCCATCGCGATCTCGACGAACATCATTCTCGACGCGATCCACGAAGCGCAATTCGGCCGGCGACGTTGATTTCATCATGGCGTAGGGATTTGTGAGCTGCTCGTCATAATGCTGAGAAGCGAGAATCCGATCACTGCCAACGCCACTGCCGCCAGAACGCAGGCCGCGACTTTTGAGGCCCTATTCACGTATCGGGTGTCGGCCAGCAGAAACACTTCGACCATTCGAAAACCCACATAAGCCGAGATCATCAGAGCTAAGTCCGGGATCATTGTGTCTCCTTTAACCGAGGGGTGTATTACATCCCGCGACAACCGTCAACCGAAACCGGGCGTTGACCGAGCCGCCGTCGATGGCGGAGAATCGCGGGCGATGCTTGAATTCACCGTCTCATTTGAACCCTGGAGTCATCTCGCCACATTTGCAGTGGGTCTCTGTTCCGGTTATGCGCTCGATTGGTTGCGTGTGCGGCGGTCCGACCGGAAGCAATTCGCGCTAGAAACCTTTCGGCCAATGCTGGTCGAGTTCAACAAAGCCTTGTGTGAAATTGAAAATGGACAGCGCGCCTATTCCCTCGATCTGTCCTCCTGGAATCAGTTGAAGTTGAACGGACAGGTTGATCGAATCCACCCAAAGCTCCGCTCCAAGTTGGAAGATATCTATGGAAGTCTGGCACCTTCTTTCGACCAGGCGTGGCAGCGCATGAACGCTGGAGGCGTCACAAGCATTTTGCAAAACTGGGAGTCTACGTATGGAGCGACTAGAGAAACTTACCGGGAACGGGAACCATATCCAGAGTGGCTTAACTTTCTGACCTCTGACACATTTCGACCGTCTCTGATAAATGCGAAGGAAGGCGATCGGTTGAGAGTGTCGAATCTGTTCATTTCACCGCAGCAACTTGCAGGAATAGAAGGTGGCGTGAACGCTTTTCTTCGAGATCGCTGGGCAGAAGCTAAGACCATTCCAGAAATTCAACACTTCAAGGAAACTCGCTCTGCCTTGGTGAAATCAATTGCATCTGCGATTCCCGAGCTGAAGAAGGTTGCGAAATGACAGCTGCTGTCCTGCGACAATGATTAGAGTTGCGAAGCGACTTTCCCTAGTATAACCTCCCGCCGCAAGTAACTCCGCAGATAAGGAGGTGTTTCGATGAATTCAAAAGAAGTCGCGGCGGCCGTTTTGACCCAAGTGGTTTTCCAAATCGACCCTTCGATCAGAAGCGAGTACGCCAAGGGAAGCGGTTCAGAGCAATGTATGCAGGCAGTCGAGAGCGTTTACAAAGCGATGTTGAATAGGATCTCTGGACAGTCCGGCGTTCCGGGAAGAACCATCTAAATAAAAACGTCTTTTTTGGAAGATGAAAAAAGCGCGGAGCGAAGCATCTTTCCTCTTGACTATTTTACGCGGACAGTAAAATAATTGGTGAGTTACTGCGGGAGTCCGCAGCGTTTGCCCGAGGCGGTGGATGTGGGAGAGACACCGATAGGGCTTTCCCGGAAAATAAGGCCCGCTCTCGGGGCCGAGGTCGGCAGGTCGAATTGACAGCCCGGCCGTTGTAGCAGGACAGAGAGAACCCACCTTTGGCGTTCCTGCCGCTAGCAATCAGAACTACGTTTCTTAGCGTTTGATTTTTGGTGCCGATCTGATTCGGTGCCGAGATGCGTGGGGAGTCCTATGCCTCAGCAACATCGAAATCAAACCGTTCCTGTGTATCGCCCTTGGGATGGTGTGCGCGAACGGGTCGCCTACTACACGACCGAGAAAAAAGCAGAACGCCTCGTCGAATTACACAGAGCAATTCTTCGCGATCAGCGACATGGAATCCGATCTGGAATCGAACTTGTTGCCGCGAGTGGAAATCTCAAAGATCCGGCCAGGACGGAATCACATGCATTGCGCAAGGCCCGCGATCGACGCGGTGAGGATTTGGAATCTGAGGGAACCCGTTTTGATTTGGCGATGTTCTTTCGAACGTCTTCCCCTTACACCTGGGCGCGTTCGACGCAGAAGTGAAAGAGAGAAAGCGGAATATGAGAATCTCACTTTACGAGCGGAGGCTCCAGCGAATCAGATCCCGTCGAGTCTTGGCAGGACTTCCGCTCAGCATCGTTTCTAAGCGGCTGGACAGAACACGCCAGTGGCTCTTGGGAGTTGAGCACAACAAATTCCAGGTCACGGACGAAGTGCTCGCCAGGATCGAAGCCGCAATCGCTCAGATATTCCGCGAATTTCATGGCGAAGACGCAAAGGGTTCAGTGGATCTTCGTTTGCCAGCGCGATGCCCGTCGCGGCCACAAAGCAAGCGCGCGCTGCGGCGGTCAACGGCCGAGAAAAAAGACGTTTTTCTGTCGTAGGATTTTGAGAATCCGAAAATGCCAACTGGAACGCGAATCACAACGCCGGTACCCCGGTCGTACATCTCAGACGAGCGACTGAACTCAATCGAAGATCCGCTTGCGCGTGAAGCGTTTTTTCGTGCGAAATTGGTCTGCGACAATCTTGGGCGACTTCCCGGAAATTCCGCGACGATCGCGGGCCTCTTGTATCCCGCAAATCCGCCAGCGTCAAAGGCAATGGCTGCGGTGATCTCGTCGTGGGTTGGAGCTGGTCTCGTTTTTCATTATCAAAGAGGGCCATTTTGGTACATCGAGATCACCGACACTGGCTCTACGCAACGGTTGGTCGGCCACATGACTGAGCGAAGCGAGTTCCCGGCGCCGCCAAAGCAAATGATCGAGAATTGGGAACGAGAATTCGCGCGCGAATGGCTTCCGATTGGCCGCAAGAGGGACAAGTCTGACACTTCGTCGGAACAGCGTAAGGACGAAGTTCATACTTCGTCCAAACCAAGTATCTCTGGGTTGGGTCATGGGTTGGGTAGAGAAGAGTTGGGCAGGGAGGAGCAGGGTCAAATAGCGGCTGACGCCGCTGACCCGGATTGTTTGACTCCTTTTGAGGATGATGACCTTGACCAATTTGACCTTCATGATCCGCGAATTCAGGAAGTGCTTGATCGGGCTTTCGGATTATTGGGCTTCGACCGAAAAACTGGTTTTGGAAAAAAGACGTTTCCAGACTTCGAGAAAGTCGTTTTGCTTGTCAGGAAGATTTGGACCAACGAGCTACCGAAAAATCGAGTAGACGCGGTGAACTTCATGACTGAAGTTCTCGATGAGTGTGAAGTCCGAAAGATCAGGTATCCGGAAGGATGGCTCAAGATTCTCTCCGGCCTTCGGGATGGGCCAAAACGGTAGCTTTAGCGGATACGGTGGCAACATGAAGACGAATTGTTTGGGAAGCCTTTACCGGACAGACGACGGAGACTGGATCGCCACGAATCTGGTCGAGGTCGGTTTCTTCCTAGCGCGAGGGCACGCGCCGGCAAAGCTCCTTCCGGGCCATCTCGTCCGCGATAAGCGGATTGGTTTCGTTTTTACCCGAACCGACGCGTTTGAAGCGGATCGTCTCGCCTTCGAATCAAACGCGTCGATTCGAATTCAAAGCCTGGTGTTCGGATATTCGAAGGCAAGGGCGCTGATTGCGAACAAGTTCCACCGGGCACCGGTCGCCGTGAATGGGCGCGGAGGAAGTACGCCGAAGCCGAGCGGGGAACTAAGCCAACGCATTAATGGTCGGTAACAGTAGGGCGTTTCGAGTAAGGTGCTAAAAATCAAGCGCTTATGCTGGTGCCTCTAAAAAAGACGCTGTTACTTAATTCTTAGAAGTGGTTGTTCTTGCGGAACGATCCTAAGCCTCTCACATACAGACGGTTGTCTAAAAAGTTGCCCTCAAAAAGTATGGGACACATCGTGAAGCACCGGACCTTCGATCAGGCGTTTAAAAAACTGTTTCGCTCTGAAGTTCAGGCTTTAAAGCGCGCGATCAACAGTCGAACTCCCGCGCAGAACGAAGCCGGAGCCAAGAACCTGGCGGCGTATCGCGCGTCCCACGCCGGGAGCCCCCGCCTCAAGAGTGGGGTTCACGCGTTTTTGAGAACCGGACGCGTCCCAGTCGGCGTGCCCGGCGGCGTTGAACTCGTCAAGTACGTGGAAGAAATGCTGGCGGAGATGATGCGCGACCGCGGCGTAACGAGGGCCGATCTTTCGGCCGAGCAGTGTGGGATTCTGAACAATCAACGCCGCTGTTTGGTGGCCATCGGCTTACTCAACGGATTCTTTTTCAAGGCCAAAACGTTCAGCCCGGACGATGACCAGCTCATCAGAAACCTATACGCTCGGGCGCGAAGAAACTTCGATAAATTTCAAAGGGGTGAGCGGATTTTCGACCGGATACTCTCCAAGTTCGCGTCTTTCGTCCACGATTCTATCCGCGCGGCATGACGGCGCGCGTGTGAGCGGGAAGTGAGTACTTGTAATTTCTAGACTCCGGCCCCTGATGACGGATTTTAGGATTCCGAAAATGACACCGGAAGGCGAACTGAATCGCGAGCTGGACGAGCTTTGCTATCGTGCTGCCCTGGACGTCCTTGCCGAGAAGCTCGATCCCGCAGTCGGCAGTTTCGCCGTCGAAACAATTCGTGCATCCCGAGGTGAAAGCATGACCGAAAACAGGCCTGAATCTGAAGCGCTGTCCGAGCTTACCAGGCTCGCCGCCATGAGCGAGGAGCAGCGCGCCGTGGAATTCGTCGGTGACTTTTGTGTGAAGCTTTTCGAACATCCGACGTGCGCCAGGTCCAACTCGCGGAAGGTGCGCGATTACAACATCCTTTGCTCTGCGGCCTGCGAGCTCTCCATCTCGGGCGAAGAAGGCGAGGACGAAGAGGCTGAAAAAGAAATGTGGGACAAGTTCTCGCTCGCGCTCATAACCGCCGATCCTACAGAACCGATGTGGGGTCAAGACAAAACGCACGATATGCGTGACTACGAGTTTCAGGCGTTGGTCATGAGTGCGTTCAGATCAGTGATTCGGCAGCCGGGCTTTTCTTTTTCCAAGCTCGCAGCGGAGATCCGAAATCAGCAAAACAAAGAGGAGCTTCGCCAGCTTCGCCGGAAGCTTGGATTGAAGCCCTGCGCCCGCTCGAACTGGCCCGACTGGGCCAAGGTCAAGGTTCGGATTCGAGGCAAACGTTCCTCGGCCGAAGACATGAGCGAGAAGGACGAGCAATTCTACCGCTGAGGAGACCGATCGCAGTGGACGGAATCAAACAGCTTGAAGCGCTTCTCGCGGAGTCGCCGGGTGGCCTTGATGACGAAATCGTACGGACCATCGCCAGCCTTCAGGTCGAGGGCCGCATTTGCCAGCCCCGGCAGTCTGAGAGATGCGCTGTCGCGCGGGAGAGAATGTTTGCAGGAAAAGAAACGAATTTGACTGCCGAGGAAATGGACGAGTTAGATCGGTCGGCCGGCGCGCCGGTCGGCACTATGCGCGAGTCTTGGGCGCTCGCAAAAGAGCGACGGTCCAAAGCCTGAATCTGAAGATAGGGGAACGAATTTCACGCCGTCCGATGTTTGGGCGGCGTTTTCATTTTGGAGGGATCATGCCTCGGCACTACTTGCACGGTTCGTTAACTGAGAAATTCGAGACCGACCCGGAATTCCGGCGCTTGGAACTGCGCGTGCGCGAACTCGAAAAAGAGTTGAACCTGCTGCGGCCGCAGGTCGAAGAGTTGGAAACCCGTCTATCGGCGCTCGACGGGGCCGGAAATGATCGGGGCGCCGCACGTGTACGGATGGAGCTGGACCAGCAGCGCCAGAAGCTCCAGGAGACACGCGGCCTGCTAGAGGAAGCCTGGGCCGCGCGCAACGCGCTTCTCGCAAAACAGCAATAGAAGCAAATTGCAGAAAACAATTCTTTCGGGAGGTTGAAATGGACTTGTCGAACTTTTCGGAGTGGTGGAATAGCACCGTCGCGGAGGTCACTCAAGACTGCCATGACGCCGCAGTTCGCAGGGATACGGAACGGCGGATGCTTGCCCAGCAGTGGGGGCTTGAGGCCGGTCAGATTCAGGGGGCAGAGCGCGCAATCGTCAAGGACTGGCACGCTTACCGTCCAAAACCAACGCCCGATCCAGCGCCGGGGAGCCAGGAAGAAATCGATACGGTCGAACGCGGGATGAATCTCGCAAAGAACAGACTGGACGGTTTCCTTGAAACAAGCCGCTTCGACGCGCGATCTTACCAAGTCGAGAGTGGCGCGTTAATGGGTCGTGAGCTCACTGACACGAGGTTGTTTCTTGAGGGCCAGCGGCCGGAATATGAGCGACTTCACCGGGAGTTCAAAGAACTCAAAACGCGTCACGAGACATTGCTCGCGGCGCGCCGGATTCAGGAGCGCGAGCACCCGACGCCAGCCGCCGCTGAGCTTCCGCCAAGAATGCTTGTCCCATTCGGTGGCCTCTACTACGGATTCTGAAGGCGTGGCAAAAACCCTACGCGCAGAGTAGCTGTAAAGTCTTGAATTCCCGAACCTGAAACCTAAAGAACCAAATCCATAAAAAGACAGGAGCTATAAATGCCACCTCCCGAAGATTCTGCACATGCAATCCTGACCATCGTGCTCGCGTCGATCAACTCAGAGGCGGCCGCGCGTGAGATGCGGAAGGATTTCGAAAACGAGTTTGATCCGTGGTACAACGCGCGCACGCTGTCGCAGGTCCCAAAGAATTTCTTGCCCGCAGAGCGATCCGGCGATCCGTTGGTGGAGTCCATGCGGTCGCGAAAACCGATGAACCCGTTTGCCGCAGAATTTCTCGCCCAAGGCGTTCTGCGCCGGCTCGGAATTCGGACGGCCGAGCAGCGAATTTGTTCCGCCGCCGAAGCGCGCGAGCTTCCTGCGAACTTCGTAATCAAGCACGCGGGCGAACGTCCGGTGCAAAACTTAGTGTGGAATTCCGCCGACGTCATCAAGTCAATTCGCTCCGGTTGGTGTCTCGCGTCGCGCGTCGTTCGCGACGCTGCCAGCCTCGATTTCGTCTCGCGTACGTTTGTGAGAACCCATTCGCCCCAAACTCAGTTGCTAGTTCAGTTGGCGAAAACTCACGCCATGAAGGACGCCGGCTTCGCGGAATTGCTTGCGAAAACTTTGGGCAAGTCTTGTGAACCGGCGGATCGCTTTTTTCTCGGGTTCGTACCTTCCCTTTGGGATTTGGAGCGGATCAAGTCGGCGATGGCGCTCGACGGGCCGAAGTATCTTCGCATCTGCGCGGCGCGAGTTTTTCTGGGCTGCTCCGCGCCGCATTTCGGAAACGTGCTGACGACGTTGCGTGGCGAGTTAATCTCGATCGATCACTGCCGGGCGAACTTCGAAAACGGCGACGATTTGCGAATGCTTTTCAAATTCGTTGCTCGTGATTCCCGCGCCTTCGACGTTCTCGGCGGTGTCGCCGCTTTGACGGTAGACGACATCCTCGCGGCCATTTCCGAGATTCCGCAACACCCGGCTTGTGGCTCGACTGACGGACTCGCTGATTACTTCTGCGAGCGGTTGCGACTCTGGAAAAACCTCTTCGCCATAAGCCATGCCGATCAAGTTGCGGAGGGTCTCGCAGTCCCGGCCTGATTTTCAGAATCTCAAAATTCAACGATCTTCGACGTGCGTGTGAGTGGTGAACTGGTCGAAGCGGCCCGCAACCGGGACACAGCTTACCACCCGCCGTTGACCGTGCACGCCCGGCCAAAAGCCGCATGAAACGGTCGCGGAAGTGGGCTGGGGAGACTTTCGGCTCCTCAGCCCGCGCTTTTCTTTCAACCGCCTTGGCGTGAGAGCGCCGAAGCGATCTGTGCGCCAAGCCGTGACAGTTCAACGTCGCGGAACTTCCTGCGATCGCATGGTTCGGTGCCATGGCGCTCCCTCGGCTCTCCAGTGCCGAGCCTTTGAGTGGCCCGAGCAAAATCTTTCAAGGAGGATTAAGAAAATGGATCCAAAAGAAACTTCCACGAACGTCGAAACGGGAATTACGAGTCCATTTCCGCCGGGCGAAAAGCCCGACGTCGAAACGACCGGATCGGACGAGAGCGCGCAGATCGGCGGTTTGATCGGCGATGTTCACACGGTTGCCGACGACTTGTCAGAAGTCGTGCCGAATCCTGGCGACGAATAGTTGCCCTGAGCATTGACTACCAAAGGGGCGATGCGTTCGCGCGCCGTCCCTCATTTTGTCGAGGAGAAAAAATGAACGTTAACCGAGACCGAACGCAAGAAGAAATCGATTCAGAAATCCCCTTCGACCCCGTCGGCCCGACTCCTACCCAATCGCCGAACGATCCTGTTACTCCCGCGCCGGCCGAAATGGGCGACTCCGAGAAGCCCCAGGGCGAGATGAACGGCCTAATTGGAGACGCAGTAACCGCTCCCACGACAATTGTCCAGCCATTTTGAAAAACACCATCAGGCGATTTGAAAGGCGGCCGAATAGCTTTCATCCTCGAAAGGAATTCTCGTGTCGGAAAAGAAGAAGCCCTCCGTATTTATCGCGACCTTTGCCATGCTCGAACGTGGCGGGTGGTACTGTCCTCAATTGGTTTCATTCTTACTAACTGCTCAATCGCGGAGCGCGGCAGACGGTCGCCGCTCGGTTCAGCTTCAGATTCGGAATTGCCGCCCGATCGATGCCGCGCGCAACTTCACTGCGAACGAGTTTTTGAAGTCAGGTCTCGATTGGTTGGTGATGTCGGATAACGACATGGCACCACCTCTCGGTATTTTCAAAATGATCGACGAAGCAGACACGCGCATGGATATCGTTGTGCCGCGCTTCTACAGCGTCACCGACGATGGGCTTCGTCTTATTTGGGCACCTCTGCCGACTGAAAATATCGACAGCGGCGCGGAATGGATCGAGCTCTCCGAAGCGGGCACGGGCGTGATGGCCATCCGTCGACGAGTCTTTGAACGTCTGGGAAAGCCCTACTTCAAAACAATCTTCAATGAGGAAGACAGGCGAATCATCAAAGGCGAAGACTGGAACTTTTGCGAGAAAGCTCGCGCTGCCGGTTTTCGACTTTTCGGTAATGTCCGTTTCAGTGCCGATCATTTTCGTACGGTTGGCTTAAACATGGCCGTCGAAAATGGAGTACGAGCCATGATCGAGAAGCCGGCGTCTGCGCGATAGCCTTCGTCCTCCACCAAAATCATACGGAGCGAGCGAATGAATAAGGAACTCGTGTGCTGTGTTTGTGGAGAATCGCGAATCGCAATGCCTCCGGCTGCGACGCAGCGCACTAGGTTCTGGTGCCGCGAGTGCTGTGAGCGTTTGGAAATCGCGCGCCATATCGCGGACGCCCGAAAGATTCGCTTGCCAGCCACATGGCCGCTGATCGGCGCGGGAAGACCGCGAGAAATTCTGGTGGGATTTCTAGCTCTTTGCAAAGGTCAAAAGCCGTCCGACCGCCGAGAAAGGGCTCGCTGTTCTGAATCGCGCGGGATTTGAGCATGCCCTCCTATTCGGTCTTCCGAAAATTGTGGTACAAATCAACTTTGGGAGAACTAAGAATGCTCACAGAAAATGAGGTCGGACGAATCTGGCAGAGAATGGTCGAGGCCGAGGTCCGCTCAATATACTTTGCGGACTTGGCCGCTCGGTACACCAAGCGTAAGCAAATCATCACCGGAGTCTCTCTTTTCCTTTCATCCGGAGCAGCTGCAACAGTGATAAGCACCGCCCCCAAGTGGATTCCTGCGATCCTAGCTTTGGTTGTCGCCATTCTCATGGCCTATTCAATTGCCGTGAACCTGGACGGCCGTATCAGCACGCTTTCCAAGCTCCACTACGAATGGAATCGTCTTGATGCGGAATACGAACGTCTTTGGAACCATTGGAACGACAGCGATGCGGAGAGCGCGCTTCAAAAGCTTATTGAACGCGGCAGGGAGATGTCCGAGCTAGCTACGGAAATGCCCTACGAAAAGAAGAGATTGGAGAAGTGGGCGCAGGTCGTATACTCTCGATTCTCACAGGCCAAGGCTTGAACATCATTTGCCAGGACGATCCGTTACATAAGCGTGACTGGCCGCCTGTTCCTCCCCCGCCACCTCCCCCGCCACCTCCAGCACCGCGACCACGCCTTACGCACGGCCCGCGAACGCAAGGAGTGTAGGAATGTCCGAGTCCCGTTGGATAGAACAGTTCTGTGGAAACTGCAAGGAGCTGATTCACGCGCTCGGAGCTGGCAACGCTCGTTTCCTTGGCGGGTGGATTCCTTGTTGGCGCTGCGGGTGGGAAACTAACTTTTCTCCATCCAACGAACAAGGACGATGCGAATCATTCGCAGTTCGTCAGCCCATCCACGCCATCGGCACGCGCTAGATTCACACCAAAGTTCAATCGATGGCAAGACTGGGCGCAAATCGGCCGGGGTTAAAGGCTGCCTTTCTGTCCTGTATTCCCAGACAATTTCTTTGCCGCAGTGAAGACACTCGAAGAACACTTCGTAGATGTTCATTTTAGTATTCCTAAAATTCCGCGCGATTGTTGTGCCAAAAGCCGAACCAGTCAAGCACCTGCGATAACCTGATGGCGACAGCTCCACAAATCGACTTGCAGCGCGAGCCGGAACCGAATAACCTTCGCGCCAGCGTAATTGAGTCAACGAGCAAAGGAGGCTCGTTGGCCAGAAAGCGTTACCAGAGGGGAAGTGTAGTTCTACGTGGAAGCAACTGGTTTGGGCGCTACCGGGAGAGCCTGATCGGACCCGACGGCAAGGAGATCCGGATTCAGCGTGGGACGCTGTTGGGCTCGAAGAAGGACCTTCCGACACAGAGGCTCGCAGAACGGCGCCTGGAAGTGATTCTCGCGCCGATCAATTCACTCTCGTACCGTCCAGGTCGCGTGGCAACAGTGGCGGAATTCGCGGAGAGATGGAAAACGGAAGTTCTCTCGAAGCGAAAGCCGTCTACGGTTCACGCGGCCGAGTCGCATCTGAAAAATCAGATTCTTCCGATCTTGGGGAGAATGCGACTGAACGAAGTCGGGGTTGAGAACCAGCAAATCTTCGTGACTCGGATTGCAGCGACCGTTTCACGCAAGATGCTGCTGAATGTTTTGGGGACGCTTTCTTCTATGCTCAGAACGGCCGACAACTGGGGATACACCTGCGAGGGTGTGAACTTCAGGAAGCTTGCTCTGCCGGAAAGAACCGTCACCGAACAGCCTGCGTTTTTCACCGCCGACCAAGTGCGTGCAATCCTCTCCGAGGCGAAGGGGCAATACCGCGTCATGTTCGCGATCGCGGCAATGGCCGGGCTTCGCGCCGGAGAAATCCTCGCGCTTCAGGTTGGTGACTTCGACTTCGAGAAAAACCTGCTTACCGTGCGCCGCTCGGTTTGGCGGGGCAAGGTGAGCACTCCGAAAACCTCAACCAGCCAAGCCGTCCTTCCGATTCCTGGTGCGCTCGCCAAAATCGTCCGCGAGCACATCGAGACGGTAAAGGGCGAGTGGCTGTTCCTGAATTCCCGCGGCAATCTGTTTATCGCTGAAAACGTCGTGCGCCAAGCTCTCGCGCCAATCCTCAAAAAGTTGAAACTGCCTCCCTGCGGATTCCATGCGTTTCGCCACACTCACGCGACGTTGCTTCTTTACAACGGAGCGACGCCGCAGGAAACGCAAGCGCAGCTCAGACACGCGGATCCGCGCATGACAATCGGCGTTTACAGTCACGTCCAGGTCGAATCGCGGCGAGAACTTGTGGACAAACTCGCCTCGATTTTGTGCCCAAATGTTCCCAACGTCGTTCCTATGTCCGAGAGAATCCAGTAGCTTAGGGTTGGAGGTGTTTGGGTTCGACTCCCACACGCTTCCGCCATATCCCATTAATCTGACGGACGTTCCAAAAAAACGAGGCAGCAAAAGGCAGCAATAAAGGGCTTGAGGGCTCGGTTCTTGCGCCAAGTTCGACGGCGGCACAGACGGTAGCTGAGTTCCTCGAGGAAGTTCGAGCGCTGCCAAGTCTTAGGTTGCAGCTGCGCTCGGAATCTTCTTGCCGATTCCGAGGCCACAATGAAGAAACGCCAGAGACCCAATTACTCATCCGTTTGTTTCCCCGAAGCCCGTTTATGGCCAGCCAAAGGCACTCGTCCGATAACCCAACTAATCAGGACTTTGGTCTCAGACAGGCGTAAGCTCGCACGTCCGTTTACTCGATCACGTTCACAATCTCCGCAGTTTGCCTGTATTTCTTACTCACCCGCCGCCGTGTATCCTCGGCGCTAGGAAACCCCTCTTTTTGAATCTCAAAAAAGGCGGTAGGCCTCGGTCGAGGCGTAGCCGGGATCGGTGGCGGAGATGAGTTCCGCGCGAGTGCCGTCCCAGAGGATAAGGACGCGGCCGGCAAGGCTTTCGTCGGTAATCAGGCGAACGACGGCGTGCGCCACTTCGTTCAGTTCGATCAGCTTCGATGGGGCGCCGCGAGCCTTGCGTTGTTCCGGGGTCAGCGAGTCCCAATACTCTTTCACTTCGGGGACCGCGACCCAGTGCGGGACGAGGCAGTTCACGCGAATGTTGTCAGTGTCGCGCAGGGCGGCGAGAGTAGTGGTCATGCGCAGGACGCCAATTTTGGCCACATCGTAGGGTGTCATTTTCGAATGACCCTCGCCGTGGGTTAGCGCGGAGGTGGAGCTGATGTTGACGATGGCCCCGCCGCCGCGCTTGCGCATGGCAGCCACGCCAAAGCGAATCCCGTACAGCGCGCCTAGCAGATCGACTTCGATGGTCGCGAGCCATTCTTCTGGCGGCGCACCGGGCTTGTAGCCGGGACCGGAAGCATTGTTGACGAGGATGTCGAGTCCGCCGAACGTTTTTTCAGCGAAGGCTAGGAGCGCTTCCACTTCATGAGAGCGCGAGACGTCGCAGCGGTGGAAGGCCGCTTTTCCCCCCGCACCGGTGATGCGCAGCACGGTTTCGACGCCGCCCGATTCGTTGACGTCGGTGACCACGACCGCACAGCCTTCGGCGGCGAGACGAATCGACTCAGCCCGGCCGGAGCCTTCGCCTCCTGAGCCAGTGACGATCGCGACTTTGTTGGAAAGGTTCATGGCCGAGGGAATGGAGACGTGAGCGGTTTCCGTAGTGACACGCTTCAGCCGCCCCGAGATTGAGAATTTCTTGGCCATGGAAGCAATGTTACACCGGGAGGGCGAGCTAGGGCCTGGTTAACGGGGTAACCAGACAATTCAGGCAATGCTTGATTTGTCCGGTTAACTCTGGACGGCGTAAGATCCGAGTTCAGGAACAAAGCACACGGCATCGCCTTTCCGCCTAAACAAGAAAGCTCGGCGAAGACAGCGAAAACTGACAAAGAGCCTCGCGGATGAGAAAGCTCTCGCCAAGTGGGATGAAACCTCCGCGAACAGCCTCAGGCGAATAGCCGAACTAGCCATGAAGCAGGCGAACGCGAAGCGCCGCAAAAAGAGACCTCAAAATTCAAAGTAGCGCCGCTACCGCAAGCTCCTGGTAAACGGGGTGCATTCGATGGGTCGATGCAACACCATCTAAGAACTTCAAAGGTGGTGTTTATGATCCAACGAAAACGATCGAGACTTTCTCCCGCGGAAAAGATCGATATCTGGCACCGATGGAAGTGCGGT
>Ga0335073_10006700_pt1 | contig 16191 bp, 11 predicted proteins | sample Lox_Sample_22_FD_207093 | JGI IMG/M metagenome (GOLD analysis project Ga0335073, IMG submission 207093) | Soil microbial communities from Loxahatchee National Wildlife Refuge, Florida, United States - Lox_Sample_2.2 | ecosystem: Environmental > Terrestrial > Soil > Wetlands | place: USA... | reverse complement strand
GGGCCCAACTGCCCCTGTTTCAAATGTGGGGTCTGCTCATTTGGCACATCGTAACCGCGCACGCGATCTGGCCCGCGCCCATTTATTGCTGGCTATTGCTGGTCGGAGCTTGGGCGCGGCGGGCCGTACTTCTATGGGCGGCGTTGCCGGTCTTAGTCATTGGAGTGCTGGAAAAGCTGACGGTGAATAGCTGGTCGTTCGTGCATTTAGTGGGAAGGCGATTAATCGGGGATGCGCCCTCGATGGCCGAAATTCCCGGGAATGCTTTTCCCACGCATCCCATGACACAGATCACCGCAGGCCGATTTTTGGCGAGTCCGGGTCTATGGCTGGGGCTTCTCTTCTGCGCAGTGTTTCTCATCGCGGCGATCCGGCTGCGCCGCTCGCGTGGAGCGATTTGAGAAACGAATCCGGGCTCGTCTTGATTGAGATAAGATCCCCCAGCCAACGAAATCCGCGTTGGGTAGGGCACCCTCTTAGACCGGAATAAATCTATACAAACACGTTCGGGCACAGCTCCGAAGAATTGGCTGGTTGGCCTTTCTCGGTCTGTGCCCGCGTGACGTTAAAAATCGTCTCTGCCGGCGGCTCCAGTTGTAGCGCGCACAAAAGTAAGAGGCTGCCCGGCGGAGCTGGGTTACTCAGCTTTTCCCTGAAACCTGGAGTCGAGTTTCCCTAGGAGCAGCCTCGGCAGCAGGTCACTGGACGTGAATCGTCTTGGTGTGCGGATCGAGCGTTCCTCGCACCCGGACTTTCTTGCCGTCAAATCTTTTCACTTCGTCCTGATGGTCGATGTCGTAGATCTGGCCGGACGCCGCATCCTGGAACATGTACTTGTCGCCCTGTTTAACGATTGTGCCGACAAATTCATGGCCGTCGGCCGGGCTGGATTGCTGGGCCTGGTCGCCAGCCTGTCCCGGCTGAGTTTGATCGTTCTGGGCCGGCGGCCGCGTCTGCGGCGGAGCCTGATTCTGCGCCGGCGGAGGCTGCTGGGCCGGCGTCGGCTGCGAGTTGGTCGTGCTTTGTTGCGCCTTTGCCACGGTGCCCAGCGAATCGGCGTTCCACGACGTGAGAACCCACGATCCGAGGGCGAAGACTGCGGCCACTGTCGCGAAGAACGAGAGGAGTTCGAGTCTCTTTTTCACAAAACTACTCCGGAGACGGGGCGTGCTGGGGCAGGAGCACGCCGCATGCCATTGCGAGATACTCCAGCGGCCTGTTGTGCAAAGTTGGATCGCTGCATTGCGTTTGCAGGTGGTTAGAGCCGCTTCGCAGTTGTCGCAGCCAGAATCCGTACCGCCGTTACCGGACCTGAATTACGGAGAATGCTTCAGGAAGCTGTGGACGAATGTACCTTTCCCGAAGTCGAAAAAAGCAAATTTTGCTCGGCGGCGGTCGGGGAAGGTGAAGCCTCGAATTGCAATACCTGGGACGAGCGCCGCAAACGGTTCGCCCTAAAGAGCCCTGTGACTTTAAGGCGGAAAATATGGGTTCGAAAATGAAAGCCCGGCGTGAGCTCTGGTCCCGTAGGGACCGGTGAGAATAGCCCGGCGTTTCAACGCCGGGGAAATTCGGGTCCAGGATCGTCGCTGCGTGCCGGAGGCACGCTTGAAATCAACACGGGGTTACCGTCTGGCGGTCAGATTATTTTTCGCGGTCAGATCATCGAGCGCAAGGTTGAGTTCGAGTACGTTGACGCGTGGCTCGCCCAGCAAGCCCAATTCGCGTCCGGCCGTGTACTTTTCAACCAGCTCCCTCACCGTCGATTCCGCAATACCACGGGCTTTTGCCACGCGCGGGATCTGGAACTCTGCATTGGCGGGCGAGATGTCCGGATCGAGCCCCGAAGCCGAATGCGTAACCATGTCGACCGGAATCGGCTGCCCGGGATTTTCCTGTTCCAGCGTGGTCACGTCGCCTTTCACTCGATCAATAAGCTTCTGGTTCGTGGGACCCAGTTGGCTGCCATTCGAATTCGCCGCGTCGTAACCATTTCCCGCATCAGACCCCCGCGGGTGAAAATACTTCGCTCCGGTAAAGGGCTGCGCAATAATGCGCGAACCAATCGCCTGGCCGTTGCGGACAATGATTTGTCCATTCGCCTTATCGCGGAATAAAACCTGCGCCAGGCCGGTGATCACCAGAGGGTAAACCAGTCCCAGCAGGATCGTCATAGCGATGGTCATCAAAACAGCGGTAATCAGATTTTTCTTCATAGTCCCTCAGGCCAGCCTCACGGCGGTAATGATCATGTCGATGAGCTTGATGCCAATAAAGGGCGCGATCAGCCCGCCAACTCCGTAGATGAGAAGATTGCGCCGCAGCAGCGCTTCGGCATGCATGGCGCGATATTTCACGCCGCGCAGCGCCAGCGGAATCAGGGCGATGATGATCAGCGCGTTGAAGATGACCGCCGAAAGTACGGCAGATTCCGGCGTTTTCAGATGCATGATGTTCAGCGCATTCAACACGGGGAAAGTCCCGGCAAACATGGCCGGGATGATCGCAAAATATTTGGCGACATCGTTGGCGATGGAAAAGGTGGTGAGCGCGCCGCGCGTCATCAGCAACTGCTTGCCGATTTCGACGACCTCAATCAGCTTTGTGGGATTGGAATCGAGATCGACCATATTTCCGGCTTCTTTGGCGGCCTGCGTGCCGGTATTCATGGCCACGCCCACGTCGGCCTGCGCCAGCGCGGGAGCGTCGTTGGTGCCGTCGCCGGTCATGGCGACCAGTTTGCCGCCGGCCTGCTCGCTGCGAATCAGCTTCAGCTTGTCTTCCGGAGTAGCTTGCGCCAGAAAATCGTCGACGCCAGCTTCGCGCGCAATGGCCGCCGCGGTCAGCGGATTGTCGCCGGTGATCATCACCGTGCGAATTCCCATTTCGCGCAGTTGCGCGAAACGGTCGCGAATTCCGCCCTTGACCACGTCTTTGAGATGGATGACGCCGACCGGCTTTCGATTTTCGGCGACCACCAACGGCGTTCCGCCAGAAGACGCAATTTTTTCTACCATGAAACGTACTTCGGGCGGCATTCCCCCGTTCTGTTCCACCCAGCGGGTGATAGCATCGGCCGCGCCTTTGCGAATCTCGCGGCCATCGAGATTCACCCCCGACATGCGTGTCTGCGCGGTAAAGGGAATGAACTGCGCCTCGTGGCTGGCGAACTCGCGTCCGCGCAATTGATATTTCTCTTTGGCCAGCACGACAATGGATCGTCCTTCCGGCGTTTCGTCCGCCAACGACGAAAGCTGCGCCGCATCGGCCATCTGCTGCTCCGTCACTCCGGGTGCAGGGAGGAATTCGGTCGCCTGCCGGTTGCCGAACGTGATCGTTCCTGTCTTATCGAGCAGGAGCGTGTTCACGTCGCCAGCAGCTTCGACGGCGCGTCCCGACATCGCCAGAACGTTGTGCTGTACCAGGCGGTCCATGCCGGCAATTCCGATCGCGGAAAGCAATCCGCCAATGGTAGTTGGAATCAGACAGACGAGCAGCGAAACCAGAACGAACACGGTCTGCGGAGATCCCGAATAAATCGCGAACGGCTGCAGCGTGACGACCGCCAGCAGAAAGATGATCGTCAGCCCGGCGAGCAGAATATTGAGCGCGATTTCGTTGGGCGTTTTTTGCCGCGCCGCTCCTTCCACCAGGGCGATCATGCGATCAAGGAAAGTCTCGCCGGGATTCGACGTGATCTTTACCCGGATGTGATCGCTGAGAACGCGCGTCCCGCCGGTGACCGCGGAGCGGTCGCCGCCGGCTTCGCGAATGACTGGCGCCGATTCCCCTGTGATCGCCGATTCATCCACCGACGCGACGCCTTCCACAATTTCGCCATCGCCGGGAATCAGCTCGCCGGCCGAGACCGAAACCATGTCTCCGGCGCGCAGCTTGGCGCTGGGAACTTCCTCGATCTTGTCGCCAGCTGTGTAGCGCTTGGCGATGGTCTCGGTGCGCGCCCGCCGCAGCGTGTCGGCTTGCGCCTTGCCCCGTCCTTCGGCCATGGCTTCGGCAAAGTTGGCGAACAGCACCGTGAACCACAGCCAGAGCGTGATCTGTAGATTGAAGCTGAATGCCGCATGCGGATGCAGCACCAGCAGCACGCTCGTGATTACGCTGCCGATTTCGACCACGAACATGACCGGATTCCCCATCATGTTGCGCGGATTCAGTTTCAGCACCGAACTCCAAGCGGCGCTGCGAACCAATTTCAGATCCCAAACCGATTTGCGATGGCTCGACATAGTTTTAGAAGGTCTTTCCAATATTCAGAAGCAGATGTTCAAGAATCGGTCCCAGGCTCAGGGCCGGGAAGAACGTCAGTGCGCCCAGAATCAGGATCACGCTGATCAGCAGAAACGTGAACAGCGGAGTCGTGACCGGGAACGTCCCCACCGACGGCGGCACATATTTTTTCTGCGCCAGGTTGCCGGCAATCCCCAGCATGGGAATGATCATGAAAAAACGTCCGACCAGCATGGTCATGCCCAGAGCGGCGTCATACCAGAGCGTGTTGGCCGTCAGGCCGGCGAATGCCGATCCGTTATTTCCCGCGCCGGACACGAAAGCGTAAAGAATTTGCGTCAGCCCGTGCGGCCCGGGATTGGTAATGCTCGAAGTCCCGAACCCCCGCACCACCGAAAGTCCCGTAAGACAGAGAATAATCAGCGGGAATACCAGCGATACCAGCATCGCCATCTTCACGTCGTAGGCTTCGATTTTCTTGCCCAGATATTCCGGGGTTCGTCCGACCATGAGGCCGGCGATAAAAACAGCCAGCACGATATACACGAGAATGCCGTACATGCCCGATCCCACGCCGCCGAAGATCACTTCGCTCAGCATGATGTTGACCAGCGGCACCATTCCGCCCAGGGGCGTATAGGAATCGAACCAGCTATTGATTGCGCCGCAGCTGGCGTCGGTCGTGACTGTGCCAAATAATGCCGACTGGGCAATGCCGAAGCGAACTTCCTTGCCTTCCATGTTTCCGCCGGGCTGCAAATGCGTGACGTGCTGCTGCTCGACGGCCCTCGGAAATAACGCATTGCCTCTGGCTTCCGCCCAGTACGCGACCGTAACCCCACACAAGAACAGAATCGCCATCGCCGACCAGACGGCCCATCCATGGGAATGCGAACCCGTCATCCGACCGAGCGTGTAGGTCAATCCCGCCCCAATCGTAAAAATGCAGAATATTTCGAACAGATTGGTCAGCGGAGAAGGATTTTCAAATGGATGCGCGCTGTTGGCATTGAAGAATCCGCCGCCGTTGGTGCCGAATTCCTTGATGATCTCCTGCGACGCAACTGGACCTTCTGCGATGGTCTGTGTGGTGACCGTGTCCATCACCGGCTTGCCGCTGGCGTCGACCACGGGTTTTCCGTCCGCACCGACGCGCTGCACCTGATACGGCTCAACCACTTTCACGGTGTCATAGGGATGCAGGTTCTGCACCACGCCTTGGGAGACGAGAAACAGCGCGCCGATCACGCAGAACGGCAGCAATACCCACAGGCAGCAGCGCGTGAAATCAACCCAGAAATTTCCCAGCGTCTTCATCTGCCGACGCGCGATGCCGCGAATGAACGCGATCGCCAGCACAATTCCGGTTGCCGCCGAAGTGAAGTTGTGAAACGCGAGGCCGGCCATCTGCGTGAAATAGCTCATCGTGGTCTCGCCGGAATACGCCTGCCAGTTCGTATTCGTAGTGAACGACGCCGCGGTGTTAAATGCCAGGTGCTCAGGCGTGACTCCCGCAAAATGCTGCGGATTGAAGGGCAGCCAATACTGAATCCGCTGGATCAAGTACAGCACCAGCATGGACACCACGCTGAACAGCAGCATTGCCGTGGCATATTCGGTCCAGCGCATTTCGTGCTTTTCATCGACGCCGGTCACGCGATAGATCACGCGCTCCACCGGCCGCAGCACGGGATCGAGAAATGTGCGCTCGCCCGCGAACACCCGCGCCATGAAAACTCCCATGGGTTTCGTGACGGCGAAGATCAGCGCCAGAAAGACGAAGATCTGTACCCAGCCATTAATGGTCATTTCAGAATTTCTCCGGGCGCAGCAGCGCGTAGAACAGATACACGGCTGTCAGCGCACTGACGATGAGCATGGTCAAAGTTTGAAGGTCCATATTATTTGTCATCCTGAGCAAGCTGCTTTCGTGCAGCAAAGAGCCTGTGCTGAGCGAAGTCGAAGCAATCCAGGCGATCCGCGCGATTCCGCCGACCCTTTGTGCATTGCCTGGTCGCGCGTCTGGATCGCTTCCGCTACTTCACCCGATCACAGAAGTGCACGTAGGCGATCGACAACGCGAAAAATGCGATGGTTACAGCAACCCAAAAAATGTCCTGCATAGATCAACTCCAAAAATGTTCGGAGACCGTTATAGCGATCGCAATCTCGACCGCCAGCAACCAATGTCTGCCGGGTCGAACGGCGAGTCGTCGCTTCACAGTTTCCGCATCGATTACTATGAGTTTCTCGCGACGGCGACGGACTTGCGCTTTCAACCCCAGCTTTCGAATTCTTCTCTCCTCCCGAAGCTTCAGCTCTTCCTTGACGAGAGCGTACAACACTGACAAGAGAAATATCAGCGCGCCTGCGCATAGCAGCACCAGCACGATCCGTGCATCCAGAGTGTTCATGTACAGGTTAAAAAACTCTACAGGAATTGCACTATGCCGCGCGTAAGACTGCAATCAAGAGTTCATAAGGAGTTCATAAAGAGGAATTGGAAACGATACGACGGTGCCCGACTCTACGCGGTTTTCCTGGGCGTTGATTTGACGCCTACCCCCTCGCAACTTACTCTTCCCAATCCACCGAATACACATCCTGCGAGCCGGTATCGCGCAGCAGCAGGGGCGAATCATCTGGAGCCAGCGCCAATGCGGTGCCGTATCGGCCGGTTGTAATCATGCTGGTCAGGTCCGCTACAGGTTCCACCCGGTGATCGCGCACGCGAATACGAACGATCGCCTCTTTGGCGCTGAAATCCTGCACGTATATGTACTGACTATTGCGCGACCAGCAGAGCCAGCCCAGCGACCCGGTGGCAAGAGGCGTCCACTTCTCGGTAGCAAAATCGAACAATAGAACGGTTCTTGAGTCGTCCGAAAATGCCGAGAGATAATGCCCATCCGGCGACCAGCGCGGCGAATACAGCCCCTGCGAACCGGGCACGTCGGAAACTTTCTTGCTCGCGAGATCGAGGATGTGAATTGCCGACGACGGATCGTTGGACTCACCGGCAAAGGTGATCTTGGTTCCGTCCGGCGACCAGTTGGGATCGAGTTGCTGCGAGTGATCCTCAGGCAAAATGAGTTGCGGAACACCGCCCTCCGCCGAAATCTCATACATGCGCGCGGGCTGCTCCGCAGTTGGCCCGAATTCGAAGAAAATGACCTTCTTGCCATCGGGCGACCAGCGCGGCAATACGGGATACATCGGCGGATAGGTCAATTGCAGTCGCTGGCTGCCATCGACTTTCCTGCGCCACAGGGCGCCATCGCGATAGGAAACGTAGGCGACCCACTCCCCGTCTTTGGAGAAGTCGAGGAATTCCGCCGAGATTCCGCCGAGATACGGCGCGAACTGCTTGGACTTCGCGTCATAGCGCGTCAGCTCACCACGAAAAATGCGGCCAATGACGAAAAGTCTCTTGCCATCTTTGCTGAGGAGCGGCGAAGACAGAGTGAGCGGGCTGGATGTCAGCTGCACCGGCTTCGGATCGGAGTGAAACAATCCCGCGCTCTTTGGCAAAGCCCAGATCTGGCCCTCCGATTGAAACACGAAGAATTTGCCGTCGGGCGTCCAGCGTCCGCAGCATTCGTTCGGGGGATTGTGCCAGCCGGCGAGCAGGCGGTGCAGTCCCGTGCCGTCGGCCCCGACTTCCCATTCCATTTGCTGGCCTACGGTTCCGGCGGTCTCCGAGGAATCAAAGCGCAGGTTGCGGGCGTCGGGCGACCAGGTCACGTTCAGAATGTCACCGCGGACCTCAGCCACTTTATGCGGCTCGGAGCCATCCGCGTTAGCCACGAATAGATCGCGCAAATTGGTAAACGCAATCAGCTTGGCATTGGGCGACCAGGCCGCGGTTTCCGCAACAATGTTGCCTAACCTGCGAGGCGATCCGCCGAGAACTGGGTAGCTCCACAGCGGTCCTCGCGGTGGAGCTCCCTGGCCGATCACGACAAGAATTTCTGATCCATTCGGCGACAGGTCTACAGGAGTGATGTCAGCGGCCGGCAGGTTCCCGAGCTTGGCCGCTTCGCCGCCCGCGACCGACATTTCCGCTACACCGCGCGACCGGAAGTTGCCCTCCCTTTCTTCGCCGAGACTGAGATAAAGCCGCGTGCCGTCGGTGCCAATCAATGATTTCGGCCGCCCGTCGTGCGTGAGTTGAACGTAATTGCCAATGTGCGCCGCAGGCGGAGGCTGCAGGAACCAATAGGCCGAAATCGCAACCAGTGCGAGCACGACAAGCCCGGCCGCCACATACCCGCGATTCATCCGCTTCGGTTGTTCCCTGGGAATCGGATGGATACCGGTGGCACTCGAGCTGCTCGGGTCGAGCAAAGCTTCAAGGGCGAACGCCAGGTCGGAGGCTGACTGGAAACGCTGCTCCGGATTTTTCTCCAGGCACCGGTGCACCACCCGCTCCACGCCGGCCGGCGTGTCAGGCGAAAGTTGGGAGATGGATGGAGGCTCTTCGTTCAGAATCGCGCTGATGGTGTCGGCTTCGGTCGGCTTGGCGAAGGACCGCGTGCCCATGACCATTTCGTAGAGGATGGCGCCGAAGGCGAAGATGTCGGTGCGATGATCGGTCGGTTGCCCGCGCAGCTGCTCGGGCGACATGTAACCGATGGTCCCGATTGCCACGCCCGGCAGCGTCACGGTGGGCGACTGACTGATGTTCGAATCTTTCCGCTCCGCCATCTTGGCCAGGCCGAAATCGAGAATCTTGATGCGCCCCTCTTTGGTGGCAAACAGATTGTCGGGCTTGAGATCGCGGTGAACGATGCCGCGTTCGTGCGCCGCAGCCAATCCTTGGGCGATCTGAATTCCGTAATCAATCGCTTTGCGCAGAGGCAGCGGACCGCGCCGCAACGCTTCAGCCAGCGTCTTGCCTTCCAGCAGTTCCGATACTAGGTACGGAACGCCCTCATAATTACCCATCTGGTAAACGGAAAGAATGTTGGGGTGGTTCAGCGCGGCCGCGGCTTTGGCTTCCTGCTCGAATCGCAGCAGCCGGTCGCGCGAAGACGAAGCAAAATCGGGAAGGACTTTGATGGCGGCTTCGCGATCAAGCAGCGTGTCCCGTGCGCGATACACCTCGCCCATGCTGCCTGCGCCAACGGGAGAGAGAATCTCGTATTGGCCGAGCATGGTGCCGGGGGTCAGGGGCATGGACAGCCGCCATTATAGACGCAGGCCCGGGGAACGGCGGGATTATCGTGCTTGCCATTGGGCGTGCATGCGATAATTGGCCCTCAAATTATTCGACGACCCGATGCATCTGCAGCAGACGAAGCGCGGTAGTATCGCAACTGGTGGGGCGCAATATTATTTTCATGATCTGAGCGAGCCCGTATCTACGTACTTGCGAGCACAGGGTGCCGTGCGCGTCGCGCTCGTTACGCCGTACGGCGCAACCAAATCAGATTTCTTGGCAGTAGGAAGGGACCATAAGCTGGAGTCCCCGGACGGCAAAGTCACAGTTGGGAAAGTGGGCCATGATCGAATTCAGCAAGGCGGGGCAAACGAGAGCATAGGGGAAGCCATACGACACTGGTACAAGTTGAACACCGGGGACTTCGAGCGGATCGACGTGGACGTGCAGATCGTCGAGGACATTTTTTATATTCGTCCGCTGCGTTGCAAATATGCTCGGCAGCCCAGAACTATCGCCCTGCCTGTTGTAGAACGCTCACTCACGTTTACTCTGGACTACCAAAGCCCGTTCTGGCGTGAGCAGATCGAATCGATAGACCGGAAATTAGCTCTATGGTCGCTTGATGAGATCTGCAGAATCGTAAAGGATCATCGGCCAGCTACCAAGCTGGCGCACATTCAGGAGACCGATATATTGCGTGCATCCGGGCCTCTGCGTCACCTTGGTCTAAGCCTCGGGGGATTCGTGGGAAAGGGCTACGATTGCTTCAGTCGCTTCGAGTTCCGCGACTTACCTCCTTATGATGTTCCGGTGGAGCTCAAGCGCGACAGCACTGGGTTTCAATACCAACAGCGCAAGTACGGCAAAGATGAGCTGTCGCGGGCAGTTGTTCTGTGTGCAACACATGGGCACAGGCAAGTTCCCGTCAACATCGATATCATCGAACTTGATGCACTTTGCCAGTACCGAGACAGGTTAAGGGGTTGAGAGCTTGACGAGCTCACACGAGCACCTTCGGGTCATCGACGCGCCAATTGCCGCCGATCGTCAAGGCGCGAAGCGGCACTACGGCGTTCATCCATATTTCACTCGGAGACCTTTCAATGTGGTGCGACAGTATATCCACCACTACTCCTTCGAGGGGGATCGCGTGCTCGATCCCTTTGGTGGTTCGGGAGTCACTGCTATCGAGGCATTCCTGTCGAACCGAGTCGGGATTCAGAATGATATTAATCCTCTTGCGAACTTCATCGCTAGGGGCATCGCAAACCTATCAAAAGGAAACATCGGCGATTACTCGGCCGCCTTGGGGCAGATAGGAGAACGCTGCGAGGCTCGGGTCCTCGGCTTGGAAACGGCGGCAGACGTTGCCGTCGCGCAGGAGCTAAGACGATTGCAGTTGCCCAAGAACGTAGTCCTCCCAGCCAACTCCGATGTGCCGCACTACCACGATTTGTTCTCGCCGAGGCAGCTCGCGGCATTGGCTATCATTCGCGAAGCGGTAGGTGAGGTTGCGAATAAGCACGCAAGGAGCGCCATGCGGCTGGCTTGGTCCGCCACCCTGTCCAAGATTAACCGGACGTTCCTTTCAGCCGAGGGGCGCGCTGAGTCTCGAGGCGGATCTAGTATCTTCAGCATTTATCGGTACAAGATTGCGGCGAAGCCCGTCGAACTCTCTCCATGGCCTACCTTCTACGAACGCGCGCAGAATATTCTAGCTGCAAAAGGAGAGATCGATCGGGAGATCGATTACCAAAAGCGAACACGGGGCTTCTGCGGCAGCTTCGAAATGTATGACGCTAACGTCGAGGAGCTGCCTGATCACGTGCAGCCCGTGGATTATATTTTCACTGATCCTCCCTACGGAGGACACATCTCCTACATCGACCTCTCCACTCTATGGAACGCTTGGAACGGCACTCTCCCTTCAGAGCAGGAGCGCCAGCACGAGCTCATCGTTGGGGGAGACCTAAACCTGTCAGAGGACCGTTACGTAAAGGGTCTCCACACTAGCATACTGACCTGCTTCAGGCTACTGAAACCCAAACGATGGCTCTCCGTCGTGTTTCAACATTGGTCGCCGGCCTATTTTCATGCAATATTGACAGCCGCTGCGCAGGCGGGAGGCGATCTGCGCGCGGCCATCTCGCAGGTGGGGGACCCGATTTGGTCAATGCACAAGAAGAAGGGTAAGCACTCGGTTCTCTCAGGCGAACTCATACTGACGTTCCTAAAAACAGGAAAGCCTATCTCCGTGGACACTGGAAAAAAGTTCGATGTTGAGGCTGCGATTGGCAACATCCTCGCGGGAGCCCAGGGCGGGCAGATATACGGTGAATTCCTCTTAAATCGAGTCGTCCTCGATGCTTGGAGATCGGGCGCACTCGGCTCATTAGATATCGACAGGACAGAATTCATCGGCATGATCCAGCGGCAGGGCTGGTCCTACGACGATAAGACCCACCAATGGCGACACGGGCGGACACTTGCCCCGCCCGTTCAGTGGCCTCTGAGATCGCTTGATACATGAAAAAGCGCCTTTGGAAAGTCACACGCGGGTGCGTTCGAGCACGGCAGTTTCTGCCGGTATCGGCGGGGCCGCGACGGATTGATTCGCCGGAACGGCAGCTTCCGTGGGCGCTGGGATGATCGGCCGTTTGATGGTGAAGCGTTGAATCTTGATTTCACCGCGCGCGTACACGGATAGCAACGCGTCGACCGCCTTCGGATCGAGCCGCTTGCCCGCCAGGTTGCGGATGATCTGCAGCGCCTGCTCCGGAGTGTGGGCTTGCTGATACGGACGATTCGTCGTCAGGGCGTCAAACGTGTCCGCCACAGCAATGACGCGGGCCAGCAGCGGAATCTGATCGCCCTTCAACCCATACGGATATCCGCGTCCATCGAGCGCTTCGTGATGCAACTCGATGCCGGGCAGCATCTCGGCCAATTGCGTGACCGGCCGCAAAATATTCGCGCCCTTAGTCGTGTGCGTCTTCATGACTTCGAATTCTTCTTCGGTGAGCGCGCCGGGCTTTTTCAGAATGTGATCTTCAATGCCGATCTTGCCGACGTCGTGCAATTGCGCCGAAACCTGCAGGATCTCCATGAAGGTGTTGTCTAGCTTCATTTCCTTGGCGATCAGCATCGAGTAGCGCGTGACCCGGTCGGAGTGGCCGCGCGTGTACGGATCCTTTTCGTCGACCGCGCCGGCCAGCATCTGGATCGATCCCATAAAGAGCGCGCGATTCTCTTCCGCGGCGCGTTTCAAGTCCTCGACAAAATGTTCAAGTTCTTCCGACATCGTGTTGAAGGTCTGGGCCAGTTCGCCGATTTCGGTGCGGCTCGTCAGATGCACGCGCTGCGTGAAATCGCCTTTGGCCAGAGCGCGGCTCGATTGCGTAAGAACGTGCAAGGGATTGGTGATCCAGCGCGCAGCAAATATGCTGACCAGGATGCTCAACAATACAACCGCGACGGCCAGAAGACGCGCCGTCCACTGCATCTGATAGACCTCGCTGTACGCATCCCGGGTCGGCTTCTGCACGATCACCGCCCAGTCCAGCGAACTGACCGGGCTATAGGTGCCGAGCATGGCAATGTGGTTCGAGCCGTCCTTGATGGAGAATTCCCTGGTCTCGGTGAAGACCGCCTTGTTGTCTCGACCGACAAAAGTTTTCACGATGCCGAGGTTCTTCATGTCCTGGCCCGTGGCAAACTCGGGACTGGCTGCGGCTACCAGGCGCCCTTGCGCATCTACCACATAGGGCGTGAGTCCTCCGCCGCTGATTTCGTGCAGACGGCGGATCAGGAACTGCAGATCGACGACACAGGCCACCACCCCGAGAAATCGCTGGTCGTACATGACCGGAGAGCTGACGAGGAAAACCGTCCGGCCGTCCTTACCCTCGCCGACGACAAGGGCCGACCCGCTGTAGGCGCGTCCATCACGCGCTGCGGCGAAGGCGCGCTCCAGTTCGCGCTGCAGGAAAGCGTCAGGTGCGATGCGGCCGGCGGAGACTCCCTTCGCGTCGGAGTTCAGCAGCGTGGCATAGGCAATCTCATCCGAGGACGAAACGAAATTCTCCAGCAGCGCGCGTAATTCTGGGGCCTGGATGTTCTGTCCACCGATGTCGCCGCCGCTTTCCACTTGAATCGCTGAAGATAAATTCGCGAGCATCACGCGCAGCGACCGCTCATGCTGCGAGAGATCATCCGCCAGAGAGCGCGTGACCGTGTTCTGCAGAAGCTGCTCGTTCGTCATCAGACGTTGCCGGTTACTGGCCACAACCTGCGTGGAATAGAAGTACATCGGGATCGTGCTAATCGCCAGAAGCACACCAAGAATGACGTACAAAATGGGAACGCGCGCGTGGCTGGAAGTGGCGGAAGACAATGCTTTCCCTGAACCGCAATGCCCGAGGCCAAACCGGGGAGTGGCGGCCGAGTTCAAGGCATCATCAAAATTTTATCGGGGAAAGAACCACTTCGGCGGAAAACTGGCTTCGGCAGCCATTACGAAAGTACTACGCGGGATAGCACGACCGGTGCGGGCCGAGAAAGCTTCTGCTCCGGCGAAAACTGGGAAGGGCACGAGTTTACTCGTGCCGAATGAAAAGCCTCGCGGGTTTAATCCAGCAACTTCTTCAAATCTCTCCAATGCACCAGCACTACGTGATTGTCCTCCAACTCCTTCTTGAATTCCGGACTCGTGACCACGTTGTAGTCGCGCTGGCGCCAGGCCGATCCGTAATCGGGATGATCGACCATCACGGCCTGCATCTCGGCATCATCATGACCCAGATGCACGATCATCTCCGTGAGCCCGGGTTTCAGATTCTTGATCGCGTCAGCATAGAACTTGGCCCAATCCGCAGGTGCAATTCCAGGCGCGGCAATTACCACAGAATCGAGAACGATATCTTTCTCCGAGAGCTGCGACAGCATGGCCGGAGGCGCATCCGAGCTGCGCACCGCCAAAAACGGCAGCTTATATTCGTGGGCCACTTTGATGTACACGCCGAACAGATCCGGCCGCGTAAACAGCGTTCCCATGTGGCTGTCGAGATGGGTGGGATGAATTCCCATCGTCATGGCGCGCTCGACCTGCGCGCGAATCTCACGCTCCACTTCATCGGCCTTGATGTGCTGCGCCGCTACACCTTCATCGTTCCAAAAATATCCAGAGGGATCGAGCAGGCTCGGAACCGCCTGCTTGGATTCAACCGGACCCCAGCGATACGTCTTCCACTCGCTGGTGAGCGTGAGATGCAGGCCGAGATCGGCGCCGGGATGCGCTTTCGCATAATCGGCAACTTCGGTGAGCCAGGGGCAGGGAACCATGATGCTCGCCGAAGTTACAGCCCCTCGGTCGAGAGCATCGAAACTGGCGGCGTCTTGCGAATGAGCGACAGCAAGATCATCCGCATGAATGATCAGCAATTTCGCATCTCGCGGATACCCCAGCCGCTCGGCTATAGTTTCGGATTGTGCGAAGAGGCTGCTAACAAAAAGAATAGGAACTAAAGCTGCGAAAAAGTTTTTTGGCACAGAACCCTCCCGGTAGCATCAACAATTGTCGTCCTGAGCGTAGCGGAACGACTCGCGAAGCGAATCGCCCCGCGCCAGTCGAAGGCTCCCTTTCGCGGTGCAGTGCAAGAGCCGCAAAAAGGGATTCTCATAGTCGCCGCCGCTCAGATCTCGCTTTTTCCGCTGCGCGTCATCAGATCATGAATCGCTTCGCGCGGCGACTTGCCCTCGTGCAGGATCGCGTACATCTGCTCGGTAATCGGCATCTCCACGCGGCGCGCGCGGGCCAGTCCGACAGCCGCCGTCGTCGTGAAGATTCCCTCTGCGACCATGCCGTGCATACCGGCAACAATTTCCGGTAGCTTGCGTCCGCGGCCGAGTTCGACGCCTACGCTGCGGTTGCGCGACAGTCCGCCGGTGCATGTAAGTACGAGATCCCCGAGCCCCGCCAGTCCGGCCATGGTTTCAGCGCGGCCGCCGCAGGCCACGACTAACCGCGTCATCTCCGCCAGCCCGCGCGTGATCAACGCTGCGACGGAATTGTGCCCCAGGCCCAGTCCATCGCAGATGCCGGCAGCAATGGCAATGATATTTTTCAGCGCGCCACCGAGTTCCACGCCGACGACGTCGCTGTTGGTGTACACACGAAATGCGGTATCACTGAATTCCTGCTGAACGGTTCGGAGCAACTCTTCGCTTTCCGAGGCAATCGTGATCGCCGTGGGATCACCACGCGCCACTTCCTGAGCAAAAGATGGTCCGCTGAGGGCGCCAATCCAAAAATCAACATCCCCACCCTGTTCTCGCAAGCTGCGCGAGGACGGGGACAGGCCAGCTTCGGCGTTGAGCACTTCTGCGATCACTTCCGTCATGCGCTGCAGAGAGCTTTCCTCCAGGCCTTTCGTGGCGCTCACGATCCGAGCTTTCGTCGGAATCAGCGGACGCATGCGGGTGAATAATTCGCGGCAATGTTGCGAGGGCATCACGCTGACGATGATCTGCACGCCGGCGAGAGCGATGGCGAGATCGTTCGTTGCGGTCACCGATTGCGGAATTTCCCGTCCGGGCAAAAAGCATTCGTTGATTCGTTTCTGCGCGATCGATTCGCACACGTCTTTTTCGTGCGCCCACAATCGGACCTGGTGCGTGCCTTTGCGCCCGAGCACGATCGCGAGCCCGGTGCCCCATGCCCCTGCGCCAATAATCGCAATCTCGCTCATTGGTTGTGCAACCTCGTCGATGCTCCGGCACTT
>Ga0335073_10006699_pt1 | contig 16192 bp, 13 predicted proteins | sample Lox_Sample_22_FD_207093 | JGI IMG/M metagenome (GOLD analysis project Ga0335073, IMG submission 207093) | Soil microbial communities from Loxahatchee National Wildlife Refuge, Florida, United States - Lox_Sample_2.2 | ecosystem: Environmental > Terrestrial > Soil > Wetlands | place: USA... | reverse complement strand
AGAGATAAGTTGGGTTGTGTATTCGGATGGATCACGGTTAGAGTATTGTAGGTGGCTGACTGTGCCACGATATGCTGTTTAGGATGTTGGTTCTCTGCTTTCTGTACATTTTTGGTTTCGCCATCGTCTCCATTTTGTACAGGCTGCTGCTCTCCATCGTGTATTCTATCATGGTTCTGGCCGTCCTGTTCACTGCTTGTTGGGTACAGAATAGCCATCTTCTCGGCCATTGCTGCGATGAGTAACCCTCCAGTGTCGTCTACAACCAGCCATCTACCTCCTCCTACTCTATGACCATCGCTGTCAGGATCTGTTTCTGTACCATGACGCACGTTTGCCCAACTGGTTATCAGACCAAGTGATTCTACTCTCATCTCCATAGTCCTAGATGGCTCTTTCTCTAGCATGATGTTCGTCAACATAGTAACATCTAACGGAAGAACTGTAAATCTTTTGAGATATTTCTGGTGTTTTCGCTTGATGTATTTCGCGAACGAGAATGCAGTCTTCTCATCGATCCCGGAATGGGCGGCCACAATTTTGGCAATGAGTTCTTTTCCTGAACCAGTGTCCATTTTCTTCAACTCCTCAATCTCTTCCATTGACAGTGTTTGCTTGGATGTATCGTCGAGGGTGAGGCGGTTGTTACGCATAACAAAGTCATCAGGTTCGGGAACATCAAACTGATAGCCATTTTCGGCAGGTAGAGTTTCGTCTCTCGACTCGGGGGGTGTTCGTTCGCTGTCATCGAGGTTCTCCCGGTTTAATTCTGCGGTGGAAACGATGCGAAGTCTTGACTTTCCTTCTCCGTCATCTCTTTCGAGTACTTCGTAAGTGAAATAGTACGGTCTTCCAATCAACAGGTTCGAAGAGAAGGAGCCGAATTTGCCTATGCTTATTGTCCTATCGGAAAGTCAGCGCTTCTGCGATTGCGATAAGGCTCTTCTAGCTACAAAGGACTCAAATTCAAAGGGACGACGTACATGTTGGGTCGAACACAGATGATTTTGTGGATTCCAGAGGAAAGACGAAGCGCGACTTGAGCGCCTGGGTGCACAGATGAATGCATCGTGAAACTATAGGGATATTTATATGGAGCAGCATCTTTTAACGTTTTGAAAGAACATGTTTCTAGAGGTTCTGCGGATTCAGTTGCAATTTGATGCTGGTGAATGGAGGAGAAATTTATGCCAGGATCTTGGGTCGTCACGTAAAATTTCCCAGTTTGTTCTTGGACAGACACACGAGAAATCTGAGAATCTGTTTCTCAATTATCCTTTTCCAGGTCAAAACTTCTCGCTACAATTGCTTACGGATCCATGACTTGTAGCACTTCAATTTCATTAGAATAATGCTTATGGCGGTGGAATGCGCCATTTATTCAAAGTTATCTTTTGGCTATGGGTTCGTCGCTAACGGTCGAATCCAATACCACAGTTATCCAAGGCGATACATATTCCTCACCAGGGAGCCCACGCCGGGTATCACGAAGCAGATATAGCCCGAAGGCTGTACATCAGGAAAGCAAAATGAATAGCGACCGTCGCCTGTGAATCTGATTGAAAGGATGAAGGTAAACTTCCTTTATATTCGAGTACAGAACATGTCTTTCCAGTTCGTTTACATGACAATACATTTGGTTCCACGCTTTTTCGAGGATCCTTTGGATGCGTGAGCCTGATTCGCATCAGGATTAGATTGATGATTATTCTCAGTTTGATAACCAAGTTGGGAGGCTCTACCCGACACCACTCTCCACCGTCCTCGCCGACCTGTTGGCGTAGTAGGCGCCGAGTTAGGTAAAACTGGAGGCGGTACGGGTGGACATTCATCTGTGAGTGGTTCTGTAGAGGTTCTAGAAACGATTGAAGCGATTGTCGCAAGACGGTTGAATGCAGGTCTTTGACGATCAGGTCCATCGCGCATGGGAGGGCGGCGAGACATATCCCCGCTAGAGCGAATGGCACTGTGACTGCCAGAGGGGAGAGATGGTAGAGGTCGATTAAGCTCGATAGAAGGCAAGCGTCGAGTGTTAGTTCCCATGGCACCCATGGCAGCTCGAGGAGCTGAACCACCGCTACTGGAACGGCGATGCAAAGTTTCCATTTGCTCTGGAGTAGGAAGTTGCATCATAGGTTGGAAGTCTGAGGTAGCAACACCTTGTCGTTGATTGCTCCGAGATAAGTCTACCGGAGATGATGGCATACTCCTAGAGAGGGATGTCGGAATCTGCTGTGATGTCGCTAGCAGATTTTGATTGCTATGAGATGATGAGCGTGCTGGTGGGAATGTGAAAGGACTGTGTAATGCGCCGGGTCCGGGAGGTGAAATCGGCTGTTGAGGTTGAGCAGTCAAGGAGGTCGAAGGTAGTGTTGTTACAACGGGCAGCCCGGTAGTCCGAACTTGTTGTGAAACAGAATTTATTTGTTGCTGGGGGGGAGGAACTGGTCGTCGAGCTATAATAGGAGATGGCGGAGTTTGTATAACAGCAATGCTAGATGGTAATATTGGAGGTATGGAAGGCATTTGTGACATTTGTGGCACTGCTACCGAAGGCTGAGTGGATGGTGGCGAACGAGGAGAATCATTCTGCGTTGGTAAAGCTTGCTGTAGTTGTGGTTGCTGTAGTTGTGGTTGCTGTAGTTGTGGTTGCTGTAGTTGTGGTTGCTGTGGTTGTGGTTGCTGTGGTTGTGATTGCTGTCGCTGTGCTTGCTGTCGCTGTGCTTGTTGTCGCTGGGCTTGCTGCGATTGGGCTTGCTGTGATTGCGTTTGCTGTGATTGCGTTTGCTGTGGTCGAGTATGCTGTGGCCGAGTTTCTGTCCGTATCGTTGCGGCTACACCTGGAATAGCATTGATAGGGAGACTGACGGCATTTGGACCTGGAGGATCTGGTCTTTCAGAATACGGCGGAGGAGGAGGTACCCAATCATCCGCATCGCTCTCATGAGGAATTTCCCGTAGACCATCCGCGCGACGGTATTCCAGCGGTTGGTTCGGGAGTGATCGTAGATGTGATCGGTGCGCAAGTGAGTTGGCAGCAACCGTGGCTGCACGATCTAGAGTAAACTGAGATCTTGGTTGCGCCATTGCATACGGTTCGTCTACTGCCACTGGACTCATATCTAAATTTTCCTCACTCATACTAGACATGCTCGAGAAGGACCTCCGTCGACGTGGTCGCGTAGTGTTAGACTCCGCCAAGTCTCTAAGCGTAACGATGCCTCCACTACTACTTCCAGAACTGAGTGAACGACGAGCAGCTCGTGGGTCTCTTGGGCTAAGCATTCCAGACGAGTCACGACCTCGTTGTGCGCGAGTGGTTCTTCGCCGCACAAGGTCCACCTCTTGCTCCAATCCCATTGTTTCCTCGGCTAGATGCTCTATTGGGGGGATGCTGTCGAGATCGATACTGACTGTCTTCGGTGTCGCTCTTGGAAGTTCAGAGTTTGATCTGATCAGGTCGAACACGCATAACTTCCCACTCGCTGCGGGCGCCTCCGAAGGAACAATGTCTTCAGGCATGGAGAGACCTGCTGAGCTTACAAGAGCAAAGAGACGACCCCTCGCAGGTATATTCACATTGGACTTCAGCCATCGTAAACATATCAGCCTCTCCGATGGTTGGTTGTCCTCTCGCTGGGGAAGACGGAGGCGTAGATCTGGGGTGAGGACTGATATTTGTTCTTCTGCTGAATCATTGGCTGAATCGTGAGCGGAATCTAAATCCCGCCATAGGCGTGGGACGTGGTAGAGCCAAATTTCACTGCTATCCTTTAACTTGACTGCTACCGCTACGTGCGATGCATCGGCCGATAGAGCAGGTTGAGTATCTTCGAAACGTTCCGATCTACTCCATCTGAAATCCTCGGGAGTGCCAAGGCTCCTGTCCACGAAGTTCTTGCTGGTAACATCGAAGAGGCTGTATTGTTCTTTTTCTGAGTTGTACGCCAGTAACTCCGTGATTTGACCTGTACTAGCGTCTGGCAGGAACACTGCTTGTCTTGCCTGTAAGCGCTCAGGAAATAGCAATTGAGTAATCCACATCTTCCCAACCGGTTGTAACTGATCGAATGCTGCATCGTCGAACAGAGCATCTTCGTAAGCACCATTCACGGAAACAAAAGTTGAGATGCGGGCTCGACGAGCAGCAGCGGTTATGAGTAAAGATCTTCCATCTGCTGAAAATGCAATTGTATCCAAAGAGCCGCATGTGATTTGCCGAGTGTCCGTAGCCAACGATCCTTCGCTCAGATTGCGAAGTTCGATCCCCCCATCAGATCCTGCGGCAATAACATCTCCTTCGGCTGTAAAGGAGATGGTTCTCGCCTCATAATCCAAATAGACAGCCGTCAAGGACTGACTTCCTCCCGTGAGAGGAGCTCCAGCTCCTTCTCCACACTGGTAAATGTCGATTTTGTGCGGCGTCGTCAAAATCGCTAGTTTTCCTCCATCGGTTATTGCAGCGGCAAGAGGTTTACGACGAAGCTTAAAAGCGCGACAAGAGTTCTTGTATTCGGGAAGTCTCTGAGCGGAGAGGACGTATAGAGCTGACGAGCTGTAGGCGATGATCCAACGACCACTCGTCGAAATACTGAGACCGAAGGATTCGGGGAAAGCTGAGGTGGTGGCGGTCGTAGATATCAGTTCGATAATGGTTGTCTCCACCGAAGAAAAGCTTGCGGGAGTGCCGGGAAGGTTATCGACTATAGCAGCGGATTCGGGGTTGGTGGCATCCGAAACATCGGCCACCGTTGTTAGCGTAGGACTGGTAGACATGGAGATGGGTTTGATTCGATATCTGATATCAGTTCCAACCGCAGCACGCGTGTCGACTCCATGCGTTAAATCATTCTTAACGTGTTGCGCCTGTTGTGGGCTCGTTTCCATAGCTCAGCCCAAGCATTTTAGAGTGCATGGCCAGCGTTTGCAGCTTTACTTATGATGATAAGCAGTGTAGACAGCGTCGACGAGTGGTCGGTCGCGACAATGAAGTCATTGAGGCAAAAGAAAAGGCAATGTGCACGAATCCAAAGCTTGGAGTGGTGCAGTGAAGGCGAGGCGAGGCGAGGCGATGCTAGGCTTGGTAATTTCGTGCCAACGCTGGGGTCTTTGACAGATCCCACCACTAGTCCGCTACCGTCCTCTAAGCTGTTTCTAATATTAAATTTACAACCACCCACTAGCCTTCCGCGTATCATCTGCTGCCACTGATCGTATCAAAGTCTGCAGCGTTATGCTTTCGGTCCTTCGGAGCATGTGCAATGTAACACTTGGCTGGTTTCGACTTCTCCCAGTATGTTAAGTGCTACTGTCTTAGTCTTCGGCGGCCTAGGACTACGATTTCAGAGATGCTTAACTGTATTAAGCTTCTTGTTGCTATTTAGTATGGTTCTTCAAATATGCCGCCTTCTCCTCCCATGTTTAACCGTAGCGGAGGATGGATCTATAATCCGACGGCATTGCTGCACTATACTCGGCTAATATTGACGCTTGACTTATTCATCCCAAGAATTTCCACTCAAAATTCAAATTCTCGTGCGTGGGAAATCGATAGACTGTTGTGCGCCGCCACTACTTCGTTCTGATCTGAGGTCCGAGAAGCGTATCTGCGTTATCAGGGATGATCAGAGATCGCCAACATCTCCAGAATTCTCTACACCGTAAACATCTTCGAAAGTCGGAATCACCACGTCCCACTCATCCCGCTCATCCCATTCATCCTCCTCCTCGAACTCAGCTTCATCGCCCTTCTTTGCTCCATTTTCCTTAGCTCGCCATCTAAATGCAAGTACCGCATTATCCTTGATGCCAATTCCCCTTACGGTCTGTCCTGAAGACTCCACTTTCGCTTTGGCCTTTCCCTTGCCTTTCTTCTTGTCATTACCCTGATCATCTTCTTCAAATAAGTCCTTTAGGCTGGATTCCTCCAAAGGCTCCCATCCTTCACTAATGTCTAGTGCATTTCGCAGTTTGGCTAGTTGAATTTGTGAAGCGGAAGATGGTGGTGTCTGACCATTGAGAAAGTTTGACGACGTCTTTACATCTCGAAGAGCGTATAGCAAGGACTCTTTCAGACTGTCAATTGTTTGATTTGGTTCGACGTGCAACAAAACGGTGGACTTGTGATACTTAAACCGTATCGTCCATGTCTGAGCTGATGGAATGGTGGAGTCCATGACGGCTTTGATAGCCATCAATCTCTTTGTGTACCGCTATCAAGAATACTCCGAAGCTCGAAAACGATAAGCAGAGCCAAGAGGCGCCTTGTATTTCGACTGCGATCAGAAAGGTAGCTACGATAAGAGAGAAAGCTGGATCCGATTTTATAAACTTGTCGATTTCCAAGCTCTTACTGTCACCGGAATCAGTCTGATCAGGTTGACTCGAGAAGAACAGAGCACGTGGCCACGCGTTTCAGGTTCTTGCGTTCACTTCCAGTCATGCGGTAAAGGAATTTTGGGTTGCAGCTGGAAGAAATTCCAATATCTTGAGGATCGAATGAGGATTTGATAGCTGCTAGTGAAAATTACTTGATTAATATCAGATTGAAAAAGTGTATTGAAGCTCGTCTGATGCTGCAGCAGGCAGATATTTTTGCCTTCGTGCCTCAAATAGCACCTTGTGCCTTGTGCCTCAAAATCGAAAGCTCCATTTCCCGTACCTTTAGCTACGAATATGCACACAGTCTCCAACATATGAGATTTTTCATTTTCGCCCTTTTGTCTTGATGCCTTATGTTCCTGAACTGCATCACTCTTCGAATTATTACGTATGATGTCTAACTCCTCCGCTCCTCCGGTAACACAAGATGTTAACTCTCTTCCTCTCAAACGTCGCTTCAAATTTAGTCGCTCTCTTCACGAACGCCTCTCATTGTCACCTAGCATCAGACTCCCGTTAATAACTGGCCTTGGCCTCTCTGTCGGTACCGTTCTTGGAGCTTCTTATGGTAGCCAGATGGCCGGGTTACGATTTCGGGCGGAAAATGCTCATCGACTACCAACATCTGAAAAGGGATGGTATCTCTACCACAAGAGCAAGAACATTGTCTCTATTGTAGGAGGCATCAAAGAAGGTGCGAAGATGGGTGGAACAGTAGCATTCTGGGTTGGTACATTTGTTACTCTGGAAGAAGCTATGGACACGTTCAGAGGAGGATACAGACGTCGAGACTTTTTGAGCACTGTTATGGCCGCTCTCGCCACCAGTGGTGCTTTCAGTCTATGGAATCGATTTCCATTACCTACTGCCGCACGAACCGCAAAAATGGCACTCAAAATTGGATTGATCTATGGACTTGGCCAGGATGTGTTGAGCTTGAGTCGAGGTAGAAGTTTGGCCTATGTGGACCATTTGCTTGGGAAAATATGAAAGAATATGCGGTTCTAATATTTCGATGATCCCATCCATTGGAGATTCACCGGATTGATGGCCTTTCCAGTCCCGAAATAGCTCAGGATGTTTTCCATACCGATACGTTCAAAGCCAACATGAGACTCGACAGACGCTCCGGCAATGTGGGTCAGCAATTCCACATTTTCCATCTGCGCCAACGTTGGATTAACGTGTGGCTCGTCATAGTGAACGTCGAGTCCGGCAGCAGTGATGTGACCGCTATTCAAGGCTGCCACGAGAGCTTCTTCATCGATCAGCTTTCCTCGGGCAATATTGACAAGTCTGCTACCAGGTTTCATCTTGGCCATCTTTTCAGCGTTGAGAACCTTCTTTCCTGAAAATGGAGCTGCAATGACAACGCAATCGGCAGCGGCAAGCATGTCGTCTAAGTTGGGGAGGTATTCAGCTTCAACTTTCTTTTCGACTTCCACAGGCATTTGAACGACATCGTTGTACAAAATCTTCATGTTGAATGCATGATGGGCCTTCCAAGCGATTCTATATCCAATTTTTCCCAAGCCGATAATGCCGAGGGTATGGCCGCTAGGGTTGTGTGTCCTTGAAGGAAGTGTTTTATGACAATAATTGTATCGATCGACATCCAAGGAGCGAGCGGCAAGTGCGGATTCTGTGAAGCCACGGAAAGTACTCAAGATAAGCCAAATGGCAGCATCGGCGACTGATTCGGTGCAAGCGGTGGCAGAATTACAGTAGATGATTCCACTGTCTGCCAAACGTTTGGTGTCCACCCAGTCAAAACCTGCGCCTGCACTGGCGTAGATCTTGCAGGATGAAGGTAGCAGTGAACTGGAGGTTGAAGTGTAAATGAAAGTCGTGTCAGAGAGAGAGCTTTTTTCTAGCGTACATTAATTCGTCATCCCAGTTGCCCATTTCTCCGCCAGTATTCCAAAACGGCCGGTACATGGCCGCGAAGTCTCCAAACTGTTTGGTTTCAAGGGCCTTCTTGAATTCTGCTCTATTCATGGAATAACTGCGCCGAATGTCAAATTCTTGCTGCAGCTGACCATAGAGCTCGTGATTCCACCGAACATCGTCTCCCAAATGGAGTAAAATAGGTTTCGCCATGTTCCACAACGTAGCAAGTAAAAGGAGCTTCTCGCGGTTTTACGACACGTTGGAGACGCGGAAAAAATAATATGGTCTCTCCCGTAGCGATTGGTAGTCAACTCCGTTATGGAAGACTCGTAAGAATCACGGGACTGATTGGTGAGGAGAAGCCGAATGTCGGACAGCAGGCTTCTTCAGGAATATTCGCTCACGAAACGCCTTTATATGTAGATGGGCCTCGATATAAAACCCGCAAGCCTCTTGCCAACAAGGTCAATGAGGGCTACAGGTATCAATGAGAGAATGTAATTGGGTAATTCAATCGGTTCTTACCCCACAAAGTATCGGATACGTGCAACAGCTTGGTACGATAGTACATGGCTCAGGGGCGACTGCGGAGAAAAACGAGCCTAGGCACAGGAGAACGATGAGCACTGAGTATATTTGCTGATGATAAATAAATGGACGGGCGTCACACGACCCGGATCTGAATTTGAGTGCAGGGCACAGCGCACGACATACTTTGCAAGCCCTGGGAAAAGGCCTGAAAAACGATGGGTGCTGCTTTCCGGCATCTCGGATCAGCTCAGGTCTTCAGACGGCGGAAATAGAGTGGAAACTGACGACGATGCGGAGGAGGCCTGTGGGCCGCGTTCTCGTGACTAATGATAATTAGCGGCCAGGTCGCACCTTTGACCACGCGATCGCTCCTCCGCTTTCTTCCCCTTCTCTTCTTCTTTTCTTTATTGAAAAGTGAAACACCACCCAGGAACAAGACGTCGAGATTTTCTTATAGCTCGGAGTTGTACTAGCTGGGCAGAGCAACCTTCGGTCTCCAAGAAGCGCAGCCTACAACTTCGATGAGCTGTCGACTCCCGTTAAGGCCGGACATATCTCCATCTTGAAGTCTGACTTCTTCACGATGGCTGTATAGGCGCGTGCAAGCTTTCGACGGGCTTGCACGCCTACACGCAAGCCTCTCTATCCTCTATCCTCCACCGCGCCCACATACATGAACTATGCCATCCCTAATCGCACCACCCAACAAACCCCACATCGGAGAGAACAACATGGATCCCAATGTCGAGCAGGTAGAGGAAGTGGAAAGAAATTCGGTTCCTGGACAAGCATTTCGCTTCCTTAACCTTCCATCAGAGCTTAGGATTCGGGTTTATGAGCTGTTGTTGGGAATCGAAGATACCATTGACCTCGATCCGCTTAACCACCGTCGACTCGGCCCTTTGATGGCCATATTTCTCGCCAATCGGCAGATATATGAAGAAGCTTTCCGTATCTTCTACAGTAAGAATGCATTTCGTCTATTTTCGACGAATGGAAAGTTCTTCCACGCAAAAAACCAACTCCTTTCACGCCTCACTCCGACTTATCGCTCGACCATCACTACATTGGAACTCAGGTTAGGACCGGGCTGGTCTGCACCTCCAAAGAGGTGGATTGTAAATAACAAGCTCGGGCTGGATGATTGCAAGTTCCTGCGACTCCTGAAAGTTTTCGTGGAGCTCGATCCTTCGGGCCATGAGATATTTAAGGATTTCCGGCTACCCGACGATCTCTACAGCCGATTCTGTACGGGTCTCTTGAAGAAAGTCTTGGTCAAGGTGCCATCGATTGTTGAGATACAATTCGACGGCTATCCTTCGGTGAAAAGAAGTGGGTCATTGATGACGGCTCTACTTGCGGAAGCAATCACAGCCAAAAAGATGATCACATACGGCCCTCAGCGTGGCTGGTCTGAAGAAGTTGATTCAGAACCAGACACGAACGGTTCGAAGGATCCTGAAAAGGCCCTCATGACTGGTGGTCTCACCAAAAGCATGGCAACGACAGTGCCAATCACTTTTGTACAGGCATAAAGGCTAGCACTAGTAAGAAATGTAGCGAGACATTCGTTACACACTCTCACGGGATGAAGTCGTATTCACGCTTTGAATCTGCCTTTCCATCTACATCTCCGCTCCCCTTCATATGCTCTCTAGGCTCTGCGGTGGAATTTATGAGGCTGCGGTTCGTTTCGCGCGCAAAAGTTAAAGTATCTTATAAATTTTGTAGCCTATGGAATGTAAGATAGTAATTTAAGTTTATGCAATGCTTCATTCCGCTCCAATCCTGAGCAAGTTGCTGGCTGCCAGATTGTCTCTGACCTCCTGCACGTGTTAGGGCCATGCGGTCTTATGGGTCTGGAAACAAGGTACGTAAGGTAGTAACCTCCGGCTTACCCAACTGCCCAATGTGACATCCCCCTTCAGGCTTTCCATCGTCGCGCAACAATCAATTACACCTTCGAAATCTCTGTTTACCTGATAGTTGATCTTAGACGACACCTCCCAAGGTGCCAAGATGGCTTCAGGCGATCAACCACTTCTTTACCGCCGTCCCTCATCAGAACAGACCGAGCTAGAAGAGGAGGAAGAAGAAGATGCGTTGCTCACTGGCGAGCGAACGCAGAAGCGGAAAACAAGAGGCTGGAAATTCTGGCGGGAATTAGGTCTTTTCACATGGGCACTCGTCACCACAGCCCTCGTCGTCATTCTCGCAGTTCTGTATCAAAAGCAGCAGCCAGAACATGAGTCTCCACCTTCCGGCAAGCGCAATCTCATCATGATGATATCGGATGGAATGGGACCTACGAGTCTGGCCATGGCGAGAAGCTACAAACAGTTCCAGGACGGATTGCCTTGGAGTGAGCATCTGGTGCTGGATACACACCTTATCGGATCCTCAAGGACCCGATCCACGTCCAGCTTGGTGACCGATTCTGCTGCTGGTGCGACGGCCTTCTCCTGCGGGTTTAAGAGTTACAATGGCGCTATTGCCGTGCTGCCAGACCACTCGCCTTGTGGTACGGTGCTGGAGGCTGCAAAGAAGGCTGGATACATGACCGGACTTGTCGTTACAACACGCATCACTGATGCTACTCCGGCTTGCTTCGCCGCACACGTCAATTTAAGAGATGAAGAAGATCGCATTGCGGAACAACTCATCGGTGAATATCCTTTAGGCCGTGTGGTGGACATCATGCTTGGAGCCGGTCGCTGCCACTTCCTCCCAAACACAACCACTGGCTCATGTCGCAAGGACTCGCGAGACATCGTTGCTGCTGCCAAAGATGCTGGCTTCTCCTATGTGGATGACCGGTCCGGCTTTGATGACCTCAAACTGGGCAAAGCCGTCAAATTACCATTGCTAGGCCTTTTCGCCGACCATGATATCCCATACGAGATCGACCGGCGCTTCGAGAACGACGTATATCCCTCGCTCGACGAGATGGCTCGCACAGCACTGGAAGCGCTCTCGGCGGCCACCAAGAACAGCGACAAAGGCTTCTTCCTCATGATCGAGGGCTCACGCATCGACCACGCCGGGCACGCCAACGACCCGGCCGCGCAGGTGCACGAGGTTCTCGCCTACGACACCGCGTTTGCCTCCGCCCTGGCGTTCCTGGAGCGCCACGCCACGCCAGGCGTGCTGGTGAGCACGAGCGACCACGAAACGGGCGGCCTGTCGGTGGCACGGCAGCTGCACGATGCGTACCCGGACTACCTATGGTACCCGGGGGTGCTGGCGAACGTGACGCACTCGGCGGAGCACCTGAGCCGGGCGTACTTCACGTGGCTGGGGGCGCACGCGGGGGCCGACGCGACGGCATGGGTGCGGCGCACCGTGGCCGAGGGCCTCGGGGTGGGGGACGCGAGCGCCGCAGAGATCGAGGCACTCGCCCAGCGCCCGGACACGGCGCCCTACACCTTCGCTGACATCGTGGCCCGCCGCGCCCAGACCGGCTGGGCCACCCACGGCCACTCTGGCGCCGACGTCAACATCTATGCTAGCCATCCGCGCGACGCTCAGGCCCTGGTCGGCAACCATGAGAACACCGAGGTCGGCGACTTTCTGAGGACTTACTTGGATGTCGATGTTGAGGCCGTCACGAAGGAGCTGATGGAGAAAGGCACCATGTTCGATACCGTGGACGAGCACGGCCAGACCGTGAGCTGGATGGGCAGGCTACCGGCGGAGGGCGAACGCTTGGATGGCCAGGACCATCTCGACCATTACAGCGGTGATTTCAAGAAGCACAAGAGATGTGAAATTTGCGGGATATAAATTTGTTCTGGCTGCTCCGGTTTGAATTTCTGGACTTTCTTGGGTGTTCTGAACTGATATCATAGGCGAAGCATTCAACGGCGATTAATCGTTACGAGTCGCCCTGTAGAGCATATTATACTAAATCTATTACATCACGTAGAGCAAATCGCATGGATTTGTAAAAGAAATTAATTCAACACCTTGAATATTCTTTATCTATGGCACCCTGATCTCCTAGAGCTCGATCGTTACACACCACAGCCATACATCTCCCCACACGCACGTGAAGTGTCTCGGAAGCCGGAACGACGCATCCTCCAAAGGCTAGTTAATATATGGTATGCATGACTCATCAACAAAGTAGGATATGCAGGTCCGCAAGGGAAAGAGACAGACTCAGAAGCCGAAAGTAGCAGAAAAGAGGGTAAAACGAGTCTAAATAGAGTTGCGTACGTGTGTCTGTGTGTGTATGTTTTCCGCCGAAGAGGGCCGACGAGGCCACAGCCATCGGACCAAACACAAAAGAGAAAATATGTTAAGTGGCGTGGTTGTCCCACTGCCCAAAGGCTCGTCATAATGATCCATCCATCCTCTTATCCACTCTCAACCTCGAAAGCATCTTCATCCACGAAGCTACGGCTCGTTCATTTGTTCCGCGGTGTTCATCGTGTTATGTCGACCAGAGCACACATTCCAACAGGGGCATCGTCAGGTTCTCATATGCCGCCGGCAGTAACTTCGCTGCGGAGGCCGCTGGCTTCCGTCTTCTTGCCTCTCTTACTGAGCAGGGTGGCATTGTCGAGGCTCAGCTCGAAGGTTCCCTTGTTGCGGACCTGGCGACGGGCCGCGGCCGCAACCTCAGGCGAATGCTGGCCGTAGCCGCGAGCCTGGTGCGCCTGCTTGGGTTGGTTAGACTGGCGGGCCTGCGCGGCGGCACTGAGCGTCGTGTTACGCATTTGTTTCTCGACGGTGCTGACGTCGGCGGCTTGGCTCTTGGGCAGCTTCGCTGGCGGGTTCTGCTGCGACGGGCCGTACGGTGCGGACTCGCCGTAGAATTCATCTTCGTCAAAGTCCTCCTCATCTAGGGCGTTCAGACTGTTGATAGCATTGGTACCGCGGTAGCCTTGCTTGAAGTTCTTGCGTCGTTTGCCTTCTTCTTCTTGTCGGTGCACTGCGTAGCCGACATCGAACACTTCGCGAAGATTGACTGCACCGGGAGATCTGAAGTCCATGGGTTTTGTATTGCTCTGAGTCTCATCAGGATACTGGTATTGGGGAGGCAGTTGGCCTATTGCGGCAAGCTCTCGTCGAATTGGTGTGGCCAAAGGTGGAGCATCTGCAGCCGCATAAGTTTGCTCTTGAGACTCGCGGATCCAAGGATGTTCGAGAAACTGCTTGATGTTGTATCGCTTTTCGGGATCAACCGTCAACAAATGTGATACTAAGTCCTGCGCAGACTTCGAAATATCGTCCCACCAAGGCGATAAGAAGGTGTACTGGCCACGTGCGACCTTTTCGGTGAGAGTTTGAATGCTTTCGTCATAGAATGGTGGGAAACCGCAGAGCAAGGTATAGAGAACACAACCAAGAGCCCACATATCGACAGATTTGGAGTAACGCTCATCCTTGACGATTTCTGGTGCGGTATAACCGACGGTTCCACATGGAGTCATGGTCTGACTGTCCCAGATGACTTTCGACAAGCCAAAGTCGGCAATCTTGATGGTTCCAATACCACCAGAGCCGAGACCTCTGATGAATTCACCTTCATCGGCCTTATCTTCATCATCTGGAGCTCTGGGCTTCGGGTTCCTGGTAGGAATGAAGGGAATAGGGTAGAAAAGTAAGTTCTCTGGCTTGATGTCACTAAGAAAAGCGTTAGTAACCAGACAATAGCTGCGTAAAATATTCATACCGATGGACGACTCCAGCTTCTTCATGCAAATACTCCAATGCATTGGCAACCTGAATAATGACATGCCGGGAGAGGTCTTCACTAAAGTAAGTGAGGCGGACGATCTGGTGGAAGAGCTCGCCTCCTGGACAAAGTTCAAGGACGATGAAGTAATACTGTCGAGACTCGGAGAATTCGACCAACTTGACAACATTGGGATGATCGAGCTGACGCATAATTTGAACCTCCTTGAGGATGTTTGCCCGCTAGAGGTGACGTCACGTTAGCAACATACTTCAGATGGCGTGGCGAACGTATGGACAAGGGAATTGATGAAGGGGCGTGTAGATTCAGGATTGCGCACCTCTACTGTCTTCGGCGCCTTCTTGAAATCCGGATGTAGCACATTATCTCCCTAAACCGCCGCGATGTTGGTAAGATACTTCGCAGAACGGTACGAATTTGATGATGACGAGAAAGGAGAGATATGGAAGTATCATTCGGGACTGGAGTTTTCACTTACCTGTGTGTTGTTCATTTCAAACTTTCGGACAACCTTGATGGCAACTTCGCCAAACTGGCCGGAATTGTCCTTCGCCCGATAGACATTGCTGAAAGCACCGTCTCCCATCTTATCCACCAGCGTGTAACGCTCTAGGCCGGCATATTTGGGCATTTTGTTTTTGCTCTGTCGCTCCTCTGCTACGATACGCTCGACGACGTTCGGTTCATAGCCTATGACACGATCTTTCGATCCGGCGGCTTGAGCGGCTTGGTGCTTCTGATGGTCTGCGGCGGCACGAGCGGCAACATCTCCTGCTCTAGCGGCCACATTGCGGTTGTCGATAGCTGCGGCAGAGAAATCACCCTGGTACTGAGCTCCGGCCTGGAGAGGTTTGTGTTCGTACACGTTAGGGTCACTCACGCCGTAGTGCTGCTCGAACCGCTGTGGCTGGGCGTGGATGCTTTGCACATTAGTCGTAGGCTCGCCATGTGGTGGAGAGTTTGCCGCCCGCGCCTGCTTCCCATGGCGAAGGAAATTTTTGAAGTTCTGCATGGTAGCCATTTTAGCCAAAGTGAGCCCGAAAGAAGTAATGCAGAAGTTCGATGAGTAAGGAGAAGAAATGGGCAATGGTGAAGGTATCTGAAGGGCTGGAAGAGTAAGGAATGAAGTCAGTGGAAGACGAGGCGGATCTTGAGGGTGGTATGACGAATGAGAAGCCTATGCCAAACCAAACGGAGGGAGGAGTCGGGATGAAGGGCAAATCAAGATCGTGATCTCATATAGCGTCGAGTGACTGAGTGAGAGAGAAATAAAGGCTGAGCCGTCTGAAAAGGCGCAGTATGTTTCAATGACGCAAATGCGAGCCTTATTGCCTTGGTATGGTTGACGGTTTAGTTTTCGATGTTTCGTCAGTGCTGCGCTGATGAGATAACCAGAACCAGCTCAAGCAAGACAATGCCGCGCTCCTCGACCTTGTGGCTGGGTGATATTACGAGAATGACCGTCGTTCATAAGCTCGACGTTCATAAACCTGTGCTTTCGCTCCCAGCTGCGTCAAAATGCAAGGATCTCAGGATCAAAGTCATGTGCAATGGCATCCGCGGTCTCAGAATCGTGGCAACTTTCCAAGGAAATGCGCTCAAAACATTTCTCCACACATACCTCGAGTGTTGGCATCCTTTTTGGTTTGCGCTTCCCTTCTTGTACCTCCAAACCGATTAACTGGC
>Ga0335073_10006698_pt1 | contig 16195 bp, 11 predicted proteins | sample Lox_Sample_22_FD_207093 | JGI IMG/M metagenome (GOLD analysis project Ga0335073, IMG submission 207093) | Soil microbial communities from Loxahatchee National Wildlife Refuge, Florida, United States - Lox_Sample_2.2 | ecosystem: Environmental > Terrestrial > Soil > Wetlands | place: USA... | reverse complement strand
TGCACTGTCCGTATCGTAGAAGGTCGAAAGCTTCGAAAGCAATTCATAGCCTCCCTCTGGCTTCTTTGACGATAAGGAGGGCATGGCGTATATTGACGAGAGTTTTTGGAGAAATTCGTAGCCTCCTTCTCGCTGCTCTTGTGACGGCGGATCGACGCTGTAGAACTGCGAGAGCCTGTCGTGGAATTCGTATCCTCCTCTTGTCTGTTCTTGCGATGGCGACTCAACGTTATAGAACTGATATAACTTGTCGTGGAATTCGTACCCTCCAATTGCTTTGCCTGCCTTTGTTCCTAGTCTCGGACTTGCGTAGAAGCGAGACAATTTCGAGTGAAAGCTGTATGCTCCTTCCAATGTCACTTCAGTTTGAGTACCTGGTTGTTCCACCTTTTCCTCTCGCGGTGTTCCGACGGTGGGAGAAATCGAAAGGCTCCTAAAGATTCTAAGGGAATATGGCAGAGTATTATCGTCCCCGGTACCGGACTTGGAGAAGCTTCTAAGTCGACCCTGGAGAGTCGTTGGGAATGGTCGTTGGTGAAGGGATGGGCCGAAGGCACTCGACGGCGAAACTGGAGACGCTGGACTGGCCATTGTGAAAAATTCTTCGGCCCAAGGGTAACGGCATCCAAGGACCACAATGGGGCCGTGGGTAGTTTGTTTGCGGAAGCCATGATTCATGTGTGAAGAGGTCTACAATTTTTTGCCATTGAGCCGCGCTAGACTTGAGCACGCAATTCCTATGTCCTAGGGCTTCCTGAGCCGGCTAAATTGGCGGAGATAATATACTTGACAAACATTCAGGGTTCAAGGATCTGTCTAAACCGAGAACGACTCGCCGAGGTTGTCTTCTAAGTGATGCGCCGGTTTGAAGTGTAATGGCTTGTTGGTAGCGTTGCGCTTTAGCAAGGTCACCCGTGCTCGCACATAGAGTACGATGTCGCGCGAGTTGCGCAAGGTGGATGTATCAAAGCCCATGCCATTCAGTACTTTCATCCTATCGCACGGCTGCCACTCAACTAGGTATGCACTTCCTCATTTAAACACAGCCAAAAGTACGGTAAGCAGCCTTGAATCACTACGGTTGTGGGATGCAACCTGAACCGGCAGAACCAAACATCCGTTGAAGCTGACCGTTCGTGGCGATACTCTAGAGAGAAAGGTACCACTTGGATGTACTGCGTTCATTAATTATCCAACTCTTCGCTGTTAGCTTTTCGTTCGCGCAACGATTCTCATCCAGACATGGCGATAATATCGGAACTTCTCCGTTTCGTTCTCCCACACTCACAGTCGAGCGCCCTCGCGTTCAGCGACCTTCGTCGTTGTGTGGCGACGAAAGGACTCGCTAGGACTCAGTATTTCGGATATGTGATGCCAAATGAAGGCATCCCTAGGCCAAAGCCCGACAATCAAATGTGCTGGTACATAGGTACTTAAGTCGATCCATCCGTTACTGCGTCGTCCGTTTATGAATGATGCATAGAATGGCCAGAGAAGTCTACATATCGGAAAAGCGAAGAATTCAAGTCGGAACTGGCGCGTCTCACCAAAGACAAGCCTAGATCTCTCATTTTCGAATTTACAGAGACGAAACCAGGTGAAATCATCAAAGGGTTGGAGTCTAATGCTTGTGAATTTGTGCGCCTTTAAAGCTGAGCGCTTTTTTAAAGCACTGAGTAACAGACCAGACCCAAACCTAACAATTTACCAGGCAATCATTGACCTGGCTCCACATGCGCCGCGTTTCGAGACGGATTTCGAACATTCAATGCATAAAACGTTCACAGACTGCTACTTTGCGAAAGGCTTCACTGGTGGCGGGTGGGCCTATGCACTGAATAGCAATGACGCCGAAGGCAATGAGATCGACGTCAACACTACAGAGGAACCTTTGATCGAGGAGAAGGATAGAAAATTGGCATACTACATAATTGGTTGGAATACTATCGCGGTGGGTGTAACTTGAAACGGACGCTGCTTGCTTGATAGCTGACGACAATGTATGTAGGAACATGACGAATTTGCGAAGACAGAGCTATTCGATGAAGAAATTGATAAGTTGGCACCTCACTTTGCACCGGGATCTGGAGCTTTCTATGTCAAGTTCGAGAAGTACGGCTAAATGGCATTAAGACTAGATGTGATATGCTTCGAATTATATCATATGTCCGGTAGATAGTGCTGTGAACAAGTCGATGTACTTTCAGTTTCCTATCTCATTTCTAACTTGTATGCCTGTATAGTGACTAGCTTCTGGCCTTCGTGGAAATTGCTGATGATGTGTTTCAAACCCAGAAAAAATATTACCACTCCATGCCGATTGAGGAACTTCGCTTAGAAACGATAGCGGATCTGCGTCTTTATTCTCTCTATATCTTCTAAGCTCTTCAAGTCTGTACAGATAAACAACCTCTCTTACATCGAAGTTCTGCTCTGAACCTTGGCTTTGTATATCAACTGTGGAGTCTCTCAGTAGTGGTGTGGAGATCTGCTTCGTCGGTGGTACCCGACACATCTCACACCACCTCGGAAATAGCTGGAACGTCTCGACTCCAAATCGAACCACCATCACCTGAACATGACAACACTAAGCGCTTTCAAAACCAATTTCCCATTTTACGATTCCTACTTGCTCCTAGAAAATCACCATCAAGCGCGCGCAATCGTCTGACATCTGGATGAAATTTCGTTTTCTGGCTTTTTGACATCCGGCTTTAGGGGCGAGTCGGTGGCCTCGGGGTTGATCATGCATGGGCTACTTAGTCGGAAGCTTCCGTACAGCAAGATAATCATATAACATGTCGAAATCGCTCTTTTCTCTCAGCGTGTAAATCTTCTCTCCTCCTCAAATCAATCTCAGCACTTATACAGAACTCTCTGCTTGCTGTATTTCTACACGAGGACTCTCCCCTTAACCTTTCAACGCAATACATAATGCTTCGACGAACAGTACCCAGACTATTTTGGCAATCCACCAAAGCATTCTTCAGCGAACCTCATCCGCATGCCCGAAATCCAGTGACAATGGTTCCTCATGCACACGACAATATGTTTTACTTAAGGCGTCTAGGTCGGACTGCTTCTTGGTAAGCAACAGCAATCGGTGAAAGGTCTCTCAAAACTAATCATGTTATACTAGGTACTTTCCGGGCGTAGTTATCCTATTTGGTTGGCCATTAATGGCTGCTGAAGCATTCAAGGCAACTACATGACTATTCAAACCAGCCGATCTCTTCGGCGAATCGAGCCTTTCAGACGATAGCCATTCAAATACACGAGGGTTGAATAGCAAGGGCATGTCACAAAGTTTCAAAGAAGCAGAAGATGCGGAAGAGCTTGTAGATATGATTTTGGAGCAGGCTTGGGCAGATTAGCATTTGGCATTGTTCTTTCATGCATTTTCGCATCTCTTGGGTTAATTGGATGGGTTGGCGCATAGGCATGAGGCATTGCGAACTGGTACAACACATTTGACAAATTAGAGTTGATTTCTCATTTTCAGAGGCAACCAATTTCTGTACGAACATGACAACAGACCTTCCTTTCACTCATAAGTCACCAGTTTCTGTTATTGTTATGCATTAAGTAACAACCGGAGTTATTTGTTGTTCCGGCTTCGGATAGTTGCAAGCACAACGTATAGCAGCAATGGGCTATCATGAAGACTCTGGACATTACGCTTTGGACATCATAACGCAAGGTTTAATTCCAATACATAGCAATTCTCTTACAATATGTTCAAAAGGTATTTCCAGATTGGAACACTCAGACATGAATCCGGTTCTTGAGGTGTCACGTCGAAGGAAACAGGACGTTTTACTACATCCACTAAAAGCATGAAGGCGTTCTCTTAGCGTTTCTGGAAATCGACCTACCGGGCTGAATCAGGAAATACTACCCAAGCATACGATGAAGTTTCATGTCTTCTAATCCATGCACGTAGTGGGTGTGATCGACCACGTTCTTCCACAAGATCTCAATTGAGGCTGGAGTTTCAATCAAATAAGGTATAGTCCCGTAGGATATCTTTATTTTAGCTCTTGGCTATGCTTCAGAATTCACACGTGAGTCGTGGGACTACCCATGACTTTGCGACGGGAGTTCGACTTCTCGCGTCGGAGGTTCGGCCAAAATACAAACTGTGCAGAGAATGCCTTTGCGAGCGCCAAACCATAAGCTCACGTAGGCCCACTTCTAAGAGACAAATTAAAATTTAGGATTCAATCGGGAATAGATATCAATTTGAATGGCTGTGGGTTGAAGGCACATGCGAAAAGACGACGTGGGATGGAGTATGGAGTAGTAAGGCGCCGACTGCTATTGGCTGGCCCTGAATCCGAAGCGCTGAAGACTTCAGGTTTTGAACATCAGGGCCTCTCTTCCCATCAACTACTTCCGTCGACTCGTTTCGTTAACACCAACTCTTTTGGGAACTGAATTTGCGAACTGGACAAAGAACACCTACCAAATGCTCAATCCTTTGCACAGACACGGAGACATCACTGCCATCTTCGACAAACGCGGAGGAGGCGTGGATTATTCCGTCCAAGACTCTTCGGTTGCTTCAGCGCTTAGAACTGCTGTACAACATCGTTGCGACTTTTCCATGCTGTTTCCTTCCGTTTTCAATATCCTTGGTTGTCATTCGAATTGTTGGTTTAAAAATCCTTTCTGATGCATTCATGGGACGCATGACAATGTTTGGCCACCAAACTTCATGGCTTTTGGGATTTTTGGTGAAGAAGCCTTAGGTAATGAATCGAACGCATGAAATCATGCTTCCGCTACTCTTTCTCTCAGACGTAGAGAGCTTCGAACTCTTCCTGAGGCAGCCTTGGCTACAAGTCTTGGAGACTGGAGTTGCCAATGCACGACTTCATGCGGTGACATACAGGGTTTCAGGACTACCTACCATCTCTCACGATGTCTGTTATAAAGACATGCATACCGAAATGTCAACTTTACCTTACAGACAAACTAAACTAAGATTATTCTCTCATTTCCTTTGCCTTCATTTGTCTCTTGCGGGTCAAGATTTTAATTCTTTCATTCCTTTAACTAAATCTTTGAGTTCATCAGGATCATGAAGTTCAACCTCGCAGTTGCGACTCTCATTCTCGCGGCTGTTGCCGCCGCTGCACCGGCAAAGACCACCGGCAGCACTAATGGCAATACTGGTGGTTCGACGAACACGGGCTCCGGGACCTCTACCAACACCAACTCAGGAGGTTCAACCAATTCTAACTCTGGAAGCTCTACCAACACGAACTCTGGAGGCTCCACGAACTCTAACTCCGGGAGCTCTACCGGCTCTACCAATGGCTCATCGAGCAGCAACACTACGACAACTTCGACTACCTCTGGCAATTCGAATACATCTGGAACCAACGCAGTTCAGCCTGCGAGCAACACTGCCAACAACGGGGCACAGAACGGCAACAACCCAGTTGACAATCCCGCACCGCAAAATGGTGCCAACAGCCAAAACCAGCCGAGTCAGGTAGACTCTGCCACAGCTGCACTTATGTCAACTGCTGTCAACGCATGGATGATGGACACCGGTGTTGTTTCTAACTTCCTCAATATTGGAAACTCTCTCACTGATGAGACGACTTTCATGAACCAGGCTCAAATCGCCCATTCCGCTGAGGTTGACGAACTCACACACAAGGCCGTTTTGGACCAATTTATGCCAAACAATCAAAATGTAAAAGCAGCCAATGCTACCCTTTCCAACGGCGCATTCCAATTGGTCGTAGATCGTCTTGAAGACATGGCTATGCAGGGTCGCGCCCAAATCCAGGGCATTACTGACATCAATAACGATCGTTGCGTTAACGTCCTTCCCAACATTGACGCATACATGCGTGAAGCAGCTCTCACCATTGGCAACGGTCAGCCAGTTCAGCAGTCGGTTCGTCCAGCTGCCTGTGCCAGTATTGTCCCTGGTCAGAATGGTGCTGCTCAAGTCGGTGTCCCACCGGCTGGCTATGTGAACGGCAAGCTTCAGAATGGCAACTCGAACACGTAAGTCATTTCTCGATATAGGTCTATTTCGCTGAGCACTAACAGATCGTAAGTAACCCTAATATCCCTGCCACGAGCACCGATGATGATCCGCCAAACTTTGGTCAAAATCCTCAAGCTTCCAGCTCATCATCTACTAGTACTCAATCGTCGGGCTCGCAAAACTCAACTACGACAAATACTGGCACCACGAATTCTGCGACTTCCACTTCTGGTTCTACGAATGCTGGCACAGCAAGTTCTGGCGCTTCGAAATCTGGCTCTGCGAATACAGCATCTTCCTCTTCCAATACTGGCTCGGCCAACGCCAGCTCTTCGAAGGGCGGATCTTCCTCATCCAACGCAAACTCATCAAATGCGGGCACTACAAATTCACAGAAAGGGTCCACCTCCGGAACCACCAACTAGAGTCAGTCAAAGGATCCAAGCCCCGCATAGAAATGAGAGATCTGAGGGAATGCGCTCATTTATTATGACTAGAGAGGTAGGCGATGTCTCAGGGCAGCTACATAGCCAGATAAACTTGACATTACGCTCCGCGAGAACCGTGTCGCGTACAAGCAGCTCTCTGTTCTCAATCTGCATCACTTCTCGTGAAGCTTTCCAAATCAGCAGTGCAAGTGATTTTCTTGACTCACGTCCACAATGCTATAGCGTATCTGTAACCTTCGCCTTGTTCTGCCGAGAACCACATAGTGTCTTGAGTCAATCCGAAACGTCTTGGTCAATGCACTTTGAAACTGGACGTCGCAGATCCCGAGGCGGCTACAGCACAGATGGCCTCGCATTGTCAGTAGTGAAACAAGGAGATGGCTTGGACGTTGTTCAACATAGATGGTTTCTTTTCCGATGCTGGCGTCGAATCAAACCGCCTGAAAAGGTTGTCCACTAATTGACCGATTCCGGATTGCTACGATATTCCCGTTTGCGGACTCTGTGGCGGCGATCAGAAGCCCAGACCGGGAATCGATTGGCTGCCCAATTTGGATTGTTACTACATACCCTTTTCGGACTCTAGTTTGCAGCACCCCGTATAAAAGTATAAAGTGAGATGGTTATAAACGCAGCCCTTCCTTCTTCAAAGCAATCTCGAAACTACGTCTTCACCTGTTCAGCTCACATGTTCTCTCTTAGCCAATGAAGAATGGAAAGAAATCCGTCTCTGCGTCGACCGCTAGGCCTAAAACACTGTCTTCCGCCCTCAATGAAGGGTACCTGTGCAGCCACGTTGTCCCAGAACATATAGCGCCGCCTTCATCAGTACACAGACACAGCTTTACAATCATACGCGCATGCATGACTGCGGTAGGAGACGCTTAAGAGCAACATTACTAATGGCATTGCTAGTTATCATATTATTTTCATGATTCGAGATGCCTCTTTTCGAAGTAGCTGTGCTATCTGCGACTAAGATTCCAGACTTACAACTTCATGTTCCTGATACCCTCGCTAGCCTCATCTTTCGTATCCTCCCGCCATCTGCTGAGGGGCTTCCCCTCGTAGACCATGTCGCCTACGCCCCACAGCATTCTTCTCTTATCCAAGTCATCAGTGACGTCGTTGTCTGGGCACACAACGTAGAATTTGCCCTCGCCCATCTTCTTCTCCAGGTATTCGGCCACCTGATTGGGCCACCACGCTCCAGCAGGCTTCTCCTTTGTACTGCCAGGTTCGTTCCCAGATAGCCCGGTGAAAGTCCAACCGGGAACGAGTAAGTGGACTGACGTTTGGGTGTGCCGTAGATCAAAGGACAAATGCTCGGCCAAGGTCTTGACTGCCGACTTGGAGGCGTTGTAGGCGGGATTGCCCGGCGGGTTGGTGATACCTTGCTTGGAGCCCGTGATAACAATAGCTGACGGCTTGCCGGACGATGAGATATCCGGGACGAAGGTGTTAAGCCCGTTGATCACTCCGAACAGATTGGTCTCAAAGATTTTGGAGAAATACTCGCTGTCGCCCCATGTGCCTTTCAGGCCAATTCCGGCATTTAGCATGAGGAGATCCGGAGAGCCGAATTTGGATATTACTTTCGACTTCAGTTCACCCCATTCAAGAAGTTTCGATACATCGATTTGGTACGTCTCAACGTCTCCGGTGTTTTTCTCATCCAGTGTCGTCTTGGCCTTGGAGAGGTACTCGGTGTTGAAGTCAGCTACGGCGACTTTCATGCCATGCTTAATGCAGAGCTGGGCAACAGCAAGGCCGATTCCAGAGGCACCACCTGTGATAAGAGCGATTTTCCCTGAAGCGAAGACCTTTGCAGCAGACATTTTGAATTTTCCTGTGTCTGGGAGATCCTTCTGCAATGATGGGTTTCGCGGTTAAGCGTTGGCCGAAGTGAGGGGAGAGCTACTGAAAAGCGCGTAAGTTTCCTAGCTCTTGATTGCGTCAAAATAGAGAATGAACTGGCGGCGATGGTGGCGATCTTTATCAATTTTGCTAGAAGATAGCTATTTCCTAAGTCCGATATGAACTGAAGGATTGAGCGAAGCTGAAATCAGTGGTGCTCAACATAGTCTCCGGGCTTACCGTACACCATGAGGGTTCTGTACGGAGTAGCGCTCGAAGTTCAGCCCTAGTCCTCATGTCTCCACCGTAAATCTCGAAGCAATTGAGCGACCATCAGCATCGGAATATTTTGACGGAGATACTTGCACTAATCAAATTCCATAGCACAGTCTGCCGCTTGGAGTTTATATGTCCATGATGGCTTAGATTCGTCACTAGCTCTCCAAGACACAGTGGGAATATGAGGAAGCAATTGGCCAATGAATTCGGCAGGCGTAAGCACAGGTAGCGTGTGCAAAATGGCTTGGAGTTGAGGGAATAGCCTATAAGGTTGGCGGTAGGTCCAGTTATTGGCCACGGCTGAACCACATGAGCCTCTGTGGCCGTACCCGGTCCCTCATGGTGGGATGCTTCAATCGCGAACTCCAGACGCGAGGAACAGCTTTCCCGTCTATCTCACATCAACAAACGCCATCTGCTCCATCACCGACTACTTAGGACACACGTCGCGCATCCTGACGTTTTTCTTCCTGTCAAAGTCCCTGGATACAGCCAATATCAGGACTCAATCTCTTCCGGCGCAAAGGAACTTACGTTTTCGTCATAATCTATTGACGCTACCAGAGCTGAGTCAAAGCCACAACCTGCAATAAGAACACACTCAGCTTCCTGCGATCCCTCCGCCAGTCCCCTACACATCCTTCACTTGACCTATCGCGACCGCATCTGCGTTATATTGTCTTGCATTCCGATCGAATCTCGTCGTTATCGCTACCTCTGTAACAGTCGCAAAAGACTGTAACGCCGCGCGACATTCCTCTAGAGTCTTCTCCCGCTCCTGTACTCACGCGCCTTTAAATAAGCTTTGACTCACAGTAGTTAAGGCGAGGTGCGCACACAGGAGTTACGAGAAGTCTCCTACCCCGAATCGGCTTATGAGTGGATATTTGTGGAAATACTATTTGCAGGATGATGTGGCAAACTTCCGTCATGTACTGGAGTCAGCTACATACAATTCTCGCTCGTCAGGAGCACATAAAAGCCATGTTGGAACGCAGAGCAACGTAATAGGCTTGGGAATCGGAAGTCCTGGTAGTTTAGGAACTTCGCCATCCATGACGGTGAAAGGTAAAAGGCATGAAGCATGGCCTGCCGCTGCTTCTTCGACCGGAATCACTCTTTCGAGAGCCGATATCAACTTTCGAGATGGCTATGGTCGAACATTGCTGCACTTGGCCGCTTCTTCGTCGTCAGATACCGCCTTCGAGTTTGCTACTGCACTTCTGGAGCATCCGTTCTTGGATTTGTACTTACAAGACACGGAAAGCGGCTGGACTGCTTTGCATAGAGCATTTTATGCTGGCAATATTTCAATCGCCCAAGCAATTTTGGCAAGGGACAGTCAAGATGCCCTTGGAAAAGGCGCATTCCATCACCCAGGAGGACTTATCAAAATAAAGGACAAAGAAGGAAATGGTCCTTTTGACCTTCTAGAGATGACACTCGACGATACTGTTGGTCTCAAGCCTAATGCCATGCTTTGTGGTTCCGATGGTGACGATGATTCCGCATTGGGTGATAGTGTCAATCTTGATGGTGACACTTCTACGAAACATCACTCCATCCCTTATCTCAACATCGACGGTGATGAGATCTTTACCTTTGGTAGCAACAAAAATGTGACGCTTGGCTTTGGTGATGAAGACGACAGACAGTTTCCAGAACGAGTTGTGTTACGACGTCCCGAGCACTTGTATCATCGTTTTCATCGCGAGTACTTGGAATCACGTCCTTCATTTATGCTAGACTCTTCTACTAACGATGTATCGCAATCTGAGATCTGGAGCCTTGCTGAACTCCCAGCGGCAATTTTGAACAAGCCTATTCGAATCCAGGATACCCAGATGTCGAAGCTTCACTCAGCGATCCTCACTACTGATCCAGAATCAAACTTGTATATCTGCGGATATGGATTAGGAGGACGTATAGGTGCCGGCGATGAGACCACACGTTATCACTTCGTCTGTATCGAAGGCGGCGCTTTGGCTCATAAGAAGGTCGTCAATGTCAGTCTTGGTCAAAATCATACTCTTGCACTGTCAACAGAGGGCGAGATATTCTCATGGGGTAGCAATAGCTTTGGCCAACTTGGATACGCTCTGCCAAAGGTATCAGGCAAGGACGAACCAGTTCAACTTTTACCTCGCCAAATCTTTGGTCCTATGAAGAGGGAAATCGTCATCGGCATCGCGGCGTCAAGACTCCATTCTGTGGCACATACGTCAAGCTCTCTGTACACCTTTGGCAAAAATGAAGGACAACTTGGCATTGTCGATTCAGATGCACGCTCCCTTGAAATTCAAGACACTCCTCGAAAAGTGGCGGCTTCTCTGTTCTCCGTTCCTATCGCCTCGGTATCGGCAATTGATCAAGCAACCACCTGTCTACTTGAAAGTCACGAAGTCTGGGTTTTCGCCAATTACGGATATGCAAAAATCCAATTCCCACTGGAAGGATTTACGAATTACTTCATTCGCTCTAGCTTACTTGCCACTGATGATGACAGATCTCCAAATGTTGTTTGCAAGATCGTAGGCGGAGGTGACACAATCTGTGCCTTGTCCAGCCATGGAGAAATCTTTACTGTTGCCGTAAGCCAACCGACTATGGCTCTTCAGAGCTCTACAGCATCAACAACGAACCCTAGCAAGATCAAAAGTGCGCTATCTCAACCACAGAGGGTATGGTCGAACAAGAAGAGTCACATGGCCGCAAGAGATGTTGACGTAGACCAAAATGGTTCCATTATTCTTGTGACCCATGCTGGTGGTGTCTGGCGACGAGTCAAGCGTGCCAAGATCAAGGATGCATCTGCTGCCGGCACAGGAGAATACAAGCCGAAGGACTACAAATTTTCGCGCATTTCTGGTCTCACCCGCGTCAGTGCTGTCAGAGCTTCCGGATTTGGCGCCTACGCAGCGGTTCGTGAAGATTGCACAAAGACACGGAATGGCATTGATATTGCTCCGAGGAAACTCTGGGCAGATATTCAACCATTAATGCCACTTAGGCTTCCAAATTCTCCGCAAGACTCCTCGCAGGGAACTTTTTGGTTCGCAGATATGACACAATTTCTTCTTGATTCAAAAGATCTTGACCAAGATATCGCTCAGCTCCTCCAGAAGGAACCTCGGGACGGTTTGCCGTACGACATGTTACTTCGACTACCCATGAGCGAGGTGGAGATTCCAATTCATACTTTCATTCTAGCAGCACGAAGCAAAGTCATACGCTATGCCATCGAAGATGTTGTGAATATGGGTACGTTTACTATTCCTGATCTTCTCAGCATTCGCCAAGCAGAAAGTGGAGTATTTGTGATCGATTTCCAAGGCATTGACACCTACGCCCTCGTCAATCTGGTATTATACCTCTACGCTGAACGGCTTATTAACTTCACGCACATCACTCCGAAGGACAAGCGACTCAACTACCGCTACAAACAGACAAGAGTGGAACTCTTAAAGCTGGCTACGAAGTTGGAGCTCTCATTTGTCGAATTAGCCGTGAAGAGATTCGCAGAGGTACCACGCACACTCGACCGAGAAATGGAACGAGCCGTTCAAGACCCGGTCTTCTTCGACAGCGGTGATATCATTGTACGACTGGCTGACGACGAAGTGCGCGTTCATGGAGCTCTTGTGTGTCAGAGATGTCCATTCTTCAAAGGTCTCTTCCAAGGTCGAGCGGGTGGTCAATGGTTGTCTGAACGTCGCCAAGGCCTCGATAAGCAAAGTGATGCAGTACGGGTTGACCTAGGCCATGTCGAATCTCACGTGTTTGATAAGGTGTTGCAACACATCTACGCTGATACTGGGCCGGAGCTCTTCGACGATGTTGTTGCAGACAACTTGGATGAGTTTTTGGATAAGATCATTGAGGTTTTGGGTGTGGCTAATGAACTGATGCTTGATCGACTCTCGGAGATTTGCCAGAATATCATTGGGAAATATGGTATGTGTTCATCACTCGATTCTATTCATTGAAACTTACTTTGTAGTCACTGTGCGCAATGTCTGCCAATTGGTCAACATCATTTCACCTTGTTCAGTCCCGACGTTCAAGGAACGAGCGCTAGAATATATCTGCCTCAATCTTGAAGCTGTCCTTCAGAACGGGTGAGTCAAATGGTTGACGAATTGAACTTCTTCGCTCATAGATCTTAGACACTTTGAGGAGCTCGACGAGGATCTTCTCATTGAGATAGACGAGGTGTCTCGACGATTGCAACGAGAATGCTCTCTTATAGCTCGTAGCGGTGCCTTAGAGGAGGGTTTGCTCCAGAGGAACCCCGATCTGGAACGACGAATGGAGCAAGAGAAACAGGCAAAGGTTGACTCCATCGATGTTCTCAACAAATATGCCGATTTTGATACGCGCGCCTCAACTTCGTTCAAGGCCGGAAGTTTCCATGAACTCTCTGAGACACCAATATCTCAGAAGACTAGACGAAGGTCAAGGGGATCGCCGAGTCCTGGTGCCAGCCCTGCACTTAAAGGCAAAGCCTCGATTCAAGATCTCCTTTTCGACATGGACGAAGAAGAGGAGGAGGAGGAGGATCTTTCTCGAATTCCTCCACTCAAAGAGCTGGAGTCTCAACCTTCGACTCCAAAAACCCCACAAGGTGACGGTAACGAATGGCATGAAGTTGTACGCAGAAGGAATACTGCAACAGATGAGACACCTGTGAGCAGTCCGCCATCTGTGTCAGTGTCAAAACGACAAGAACCATCTCCGCGGGATCCTGGCCGCCCTTGGGGAGTCTCTTCTTTGCCAGCAGCGAAGCTGGATATGAGAGCAATCATGGAGCAAGCTTCCTCGTCACGGACATCGAGCCTTGCGCTTGGGCTGTCATCACAACCCAAAGGATCTGGATCTTTCAAGATGTCGCAGAAAGAACGCAAGAAGATGCATCAAATTGCGCAACAGCAACGAGCCAACACTTCGCCAGACCCTGAACTCACAGCTTCGAGCTCAGCTTCACCGTGGCAGGTTTGGTCAAAAGCTAAGCCGTTGTCTCCCGCGGTAGCCACAAACCAAGCATCATCCGCAAGCACTCCAACCAGACCGCCTCAACTTACAATGCGGCAAACAATCGCCAATCCAACAGCATCGACGGACAAGGCCACTCCGCCCGTAGGCGCACAAAGAAGTGCCGTCTCGGGACCTTCTACAACGGCACAACCTGCTACGACGCCTTCAACGCTTCAACCGTCCAAACCCGCTGTCCCGACAACGCCCCAGCAACCCCAAGTACAAATCCAATCCATCCGCCACACTCCAAAACTAATATCTACGGCTACAAATACTTCCGGCGCGCCGTACGGCCTCAAGGACATCCTCGATCAAGAACAGGCGTCCAAAGACAAGCTACGCGAGGCCGTAGCGCCGCGGTCACTGCAGGAGATCCAGCAGGAGCAGGAATTCCAAGAGTGGTGGGACAAGGAGTCGCGGAAGGCGATTGCGGAGGAGCGCGAGAAGATGCGGAGCGAGAAGAGAGGGAGAGGGGCGAGGAGGGGCAAAGGAAGGATTAGAGCGAGAGGGGCAAAGGAGAGTGAGGGTGTGCCGGCTGATGCTGGACGTGCGCCTGGCGATGCGCCCAACGCGCCGAAGGCAGCGACGAGGTAATGCTTGGATCGCGTGCATTTTGCATTGCATGACGGGATGCGTGGATGACTTTAGATCTAATGTGCGAGATTGTGCATATGATTATGTTGAGTGTTGTGTGATGAAACGCATATGAGAGTCTTACAGGCTGACTCTTTGGGACCGATATTGAAGTTTTGAGCATCATAGAACGCCTGAGTTATAATATTATACCAACAGTTCAACTTGAAGAGGGCTTGGGCGTGATTTATTCACTTGACTATCCCTCAACAGGGCTCGAGTTCTAAAGGGAAGATGTTAAATTATAAGAAGCAAAGCCGCTAGATATGTGGTATGTATCTCGTCCAATCTACAGTCTCAAAGGCGCTCGCAGGAACCTTCCGAAGGCCGACAATGTCTTCAGCCAAAATGTACCACCGAAACACTATGTAAGTTGCGCAAAGTGGCGTGGTAATAATAAAAGAGTGAAGAGGTATGTCAAAAGCTGGATCCTTGTCCGGACAATTGTTCCTTGCTTTCCTTGTACCCTTCTCTAAGCCGATAAGTAGATTTTCTTCTTTAGAAGCAGTGTGATTCCACGATTTGCGAGCCTTGGAAATGCGATTCCCAGCAGCTATGAATAAAACATAGCAGGTTTCCAAAACACCTCCGAATATAACGATCAACGCACTACCCAATGAACAGATGCGCCAAAGGAGCTTCTCGACCTCTGTGGGATAGTAGAAATTCCATGCTGCGACGAAGATAGCCGAGTATGCGAAGCTGAGTAGCAATAAGAGTAAGATCAACGGTTTCGTTGGCTGAGGAAATCGGAAGGAAGTGAACCGTTCGGCCGGTCTCACCGATGGATGTGAATATACAAGCTTCATCTTGTGAAGGATATTGACATAGTATTTCCAGAGTCGACTGGCTATCCATTCTTCTCGGTCGACAAAGTCGAGTGGTGTAAAGCGATAAATGTCTTTAGCAGAGTCACCAGCATCCAGGAGAATCTTACTTATTTCGAATTTGCTCTCCAGAATAATCGGTGACTCAATATCCATTGGCTTGTATCTCCAAAAGTATGAAGTTGCGAGCGTGCAGAGGATGTAGGATAGGGTTGTTATTTCCATATTGACCATTGCTAAGTTCTGTATTGGCCTCGCTATGGCGTTCACTGTGAACCAGAACATCTGGACGATCGTAATGAGTCTGTAGGAGTGTGTCAGTGTAAGTCCAACGCCATGGGTTTCAAGGATGAAACCTTGATTTCAGATTAACAGCCATTTGTTAGATTCTTCAATGGCAGTAGTATTCGTGTCATCGCAATAGGAAAGCCCGATCCACGTACCTAGCGAGAAAGTCTGCTTTGTTCTTATCTTCGATCGTTTCCTCCGTAATATGATAAGGATATTCTAGATACTTCTCGCCGGTGGGTCTTTTGTCTTCATCCAGCGGTCCATTCGTAATCAGATAGTGAAGCTGCATGGCGGTGATTGGAAACGGCTTCCAGTTCGGAGTCCAGAGAACAATTCCTCCCATGTCAGCGAAGAAGGCATGTCTTCTAGTCCATTGCGTATAACCTGAAGCATGAAATGCCTCGACGGACGCGCGAGCCGAGCACCATTGCCCCATTGCCGCCATTAGAACAAACTCAGGGCCAACAGCGCCCAGGCAAAACATATGCCACCGATCCCGGAAGATATCCCACTTGCCATACTCAGGCGCAGGCACGTTAACGCAGACTGAAGTCCATACGCAGAGAAAGATTGTAACCGCACATGATGTGACGATGTCGATGGTTCCTCGGCTTCGAGGTTGGGGAACCCATCCTCGCGTTGGAATCTGTGGAGAAGTTCCGTTCTGGGTGGCATTCATGAGCAATGGAAAGCAGGCGAAGACACAGATTCATGTATGGCTGATAGACCGCGCTCTTGAAGCATTTAATACATTCTGAAATGGTGGAAAACGCATTGCCAGCGTCAGACTCTCCGCTCCGCCGGTAGGGTCATCT
>Ga0335073_10006696_pt1 | contig 16199 bp, 13 predicted proteins | sample Lox_Sample_22_FD_207093 | JGI IMG/M metagenome (GOLD analysis project Ga0335073, IMG submission 207093) | Soil microbial communities from Loxahatchee National Wildlife Refuge, Florida, United States - Lox_Sample_2.2 | ecosystem: Environmental > Terrestrial > Soil > Wetlands | place: USA... | reverse complement strand
GACCCACGAACCTTTCTGATCCTCTGGGCGTCTCAACTTGACTTTCATCGCTGGCCAGAACTTCGAAGTTCCCTGGAACTGGCCCATGCGAGGAGTAGGAATGAGATGTGCATGGACCCCGGCATCTTTGATCATACCCAAACACACCTGTCGGTCGTTCACGTCTTCAACGATTATCTCATCATCGTCGTTGGTTAGATCAATGATAGTTGAAGAGCCTTCGGCCTTTGTACTGTTCTCTTCACGCTTCTTATCAAGGAATTCAGTGACAACTCCGCCTTTGGTAGTTCCTGCAAATTGTCGTTTGTTCTCTTGAATTTCCTCATTGCCTCCATCAGTCTCAACCTTCCTTCGCTTTGTTCCAGCGTCTTCGCGACGTTCAACTCTATACATTCGCTCAATCATGGACCCCATGCCGGTAAAGGAGACTTCCTCTGAATTCTGAGGTTCTTCCGTCTCATTTCGCTGGCCTCTCTTTGCAGCTTTTGGATTTAGAAGAAGCGCCGGATCTGGCCTCGAGGTCACAGACTTCGGGGAATTCGGTGACGCGCCATATGCGCCACTCAAAGTCTCTATCTCCATAGTCAGATCTAATTCACTTGTGCCGTTCTCCTGTTCAACGGAATCAGAATCTGGAATGTTCTGCTCGATGTCCATCTTGATAACCATGTACTGGAAGACTCCGGGATATTTAGAGTTGGTGGACTATCGGCTTGAGAAGAAGTGGAACACAAGATGTTGCAAGCAAAGTTTTCGAAGAGGTGGTATTCTAAAGCAAACTGCTTCTCGAGATGGTGAGGTTCGTCCGCAGTACTTCAGAGGGCCGATCGAAGAAATGATAAAATCAGATAAATAAATGGGAATTTGATGAGATGAGATGAGATGGAGCTTAAAGGATGTTCGAAGTGACAACTCTGAGGTGAAGGCAGATCGAAGCCGAACGGCTTACCTTTTGAAGACTTGGCACCTTTACGCGCCGCTATCGGGTTTAGAAGGAAAGCGGGATTCATGAGTAAAATCTTCGAGCGGTTGAGAGAGGATGTGAGGCTCTACCGGGTAATCTGAGCGCGAGGCTTCACTTTGCGCTCGAAGGCTTGGGGCGGGTTTCCTCGAGTCATCTGCGGTGAGTATTGCCGCTCCCGGCCGTTGGAATGATTAGAGCAAGGGCCGCCACTACCGGCATCAAGATTTATGAGATATTTGGAGAGGATTGGATGTTCCTTGATGAACAAAGAGTACTTCTGATAAACGAGCCAGAATCAATGGCGAACAAGGAGTTCTTCGGGATATCCATGACTCAGCGCCACTTCTAGGCGCCACTCCGCCTCCTACGGCGACCCATGCGAACATAATGGAACGCAAGAACCTACCTAATCTCAAACGAAGAACTTTTCCATGCAAGTAAATCATCAGCCCTTTTTGTTTTGCCAATAGTATCAAGCGCGAGATGTTTGTACGGATCTTCTTCCATTGTTTAACACGGTAGATGATTGATTACAATGCGAAGGTAGTCTTAATATACATATTTCCCATCCAGAAATGCCTTTGATTTCCAGGCCAGAAAAGACTTGTTATATCCATGTCTGACCAATTGTTTCCTTACGCCTTGCAGACCAGTACCATGAGTGAATATGCTTCAGCACCATGTGAACACTGGGTTTTTGCTCTTCACGGGCTCGAGACGTTCCACTATTACTCTCTTCCGGTTGCTTTCTCTGTCCTCCGCCGCTGAATATCCAAGATCACCTTCTGCATCGTCTTCCGGAACCAGAAATGGAGTCGTGGTGCGGCGGTTAGATAGTGACAGCCGTCTGCTTCGACTAGTCATACGGTCTCGAAACGTTCTTGGGTCATCAAAGCTCATGAGCGCCTTATGTATGGGTCTAGACGAATACTGCCCCCTCGGCTTCCGAGACGGCGACCCGTCCGCCAGCATATTGATGCTGTCAGGAGATAGAGGAGCTCCATTCAACTCAAGACTCGGCCTGGTAACATCCATTGAGCTGGATTGGCGTGATATGTTAAACGGACTGCCGCCTGTCGGCGGGAACTCGGAACGTGGCGATCCAAGCAAGTCGTGCTGTGGTTGCGGTGTCGACGATAAAGCTGAGCTTATATCCATTTCCTCTTGCGCTTCTCGTACTCTTTGCTCCTCTCGTCGTCGCATCTCTGGAGATGGATCTCTGAGTGGCACGGCTACCGGTACTTCAACCACATCATCCCATACAAGAACCCTTGCACGCCGTGTCAACTCCAGCGGACCATGATCTGTGGTCTTGAGAGTCTCAACAACGTTCCATGCTTGACCTTTCATGACGGCTATCTGCCTTGCGAACATCTTTTCCTGAAAATCTACGTCCATGGAAAAGCATTGTCGCAGTACCATCTGTGTTTCGCTCCACCAGACTTTTGAAGTTAGCAAAGGCAGGAAATGCTTCCGCGTCGCGTCTGAGAAAGGTTGCCCAATAAGTGACACTGGAAGGAAGAGCCAGCCAAATGGATAACTGCGCCACTTCAATGCGTTAGTCTTTGGATCACATCAAGAAGTTATGCTACTCACCGCATCTGGATGCTTCCAGGGCCATGAAAGGCTGTTGTCGATGGCACCTATGCGGACAATGCTTTCAGGACCCATCGATACGTTTGTGGAACGACTGCTAGCTGACATTTGCTCTTGTCGCATGTATGGTTCTTCTGTAACCCCGTTTGTACCATTCACAGGCCTTGGATCAGATGTAGCTGAGTCGCTTCCGTTCGCTAGATCCAAGACGATGTTGGCTTGTTGCGACTTTTCATTTATCCTGATCATCCAATTGTCGAGACCTCTGTCTGTGTTTCGCATGATGTAATCCAATATTACTAGCTTCTCAAGTTCTTCACGCAAGGATTGCTGAAGGGCTTCTGTCCAAAACACTCGTCTGTGGTTCGCCGCTTCCGGAGGAGTATCATCGTCATCGTCATACTCGTCTTCCGATGGTGGTCCAGAAGGACGGCAATTATCGGCCCATTTCGTCTTCTTCTTCCGACTTGGTACCTCTCTGAGACTCGAGTTGTGTTGATCTGGCCAAGGATGCTCTTTCAGGAAAAGTGTCGCGTCTTTATATCCACGCAAGAAGATCTGAAAACTGCCCAGCTTGTCTGGCAGCGGTTTCTTCTTTCGATAGTATTGTCTTCGATCCCAGAAATCGTAGAAGAAGGAGTGAGAGGATAGTGAGACGACGTCGGTATAGGGTACCAGGTTAGTTCGCAGCTGTATGTCGAGTACGTAGGCGGCAGCTTCGGAGATGTAGCTTAGATTGGGGATGAGCATTGCTCTGCCGAAGAAGCATGGAAACAGATTCCTGTGTATCCACTTTGTCCACTTTGGGTTTCTTGATGCATAGGGTTCTTCGTCCTTTGGCTTAAACACAGCTACAGTCTTGCCATCGGAATTCTTCGCAAAATAGCTGCCTGAGCTCCCTTGCGATATCAGCTTGGGATGAACCCCGAGCTCGATTGCCGCCCTCACGCTCTCCACTATCTCTTCAAACTCAAACTTTTGCATCCTGATGGATGGAGGATCAGCGTATATCGTCATGAGCTCTTCCGATGTTGCCGGTCGTATCCATTCGGGTGCCTGGAAGACAGAGTGTTGAATTTCCAGCTGCTCATCCTCTGGACCTTTGCCTTTCCTGCGAATCTTGAACTTCGATGCTATCTCATCCGCCCATCTTTCGAGCCGAGCATTGATTGCTTTGATATCAATACCAGAACTGCCCCGACGCGGTCTTGTCGAGGGATTCGGCTTGCCATTCAAGGTTGATGCACGGCCAGACGTGTTCATACGATCGCGTCGTCGTTCAGGTTGAATTGGTGCAAAGCTGACCCCCGGACTCGAGAACGGTCCAGCGTGTAGCTTTGCATCTTCTTCATCCGAGTCCTCGAGGTATTCTTCTCGCTCCTCCTCTTGAGCAAGTCGCTCGTAGCCGGAAGTCGGCGGCCGATTCTTCGGCATTGCGGAGGAGATTTCTCAGACGCCGGGTAGTCGTATCATTATGGTCGCAAGGGAAAAGGATTTGGGGCTTCGTCGATCATACGCTCACCCGACCACAGTTCATGATGTCAAACAGCTTGCGGAGAATTATCTTTGTCCGACCCGGTTTGTGGCCTTATGGCCTCAGCCTTCTCAGCTCATTTCTGAGCTCAATCCGCTTTTGGCAACCTCCTTTTTAAGCTCCGCGATTTAGGAGGAGCTTTTCAATCGCACTCAATTTCCATCGACTGTTGGCATCCTGCATCTACCTGCGTATACATCTGGTTCTCATTATGGCCATGGCACAAGGCATGTTGACAGCTGCTGTTTTGACGCCTTTGCCCAATTGAAACACCCATATCACGAACGAGACAATTTCTTATGCTCGGTCACGTACCACCCCATCAGTTATCACATTCCGGGACCGTGCACCTTTGGCGCGAAGCGGCTCAACCAGAAACTGTTAGGCAGAGTCGAGAAAAGGAGTTTTGGACATCTTAGTTCCATTGGCCACGTTCGGGAGATTCTCCCACATAACAGCACCATTGGACCATCGTAACTACATCTACCTCCTATGCGGTAGGACATTAGATTGCATACATCTCGCTTTCAGTTGAGCCATTCAAGAGCTTAAGCGCCTGACGCTCCTGAGTGGATCTACACCGCGTTTGATGACGAACTGTCGCCATCTTTGCCGGCGCCAATCAGAGCCCCTAGGAGACGCCAACCGTTGAAACCACTGAGACTAACGAGGGGGGCGGCGGAAACTATTCTGTCCATGCATGGTTGTGTTTATAGATAATCAATCGATACGAAATTCAGCCCTGCTCCTCGGCCAAACAGTTGAAGATCAAAATGGAGACCACGTTGTTTGAATGGGATTCAATACGTGTGGTTGTGCCAGCATGAAGCAAGTCAGCAGGCGTCTCGCCATGGCACGAAGCACCAGCTTATTTCGCATGTAATGGAAGGACACGTGCATCAGCGCTGAATGTAGAAAACGGTTGTGCGCCCTGAATTATTGCATCCCTGACTCTGCACCCACCCCTTATCCTGCAGCTTGGAATGCATGGCTGTACATGCCTTTAGCTTATGAGTTCCCGTTGAGCTCGCCATTTCACTTCTTCAAACTCCACACTCTTTTGACTCTGTAGCATCACAGCATCGTTTCGTTGCATTTGTTAACGTGGAAGACTCTATCTTTCACCCACTCTCGCTTTGAACTTGGTACTTTTTGTGCCGTACAATCGTTTAAACAGTGGGAGCTGTCGTAAGACGACTCCAGGAACGCGTGCTCCCGTACACAGCGTTTCTCCGTCTTATGACTCCATATTGAAGCTGGCGACCGCTTTCATTCAACGGCCTATGGCCATCGACATTCAAGCTCCAGCACCTCGAAGCCTACCTTCATTGCAGTCCACACCCTCGTCTGAAGAGCGTCCGTCGCTGCCGTCTCTTGGTTTCGACATATCACGGCCATCATCGACGTCTACACAAGGTTCAAGCCATCATTCACAATTCAGGCACGGCAGTAATCCAATTCCTACAATCCAACTCCCAGCTCTTTCGACGCTAGCATCTCTGGCCTCTATAGCATCAACATCTTCTCCCGCAGATGGGAGCAGCAATAATGGGTATGTGAAGAGTGTATATACTGCTGATGATATTTTCTTTTCGAAGCTGTTGGCCGTGAATGCCGCCTTTTGTTGGAATTTCTTCCGAGTTATTCTATCGTTTGCTGGGGGGCGGCAACCCTGTCGCTTCTGTTCGCCAAGCACGGTCGCACCCACTACCTACCACGCAACTCTAAACTTGAACTCCTGATGAGTGTATAAAGACTGACATATTTTTAAGCATCTTCAATCAGGTTGCACCGCTGACACACGCAATGTCTGCAACGCCTGGGGGAGCCTCTGCGAGCGCGCCGGTGAGTTTTGTTGCCTATTCCCTGTCATTCGCTGCTGGTTGAAAATTCTCTTCGAGTGCTTATCGATTGAATCGCAATCGATAATCATCAACTTTCGCCAATCCATCTAAACAGTAACTTCATGGCTGCACTTGCTAACATTGCTACCTACCCACTGCAGCCCGTTTGCCAGAACTGCTCGACAAGCACCACACCACTTTGGCGGCGTGATGAAAATGGCTCCGTCCTTTGCAACGCCTGCGGCCTGTTCCTCAAGCTGCATGGCAGACCGCGTCCTATCAGCTTGAAAACCGACGTGATCAAGAGTCGAAATCGCGTTAAAACAGCTGGTCAAGGCCCTAGAAAGAAGGTATGGTCACATCTCACTTTCTCTCCGTTCGATGTGCTGAACAACGCTGACTGACATACACAGGGTCCTGGTGAAGCAAATGGCCTTCCTGCAGCGCACCCCGAGACGGCTGCGATGGATCCAGCGCTACGCCGAACCTCTACAAACCTCTCGTCAGCCATGTCGGATCGTTCAAAGTCGCCGATATCACGGACAGCTACTCCAGGACTGAGCAACCCGAACATAGCTCCTCAACATCTGTTTGATAGCGTGGCCATGGACGGGCAATCTCAGTTTCAATCTCCGTCGATACCATATTCTCAGTTTCGTGTACCTTCTCCAGCTCCATCGTCCATCAACGGCTCGCATCTCGAACCACCACCGACTTACGAATCACAGAAAGCACTTCATACCCGCGTTAGTGAACTTGAGGTCATCAACCAACTCTTCCGGGGCAGAGTCGAGGAACTGGAACTGCTGGCTCGAGAAACCGAGGCTAAAGCACGGAATGACGTTGAAGAAGCGAAACGAAAGATTGAAGAGCTGGAGTCAGAGCTGGCTGAATATCGCGAACTTGGACACAAACACAAGAAGGTCCATCTATCGGACATCGTCGATGAAAGCCAAGCGTCCACTCCCCTCTCTGAACAGACACCATCTGGTTGAGAACGCCTAGCCAACTCTAACTAATTCACACGCGCGTTCGCTATGAGAAGGATGAACAAGATATGTATCATTAGGGCCTTGATGTATTTAAGGCAACGGCGTTATTGCATGATCAGCATGATACCGCGGTGACGCGACTCAGAATTCAGGACATTTCACGGTAGCTGTATGTTCGGATCTGTCCTCGACAACTGCGGCTGGTGTATAAATATTAACACGGTTGCGACAGAATCTAATGGTGGTGGATATTAAAAAGGAAGAAAAAGCCGGAGGGCTACACTAGACTGCGTGGCGAGAGAATGACAGTTTAGTATTGCTAGAATTTAGCTAAACGACAATAAAATCTATGTTATGAGTCCCGTACCCCGGATCTTTTTCTTTCGTGGGCGATGTTTTCGAGCAGTATTCATTTATTGGCTGTCGTTTCTTGTTTCACAGTCACACACAGACATCGTGAGAACCACCGCGTAACTTTACTGTACGGCAATAACGTCTAATAAAAGTGTAACCATCGAAACTTGAGAAAACAATAATGACGTTGGTTCTGCCTGTTCCTGCACCTACTCCGTACACTCCTCACGAATCTTCATACCACCCGGAGAAACCTTGGTCCGATCTTGCTCTTGCGTCTGGTTTCCTGACTTGAGAATGTTTCCTCTCTTCTCTTCGAGTATCAGAGACATTATCGAAATGACGACGCCAAATATTCTCAATTTTGACATCACAGAGTCGAAACAATGGGAGGGAATCGGCCCACATCCGTCATATATCGAGACAACTCGTCTCTTCGTTCTCCAACCCGAGATCGATGCATCACTGGAGGCGCTAGGAATGACTGAAGCCCGTGATATGGCGGTTCGATTGCATGGTGTCGCATTCATCGATCAGCTTCGAAAGGCCATGAAACTACCTGTGAAGGTATTCAATACAGCATGCGTCTATTTCCATCGGTTCAGGCTTGATTACGCTGACGACAAGTACGGATGGCAAGATGCCAGTACGGCGGCAGTATTCGCAGCCTGCAAAGTAGAGGACATCTACAAGAAGGCGAAGGAGGTTGCCTGTGCGAGCCACAACTTGCGAACATATGAGAAACTGCAGCCCGACGATCAGTTTCTGAATCCAGCCATCAACAATATGTTGGGACTTGAGCGACTAATGTTGGAAGCAAGCCGCTTTGACTTCCGTACTCGACACCCTCAAGAGTTGGTAATGATCCTCTGCAAGCTATTAAAAGTTGACAAGGAAGTGGCTCACAAAGCATGGAACATGACTCTTGATATCCATCGTACTTGGACTCCGCTAAAGCAAACAATCAGCACCATGGCTCTCGCGGCCATTGAACTCGCCGCCCGGCTTTGCAAACTCGACGTAGACAAACTCTTCTCCAGCGATGCCGTTGATTGGAAGCTCCTTCGCAGTCCGCGGCATTTGGTTATGGAAACAATGAACGACCTTCTAGAACTGTACACTGGATATCGCGGTTCTACCGTTGTCGGCAAGGACCACAATCCGGACGAGTTCGTCACCATCCGCTTGGATCTAAACCGCGATCCAGCAAGCAGGCGTCTCAATGCCCCTCACCGTCAATTGGGAATGCTCCCTGATGTCCTCTTTGCCAGTAACACCGTCGCATCTCCGGCAACCCCTCAAACTCCTACCAAGCTTTCTCCGCGCGAAATGGAAACACCTGTTGGACTCATCGCGTCACGAGGCAGCGCAACCTTGCGATTTGTTCTTGATCCTAAATCTGCTATTGATGAAAGAGTCATGCAGGCTAGCTACCTCAAGCCGCAGATGGAGCTGGTGGAGCAGAAAGTTTGGGCGGTACATAACAAAACGACTGGTGACTGGATTGACGTGAGGCGCGGTAGGAATGGGTTGCCGATCATGAACAAAGATGGCCTTCCCCTGGATGAAGAGGGCAGAGCCTTGAGGATTCAAAACGTAGAAGAAGTGAGAAAGCAGTTGTCAGCAAGAGGGAAGAGGTGAACGTGGGAAATGTAATCGCAAAAGAAGCATTTCATGGAGTTTCTGATGGGCTGTACTAAAACATACAGGCATTAATCGGTGTTCAGTGTCATCTAGCCACCTTGTAAAAGGCATTCTTTGATACCCAAATGAAATTATCGCAGAGTAAGTTAATTCGCACAAATGCTCACCGCTGACTCTTCCGATAAGCACTCTCTGGCGTGTCTCATTTTCGTTTTCACCATATTTCGTCGGTTACCACCTTACGCAGCAATGCGTGGGTGGTTTCAAAACCAAGATTGTAACCACACAAGCTCTTAATAGATATGTAGAGTCCGTAGGAGAATATGTGATCTATAGCAGTTTGATCTATAGTAGTTTGATCTATAGCATGGACTAGATCAGAAACGTACCTTTATGTGTTTGAGCAAACGGCTCTCAAGCTCGTGCCACACTCAGCCACAGATCGTCACTTTTCTCTCTTCAAGTCGCGTCGTCCCCGCAAGTACGCAAAAGATTCTTCGGCTTCGCAGTTGAAGGTCTCAAGGGTGTATTATCCCTCTACATTTCCTTTCAATTTATTTTCTTACAGAAACCTTTTGCTAGCGAGACGTGAAAATAACCGAGAGGATACAGCGGCCACCAGGCTCATACTGGAGCGGCTTCACTGGCCATGGCGCGTTCAAGGTGGGAGCTCGATGAAGAGACGAAGAACAAAGAATATTTGCCCTGGGTAAAGACAGAACTGTCCAAAATGTGAGTATCTCAAGATCCACTTTCTTCTGGGTATATTGCCTTGCTGACGGCTCTATGACAGCACTGATGCCGACCCCGACCTCCTAGCAGACTACATCCTTGAGCTTCTCAAAGCCGGTGAAGGAGATAATGACATAAAGACGAACATTCTTCGGAATCTTGATGATCTCTTGAAGGCAGAAGGTAAGAGCGTGACCCAAGATACAGTCCGGATTCACCAACGAAATTCAGATGCCGAGAAACTCATTGACGAACTTCTCCGACGGTTTGTGCCCCAAGACCAACTTCAAAAGATCCCAGTCCATGCTCCAGACGAAGGAATCGTCCGTCGTTGGAATAAAGAAGAAGACATACAAGCGTTGGCAAGTAAAGGTAAACCATCGAATGTGCGATCGGAGGTTAGCCTTGCTGACGACATGATCATAGGCACAAGAGCAGGTCCCCATCCACTACCAGCTCGTATCACTGCGGAGAATGAGCCACATTCGTCCAAAATTCGATCAAGAAAGCGCTCACGCATCGATCAAGACGAAGATATTGTGCAACCCTCTGGAGACTATCAGTATGGAGGGACAGCCAGTGGTTCAAAGAGACGTGCGCAAAGAGTCGATACTACGAACAACCTCGGTGGCAGTCGCTTACAGACCATCCAAGGGCCCGTAAACCTCAATACCAGCGCCTTACAGAATGGGTTCATGCCCAATATAAATCCAGTACATATGCCTCCCACCCAAAACTTCGGTGGTTTCGAACAACGCTTTTACCCTCCTCAAGCTTATGGCGATATGACCCAGATGCTCCCTACGGTACCAAGTCTCAATGGCATGTTTAATCGTCAGACGGCAATGGAGACAATGCGAGCAATACAAGAAATGAGAGACATGGTTGGCTTGATGCAGTCGATGATGCCACAGCCAGCAACAACGTCGTCTGGCCAGAAAAACAACCGCGGACAGCACGAATCTCAGTTATGTCTCGATTTCGCCACCAAAGGCTTCTGCCCAGCAGGTCCGTCCTGCCCTTACTCTCATGGCAACACTTTGACCGTGCCTCTCGGCCCAGGCGCCCAAGATCCAAGCGTGCCGGCATCCGCGTCTGAAACGCTGCAATCGTCTTCTCTCACCTTATCTCACCCGGGGGCAAAAAGTAGTCGTAAATCGCAGCAACCTCGTCAACCGGTCTTTGCGTCTAGATATCCAGGAAGGTATGCAGGAGCTTACAACGCAACAATTGTTATCCAGCGTATCCCAGAAGAACATTGCAGCAAGGAAGAAGTGCGTGAGTTCTGTAGCCAGTTTGGCAATGTTGTCGAAGTCGTGGTTCACGCCAGCGATCGCCTGGCTATCGTTCGATTCGATGACATGGATTCCGCTCACAACGTCTTCCGCAGCTCGGAGCCGATATTCAATAATAGGTTCGTCAGTGTATCCTGGTATCGACCTGATCTCCTTCCTGAAGAGCAGTCTTACGAAGCAGCAGTCAATGGAACACATCTTCAAATGACAAAGCCCTGGGATAATTTGAAATTCAATATGGAAGAAGCACTAGAAAAGATCGCTAGAGACCAAAAGAAGTTTGAAGAGCGCAAAGCGAAAATTGAGACTGCCAAGCGCCTTGATGCCAATTACGAGGAACGGCTGAGGATGCGCGCTGAGATCAGAGCCAAGGGTGAAGACCTTCCAGAGGATCCTGAATTGCTTGAGGTGCTCAAGAAGAAGCTTGCGAACTTGGAAGAACAAGGAGCCGAAATTGATCGGCGAGATTCCGCACGATTCAACCACAGCGGCTACCACTATCACAGCTACTACCCACGAGCGCGGTACTCGCATCGCGGCGGCGCCTTCTCCGGCGTCAACAGACTAGACAATCGACCACGAAGCGTGTCTCTCACCCTCGCGGATCCCGCCGATCCATCCGCAGACCAGACGATTGAGGAAGCGCAGCAAGAAATCCTAGTTCGTAAACCCCTTTAGTTTCCCAACCCGGTGACAGAGGCGCAGCCTCGACCACACCAGCCGCATCACGGCGCCGGCACAGGCGCTCGCCGCGCGCCCTCCTTTGCCCACATCCCATCGAATGCCCTTTGCATGTTTTCTTTTTGCTAACGAGAGCACAGATTGCGTACCCGAACGGCGAAGCGGCGGTGGAGCCGCACCCGGCGCAGGCCAAGGCCCTGGTCGTCGCTTTCAAGGAGCGCTTCATGGCCGAAGTGTTTGTCGACTCGCGCGTCTCGAACCCGCTGCTGCAGAAGTTTGCGTTTGCTTGGTATAAGCCCGAGGCCACGACGGCCGTAGCTACGGTTCCGCCCGACGGTGCCGGGGTACCTGCGCTCAGCGAAACTGTCGTCAGCGATGACGACGGGCTGAGGGAGGAGCCCAGGGATTTGGATGTTGCGGATGAGGATGATGATATTTGGAGGAGTTAGATTTTATTTGCAAGCGGTGGGATCTAGGCGGTTACGAATGGACGATCGAACCTGTAGATACCCACTTTATCTGAATGGAGAAGTATATTTCAGTGTATCTGGAACAGGACTATGAATGTGATGTTGATTGTGCCGTGGTAAACAACGGAGATATTAGATCTCACTAGGAAGCAAGAAAAAGGAAAGTTCGGGGAGAAAATTTCATAAAAACTCCTAAGCTACACTAACAGACAAAGAGAGAATCTAATTCGTGTAAATGAGATGGAGGTAAGAGTCACCCTGGCCCATATTATTCGTAGCCCAAAGGTTCGTGCGAGATGCTGTTCACCAAGGCAAACCATCATCATGCGATGCACCGCCCACATTTTCCACTGTTTTCGATCGTCAGAGCGGAGGCGAGAGAGCACATCACTGAATTTTTGTCTTTACGGACCGAAGATGCTCGTCAAATGCTGGTATCGAGAGAAGGAGAAATCTAGTCTTTGTCTTCTTTTCGCCAGTGAAAGCCGTCTACAGCTTGTCGTAGTACTGGAAATAGTCAGTCAGTTGATGCTCAATTAGCGTGAGGGATTTGATGGAAGGGGACTTACGTTAGTGTAATCTGGCACATCAGGCTTGATGCCCTTCTTGATACGCGTAGCCTCCACAATGCTGCCAGCTTTGGTTGTCTTATCCAACGGGCTACCTGGCAGAATCTGCCAGTGGTCGAATACAGACTGCGGGAAGGCCTGGCCAGCAGTGTTCGAACGGAGATCGGCAACGAAACCGAAGGATTCGTTGACAGGAAGGTAGGCCTTGATATTATACAGAGGAGTACCTGGACGCTGCGCTTCTTCGAAGACGTGACCTCTTCTCCGGGTGAGCACACCGTAGATGCCACCCATGGCTTGTTCTGGAACCTGGATTTCGACGAGGTACACCGGCTCTTGGATCGAGGGCTCGGCGAGGAGGGTTGCGGCGTACAGCACACGACGAGCAGTCGGGATGATCTGACCACCACCACGGTGAATGGCATCGGCGTGGAGAGTAACATCGAGGATGTTGAAGCGGATCGAGCGCATTGGCTCTTCTGCGATCGGGCCTTCGCGAGTGGCCCACTGGAAACCGGAGACGACGGAATCCTTGATTTCGTTCAGGTACTGCACGGCCTTGGTCTGGTCGACAAGGACGTTGGCACCAGTTGTATCGGGTCCGAAGCACCAGATCTTACGGGCATCGGTGACATCCCATCCGTGTTCGTCGGCAAGGATACGTGCGCGGACCTTGAAATCGTCGCGAGGTCCGATCTTGCCATTCTCAATTTCCTTGGCGACGCCCTCATCAAGAGGGGTGGCAGAGACGTAGAGACGGTTGTGCTTGTTGGGTGACTTGGACAGAGCAGTCATACTTGAAGTGCCACCAACGGTCTCACGGTACGAGACGACCGGGTCAGAGACCTTAAGCGGTACACCGGCGTGATCTTCCTCCAGATCCTTCAAGCAGATTTCCAGATGCAGTTCACCAGCACCAGCGACAATGTGATCACCAGATTCGTTGATGTATGTCAAAACACATGGATCAGACTTTGACAGGCGCTTCAGACCTTCGACCAACTTCGGAAGATCGTTGGCGTTCTTGACTTCGACGGAACGTTGCACGACAGGCGAGACCGAGAACTTCATGACCTTCAAGTTGTGTGCAGTTTCGCTGGTGGTGAGAGTACCGGATTTGAGCAAGAACTGGTCAATACCGACGAGACCGCAAATGTTACCGGCTGGCACATCCTCAATTGGCTCGATGAAACGACCCATCATGAGAATGGTACGCTGGACAGCCTTGATAAACAGGTCGTCCTTCTTGCCTGGAGTGTAGTGTGGGCCTTGAATGCGAACCTTCAAGCCAGAGCGGACAGTTCCAGCGAACACACGACCGAAGGCATAGAATCGACCCTTATCGGAGGTTGGTACCATCTTCGACACGTACAACATGAGTGGTCCCTTGGGATCGCAGTCGCGGATGGCAATAGCGGCTTCATCGTCGTGAGGACCCTCATAGAGAGTTTCCATACGATATCTTTGAGCGGTGATAGGAGACGGAAGATGGAGAATCATCATCTCCAACAGAGCATCGGCAGCTGGAAGGAATTTCCTCATGACGACCTTCAGGAGAGCCTTGCCTTCAAGATCCTTCTCGTCGCTAGCCAGCTTGATCTCGAGCTTCTCAAGGAGGGTGGGGATTTGGTCCTTCTTGAAGTTCATGACGGCATCGAAGATACGGAAGATTGGGTCGAGGATGTACTGGTTGAAGGAGCGTTCAGCACCATCAGTAGGAGCAGTCTTGGTCCACTTCTTTGTCTTTGGGTGGAAGTACATGTCGCCCCAGAGACGTTCCATCATCTTGGCTTTGTCGACACCGAATTTCTTGGCATACCTGGAAGCGAACTGACGGATGGTAAAAGCCCAGCCATGCAGACCAGAACCGAAAGCAACGGTACCCTTCTCTGGATAGACCTGGACATCACCGAGGGCCTTGTCAAAGTAAGTGGCAACAACGACGTTGACGGATTCGATGACACGAGAGAAGTTTTGGTACAGATCCTCCTTTGAGAGTTGGAGTTCCAGCAGAGCACGGTCAACTTTGTTGATGATGACAACGGGCTTGATACGTTCGCCAAGAGCCTGTCGGAGTACGGTCTCGGTCTGTACGCACACGCCTTCGACAGTGTCGACGACGACGAGAGCGCCATCGGTGACACGCAGAGCAGCAGTAACTTCTGAGGAGAAGTCGACGTGGCCTGGCGAGTCGATCAAGTTGATCAAGAAGTCATTGTTGTCTACCTTGACCGGCACATCCTTCAGATCATCCGGATCTGACAGCTTGGCGTACAGGGAGATGGCCGTGGACTTGATTGTTACACCACGCTCCTGTTCATCGGCGCGAGTATCCGTAAATCGAGCTTCACCAGCTTTGGCAGCAGAGATAATACCGGCACGTTGGACGAGGGAGTCGGTGAGGGTGGACTTGCCATGATCGACTGCGTATCAACGTTAGTTTCTGATTACAACAGTGTGAGCTGGAGGAACTAGATGATCTACTTACCGTGCGCGATGACCGACATGTTGCGGACATTTGCCGCCTTGTCCATGAGCTCACGGATCTTGTACATGTTAGTTTTGACTTCTACCTTCTTACAGCTGACCTTCAGTTCTGGTGGTGGTACCTCTTCGACTGTGAAGCTGTGAAGGGAATAATGTTAGCGTGTGGTTTCGAGCTGGTCGCAAAATGGCATGAGGGTGTCTGATCCCTTGAAGCTGCTTGATGTAGACTTTAAACGGATACAAAGGTGATTGAGATGATAGGAGACTTACTTGACCATATTTGCTGTTTTCTTTTGCTGTTGCTACTTTCGGTGGCTGATTTTTTTCAAAGTGATTTCGATTACCCCACCTAGGCTCTTGAGCGCCTACAGAGGGTTGATGGATGAGTCTGCCTTTGGAAGGCAGAGAGATAGAAGGAAAACTACGTCTTATCCAGAGACGATGGCGGTCTCCAACGAGGTTGTGGGAGTGGATTGGGAGTTGGAAGAAGTTGGCGGTGGGAGTTTTTTGAAGATTGAATGCCAAGCGTGAGGTGGGTGTGGCGGGGCAATTTGTCAGAAGCGAAAGCACACAGCAAAAGTCACTGCCAATTAGCGATACTCCCTACTCGACCCTCTCTAGCCGGCGCTATAGCTGTGACTCAAAGGCCATCCGGTTTCTCGTATTGATTTTGTTTCATGTTTGGTTCGTGAGTTTTTAGTTATGATTCACTGCGTTGAATCGTTGTCTCGATTGAGCAGAGGTCGACTCTATCATACCCAGTCGCCATGGTACATGCTGCGCCATTTCGCCAACAAACCCGTGCCATTTTCCAGCGTCTCTATGGTCCAGTCACCACTAGCTCGTACTCTTTAGCTTCTAAGCTCCGAGATATTACCTTCGAAAAACCTCGTGGAAACAAAATGCGCCACGGCGTTAACACCTTATCTCCGGCTTTCCATTTTTGGTAGCCATCGACTTTTGGTCGTGGTGATTGAAACTGGTTGAAAATGTGATTTTGACGGAAACCGATGGATTCGATGCGGATATTCTTGCCG
>Ga0335073_10006694_pt1 | contig 16199 bp, 10 predicted proteins | sample Lox_Sample_22_FD_207093 | JGI IMG/M metagenome (GOLD analysis project Ga0335073, IMG submission 207093) | Soil microbial communities from Loxahatchee National Wildlife Refuge, Florida, United States - Lox_Sample_2.2 | ecosystem: Environmental > Terrestrial > Soil > Wetlands | place: USA... | reverse complement strand
CGCAGGCGGAGGACCGCATGGACGTCAAGCCCGGCGGCAACCCCGGGCCCACCGCCTACTACGTCAAGTACCGGCCGGTGTTCGAGGCGGCGCCGCCGGGCAAGCCGATCGACCCGGACTTCGCCGGGCGGTTCGCCGCCGACTTCGCGCTCGGCGCCCAGCTTTCGGCGCGGACCGACCGGGCCAGCGCCGAGCACCTGCTGTCGCTGGCGCGCGGGATCTACGCGATGGCCAAGACCACCGACGTTGGCCGGCTCATCACCACGTTCCCGGACGACTACTACCCGGGCACCGAGTGGAAGAGCGACATGCTCTGGGGCGCCTCGGAGATCGCGCTGGCGGACGAGGCGCTCGGCGTCCCGGCCTGGCAGCTGCAAAATGATCTGCAGGTCGCGGCCTACTGGGCGAACCAGTACATCGCGCAGGGACACCCGGCGGGCGGCGACACGCTCAACCTGTACGACAACGGCGCGATCGCCGAGGCCGAGCTGCTGCAGGCCATGGGCGAGGCGGACACGCTGCTCGACGACCTCGCCGCGCAGCTCCAGGTCGGCGAGGACTGGGCCAAGGGTGACCCGTTCCAGCTCGGCACCGACCTTGGCAACAGCGACGCCACGCCGCACGCGTTCGGCCTGTACATCACCGACGCGCTGTACCAGCGGTACGGCGGCTCCCACGCGTACCAGGCTTTCGCGCAGCAGCAGATGAACTTCGCGCTCGGCGCGAACGCGTGGGGCAGCTCGTTCGTCGTCGGGGCCGGCGACACGTTCCCGCACTGCATGCAGAGCGAGATCGCCAACCTGGCCGGCTCGCTGAACGGCAGGGGCGACATCCAGCTCGGTGCCACCGTCGACGGCCCGAGCAGCCCGGGCAACTTCGTCGGCCTCGGCACCGTCAGCGGCATGAAGGCCTGCAGCGCGGGCCACTACAAACCCTTCAACAATTCCGCCGCGGGCTACGAGGACAACGTGGAGAGCTGGCCCTCGGTCGAGCCAGCCGACGACTACACCGCCTCCTCGCTGCTGGCGTTCGCTCTCGGTGCCGGGGGAAGCGGCCGGGTGCGATGATCGGCGCAGAATCCGTCCTCGACCCCTGGGAGTGACGATGGCGGAGATCGGGCTCAGGCGTGACGCCGTCGGGCTTCGCGAGGTGCTGTTCCAGAGCATCACCGACATGGCACCGGGCGCGGCGATCGCCGCGTCCATCCCTGCTGGCGTCGCGTTTGCCGGCGGCGCGCTTCCGCTGGCCGTCGTGTTCGCGCTGGTCGCCTGCTTGTTCTCGGCCTGGAGCATCGGCCAGCTTGCCCGCGAGCTGCCGTCGTCCGGATCGATGGCGACCTATGCCGCGCGCGGCCTGCATCCCGCGGTGGGGTTCCTGGCCGCGTGGGCGTATGCCATGGTTGGATGGCTCATCCCGCCGCTGGTGCTGCTGCAGCTCGGGTTCACGACCGCCGGCACGCTGCACGCCGAAATATCCGGCTATCCGGTCAGCCTGTGGTGGCCCTGGGCGGTACTCGGCCTGCTGATCATCTTCGCGGCCGGCTACTTCGGCATCAGGACCTCAGCCAGGCTGGGCACGATCCTCGGCGTGTTCGAGATCGCGGTTTTTCTCATCATGGGCGTGCTGCTGGTCATCCACGCCGGCAGCCACAACACGCTGTCGGTGTTCACGACAAAGTACACGCCACCCGGCTTCCACGGGCTGTCCGGCGTCGTGGCCGGCTCGGTGTTCAGCATCCTCGCGTTCGGCGGGTTCGAGGGGGCGGCACCGCTTGCCGAGGAAGCGCGCAACCCGCGCCGCACGATCCAGCTGGCCGTGCTCATCGCCACCCTGGCGATCGGCGCGCTGTACGTGTTCACCACCTACGCCGCCGACGTCGCCTTCGGGCCGTCCGGGTTCGCCAGCTTCACGACCGGCACCGGCAGCGCCTCGTGGGTGGGCCTGGCCAGGTCGTTCTACGGCCTGTTCTGGATCCTGGTCTTCCTTGCGATCGTGAACTCCACGCTGGCCAACTCGAACGCCGGGGTGAACGTGTCAAGCCGGACCGCGTTTGCCATGGGCCGGATCAGGGCCTTCCCGCCTCTGCTCGGCCAGGTCAGCGACCGGCGGGCACCGGTCAACGCGATCGTGCTGGGCACGGTGATCTCGCTGGCGGCGATGCTCGGTCTCGGCCTCCACTACGGCCCGACCGAGGCGTTCGCGATGGTGGGCACCGCGCTGGTGATCCTCATCGTCGCCATCTACATCTTCATGAACGCGGCCTGCATCGGCTTCTTCGTCCGCAGCCGCGATCACAGGCTGAACATCATCTCGCACGTGGTCGTGCCCGTTCTCGGCATCGCGGCGTTCGTGCCCGCCTGGTGCGCGGGCGCGGGCATCAAGATCGCCGGGATCAGCTGGATCAGCCCGCTGCCCGCTCCGCTGTCCTACATGGGCCCGGCCGTCGCCGTGTGGATGGTCATCGGCGTCGGCTACCTGATCTACCTGTACGCCGCCGCGCCGCAGCGGGTCATCGACGTCGGCCTGATCCACCTTGAGGAGGAACCCGCCGGCGTTGCCGCCACCGACGCCGCCTGACCGCCCTGCCGTCGCGCCTTCATACCGCGGTATGAGTACCGCGGGAACAGTTTGCGCTCGGGTCGGATAGAAGCCGGCCGAGGTCTGCGAGTGCTTTGCGATGGTGACCAGCCGGGCCGCTGCCGTGCTCGGGCTCGGGGACCGGTACGGCATCGAGCCGGGCCGGCCAGCCAGCTTCATGCTGCTGCCGGCCACCGACCCGTGTGACGTGCTGCGGCGGCAGGTGCGCCCGTCCCACGTGATCGCCAACGGCGCGCTGGTCGCCCAGACGCCGCCCTCGGTCGCACGCTTACCTGGCCCGGCAGGCCGCCCGAGGAGGTCGATTTCGTACGGGGCGGTGACGCCGCGGCAGCACGCTGGCGAGCACCCGCCGAGGCCACGGCGTGATGGGCCTCATCCGTCGGCCTTGCGCATGCCGCGCTGGACCGCGTCGATCAGGTAGGGCCGCAGCCGGGCGGGCGGGACGATGACGTCGACCGAGCCCACGCTGCGGGCCCGCTCGATGCTGTGCACGTTGTCGAACTCGTCGGCGACCTGGCCCAGCTTTTCCGCGTGCACCGTGGCCCGGACCGAGGCCAGCCTGGCGCGCAGCCGGGCGGCGTCGGCGTCGGAGCCGTCCGCGGCGGCCTGGGCGAGCTCTGCCTGCAGCCCGGTGACCCGGGGGTCGGCGGCGGTGCGCTTGTTGACCTCGGCGGCGAGCACGACAGCGGCGGCGGGCGCGCCGCCGATCACCGAGGCGTAGGAGCCCTCGACGGCGGCGATCTCCATGTTGTCGTTCAGCGTCTCTGAGAACACGACGAACGCGCCGCCGTGATAGCGGGAGACCACGCAGAACACGATCGGGCCGTCGAAGTTGACGACCGCGCGGCCGATCTCGGCGCCGTACTCGAGCTGCAGGCGGCGCATGGATTCGGGGGAGCCGTCAAAGCCCGACAGGTTGGCGAGCACGACCAGGGGGCGGTTCCCGCTGGCCGCGTTGATAGCCCGCGCCATCTTCTTCGACGAGCGGGGGAACAGCGTCCCGGCGGTCCACTGCGACGGGCCGTCGACCGGGAACCGCCCTCGCCGGGGCAGCGGCCGGGACTCGATCCCGATCAGCGTGACCGGCTGTCCGCCGAGGTGCGCGTCGTGCACCACAACCGACTCCGCGTCGTGCATGTCCGGCCAGCGCTCGAGCGTGGCATGGTCAGCGTCGGCCACGCCGCGCAGCAGCGACCGTATGTCGAACGGCCGTTTGCGGTCGCCGTTGACGGCGGGATCGAAGACCTCGCCGAGCGTCGTGAAGTCGCAGCCCGGCCCGGCGTGCGGCGACGCGGAGATGTCCCGCTCGGCCGGGTCGGTGGTCGGGGCCGGGCGTGGGAAGCGCTCGCCGGGCGCGACGTAGGTGTGCTCATAGTGGGCGAGCAGCACGTCGACCGCGCCGGACAGGTCCGGCGCCCAGTACTGAGCCTGGCCGTTCGGGCCCATGATCCGGTCGTAGCCGCCGATGCCGAAGTTGTCGTCCGCGGAAACCCCGCCGGAGTAGTCCAGGGACTGCTTGCCGGTGAGCACCATGGCCGAGTCCGGCGTCATGACCAGGATGCCCTTGGTGTGCATGAGCATCGTGGCCTCGGCGTTCCAGTACGGCTGGGCGCCGACGTTGATGCCGGCGACGACGATGTTGACCTCGCCGCCGTCCTGGGTGAACTCGACAAGGCCGCGCAGCACCCGGGAGATCCAGTCCATGGCCTCGGTGCCGGAATCCATCGCGATCTTCGCGCCCGCGGAGAGCGCGAACCACTCGACCGGGGCGCCCAGGCGCCGGGCCAGGTCCAGCGCGGCGAGCACCCGGCGACATTCCGGCTCGGCCAGCGCGCCCAGCGCGTGGGTCGGGTCGCCTAGCAGCACCACCCGGCGGATTCCCTCCGGGTACCGCCGCGTGGCCACCGTGACGACCCCGAGCACCAGGTTCGCGGTGTTCGACCCCGGCGCCCGGTCGACCGGCACCGGGGTGCCCGCCTCGTCGAGGTCGTACTCGGTGAATGTGCCCGGCGCACCGTCCCGGTCTGGCGAGCGGATGATCATCGGGATCAGCTCGTACGGGTACACCGCGCCGCGGCGGCGGGCCCGGAGCACCTTCTGGGTGTAGGAGTCCATCTGGCTCAGCGGCCACGTGGGCGGGTCGGTGATGCGTACGGTCAGCCCGGCGCCCGGCGGGCGGGACATGCGCAGCATCAGCTCGTGCGGCTCAGCGTCCGGGGCGGCGGGGGCATCGCTGTCGGCGAGCCGGAACTGCACAATGATCTGCTCCAGGCCCAGCGCGCTTGTGCGCGGGGCGAGGAACCCGACGATCGGGTCGAGGTCGGTGATCGGGACGTCCACCACCGGCCAGATGTACAGCAGCACCCGGTTCCAGTCCAGCTTGGCCAGGGCCGGGTCGGCGGATCGGGCGGAGCGCAGGCTGTCCAGGCAGGCGTCGAGCGTGCGCTCGATCTGCGGCACGCCCCGGATCCGGCCCTCGGCGTCGCGCAGGATGGTCAGGTCGCGGACGTCGGCCAGGGCGATGAGCCGCTGGTCGACCGGGACATCGCGGCCCTGCATGCGGAACAGGTGCACGTCGGTCGCGGCGGGCAGCCGGGTCAGCTCGAACCCCGACAGCCGCCACAGGCCGAGCCGCTCGGCGACCATCGGGTGCAGACCACGCTGGGTCCGGTCCTCGGCCGCCTCCCCGGTCTCGGGGTCGCCGTAGAACGTAAACCAGGCGGGTTCGTCCACGTCCATGCCCTCGGGCCGGCGCACGGCGACCGCCACCCGCCGCACCGCCGGCGGAATGGCACCGACCTTGTCGCGGATCCGCGCGGCCCGGGCGCCGGGTCCGCCGCTTTCGTCCTCGGAGGTCTCTGAGGTGACGTACAGGTCGATCAGCACGATGGTGTCGGGGGGCAGCGAGTCCACCAGCTGGCGCAGGTCCGTGCCGGCGCCACTGTCGATGCGCTCGGCCACGGTCGCGATGACCATGTACTTCTGGCCATCGTGGTCGTACCGGGCGGTCAGCACCGGGCGGCCGCCCCGGTCGGACAGCCGGACCTCCTGCAGCGGCCTGATCTGGTAGTACCGCCGGGTCATCACCTCGAGCATGACCGCGTGATGCCGTTCGGCGAACACGCCGAGGATGGGCTCACCGGAGGCGACGATGGCGTCGATCTGGGTGGCCCTGGCCTGTGGGTCGGGGGAGAGCCGGTCGAGTTCCGCCCGTACCTGCTGCCGTGCCCTGGCCCGCTCGGCCGCGATCAGCGGGGCGTTGAAGCAGCGGTACTGCACCTGCCGGGCCAGGTCGCCGATGGCCGGGTGACGTACCTGGGTGGCCGACACGAGCTGCTCGATGACCTGCCGGTAGCCGTCGCGGGCGGCCGGCGGCAGCGAACCGGGGTTGCGCAGTCGCCATCGCAAGACCTCAGCCACAACGGGTACGTGCACCGCGGCCCGCCGGTGCGCGAGGAAGATCTGGTACAGGGCAGGCTCCAGCCCGGGCGACGGCTCGAGGTCGGCCACGCCGTAGTGGGCCAGCGCCCGGCGCAGCCTGGCCCGGAACGACTCGGGCAGGTTCTCGGTGTCCGCGTCCCGGGAGCGCAGGTAGGCGTTGAAGAACTCCTGCGGGTTGCGCGCCGAATCGGCAGCAGCCTCTTCGTCGGTGTCGGCCTCGTCGCTCACCCGGCGGTTGCGCGACAGCGCGCTCAGGTCGGCGAAGATCTGCAGGATCTCGGTCTCCCCGGCGAGCAGCCGGGGGTCGTCGGGGGGCAGGGCGGCCCGCGCCGCCGACAGCTTCCGCAGCAACTGGCCTGCCTCGTGCTCGTCAACGTCGAAGCCGAGCACAAGCGACCACAGCGCCGTCAGCGCGTCGGCCGCGGCCACAGCCGGTGCCTGGTCCGTGTCGGCCACATCGGCGAGCGCGCTCAGGCTGGCCCGCTCGCCCGGCTCCGGCTCGCCCTCGGCGTCGGCGTCGGGATCGGGCTCGATCCTGACCAGCTTGGTGCCGGCCTCGACCTGCGTGTTGACGTCGGCAATGATCTCGGCGACCCGGCCCGAAGCCGGCGCCTGCAGCGCCGTCTCCAGCTTCATGCTCTCCACGACCGCGACGACGTCCCCCTCCGCGACCTCGTCGCCGACCTGGACCGGGATCGCGACCACCATGGCGGCCGCCGGGGCGCGGACGAGGCCGGCCTCCCCGCCGGACAGCCGGTGCACCGCGCCGTCGACCTCGATCAGGTAGTCCGCACCCTGGGCGACCGACAGCACGGTGAAGGACCGGCCGCTGGCCCGCAGCACCCGCTCGAACCGGCCGGGCCGGTCGACGTCGACGTCGACCGTCACTCCGTCGAGCTCCACGCGGTACCGGGCCGCGCGGCAGCGGGACACCCTCAGCCGGTAGCTGTCCTGGCCCACCCGGACGTCGGCCTGGTGCCAGGTGTCGTCGCTGACCTCGGGGCGGCCCCGCTCGGCGGACGCGAACAGGCGGCGCTCCTGGCGCCGCTCGTGCGCGTCGTAGGCCTCCACGGCGGTGGCCAGCAGGGCGACGTCGAGACGCCGCGGCGGCGTGTAGCCGTCGGCCATCATCGCGTCCAGCCACGTCGTATCGACCTCGCCGCGGACGAACGCCGGCCGGTCGAGCAGGTCGAGCAGGAACGCCTTGTTCGTGGTGCCGCCGCGGATCACGGTGGCGGTCTGGCGCAGCGCCCGCGAGAGGCGGGCCCGCGCTTCGCCGCGGTCCCGCCCCCACGCGATGACCTTGGCGATCATGGAGTCGAAGTGCGGCGGGATGACGTCACCGGCGGTCACGCCGGTGTCCACGCGGATCCCGGGGCCGGTGGGCAGGGCCAGGTGCTCGATCAGACCCGGCGCGGGTGCGAACGCGCGGTCCGGGTCCTCCGCGGCGAGGCGGGCCTCGATGGCGTGGCCGCTGACCGGCGGCGGGCCGTCCGCGACGTCCGTGAGCAGGCCACCGGCGGCGATGTGCAGCTGCAGCTTGACGATGTCGATACCGGTCGTCGCCTCGGTGACCGGGTGCTCGACCTGCAGCCGGGTGTTGACCTCGAGGAACGACAGCAGCTGCTCGGCGGGCTCGTAGAGGAACTCCACGGTCCCGGCGTTGACGTAGCCGGCGGCCCGGGCCAGCTCGGCGGCCTTCGCCCGCAGGAGCTCCTCGTGGCTGGGATCGAGCGCCGTTGAGGCTGACTCCTCGATCACCTTCTGGTTGCGCCGCTGCACGCTGCAGTCCCGCACGCCCAGCGTCCACACGTTGCCGCCGGCGTCGGCGACGACCTGCACCTCGACGTGATGGCCGCCGCGGATGGCCCGCTCGAGGAACACCGTGGCGTCCCCGGCCGTCCGCGCCGCCTCGGAGCTGGCGCGCTCGAAGGCCTCATCGAGCTGGTCCGGGGAGTCGACCAGCCGGATGCCGCGCCCGCCGCCGCCGGCGGTGGCCTTCACCATCAGCGGATAGCCGATCTTCTCGGCCTGTGCCCGGGCCTGCTCCAGATCGGCAACCGGGCCGCCGCTCCACGGCGCGAGCGGCACGCCGACCTGCTCGGCCAGCCGCTTGGACTCGATCTTGTCGCCGAGCCTGCGCATGACCTCGGCCGACGGGCCGATGAACGTGATCCCCAGCCGGTCACATAGCTCCGCGAACTCGGCCTTCTCCGAGACGAACCCCCAGCCCGGCCACACCGCGTCGGCCCGGCATTCCCGCAGCGCGCGCTCCAGCTCGGCGTAGTCGAGATACGGGCTGGACGCGAAGGCGGCGTCGGCCTCGGCCGGGCCGATCAGCACCGCCTCGTCGGCCTCGCGGACGAACATCGCGTGCCGGTCGGCGGCGGTGTACACGGCGATGAGCCGCAGCGCCGGCCGCCCCTCGGCGTTCCACTCCCGGACGGCGTTGATCAGCCGCATGGCCGGCTCGCCCCGGTTGACGATCGCGACACGCTGGAGTCTCGCTGCCGACACGTTGTCTATCCTCTCCCCGGGCCGCCCATGATAAGCCTTTTGCCCTCGCACTACCCGATTGCCCAACCGCAATGCGGCCGGCGGGCGTGATGAGATGGACGGATGAAGGTTCGGATCGGGATCTCGCTCGGGTCAGCCGGCGTGCCCAGCGAGTTCGCGGCGGCCGTCGATGACCTGGAACGCGAACGCGTCGACTCACTCTGGCTATCGGAGATGGTGTACGGGCCGCTGGTGGATCCGTTCATCGGGATGGCGCACGCGCTGTCCCGGACGGAGCACCTGAAGGTGGGCACCGGGGTGTCGGTGCTGCCGGGCCGCAACCCGGTGCTGGTGGCCAAGCAGCTCGCGTCGCTGGCCGGCCTGGCGCCGCGGCGGGTGCTGCCGGTCTTCGGCCTGCGGCCGGCCCGGCGCGGCGAGCGCGACCTGTTTCCCGTGCCGGGGCCACGCGACCAGGTATTCGACGAGGCCCTGCAGCTGCTGCGGCTGCTGCTGACCGAGCAGACCGTCTCGTTCAGCGGCAAGTTCTTCACCGTTGACGGCGCGAGCGTGGGCCCGCTGCCGCCCAGGCCGCTGGACATCTGGCTGGGCGGCTCCGCGCCCGGGGCGCTGCGCCGGGTCGGCAGGCTGGCCGACGGCTGGCTGGCCAGCTTCATCACGCCCGGCGAGGCCGCGGCCGGGCGCCTGGCCATCAAGCAGGCGGCCGCCGAAGCGGGCCGCGAGGTCGAGGAAGATCACTACGGGGTCAGCCTGGCGGTGGCGGCCGACGGAGACATTCCCGATGCCCTGATCGCCGCGGCCCGCCAGCGGCGGCCGGACGCCGACCCGGCCAGCCTGGTGGCCACGAGCTGGCCGGACGCGCGGCGGATGATCGGCGAGTACGTTGACGCCGGCCTCACCAAGTTCGTGATCCGCCCCGCCAGCCCCCGGGCCTCGTTCGCCGAGTTCCTGGACCGCTTCATCGCCGAGATGATCCCCCTGCAGACCTGACCCCGCGCAAAGCGGCCGGTCGATGTACCAACGGGCCTGTACTAACGAGCCCATCGGTTCATCCATGAAGATCATCTGTTGGCTGGCGCGCTTCTGGGTGGTAGCTCGTCACTTTCGGTAGCGGAACTTGTACGTAACGCCGGCATGTTGCGGTGGTGCGGCGGCAGGTTTCTGATAGACCTCGCGGCATGACGATCTGGCTCCCGGTCCGCATCGCCGGCGTGCTGGCCGCCGCCGCGGTGTGCGCCGCGTCGGCGAACGTGGGCCTCGCCGCGACGAAAAGCCCCGCCGCGACAGCAAGCAGCGCCGCCAAGACACCTGTCACCTACCAGGTGCTTCGCCAGGATGTCATCATCAACGCCGACATCTGGGCCGCCAAGCCCGAGATGATGGCCGCGGGGCTGGGCTTCACCAACATCGTCGGGGTGCCGAACCTGAGCACCAGCAACGTGCCGCTGAGCAAGACGCTCGCGGTGCTGGCCGGGGGCGCCTGGAACACCGTGCGCTGCACGAACGGGCAGACGCCCCCGCTGGCCAGCTACACCTCGGCGTCGACGCCGCAGGGCGTGCGGGCCTACTACGGCCAGAACGTCTACTACTCCGACGGGCTGCCGGTCGAGTTCAGCTGGCCGGTACTGCCGAGCACGCTCGATGCCGACGACTTCAAGGTCACCCTGAACAACGGGACGTCCGTCACCCCCCAGGTCACGTCGATCTGGCCGAACTACCTGTACAACGAGCGCTCGGTGGCCGTCTTGTTCGGGCACTTCGGCAACCGCATCCCGCCGAACCAGCGGGGCGCGATCTACCCGGTCTCGGTGCAGGTCGTCCAGGGCTCGTCAACGCTGGAGCTGGTCGGGCCCGGACAGCGGGTCGTCAGCGCGGTCGGGATGTCGGTCAGGTCCCCGGGCTCGCCGTACACCGCGACCGGCGTGCCCCCGGCCTACCGGGGCGGCCCCACGCTGGTGGCCGCGAAGCTCAGCAAGATGTCGGCCCTGGGCAACACCGCGCCGAAGATCTTCCCGCAGAACCTGCCCAACGACGGGATCAGCCTCTACGGCAAGCAGGCGAAGTTCCGGCTGCGGATGTACACCTCGGGCGGCATGACACCGAACGGCGTGACGCCGCTGCTGCCGACCGAGTACGACACGTACTTCCGGGTCGTCGCGACGACCTCGTCGGGCCGGAAGGTCGCGCTCGTCAAGGCCGGCAAGACGTACTACATCGACGGGCACCCGCTGCGGGTCGTCGGGCTGGCTGATCTCGGCGTGAAGCAGGCTACGTATGACGGCTGCTATACGGAACTAAGGAACAACTACATCGACATCATCCTGGACGGCAGCATCGCCGCGGCCCGGCGGATCACCACCGTGCAGATCCCGTCGACGGGCCGCTACAAGCCGCTGTACAACCCGGGTGGCCCCGGCAGCAACCCCGCACCCGGCGTGCACTACAGCGCGCCGAGCCCGCTGATCTCCGAGCCCGTCATCGACGCGCTGAAGAACCCGATGACGGTCACCTACGTGCGCTGCCCGGGCAGCCCGGCCACGGTCAGCCCGGCCACGGTCAGCCCGGCCACGGTCAGTCCCTGCGGCCAGTGACGGCCAGGCTGGCGCCGATGCCGATCATCACCAGGCCGCCGGTGCCGCCGATCAGCTCGAGCCGCCGGGGGGAGCGGGCCAGCCACGCGCGGGCGGTGCCCGCGGCCACCGCCCAGGTGCCGTCCGAGATCACCGCGATGCCGATGAAGATCGCCCCGAGCATCAGCATCTGCAGCTGCACGTGGCCGGCGGCGCGGTCGACGAACTGGGGCAGCACGGCGGCGAAGAACACGATCACCTTGGGGTTGGTCAGGCCGACCACGATGCCGTCGCGCAGCACCCGCAGCGGCGTCTTGCGCTCGACCGTGGCGCCGAGCGCCTCGGTCAGCGAACGGCGGTGCCGCACCGCCTGCACGCCCAGGTAGATCAGGTACGCCGCGCCCGCCAGCTTGATCACGGTGAACACGGCCACCGACCGCTCGACCAGCGCGCCGATGCCGAACGCGACGCCGGCCACCTGTCCGTACACGCCAATCTGGCCGCCGAGCGCGGTGCAGACCCCCGCTGCCCGGCCGAGCTGCAGCGACCGGCTGACCACGAACAGCACGTTCGGGCCCGGCACGATGATCAGCGCGAAGGACAGCAGGGCAAATGCCAGCAGATGCGCGGTCGGAAGCACGCCCCGAGGGTAACTGACCGCCCGGGCCGCGGCGACCGGATAAATCCCCGCTCAGCGTCAGGCGACGAAGATGCAGAACGGGTGCCCGGCGAGGTCGGCGAACGTGTACAGGGGCTCCTCGGGGTCGTCGGTCCGGTCGAAGATGAGCTCGGCGCCGAGGGCCTCCGCCCGCTGGCGCTGCCGTTCCAGCTCGGCCACGTCCGGGACGGTGAAGTCGAGGTGCAGCTGCATCGGGACCTCGGGCGAGGGCCACGTGGTCCGCGTGACGGAATCGGCGTACTGGAAGGCCAGTTTGCGCACTCCCTCGGCGTCCGTCAGCACCAGCCAGTCGGGATCCTCGGCCGTCCCGTCCGCCGGTGGCTCGTCGCCGGGGCGGTACTGCAGGCCCAGCAGCTCACGGTAGAACTCGGCGAGCTCGCGGACGTCGGTGGTGTCGAGAACGGTGTGCAGCAGCTGCGGGTACCCGGCCATGAACCTTCACCCTAGGGGTTCACCGCGCTGCACGGCCGAGCTAGCCCGCGGCCAGGATCTGCTCCCGCAGGATGTCCGCGTGCCCGCAGTGCTGCGCGAACTCGCGCAGGGCGTGCAGGTAGATCCAGCGCATCGGGAGCGGTCCGAAGCGGTGCCCGTGCACCACGTCATCCAGGCCCAGGCCTGCCGTGGCCCGGCGGGACGCCGCGCACGCCTCGTCGTGGGCGCGGCGGACCGACTCGATCGTGTCCTCCTCGCCGAGGATGAACGCATCGGCCGCGCGCGGCGGCAGCCCCATCTCCTGCCGCTTATGGTCGGTGAGGGCCCCTCCGAACCACACCTTCTCCGCGAAGGTCGCGTGCTTGACCAGGCCAAGCAGGGTCGTCGGGGACGGGACGAGGTGGCGCCGGGCCTGCTCCTCGGTCAGGTCATTCAGGCAGCCGCGCAGCGCGGCCCGGTGCTCGTCGAGGAACGTCTCCAGCTGCACCTTCATGGGTTCAGCGGTCACGTCGAACGACGTGCGCTGGCGTTGCGTGGCCACCAGGCGAGTATGACCCTAGGAATGACCGCTGGTCTCGAAGGCCCGGCCGAAGGAGCGCACCCGGTCCGGGCGGGTGACGACGAGGACCGCGACGATGATCAGCCCCGCAGCCAGCAGGCCGAGCGCGATCCACAGCGAGTAGCTGATCGGCGCGGGCGGGCGCGGCCAGATCGACGCGTAGATCGTGTACCCGCACACAGCGACCGCAACAAGCGGCGCCACGACGTCGAGGAACCAGTTGTAGGACGCGCCGGGCTGCCGCCGGGCCTTCCAGAAGAACACCATGCCCGCGATCGCGACCAGGACGTAGACCAGCAGGATGCCGATCGACCCGGTCGTCGCCATCAGCGCGAAGTAGAGCAGGACGCCGTAGTGGCGGCCGAGGGTCGCCCCGAGCACTAACGTCAGCGCGACCGACACCGTTACGCCGATATAAGGGCTGTGGAACCTTGGCGTCACCGCGGCGAACACCCGGGGGATGCCGCGGTCCCTGCCCATCGCGAACAGGGTCCGTGCGGTCAGGTGCACCCCGGCCAGCGCCGCCACGAAGCTGTCCACGACCACCACGATGTCGACCAGCGTGCTGAACCAGTGCCCGACGTACCGGTCGGACAGGGTGGCCAGGGCCGTCGGGTCGGCGGCCCACCGCCCGGCACCGGAGACGCCGTAGCCGACCGCCTGGGCCCAGGTGACGAACACGAAGTAGACGGTCGCCGCGATCACCGTGCCGAGAATCGCCCGCGGGATGACCCGCTTCGGCTCGGCGGCCTCCTCACCGAGCACGGCCGCGGCCTCGAACCCGATGAACCCGGTGAACGCGAGGATCACGGCCAGGAACAGCCCGTGCGTGCTCGGCGCCAGGCCGGGGTCGAAGGGGCGCCAGGTCAGCCCCTGTGCCCCGCCCTTGGCCACGATGGCCAGGGACAGCGCGAGGATCGTGACCACGCCGATCACGGCGAACACGAGCTGCACCCGCGTCGACACCCGGATGTCGGCCAGCGCGATCACCAGGATCAGCGCGAGCTCGATGCAGTACAGCGGGAACCAGCCGAGATGCACGCTGGTGTTGGCGGTGAGCACGGCGGACAGGAAGTCCGCCGAGATGATCAGCACGAACGAGATGCCGATCGCGAACGCGGCCGCGTACATCCAGCCGGCCAGGAACCCGATCCGGGGCCCGAGGCCGCGGACCGTGTACGCGTACAGGCCGCCGGCGTGCGCGATGCGCCGGGTGAAGCGCACGATCACCGAGGCCAGGCACAGGCTGCCCACCCCCGCGATCACGAACGCCAGGGGCACGGCCGCGCCCGCGGTCGCGGCCGCCGAGGCGGGCGCCGCCGATACCGCGAACGTGAGCGCCAGCAGCGCCAGCGACTGGGCGATGGCGTCGGCGCTGCCGAGCACGCCGTGGCGCAGTTCGCCTACAGACCGAGATGACGGGCTCTTCGCCATGGCCCGTGATCCTTCCTCGTTCAGTCCTCGACCAGAGCGAGCACCCGCGCGGGCCCGCCGTTCGCGCCGCTCACCTTCAGCGGCGCGACGACGATGCGGCAGCGGGCAGGCAGCTGATCCATGGCGGCGAGGTTCTCGAGGATGATCGCGCCAGCGGACAGCCAGACGTGGTGCAGTTCGTAGTCGACGCTGTCGACCGGGTCGGCGGAGGGGCCGTCGAAGCCGACGCCGGAGACCCCGGCATCCACGAGCGCGGCCGCGGCGGCGGCGTCCGGATAGCACCAGCCGTGCCAGTAGGCCTCGGTGCCCCAGTTCGCCGCGTTGCCCGAGCGCAGCAGGACGATGTCGCCGCGCCGCACCTCGGGCAGGAAACGGCCGAGCACGCCAAGCCCGACCGGGCCCGGCTCGCGGGAGGTCAGGTCGATCGTCAGCGCGTCGGTCACCAGGCGGTCCAGCGGAATGTCGTCGAGCGTGGCCCCGCCGGCGATCTGGTGAGCAGGCGCGTCGACGTGGGTGCCGGTGTGGTTGACGAACGTGTACTGCGACATCGCGTAGCCGTCGGTGGCCACGTCGGCGAGGTCGTGGAAGGCCGGCGGGGTGATACCCTCCATGACCGGCATCCCGTTGGTCATGGGCTGGGTCAGGTCGACGACCCTCATGGGGTTCCCGCGTTCTTCGCCGCCGGGCTGCCGCCCGGGTGGAACACCCCAAGAACGGTCAGCGTCTGCCGCCCGGTGTTCTCCAGGCAGTGCGGCAGCCCGCGTGGCAGGTGCACGCTGGTGCCCGGACAGAGCGCCCGGTCGCTGCCCCCCGCGTGCGCCACGCCCTCGCCGCGCAGGACGAGCACGACCTCGTCGTAGGGGTGACTGTGCTCGGGCGCCCGGCCCGGCGGTATCTCGCCGACGAACTGCGTCGCAGCCTCGCAGCCGCGGCCCGGGCCGAGCAGCACGCGGAACCTGCGGTCACCGGTCCGCTCCACCTCGCACGCAGCGAGCTCGGACAGCAGCGGGCCGTCCGCGTCGCCAGACCCGGCAGCGGCGGGCCCGGTGGCGGCGGGCAGCGCCACCGCGTCGAGCCGGATCCGCTCACCCGCTTCGAGCCGGTACTCGGCGCCGGGCGGTATCCAGCACCCGGTGTCCGCGCGCACCGCCGCGCCGTGCAGCGCGCCCGCGTCCAGCCGGCCGCTTCCGGCGATCATGAACCACAGCTCGCCCCCCGCCCCGGCCAGCCCGCGCAGCGGCGATCCCGGTGCCAGGACGATGTGCCGCCGGACCAGCGCGGCCAGGGCGGAGCCCACGGTCAGGTGCCCGACGGGTGCAAAGCGGCCCGCTCGGCCACCAGCGACGCGAGCGTCTCGTTGAAGCGGTCGATCTCGTCCAGCGTGTTGTAGTGCGCGAGGCCGATGCGCAGCGCCTCGCCCCAGTCGACCCGCTCGTACAGCCCGGGAGCGTAGTAGTTGTCCGCGCTCCACACGCCGAAGCCGCGGTCCGCCAGCGCCACGGACAGCCCGGCCGACGACACCCCGGGGAAGTTGATCAGGAACGTCGGCACCCGGCCGTCCATCGTCGGCAGCCCGTACAGCCGCGCCTCCGGGGGCAGGCCTGCCAGCAGCCGCTCGCCGAGCTGGCGCTCCCAGGCGGCGAGGGCGGCCGTGCCGCCGATGCTGTCGATGTAGTCGAGCGCCGCCACGAGCGCGGCCAGCAGCTCGTACTGCATGGTGCCGGTCTCGAACCGGTGCCCGACCGGCTGCATCGGCGCCGGCCGGGCCTTGTAGGGCCGCCACGACTCGAGCACCTCGCGCCGGCCGTACGCGATGCCCAGGTGCGGGCCGCAGAACTTGTAGGCCGAGCAGAGCAGCACGTCGGCGCCGATGGCCCGGACGTCGATCGTCTCGTGCGGCGCGTACTGCACCGCGTCGATCCACGCCAGCGCGCCGGCCTGGTGGGCCAGGTCGGACACGGCGCGGGCGTCG
>Ga0335073_10006693_pt1 | contig 16199 bp, 21 predicted proteins | sample Lox_Sample_22_FD_207093 | JGI IMG/M metagenome (GOLD analysis project Ga0335073, IMG submission 207093) | Soil microbial communities from Loxahatchee National Wildlife Refuge, Florida, United States - Lox_Sample_2.2 | ecosystem: Environmental > Terrestrial > Soil > Wetlands | place: USA... | reverse complement strand
AATCTCGCATTCGACCTCGGTGCGCCTCTAGCCTCGTTGCTGAAGGTTGTTGAGCTGGTTGTAGGTCTGGTTGAAGGGCTGGTTGACTCGGTTCGAGCAAACTCCGATTCCCCCATTTCAAGCTCATAAACCGCTCATGGCTAGCTGTGATAGTAATCAATGATGCCGAGTGCAGTGCGTGGCTTTTGTCGTCATTTGGTCTTCCATTTAATGGTCAACACTGAGAATTGTTTCTGATCAGGCACTCGACAAGTGTTGTCATCGTGATCAAGCCTGGGCTAGAACCGTCATATTCATGCGACAATGGGCCGTCATTCCCGTTCCACGTGAGATGTTTTGCAGCTGTCAGGGATGAAAAAGGACTCGATCTATCAATGACAGGTTCCACAGTTTCCAATATCGTCACCAGCCATGCCATAATTGTTTTTGCACACAGCGCCTCCGGCGAGGAGAAAGGCTTTAAGCTCGGAGCTTCCGAACTTATTGCCCACGCGAAGTGATAAGTCGCGGAACGGCGCTCGGCAGCAGTTGTTTTGCCCTGTACAGTACGACGTGATACTTCATGCAGCCACAATCCACGTGGAGTCGGAAAACGTGTCGAAGGAATCCTTTCTCCAGCCTTATTGGATTCTGGCTAGAAACATTCATTATAACCGTTTTATTAACTCAGCTCTTAGACCAAGCGGAGCAATGCCCGATTCCCCACGATCATTCCTCAATGCTTCCATGGCTCCCATGATGCAGCCATGAAACGCCCGCTTCTCCCAATTTCAAGAGGGAATTCCCTCATCCTCCTTAACGGATCCTGCGGTGAGCCATTAACTCCGGTAACTGGTGTCACTGTCGCCTTTGTACAAGTTGCATCAGAAATTCCATTTTCTGTATTTATTTTTCGGTCCGTATTCGGGGTGGCAAGTTTCTGCATTGTCCACTATAGGAAGGCTATCAAGATGTGCTGCAGAGGTCACCGTCTGCAAGGCCATGACCATCCATTATGCTCTAGAGTACCCATGATCCATGGCGGAAGTCTCTGCTCGGGGCTGTGGAGGATGTTGGGACCATTTTTGATGTTCCGTTTCCGAAATTGAAAGCCCCAAGAAACTCCATGTATGGCCTCGGAGGAAGTTACACATGCTAACTACAAGGATTGCCATTTTTCCGCGGGCTGAAATCTCGACCGGCTGAAGGGAAAAAGGAAGTAAGCCACAGCACTCGGGCCGGTAGAGTAGAGTATTTCGGCCGGGAGATTTCGGCCGAGAGCACATACGATGGTGCATGTATGTTCTTTTCTCTCTCATCGCTGTACCCTCGATTGGAAAGTTTCGTCCGCTGTCTAAACTCCCCTTGCGTGATGGGGCACTCGTCCTGCTGGGATGAATGTGAGGCATTTATCACCTGGCCGTCTATTGACGAACGAATACGCGGTGAGCATTCCGATTCGCATTCATCTCCTCTTTCGACGTCCCCGGGGCGAGACTGGAAAATATCGATTAGTTCTATATTGGCTATTCGCCTACGCTAGTCTTTTAGGCCCGCCTCGTTGTCTTCACCCAGATATGCCAAGCTGCCTTGCGGTGTGAAGGTATACTTGAAGTGCGGATTCCTCTCGAATGACACAAGCTAGTAAGTACGTTTTAAGATGGAAATTACTGGGTTTGAAGACTTGTATCTTCTACGTAATTAAGCTGTTACAAATTGCAATGCTCTCTTTCCCCCTCGCCGTAGATAGGTGGTATTTGGATATTGAAAGGGCTGAGAAGATAGTATGCAGCATCTTCTTCTGCTGTTGTCCGACGATTTTCTACTAGTTCCTTAGCCATAGTAGTCGCTAATGCCTCAGACGGAAGGTTCATCGGCGCGCCAACCAATCTTTTTGTCGTGGTGGGGAAGTCGGGAATTGTCCGCTTATTAAGATAGATTTTCGACTCCATCATTCCCTTGGCGACCAGGCAGACTTCCGACGGACTTTCTGTGAAAGTAACGAAGCATCGCGTCGCGAGATGAGCCCAAAGCCAATTGCAAATAGTGAGGCCTCGAGTCCCACCGAAGAGAGTCATAGACCTCGAAAGCGCCACCGCAAATGGTTGTCTTGCGCGCCTTGCCATCGCCACAAGCAGAAATGCGACCGCGGCCATCCTTGCAGGTGATGAGCCACAATAATTGAAGATGCAAAGGGTCGTGCTAACATGGCCGCTTGTATAGTCGATGCATCACCCAGAACCGTGTCGATCAGTGTTCGTACGAGACAGATGGTACAGCAAATGGTTTGAAGCCCGACGACTCCAACTCCGCTGTCGACGCACCAAAGGGCGTTCTCCATCTCAAGAAATATAACCCGGACAAGAACAAAGCCAGAATCAGCGGCGCTACGCATTGGGTGCAATTGTGCTATCAAGTGCGTCTCCCTATAAATTCAACTTCGCAGGCACTAATTGTTGCAGTTCGTGGAAGTGCGTGATTATCTTGCCCATGGCGCAGATTTCAAGGATCTTGAAGATAAAGAAAAGCAACTGAAACGATTATTCTTCAAACGGAAACCTCGGATATTTCCCTTTGGTGATTCTTTCCGCAACTTATATTACGACCGCGCCTCTCGACATGCAAGCTTGCCGTCAAAGGCCCTCGTGGAGGCATTGGTCGATCACTATCTAGTTACCATCGATAAACTGTATCCACTTCTTGATCCTGTCCGTATCAAAGAAGAACTTCGAGATTTCTGGAATGATCCTGACAAGGTCTCTGACCCATGGCTAGCTCAGCTATATCTAATACTGGCTTTAAGCTGCTATTGCAAACCACTATCGTTATTTGAAGGCGTCGATGATACTCCATCTGCACTATCAGAAAGATGTCTTGAGGCGGCCGAAACCTGCTATTCCAAGAAGTCGGCTTTTATCAAACGCACTAACTACACCGACTTGAGGATCTTGTGCATGGTCGCAATTGCGAAGATGGTTGACGTACTTCCGGAGCCTGATATCGTCTGGACCTTCGTTGGTCTTGTTGTCCGAGTGGCTATGTCTATGCACTTGCACCGAAATCCAGAAGACTTTCCGAACATGCCTCCAAGAGATGCTGAAGCGCGCAAAAAACTTTGGACTACAATACAGATCATGGACTTGGTCTCCTCCATCGACAGTGGTCAACAAATGTTCTGTCTACCTGGGAACTCTGACACACCGCCTCCTGCCAACAACATCATCCTATCTGACGATGGTACAGTCGACACCAGCGATCCAAATAATGATACAATTTATCAACTACGGCTCATGGCTGCTTTCCCAACTATGTGCGCCATCGTCAATAAGGTCAACGGAACAGACCCATCAATGCCGTACAGCCAGGTGCTAAAGTATGATGATATGCTCAGGGAAGCTTTGAAGCAAACCGAGTCACCGTCAGGAATGATTCCTCAGGGTCATTTTGATGCGACGAAGTTGGATTGGGTCTACCTTCAGAAAACAACCGTCAACAACCTCCTGCGACGAGTGTTGCTTGCTCTCCATCAATCACATGCGCGGTATGCGCGGGAATCGTCCGTCTTTCAAAAGTCACATTGGACGATCCTTGAGTGCGCTCTCGCTCTGCTACGACACCAACGCGACTTGTTTGAGAATCCTCAGCTGGCGTGGGCCAATAACTTCTTCGTCTCCGACTTTCGGCTTGCAATGATTCACGTTTCTCTTGGCATCAGAAACAAGCACTTTTCCGACCAGCCCGAAGCAGGATCTACAATGTCAGCCAAGGACCTGGCATGGCAAGCGCTCCGTGGCAGCTATGAAATCTGCAAGAAGCTAGCCACCACTTCCGTCGACGGCTTTAAATCTTACTCTGGCATGTCTGTTGGCATGGGAGTGCTGGAAGCCATCGACGCCGGTGTTGACTCCAGCTCAATGCCAGGTATCATCAGAAAATCTGCTGAACAGGCTTTTGAATATGTATTAGGGAAGTTGCCACTAGATCGTCCACAGATTGATCCGTCGCTGGTTGATATGACGCTAAACGGTGCGGACTTGGATCTGGATAGCTTGGATTCTGGGTTCGTCGATAGTGCGATGCTCTCACCATTCTTTTCCAACCCTTTGGACCCGGCTTTGTTCGAAAACTTGTGGGACTCGAATGCATTCGATGACTATGCATTTGGGACTGGTGATGTCTATCGTGATGGCTTCAGCTAATCCTCTTTCGATAGCTTTGCCGTGCCAATACTATACAGTGGCTGTGCCTCTTCTCAATGCAGAATATCCAACCTCCTTCATTGTCTTTAATGAAGCAGATAGCCGTTCTCAAAACGCCACGCCGGTACTGAGCTGCTAACCAAAATTCATGCAACCTGCTGAGAACATTTTGTTCTCAGCACTTCCAGTTTATGAACCTCCGGAACTACCTCTGCGGAACCAACATGCGCTGCTTTTGGAGACATGGCAGGTCCAGCAGCGCCATGCGCCTACAGCCGTGGATGAAGCGGTTATGATTTACGGTATCACCGGCTCTGCTCTCAAAAGCGCCACCCACGCACCGAGGATGGCAGCTGCGCCCGCAAGGCAATTGATACCGGACCATATCATGGCCTGCGTGAAGCTGTGATAATGCGAGACGAGCGCACCGGTAATGGGCGGGCCTGTGAGCGCGGAAATGCTGATGATGCCGGAGCACATGCCCATGTACGTGCCGATCTCGTTCGGGCGCGGCGCAACGTGGGCAATGGTGGCCAGCATCAGGCCGATGATGCCGCCGGAGAAGAAGCCGAAGAGCACGGCCAGCGTGATGATGGCGGCGTGGGAGGTGGCGCGCATCCAGCACAGCGCCACGATGCCGTAGACGGCGCCGCACCCCGACAGCAGCGGGAACGGCCCCATCGTCACCGCCAGGTGCCCGCCCAGCAGCCGCCCGAAGAACGACGCCGCGTTGAGGATCGAGATCAGGTACCACGCCAGGTTGTCGCTCATTCCGTGCTCCTCCGCGTACGTCGGCAGGTAGAAGATGGGCGTGAACATCCCCCACAGGATCAGGAAGAGGCCGAGGATTTGGAGCGAGTACTCCATCTTCTTGAAAGCGTGCGGTAGCAGGTAGGAGCCGGAGCGCGGTGGCACGCCGGGCCTGATGGTGAGCAGGGCGAAGATGGCTAGGCCGAGCACGATGAAGCCGACGATGCGCTGGGTCCAGCCGAAGCCGAGCGTCGTGTGGTTCAGCATGCGGTCCAGCATGATGGGAAAGAGGATGCCGCCGATGGCGGAGCCCGACGCCGCGATTCCCATGGCCAAGGGCCGCTTGCGTCGGAAGTAGTGCCCAACCACTGCGATTGCCGGCTGATACGTGAGACCCATCGCCAGGCCGCCGAGCACACCTTGGCACAGAATGAATTCGTAGTAGCGGGTACAGAGGCTAGTTAGCATGAGAGCGACAACGAGCAAAGCGCAGAATGGATAGAGGATAATCTATGAGCCTTTGTCAGTGGCGTATTTCGAGAAAGGCGCGAACAAGTTTGGGACATAGGTCGAATAACCAAGGAGGAAAAGATGAGAGGAACTTACCAGTGGGCCCCATCGGTCGCAAATTGGGCCACTGAATAAACTACCGCTGAACTGGGCAAATATTTGGATGGATCCTATCCATGCCACGTCCGAGGGAGTGTGATCTTTCATGAAGGTCTCCAAGTAATAGGTTTCGTAAATTCCAAACGCATTCAAATAGCCGAAAGTGAATAGCATGACGCACCAGCAACCGGCAACGGTCATCCAACCTCTTGTGCCGCCTTCCGGGAAGTTGGCACTGAGATTGAATGTCGTAGGGGTCTGTTGCTGCGGCGGTGGTTCTGACTTTGGTTCTTGTGCGATTGGTGCGTCCAGCGAGCCTTGGTCACTATCAATTTGATACTCAGGTTTGATGTCGTTGAGATCCTGTCCTCGCTCCACATCCTTGGGAAGCTTCTCTTTTGATTCGAATGACATGGCTTCGTTGACTAACAAAAAATGTATTACTGAACGGAAAGAATCTGTAGCCGAGAAGTAAAGTAGCGGAGTGCCGGTTCGTGTCGTTCCGCTGAGCTGTGCAGGCGAAGAAGACGCTCTTGAGAAGAAAAGACCTTGAAATTTTGATTACAAGTAATGGTAACAGGTAGCTATACGTGTTCACCGCAGCAGCAGAGACGAAGAAATCATGTATAACACACTGTTTTCGAGCGCAATGCTTAACTGAGGGGATTCGGCCTTCAAAGACAAGCCCATGCCGAGTTAACGGCGATAAACGGCCGGGGGTCTGGTTAAGCAACTCACTATCGTACTAGAGGGGATCTAAAGGCCTGGTTGGCAATCTTCAGCTGCGCCAGCTGCAGCAAAACTTTCGCCGCTGCTGTAGGATTAACGCCGAGAATGCTGTATAATCTGCTGGAAGGAAGGCCTCTATTAGTATCTCCGAATCCGGCCAGCCGGGCGGCGTTAAGGCTCTTCGAACTATACCCACTTAAATTTAGCAAGTTTCGACTTCGGAACTACGGCGTTCTCTTCGCTTTGGCCCCCAAGGCAAGCTAAATTGTTTTTGCTTGCCGTTGCGTCTCGCTTTACTCGGCCTTTGACAAGACGCGAGATTCGCAATGCAGCGTGGTGGGTACGCGGTGGCTGTTGCACTGATGGAGCTTCAGCTTGGTTGATAGCAGCATAAGTATTTCCCCTGGTCCACAAACGAATTCTGAATCATACTTTAAGCGTATCGTATGCTCGGTTTCGTAAGTAATGGTAATGAGAGATGCGAGGTTCTTGGTTGGCAGCCCAGGTCTGCAACTCCGCTCTAACTGTTTCGCGTCATCATTCGTTGGCTGTTTTAGCAAAGCAAATCTTTGGACTTCGATGTTTGTCTTAACGCCAAAAATTCATTACGTCGTCTGTATGCAAGTTAGCGAAGCCGGTCGAAGATGTGATACAAAGTTCCTGTACTCGTACGGAGTTATGTCCTACCAAAACATCGGCTAAGCCTTTAACCGGACCCTTTGAGTAAACGTTCAACTCCCCACGATGGGCCTTTGAATGTATTGCAATGAATTTCATAGTGGAATTTCTCCATTAGACTCCTTTTTCTGCCATTAAGATCTCTTTTCGTAGTAAAAGTCTATCGAGAATCATCAGGTTGAGGACGGCGTCACATCGGAAAAGCTTCGATCTACCACGAAGAGATTAGTCCACCTAAATTCAGCTATAAGCCATTCTTCACATTGGGTAATGTCGAAAAATCATCTCGTTTCAATTGCCATTGTTGGCACAGGCCAAATTGGGCCACGGCATGCCGAAGCCGTTGTTGAGGATCCTAATTCGAGTCTCGTATGTTTCGTGGATCCTAATACGGCAGCAGAAGTGGTAGCTAAGAAATTCGGTGTGCCTTTGTATCCGAGTGTGAGCGCCATGTTGTCGTCGCCGCACAAACCTGAAGCTGCAATCGTCTGCACGCCTAACCATTTACATGTCGAAATCTCCAAACAGTTGCTTGACGCAGACATCCACGTGCTGTGTGAGAAACCTATCTCCACGGGCATCGAAAGCGGTTTGAGCCTGGTGGAGCATGCGAAGAGTAGCAATGCTTGTCTGGTAATTGGACACCACCGTCGACTCAACAAATACGTTCTGGCGGCAAAGAACACTCTACCAACCCTTGGAAGGATCATTACGGTTTCGGGAATGTGGTGTACGAGTAAACCTTCATCATACTTCGATCCGCCCACTGAATGGCGACGAGGAACCACTGGTGGGCCAATCCTCATCAATCTGGTTCATGATGTTGATGTTTTGCAATATCTGTTCGGTCCCATTGATCATGTGTACGCGGAAGAACTGCCCAAGGAGCGTGGTCATGCTGCCGAGGAAGGCGCTGCAATAATGATAGGATTTGAAAGTGGAGCCATTGGCACGCTCATTCTTTGTGATAACGTTCCATCACCGCACAATTTTGAGTCTGGGACTGGGGAAAATCCAATCATCCCAAAGACCGGTATGGACTTTTACAGAATCTTTGGATCGCAAGGGTGCTTGAGCGTGCCAGATATGAAGAAGTGGACGTACGATAGAGGCAACGAAAGGAGTTGGACGGAAAGGCTGACGGAGCAAGAGGCCGAAGTTCCAGACGTGAAGATACCATTCGAACTGCAGGTAGAACATTTCGTCAAAGTTATACGAGGTGAAGAGAAGCCTATCTGCTCTGGTGAGGATGGGTTGAGAGCTCTCGTTGTTTGCGATGCCGTGAAGAAGGCAATTCAAGCGGGCGGAAGTAGAGTGACTTGCAGGCTCTGACGAGAGCTAAAGGGTACAAATGCTTTATCGTCATCAGTCAAACCTAATAACTGGATCGCCATGGATAGATAACAAAATATGAGCACGTCTCGAGCGTAGGGATTGTTTGAAGTTTACGAAGATGATGATTCTTCTGATGCGGAGGGTTTGACAGCGGATGTAAGATTGCTTATGTACGCTCGGCATTGGCCACCGCTGCTTATTTACATCCCCTCGCCCGGTTTCAAATAGATTCTGACATGACTGCAAGGACTCTGTTGTACACATGAGTGATTGTGACCCGTGGGAAAGATTGAGTGGATAGAGATTGGCGATTCGTTGACATTGAAACTGGCGAGGTTCTAGTCTACGGTACGGTAATTAGAAGTCGTAAAGTTCGCCACAATTTCGGCTGCAAAGCGTGGATCGTAGCTTGAATTCACCGGAAGACAAGAAAAGTCATGAACTCTGTAACTTCGCCTCTCCACCTTAAGAGACAACTCAATTATCGTCATGAATCCCAATAAAACTTCATCGAAGCTGGTAAAAACTCCTGTGCCCGATAAATTCCCAGCGTCCAGGTTCTGTTATCTAGAAAACTACAAAGATGTACGAGGACCCTGGATATCGCACAGTGCATTTGTTCCGTCGAGTATGGTCAAGCATCTCATGCGGAACAAGAAAGACAGCGCCATAGCAGTGAAATTCGAGAAGAATAAGTCGAAACCGGATAAGATCACCAACATGGAGGGTGCAATGCACACTTTTGTGAATCCGTTCGCGGATATCACTATTCACGGGGACTACGAATGGCAGGGTCATCATTCGATTCGTGAATTCGGGGCGCATGAAGGCCGACAGCTAGGGCGACAGGTGTTGCTAAGCGCTTTGATTCATCAAGATTTCGAGAACGAAGAAGTGATGCTGAAAGTTGCGCGGCTGGAAGAGTTCGAGTTCTTGGGCCTCCCAACCATGCCGGACATGCTGTCCGTAAGCGAAAAGCAAGACGACGAGAAGAGGAGAAAGTACGATTGGAATCTACGTCGCTACATAGTCTACCAGCTCGTTGCATCACACCGCCTGCCAACGCGTGCCTCGGTCAAAGACGCGGCCATGACCGTCCACCAAACCTTGGACTTCCTCGCCGACGCCATCACCAACCAGCCAGCGACGTCGCTGCCCGCGCACATGCAAGGCCGAGCCATCCGCCACAAAACGTACTTCGTGTCGTTGGAGGTGTTGTTCATGACGGCACTACACCAAGTGCGCAACGAACTGTACCAGCTAGAGCGGCTGTGCGGTGCGCAGGGCTACGTGTACACGTTCAACCCGCCAGCAATCTTCGCGCGATTCTTCGACGGCGCCGGCACGGAGCTGCTGAGCCGCGTGCACGTCGCGGCGCTGAAGCTATTTGCACACGTCGCCGAGATGGACGCTTGCCGCTGCTTCGCCTGGAACGACTTTTCGTCCAAGGCCATCATGGCCTTGGTGCGAGAGGCGCTGAAGCAGAGGTCGCACGTCAAGGTTCGGCGATGGAACGACGTCTTCGTGCCAACGGCGAAAGTCGGCCTGTACGTGCCTCCTGCCGGCGCCGAGAACTCAATCTTGGTCATTCACAACAATAGCGACGCGTTTGGACAGAACATTGAGACTGAGCCGGCAGGCGGCAGTCTGGACGGAGTTATCGGGGCGTATTCGAGCGCTTCGGCTAGTCTGCTGAGGACTAGGGGCGATTTGTGTGATCAATTGCTCAAGATACCTCTGTGATGATCGTGTGCATTACAGTACTGATCAATACGTGTCTTACCATTGACCAACGGTGGGTTGATGGACGCTGAATACTGTTTCAGATGGTCAGGCATCCTCTACAAAGCGACGGCCTATTCGCATGGAGGTTCGAAGATAAGAAGATGGTCGAACGGCCAAAAAGTATGTTCCAGAGCAAAGTCTGAGATAAATTGTGTCAATGGCCAGACTAGCCACGGCGAGCCTACTGAGGCGCATTGGCTTGAAAGGGGATGTCAGCAGCGATGGATCGAAGCTGCAGCCAGCTGACAGTTTTCAAGGTGGTTATAAGGAGCAGGTTTATGCTAATATTTGGCTCAATGATGATTGGTAAAGGCTACGTGTGAATGCCACTTTGGCGTCCACTTCCCCAGAGCCTCGAAGATGGGGTCTGAGATCAGCAATTGGCTGATGCTCTCTTTGGACGACGACATGGGAGTTTAAAGCGTGGTCCAAGCAGCCGCGAGGCTTGCAGAATTTCGACGCACTCTGTGCACATCAAAATCAAATACGTCTGACGCTGGAGATTCTGGCGGTATTGGCTCATTTCACAGAACCGTTTTATTTTTAGGAAGCCGCTGAAATTCGAGGTGCCGTTGGAAGAAGTCACTTGTCTCGTCCAGTCATCAACGGGGTTGTAATTGAATTTAAACTACTGGATCAACAGCAGAAAAGTCAAACCCTGTCATGGGTTGGTGATTCAGTGCGGCGAGAAAAAAAACTAAGGTTTCGCAATGCGTGGAGGTGGCCAATGATGTTGGCAAAAGCAGTTGCTAGGATTGGACGATGAAGCCAGCAATGGTTGCCACCAAGAATGGCGACATGCAGGGCAACGATATCTGAAGCAGGTCATGGGTGGCAATGATCTGCAGCGTTCATAAACATTTTGTTCCCTCATCGATGTCAAAGGATCCTGAGACAAAACATGACGCAACACAAGGAGAATTCTAAAAGCCCGATCGGAGAGGGTTGCCAGATTCGGTCATGTCAAATGACGGTTCAGGGCCCTTGATGCAACTTCGCTTGACGGTGAGAGCTCGCAACATTATAGATCTCCATTTCAGCATTAGAGTAATCGGAAGCCGATATGCCGATGAAAAGATTAGACGATAGAGAATGCCAAAGCATCAAAACACGTCTCAACGTTCTCCTGACGCTGAGTCTTCGCATAGCTGCAGTCATGACAGCACCAATCCCGCAGGATTTCGATGTGGGGATTGCTTTTCAACGCTCGCTAGCTTGCGAGAAGACTCCCCTTTTTCGCTGGTGGAGTCAGATGAATTCGCTTGAGGATTACTGAGCTGAAGGAGGCGGCCGGAAGAATCTGATCCCTGATGGTCGGTTGTTCCAAAAGGAAGCCAAAGCCATCGGCACTTTTGTTCCTGCGTCGAGTAGTACACCGGAGGTACGTTGGTTCGCGCGGTCGCTGCCAAGGCTCGCTGTCTAGCTCTACCCGTACGATGCCGCGCTGCCGGGAAGCCCCCCACGCTCAAGACAATAGGCGATGCTGTCTTCCAGCTTCCGATGAATTGAATTTCAAATCGATACGTAAAGTGCGGCTATGGATTCCCCTGCCTCTCGATGCGCAAGTGAAGAATCGTTTGTTTTGGGCTGCGCAAAAGTCCGTCGAGCACATATCTACGACATCTTCGTGACTCGAGGTCTTCAGACCGAATGGTTGGCGACGGTGGCTCCAGCTCCTGCTTGTGCTCGAGCTTTCCGGCGAGATTCTGCAGGTTAGGAAGCAGGAGAGGTTGGGCCAGGTGGAGCGGCACATACGTGCTTGAGGTGCTTCACAATATCAAGCTAAAAGAGAAGGGCTGTGGATGAAAATCGAAGGAATGATGAATTTGGACCAATGGAAATGTCGGATCAGCGCACATCGTCAGCGGAAGCTTAGTTAACGGCTGGTATCCAACGCCGTCGAGTCCAGCTGGAGGGCGCATGGCGTTTGACGGCGTGGAGCCAACCGATACCGTCAGTTCAACGTCCTGGGTCTCTCAGCACTATATGCTGGCTGACTCTTTTTCTGCGCCCACATTTTTTGGTAGCTCAAGAAAGCCCAGCCGTATTCCGCCTTTCCGGGTTAGAATCCGTCCATCATCCGCCGCCTCAAGGCTGCCTCTGTTGCGCGAAGCCAGCAGCGCAATCCTCCTTGACGACCCACCCACCGCCCGCAATGCATGGCAACGGATGGTGATGGATTGCAATGCAAAGCGAAACCTGGCTCATTTCCGCTGAATTCGGGAGTGAGGTATGAATGGAACGGGTGTATCAGTTAAGCCCCGCTGATGCACCTCCATGGGTGGATGTACTGATCCCCCGGCCCAGAACGACCGTCAAAGTACGCGCACTCCGCTACACACATCCTACGTCCACCTCCAGTCCCCGGCTAGACCGCTCGCGGGTGTGTGCTTGTCCCTTAGCCATTTGCTCCCAGCTGCCAATCACTGCCGACGATCCCAGCACAAACCTGAGCTCTGGTCCAGGCTGAACCTGCGCTGCGGACACTACCGCTTAACACCCTTCCCCACGAGCCTGCCCGCCCGTGGCGTGGTGTGAGGTGGACCACTCTGAGGGCCTAGCTTCTTCGCTCGCTCGACCGCCCGCCCTAAGGCTATTCTGCATCGCTTCTCGAAATCTATGTCTAGGGCCCCTCCCGGCATTCTTGTGATAACTTTTCCCATCACCAACAGCATGCCAACCGACCGCAAGTCCTGTCTCATGGGGCTGCCGGTCGAGCTTGATCAACCTTCAAACCGCGTCAGTAACGCCAGCATCGCCCTTCGACGTCGTATTCAAGTATGACGCTGCTAGACTTCCGGAAAAACGGTAACCACGCGTATCGCGATGTCGAAGGCATATACAGTCACATCAGCGACCCGAATGAGCGACGGCGGATGGCACTGGCTGAAATCGACAAAGCGCCCTTGAGCTGGTATCACATACGCTTGGTTGTCGTTACCGGTGTCGGTTTCTTTACAGATGCCTACAGTGTAAGTGTCCTGCGGCCGAGTATGGCGGTGAAATGTCCGATTAATGTCTGACTTTCTATTAGCTCTTCGCCATCGGTCTTGTAACCACCATGATGGGAATGGTATACTGGCAAGACCCAGTACACCAAGGATATATTCCGAATAACGCATCGACCCTCATCAAAGTCGCACCGAACGTCGGTACAGTGTTTGGCATGGTTGTCTTCGGTTATCTTGCCGACTTAGTGGGACGAAAGAGGATGTACGGTATTGAGTTGATGATAATCATCACTGCCACGCTTGCAGAGTCCTTGTGTAGTGTCTCACCCTCCATGACTATCGTCGGCGTCATCGTCTTCTGGCGAGTGATCATGGGAATCGGCATAGGAGGCGACTACCCACTATCAGCGGTCATCACTTCCGAAATGGCAGATACAAAATGGCGAGGAGCTATGGTTGGCGCCGTGTTTGCCATGCAGGGATTCGGCCAGTTCGCATCAGGTTTGATACCCAAATCCCCTCTTCTTGAGCTTTCAATGCTGACCGTCCAAATAGCCATGATGGTGCTTATCGTGACCGTCGGCTTTAAAGATACATTGGTCGCAGCGAAAGTCCCGGGAGATTGTATTGGCGAATGTCAAAGAAGTGTCGACATAATGTGGAGGCTCGTTCTTGGTTTCGGCGGCATCCCAGGCTGGTTCGCACTCTACTACAGATTGACGATTCCAGAGACACCACGATATACCTTTGACGTCAAGCATAACCTCGAGAAGGCCGTCGCTGATTCCCGAAGATTCCGCTCCGGAAAGAGGGGCGACGGCAGAGTGGACGAGCTTGAGCAGGCCAAAGTGAAGGCTGAGATGCTCAAATACCACAAACCTCCGCCTTCGATCAAGGAATTCTTCCGCTACCTCAAAAACTGGAAACATGCGATGGTGCTTTTAGGTACCGCTGGATCTTGGTTTTTTCTCGATGCGGCCTTTTATGGCATCAACCTCAACACTCCCCCAATTCTCTCCCACATCGGCTTTGGCGGCCATGAAAATGTATACAGAATGCTCTACAACTCGGCGGTTGGCCAGCTGGTATTGATCTGCGCTGGATCAATACCTGGTTACTGGTTTACCGTTGCTCTCACCGACACCGTAGGCCGAAAACCGATACAGATCTGCGGTTTCCTCATCCTCACTGTCATCTTCGCCGTTATCGGCTTCACCCTGAATCACCTTGGCCATGGCGCTCTTCTCGCCCTCTACATCGTTGCTCAGTTCTTCTTCAACTTCGGTAAGCTTTTTGGGCCATGAATCAAATCAGCCGGCAAGCCAGCAATGAAGACTAACATCATGTAACAGGACCAAACGCAACGACATTCATGGTTCCCGGAGAATGTTTCCCGACACGAATCCGCGCAACCGGTCACGGCGTGTCCGCAGCGGCCGGCAAAATCGGAGCGGTGATCGTACAATCGACGTTCACATCGCTGGTGACGCGGGGGGCAACGGCGGACAACGCGAACCCGTGGCTGAACCGCGTGATGCAGATCTTCGCGCTGTTCATGCTGTGCGGCGTCTTCACGTCGCTGCTGATCCCCGAGACCAAGCGCAAGACGCTGGAGGAGCTGGCCGGCGAGAGCGAAAGCAACCTCGCTTACGAGCTGCGCTTCGTCGAGCGCTTCTGGCGGCCCACCTCCGCCGAGATCAGAGAGGAGCGCAGGCGCTTTCAGAAGAGGAGTAGTTTTTTAGGCCTTCCGCAGCGATACTTCCGGTTTAGTTCCTGAAGTGTCACTTCGCTGACCTACTTTTTTGGTTTATGCTAGTCTGGCCGAAACGAGGTCGGACATTTTAGGATTTGCGTTTTGCACCTTCATTTGCACAAAGTTCGATATCCCAATCCCGTAGGCTTTCTCCTTGGATAGATTGCAAGGCGCATGGCGTTAGAACGGAAACCCGCCGAATTGCGGGAGGTTGACGTGAGAATGAGACTGACGGCCTTCGGATTGTATGATAAAACGGTAATCTTAGGCGAAAATATGTTCCATTTGATAGTAGCTCCAATAAAAGGAGACGTCGAGTAGATAATCTAACACGACTTTTGAAACATGTCGCTGTTAAGCCTTTCCAGTCCTAATCTTCGTTACTTTGAATGGTATTCCAAAGATCACACAGCAGCGTATAGTTAGCTGATGAAAGTTGTATCTGATTTCAGTTCACGACGAAAGGATAAAAACGCTCTGTGCGAAGACGTCAATGTAGTTTGTATTACAATGTGTAAGGTAGCAGCTAAGACAGTCGATGCAAATGACTTCCCACCGTAACGAACGCCTTTTTTGACCGAGGCCGGGATGTGGATTTTGCGCACAGCGCAGATGAACAGAGTCGTAAAGCTCATCAGTCCCCATAAACACCAGAAATGAGATAAATGTCAGCACCTCAGCTTTCGCTTACCCTTTGTCCTAGCCCTCGGGCCGTCCCCGAACAGCTCCCCGAAACCCAGCCACGACGTCCCAAATGGCATCGCAGCCTAACCCACTACCCAATCCCAATCCTTCCCACCGCCATCCAACAACCTCCATCAATCTCTCAACTCGCCCTCACCCTCGCCCACCGCTCAAAACGTCTCGCTCTCAAAGCTATCCCGGTAACTCTCAAAGCTCGCTACAGCGCATTAGCACGTGAACCCTCTACTCAATCCAAGTAAACCTACCACTCGCCGGGCTAACGGCACGCTCTCCACGCAGCTGAGGCCCCTCGGGCAGCAGCAGGCGCTCGTCGTCGCCCCTCTGCGGGACGGGCCTGCGGCGCGACGCAGCGGCGGGGGGCATGTCGCGGGGGCCGGTGACGCGGCGGACGGGGCGGGGTGCGGGCCGCGGCTCGGGCGTGCGCGCGTCGGCCGCCGCCACGCTCACGCCGTCCGTCTCCAGCGAGTAGCGCACCTCTGCGATCGGCTCCAGCGGCGACGGCACGTGCATCGCACCCGAGGCTAGCTGGCTGGCGTAGCGGTCGTAGGCGCGCGTCGTTTCGAGCGGGGGCGCCGCGCCCGCCGAGGAGGCTGCCGGCGGCGGGGCGGCGCCCTTGGCGGGCACCAGCGGCCCGTCGTCGCGGAGTTTGGGCGGGCGGGGCGGCGCTTGCGCGTGCGCTTGCTCGGAGGCCGAGTGGTCGGAGTACACGGGCGAGAGGGCCGGCGG
>Ga0335073_10006692_pt1 | contig 16200 bp, 11 predicted proteins | sample Lox_Sample_22_FD_207093 | JGI IMG/M metagenome (GOLD analysis project Ga0335073, IMG submission 207093) | Soil microbial communities from Loxahatchee National Wildlife Refuge, Florida, United States - Lox_Sample_2.2 | ecosystem: Environmental > Terrestrial > Soil > Wetlands | place: USA... | reverse complement strand
ATGATCGGGCTCTGGAAGATTTCTGCCGATAATGCGCCGAAAGCAGGAGATGTGAACGCAGCCCGCGTCGCCGCAGATGCGGACGTGGGCGCGAACTGGTTGCTCAACGGTCGCACCTTCGACGAGGCGCACTTCAGCCCCCTGAAACAGATCACGGATCAGAATATCGGCGGGCTCGGACTGGCGTGGTACATGGATGTCGATAGCGCGGTCGGGATCGTCTCGGAACCGATCGTCGTCGATGGCGTGGCCTACGTGAGCGCTCCGCAGTCGAAGGTGTATGCGATTGACGCCGCGACCGGGAGGCTGATCTGGAAATTTGATCCCAAGGTCCAGCTCGATCAGGCGCTGAATGGATCGTACTCGGCGCGCACCAACGCCGGAGTGGCCGTGTGGGAAGGAAAAGTTTTTGTGGGAACCGGCGATTGCCGGCTGGTTGCGATTGATGCCGCAGCCGGCACACAACTCTGGCAAGCGAAAGTATGCGAGCCCACGCAGACCGGAATCACCAATGCGCCGCACGTAGCGAAAGGCAAAGTGTTCATCGGCTACAACGGCTCCGATGACGGCGTGCGAGGATCGATTGCCGCCTACGACGCAGAGACCGGGAAAGAACTCTGGCGGTTCTGGACGGTGCCTGGGGATCCGGCGAAGCCATTCGAATCGGCCGCCCTGCGCGACATTGCCGCAAAGACATGGCCCGGCGGGAACGCTTGGGAGATGGGCGGCGGCGACGTATGGACCGCGATCACCTATGATCCGGTGACCGATTACGTGATCTTTGGGACCGCCGGTGCGGGCGCCGACTACGGCGAAATTGCTTCGTTGCGGGCCAAAGGAGACAAGCTTTTTGCCGGATGCATCGTCGCTGTCAAGGCCGACACGGGCGAGTATGTGTGGCATTTCCAGACTAGCGCGCCCGGAATGCAGACGGAGAACAATCACATCGTGATGGCCGATCTCACAATCGATGGCGAGAAACGGCACGTGGCGATGACGGTTCCAAAAAACGGGTTCTATTACGTCCTGGATGCGCGAACCGGAAAGCTGCTTTCGGCCAAGCCGATCGTGAAAGTCAACTGGGCCACGTCGATTGATTTGAAAACCGGCAGAGCAGTGGAAGTGCCCGCTTCGAAAGGCGGCGGCAGGCAGTGGACGGTGCATAACTGGTGGCCGATGAGCTACGACACAGACACGGGCTTGGTTTACATTCCGGCGACAGATCGCAAGCCCCTCTCGCATGCGAAAGTCGAGACCGGGGAGTGGATGCAGAAAACCGAAGGCCGGCTGGTCGCGTGGGATCCCGTGCAGCAGAAGCAACGCTGGTCCGTCGAAGAAGAAATCGCGACCAATGGCGGCGTGCTTTCGACGGCGGGAAATCTCGTATTTCAAGGTCAGGGCACGGGCGAGTTCGCGGCCTACGCGGCGGATTCGGGAAAAAAGCTTTGGTCCATCGATACCGGCTCCGCGATCGAATCGATTCCAGTGACGTACACGGTCAACGGCGAGCAATATGTGATGTTGCCGGTGGGATGGGGCTCGGGATCGCGGCTGTTCGCTCCCGCCTGGACGATGGCGACGCCGCGATCGAAGCGCGGGCCGTCACGCATTCTGGCATTCAAACTGGGCGGGAATGTTTCCTTCCCGACTCCGCCGGATGTTGTACTGCCTGTGCCAAAGCCACCGGCTCAGCAATGGAATGCTGCAATGATTCACGAGGGAGCGAAACTTTACAGGACTTACTATTGCGACGGATGCCACTCTCCGGGGCTGGACGGCAGCGGCGCATGGGTACTGAACGGTGCGATCCCCGATCTGCGCTATGCTCCGCCCGAAGTGCACGAGCAATGGTACGCGATCCTGCTGGCAGGAACACACTGGGAAAACGGGATGCCGGGATTTGCCGATCCGCCGAAGTTTGCGTTTCCGCATCTGCGCATGACGATCCAGCAGGCGGATGCGATCCATGCGTACGTGATCGACGGCGCATGGAAGGCTTATCGCGGAGAACATGCAACCGCGTCAGCGGCTCCGGCGCATAAGAAATAGATCGTAGCGATGTGATCTCCACCCTCCCGCAAAAATCGCCGGAAGGGTAGGGCAACCTGCCACCTGCTTGGCTCTAATTTTCGGCTATTTTGTCCCGAGCCGTTGTGCTAGGCTGGCCTCCGACAGCGGTCGGGACCATCACTGGTTATTCCTCGGCAGTACATTTCCAACAGCTGACATTTGAGGAGGTTTTTATGCCAATCGGGAAACGAGCGTTGGCGGAATTCTTTGGAACGTTTTGGCTGGTTTTCGGCGGATGCGGAGCGGCGGTGTTGGCGGCAGCGTATCCAGGACTGGGCATCGGATTTCTCGGAGTCGCCCTGGCCTTCGGCTTGACTGTTCTCACGATGGTGTATGCCGTGGGTCACATTTCCGGCGGCCATTTCAATCCGGCCGTGAGTCTTGGACTGGCGGTCGGAAAACGATTCCCGGCTTCTGACTTTGTGCCGTACGTGATCGCGCAAGTAGCAGGCGCGATTGGGGCTGCGGGCGTTCTTTATGTGATCGCCAGCGGCCGAGTCTCGTTTGACGTGCACGCCGGTTTCGCCTCGAATGGCTACGGCGCGCATTCACCCGGAGGGTATTCGCTTCTCGCCGGCTTCGTGGCCGAAGTGGTGCTGACGGCTTTTTTCGTGATCGTCATCATGGGCGCAACCGATGAACGCGCGCCCAAGGGATTTGCCGGGTTGGCCATCGGCCTGTGCCTCACGCTCATTCATTTGGTTTGCATTCCCGTAACCAACACCTCGGTAAATCCAGCGCGGAGCACCGGCCCCGCACTCTTCGCCGGTGGCTGGGCGCTGCACCAGTTATGGATGTTCTGGGTCGCACCGCTGATTGGTGGAGCGCTGGGCGGCGGCATTTACAACGTGATATTTGGCGTGCAGGGAAAAGCAAAACCGGTTGTGGAACCGATGCCGACCCGAGTCACGGCGTAACAGGTTCGGGATTCCCGCGCAATCGAGCCACCAGCGAGCGGCGGCAAAGCCGGTCGGACGCCCTGCCTCCGCATCTGAAAAGTCAAAATCCCCACCCTGTCTCGCAGAAGGCGCGAGACAAGCACGGGGCACCCCTGCTTAGTATTCCGCTAGATCTTTCATCGCCAGATACAGATCATTCGGTTGGGGCAAAATAGCGTCTTCCAGAATCGGCTGGTAGGCGACGAAAGTGTCCTTGGCGGCGACGCGGCGGACTGGGGCGTCGAGCTTGTCGAAAAGATGGTCGGCGATGCGGGCGGCAATTTCGGCGCCGTATCCCCAGCTGAGTGAGTCTTCGTAAGCGACCAGCACGCGGCTGGTCTTTTCGACTGAGCCCGCTATTGCATCCCAGTCAAAGGGATTCAGGCAGCGCAGGTCGATGATCTCGATGCTCAGTCCCTGCTCGCGTTCCAGTTTCTGAGCGGCCTGCAATGCGCGGGGAACAACGGCGCCATAGGTGATCACGGTCAGATTCTCGCCCGGATGCACGACCTTTGCCTTGCCGAACGGAACCATGTATTCCGGGCCGGGATAGGGCGCTCGGCCGTAGGATTCGCGGTACAAGCGCTTGTGCTCGAGAAAGAGCACGGGATCGTCGCAGCGGATCGCGGTACGCAACAGCCCGGCAGCATCGAGCGCGTTCGAGGGAAAAACTACGCGGAGGCCGGGAATGTGCGTGAAGATGCTCTCGCCGCACTGCGAGTGATAGATGGCTCCGCCGGTTAGATATCCGCCGATGGCGACGCGAATGACAACGGGGCTGGAGAATCCATTATTCGAGCGCCAACGGATGGTGGGCAGCTCGTCGCGCAATTGCATCATCGCCGGCCAGATGTAATCGAAAAACTGAATCTCCACGACCGGCTTCAGGCCTCGGGTGGCCATGCCGGTGGCGCGGCCCACGATCGCGGCCTCGGCGAGCGGCGAATTAAAAACGCGCTCGCTGCCGAATTCTGATTGCAAACCGTAGGTCAGCTTAAAGACTCCGCCCTTCCCCTTGATCAGCTTGCGTTTCAAGTATTCTTCGCGGCTGGCGTCGGCGACGTCTTCGCCGAAGATGACGATGCGTTCGTCGCGTTTCATTTCGTCGCGGAGCGTGGCCGTGATGAGGTCGGCCATGGTTTTGGCCGCGGGCTTCTTGGCGTCGGACGCGACTTCGACCGCGGGCTGCGTTTCGAATGCGGACGAAGTCGGATCGATGTCGGGCGAGTACATGTATTTCGTGATCGATTCGGGGGCTGGCGGCAAGGCTTCCAACGCGCGATCGACGGCTGCTTGCAGCTCCGCTTCGACCTCTTTTTCGAGTTGATTGATTCCCTTGTCGTCGAGAACGCCTTCGCGCAGCAGAAACATCTGCGTGCGCGTGACCGGATCGCGCGCAGCGTCGCGTTCGCGCTCGGCGTCAGGGCGGTAAAGCCGCTCGTCGTCGGAAAGCGAGTGCGAATATGGACGGATGACGTGGGCGTGGACAAATGCCGGTCCATGCTCCTCGCGGCAGTAGCGGACTGCGCGCTGGAATGCGCCGTAGCTGGCGACGGGATCGGTGCCGTCGACCTCTTCGAAGTGGAAATTGGGAAATCCGGAAACCAGGCGCGAAATGCTGCCCCCGGCAGTTTGCACTTCGACCGGGACGGAGATGGCATACCCGTTATCTTCGACGCAGAATATGACCGGCAACTTGCCCAGCGCGGCGGCGTTCATGGCTTCCCAGAATTCGCCTTCGCTCGAAGTCCCATCGCCGAGGGAAACGTAGGTCACTTCGTCGCCCTGGAAGCTGACGTTCTTGAATTGCCGGTAATCGACGAATGATTCGGGGGGTGCCCCACTTCTCGCCGATTTTGCGAGAACTGGGATCTCCGCTGCCTTTGGATGGCGAGCGAAATAGCTTCCGGCTTCGGCGCATCCTATGGCCTGCAGAATTTGCGATCCCGTCGGTGAAGATTGCGTGACGATGTGCAGTGCCGGGTAGCTCCAATGAGAAGGCATCTGCCGCCCGCCCGAGCTGGGATCATCGGCGGCACCGACCCCCTGCAGGAACATTTGATAGGGCTCAACGCCGAGGGCGAGGCACAACCCTCGATCGCGGTAATAGGGATAAAACCAGTCGTAGCCCGGCTTCATGGCAAGCCCGGCAGCAACACCGATTGCTTCGTGGCCCGCACCCGACATCTGGAAGAATATCTTTTGCTGGCGTTTGAGCAGGATCTCGCGGTCATCGATGCGGCGCGAGGTGTACATCAGGCGATAGGCGTGGATAAGCGCGTCGCGAGTGAACCCTTCGTAGGACTTGGTTTTTTTTGTTCCGTTGGCCGCAAGGGCCAGCTTGGGATCCGTCTTTGTGGTCGCCATCCAGTTGCCTGATCGTTCCTGGTCTTCTCGCTTGGCCGTCTTTCCGCCAACTTAAATTGGATGCTCGCGGCCGGGCGCCGGTTTTAGAACATCGGAGCCCAGATCAGCGCAACTGCGCGCTGAACTGTTGCATTGTAAATGTTGAGTCCAAGTAGGGAAAGAAAACTTTGGTTTGCGAACAAACGGCGGGTGTTACCGCGTCGGCACAAAGACACGGAAAAATGCCGCAACAAAGCGCGCGCATACTTTGTCCCGGCCTTGGGAGTGCCATGAAGGTCGGGACTTCAAGGGCATCCCAAGTTGTGGGTAAGTGCTAAGGGCTGACGGCCGAGTGCCCAGTGCTTTATTCTGAAGAGTTCATGATTCGCATCCTGCGGCGGTTTGATCCTTACAAAATCAGACTGGTCATCTTCGATCTGGACGGCACGATCATCGATTCGCGGCTCGATCTTGTGCACTCGGTGAACGCGGCGCTGCGGCACATTGGACGCCCCGAGCTGCCCGATGACGTGATTGCCAGCTATGTGGGCGATGGTGCGCCGATCCTGATTCAGCGGGCGCTCGGCGCTGAGGCCCAGGACGAAGCGCTGGTGCGACGCGGCCTGGAATTCTTTTTGTCCTATTACCGGGCGCACAAGCTGGATCATACAAAGATTTATCCCGGGGTCATGGAGGCACTGTCGGCGATTCAAAATTCGCCCAACGGCATCCCACGGAAAATGGCCGTGCTCACCAACAAGCCGGTGAATCCTTCGCGCGCGATCGTGCAGGAACTGGGCCTGGGCAGATTCTTCCCGCAGGTGTACGGCGGAAACAGTTTCGCCACGAAGAAACCGGAACCGGAAGGCGCACGCGTGCTGCTGGAGGAGAATGGCTCGCGACCGGAGCAGGCGGTGATGGTCGGTGATTCCCATGTCGATGTTCGTACGGGATTGAATGCGGGGATGTACACGGTAGGAGTAACTTACGGATTCGCTCCCCATGCGCTTGAGGCCGAACCCGTCGACGTCGTGGTGGATACGCCGGAGGAATTAGCGTCGTTGTTCGCGACGAAAAAAGCTTGAATCACGAACGATGCGAAGGTCGCGAAAAAAAGCCGCACACGAGGGTTTAGGTCATCGCTGATCGTCGGCCCTTCCCATCGTGCGATTACGGGTTTGCCGACGCCAACGACCGAACACAAAACGACACTTGCTCACAACTAACGAATGAACTCCAACCACTTCGGTTCAAACTTCGGGTTCGCTCCCAAAGAGCTGCGCAAATTGCGCAGCATGAAAGATCCGCACGGAATTCAGAAATTTCTCGACGATACGCCGTACCATCTGGAAGACACCGCGTGGTCTCCGCGGCGAGTGCTGGCGGAGCAGACGGCCCACTGTCTGGAAGGTGCCATCTTTGCGGCGGCGGCGTTGCGGGTGATTGGATATCCGCCGCTGCTTCTGGATTTCGAAGCCGATCACGACACCGATCATGTGATCGCCATTTTTCGCCAGCATGGCTGCTGGGGCGCGGTGGCAAAATCGAATTACACCGGGTGCCGCTGGCGCGAGCCTATTTACCGGACATTGCGCGAACTGGCGCTCAGTTATTTCAATGCATATTTCAATCTGCGGCGCGAACGCACGTTGCGGCGCTATTCAGGGCCGGTGAACCTGAAACGATTCGATCGCCAGCACTGGATGACGACCGACAAACCAGTGTGGTTCATCGTCGATCATCTTTTTGAAATCAAGCATTATTCCCTTTTAACCAAAGCGCAGGAGAAGCGGCTGCACCGCGTCGACGAACGGCTGTTTCAGGCGGAATGCCTGGGAAAAGCCTATAAGCAGCCGGAGTAAGACGAAACTCATAAATCCGGCGCATTCTAAAGGGTTCGAGCTCAGCCGCCGATAACTACCACGACCCCTGAGCTGCGTCTGCGCGCGTTATGGGAGCGAGCCGAGCGGACGCATGCCCACGCTATTTACTACGGGAGCAGTATCTTGGGAGTTCCTCATTCGTTCGAGGATTGGTCCGCGCGCGGCTTTTTCGACGCCCGCCGCTCTCCGCGGTACAAACTGGAAACGGATATTCGCGTCTACGCGCGCAATCAAGCGGTCGCGCGTGGACACACGGTCGACCTCAGCGAATCGGGCATCGCGGCCATTCTGATGGACGAGATCCGTCTAAACGAAATCGTCCGCCTGGAATTCTCCTTGCGTGCCGGTGACGTCGAATTGATGGCGGTAGTCCGCCAACACAATGCGTTTCGCTATGGCTTCGAATTTGTCGAGGGCGGGCCGGCTCGGGATCTTATCACTCAAACCTGCAGAGAACTTGCTATGGAACAATCGCTGCGTCGCTCCCCCTCCGAATGACCGTCCAACTCTGAAACCACAGCCCTGATTACCTAATGATCGGATAAATTGCGTCTCATTCGAATGCCAAGGTAGGGCTTTAAAAAAGCCAAGCATCCTGTAATAACTCCTCCTCATCTGACGTCGTATTATCAGATATGAGAGTTTTGCCTATTGCCCTCTTTATGTTGGCTGTGGTCTTTCCACTCTTGGGCCAGCAAGATTCGCCCGACCAGGCCAACCGCATCTCAAACTTGCGATCCAGCGTCGATCTCACGCCAGACGCCAATGGCAAACTTTCGCAGGAGCAAATGCAGCAATTGTTTCGCGTGGTCGCCGATAAAGACATGGAGAATGACAAACGGGTGCGCGACTACACCTACACCGAGCGCGACGTAGACCACAAACTCGACGGCAAAGGCAACACCAAATCCACCGAAGTGAAAACGTACGATGTGCTGGAGATCTACGGCGAGCAGGTGCAGCGGCTGATTGCGAAAGATGACAAGCCGCTCGACGCCAAAGAGGCAGCCAAAGAGGACGAGAAGATTCAGAAAGTCATCGACAAGCGGAAGAACGAATCGGACGCAGATCGCGAGAAGCGCGAAAAGAAAGAGGAAAAAGAGCGTGAGGACGACCGCAAGTTCGAAGGTGAGGTCGCCGACGCCTACAACTTTACGTTAGTCGGAACGGAACACCTTGATGGGCGTGACGCATGGGTAATCGACGCCGAACCGCGTCCCGGCTTCGAGCCTCACATGAAAGAAGCGAAATTCCTTTCCAAGTTCCGCGGGCGCGTGTGGATCGATAAATCCGATCTGCAACTCGCGAAGCTCGACGTCGAGGCGATCGATACAGTCTCTCTCGGATGGATACTGGCTCGCATTCACAAAGGCACGCGCGTAATGCTGGAACAAACGCGCGTCAATGACGAAGTCTGGCTGCCGCAGCGCGTCACATTCAAGCTCGATGCCCGCATCGCCCTTTTCAAAGGCTATTTGATGGATGGCGAGCAGAACTACAGCGATTACAAGAAATTCCGCACCTCCGCTAAGATTGTTGGCTACGGTGAAGTGAAGGACCCGCAGCCGTTGGAGCCTCAAAAATAGAGGACGCGAAGATTGCATCTCCGTCGCCTGCGGATCAACTTCACGACCTACGCGGTTAAGATTTTCATCGCGAAGTTCGCGAAGAAATTGGCGCTCTTGGCCGCAAGAAGCCGACAACTGTCGCTGCGAGCCGCACGATTGGTTTTATAATGCGGTTTGCCGGCCTGAGCATCGTTGGCGCCGGAGTTCTTTCGTTCTTTCGAGGCCTTCATGTCTTCTTCAGACTTTTCTAATTCCCTCACCCGTCGTGATTTGATTCGGTCTGGTTTGGCAGCATCGGCAATGCCCTTGATTCCCGGCTCGATTCGCCGTGCGCAGGCGCTGTTGGCGTCTCTTCCGGAAAGAGCTGGCACTTCTCCCGCCGTTGCCCCCCGTGAACAACTTCTATTCGACTTTGGATGGAAATTCTTCTTCGGCAATGGAAGCGATCCAGCGCGCGATCTCGGATTCGGCATGAGCCAGGGCGATTTTTCCAAGTCGGGCGACTTCGAGTTTGCCACGGCCAAATTTGACGACTCCAGTTGGCGCTCGCTGAATCTGCCACACGATTGGGCGGTCGAGCTGCCCTTCGTTCACGACGACGAGCAGCAGTCGCATGGCTACAAGCCGCTGGGACGCCGCTACCCGGAAACCAGCATCGGATGGTACCGGCGAACGTTCGATATTTCGCAGGAAGATTCGGGCCGGCGCATCAGTGTGCTGTTCGATGGCGCGTTCCGCGACGCGTTGGTTTTTCTGAACGGATATTTCATCGGACGCAATGACAACGGGTACGCGCCGTTTCTCTTCGATCTCACCGATTTTCTGAATTATGGAGGCAAGAATTATCTCGTCGTTCGCATGGACGCCAGCTTCGGCGACGGATGGTTCTACGAAGGCGCGGGCATTTATCGGCACGTGTGGCTCATCAAAACCGACACGCTGCATCTTGGAAACTGGGAGACATATATCCGACCGACCGTAAAAGAAGATTCGGCGGCGCTCAACCTTGGCACAATCGTGCAGAACGAAAGCCAGCAAGCTGAGACCTGCCTGGTGAAATGGCACATTGTCGATGCAGCCGGAAAAACAGTGGCGACGGCTGAATCGAAGCCGCAATCGATCGCGGCGGACGGGTCGGCCACATTTACCGCGAACGCAAATCTGGCGAAGCCTGCGCTGTGGTCACCCGAAACTCCAAACTCGTATTCGGCCGTCGTGACGGTCGAATCCGGCGGCAAGCCGCGCGATGCCGAGCGCGTCACGTTCGGCGTACGCGACATTCGCTGGGACGCCGACAAGGGCTTTTTCCTCAACGGCAAGCGCATCGAACTCAAAGGCACCTGCAACCATCAAGACCATGCCGGGGTTGGCGCCGCCCTTCCTGATCGCTTGCAGGCGTTTCGTCTCGCAGTATTGAAAGAGATGGGCGGCAACGCCGTCCGAACCTCGCACAACATGCCCACACCGGAGTGGGTCGAAGCCTGCGATCGCATGGGCATGATGATGATGTGCGAAACGCGGCAGATGAGCTCCAATCCTGAAGGCCTGGCACAACTCGAAGTCATGATCAAGCGCTACCGCAACTCGCCTTCGATCATTCTCTGGTCGGTGGGCAACGAAGAGTGGATCATGATGTACCAACCGCAGGGCGTCCGCGTGGTCGACGAGATGATCAAGCGCAGCCACGAACTCGATCCTACCCGGCTCTGCACCGCGGCCGTCAACACCGCATTTCAGACACATTTTCCCGAGCAGCTGGATGTCATGGGATACAACTACAACCTCGGCGTCATCGATGACTGGCACAAAGCGCATCCCAACAAGCCGAGCGTTGGATCGGAAACGGCAAGCACGGTTTCGACGCGCGGCATTTACTCTACCGACAAGTTGCGCAATTGGGTGAGCGCTTACGATTTGAATCACACCTCGTGGTCGGAGCTGGCTGAGCAGTGGTGGAAGTTCTATGCGGCGCGCGAATGGCTGGCGGGCGGCTTTGCCTGGACCGGCTTCGATTATCGCGGTGAGCCCACGCCATATGGATGGCCGTCGATCAACTCGCAGTTCGGCATCGTCGATGTGTGCGGTTTCCCGAAAGACAACTTCTTCTACTACAAAGCGTGGTGGGGATCAGAACCGGTGCTACATCTGTTTCCGCACTGGGACTGGGCGGGGCGCGAAGGCGAGCCGATTTCGGTTTGGGCGCATTCGAATCTCGATTCGGTCGAGCTGTTTCTGAACGACCGCAGTCTGGGATCGCAGAAAGTGGAGCCGCTCACGCATCTGGAATGGAGCGTGAAATATGAGCCGGGCGTGCTCGAGGCTCGCGGAACGAAAAACGGCAAAGTCGTGCTCACCACGAAGCGCGAGACCACCGGGAAGCCAGAGTCGATCCGCCTCACGCCGGATCGCACGCAGATCGACGCCGACGGCAACGACGTCTCCGTGATCACAGTCGAAGTTTTGGACGGCCACGGACGCGCGATTCCGGTCGCCGATTATCCGATTAAATTTAAAGTCAGCGGCGAAGGCGCGCTGATCGGCGTCGGCAACGGCGATCCAAATTGCCAGGAGTCAGATAAAGAACCGCAGCGCAGTCTGTTCAACGGCCTGGCACAAGTGATCGTGCAGGGCACGCGTAGTCCGGGAACCATCACGGTCGAAGCGTATACGGAACAGCGGCCTGGTCCGAAGCTGCCTTCGACCACGGTGACGATCACCACGAAAAAAGTTGAACTGCGTCCGTCAGTGGCATAGGAAATGACGAGGGTGGTCTATCCCAGCCGCGCTTTCTGCGGCTAGGTGGGCCATTCTGACTCAATATAAAACGTTGATCATCCGCAGTACTCTCTCAATTCCCTCTCTGAATTCCTCCTCCGGCCCAATCAGGCTCAATACCAAATATCCATCGCTCGGGAAATCATAAAAATGCCCGGGATGCACAAGCACAGACTCACGCCGCAGCAATTCAATGCAAAGCTCCTCGTCCGATCGCGTGACCGGAACGCGCAACACGGCGTACCATCCACCCTCAACGCAGAGCCGTTCGCAATTCTGTTGTGCCGCAAGTTGACGGTCCAGTTCCGCCAGATTCGCCTGCACCCGCGCCTGCAATTGCCGCTGAATGCTGTGTCTTTGCTCCAGCAACTTGGGGACTGCCCACTGCACCGGCGCGTTCATCGATAAATACGTGTCGGCGATAATGTCGAGCCGCGCCATAGCCGCGACCACTTTATCCGGCGGGCCGCTCGCCGCGACCCAGGCAACTTTGATCTGCGGCAGAGCTGAAACTTTCGAAAGCCCGCTGAGCGTGAACGTCAGGACTTCTGCATTCGCGGTAAAACTCGCGTGTACCGGTTTTGAAAGGGCGCGGCTTCCAGCCGCGCCGTTCGAACCCAATAAGGACGCGGGCTTTAGCCCCCGGGCTCCGTCGAGTCCGTAATGCAGAAACACTTCGTCCGCGATGAGACACAGCTCGTGCTTCCGGCACAATGCGTTCAGCTCCCGCAATTCCGCCGGCTTGACGTATGACCCGGTCGGATTATTGGGATGCACCACGACCGCGGCTCGCGTTCGCGCGCTGACTGCCCGCTCCAGCGAATGAAAATCGAACTGCCAGCCGTGATCGTAGATCAGCGGATATGGGACGAGCTTCACATCCTGCAAATCGGCGAGAAACTCAAACAGCGGATAGCTCGGCTTGGGCACCAGCAGCTCATCCCCGGGATTCGCCAGCAGACGAAAGACAAACGAATATCCCTCGCTCGTGCTGGTGGTCAGGACGATGCGCTCGGGATCGAGATCGCAATAGTGATCGGAGCGGTAGTAGGCAGCGACTGCTTCCCGAGCGGCACGCAAGCCCTTCGGCTGCGGATCGTAGTCGAGCGCCTCGGGCGATGCGAGCGCGTTCAAAATCGCGGGTGCGTCATATTGCAACCCGACGCGCGTGGGATTGGACCGGGTCAAATCGAGAATGCGTGCGCCGTTTCGCCGGACATCGTCCAAAGCCTCAGTAAGCCGGTTCTGCGCCAGCTTCCAACCCGTGCGCTGAGAAAACATGTTGAGATTGTAAGCGAACTCGACCGGGAACTTCCCTGCCGCGGATTCACGCGGATCAACACGGATTTTGACTTTGCATCTCCAAAAAGGCGCGGGCCCTCGAGATGACTCAGCAGGAATCCGGTTTCAAGCCGGGCCGCCCTCCACACTCTGGTACTGTCCTAATTTCTGAAACCAGGACACTAGGTGCACTCTCGCCCATCTAGGTTCCATTTGCGTGCGGTGCTAGAATTCCTATGACAAAACTTTCATATCGTAAGGAGGTTCCTGTGTACCGCTTCGCACTGGTTCTTCCCGCACTCCTACTGTTCGCCTTCGCGCTTCCCGCACAGCAACAGCCCAACTCAACTTCAACCGCCGAGAAAACCTCAATGTATTCCGCGATTCCGGTTGCGGCGGCAAAGACACCGAATCCGGTGAAGGCCACCCCGGAATCAATTGAACGCGCCAAGAAATGGTGGACGCTCGATTGCGCCATGTGTCACAACAAGAACGGCGACGGCAAGGGTGACACCGCGAAAGAGATGAAGCTCACGATGACCGACTTCACCGATCCGGCGACGCTCAAGGACCACACCGATGGCGAGCTGTATTACGTCATCAAGAAGGGTTATGGGGATATGCCGCCGGAGGGCGATCGCATCAAGACCGAAGAAGGCTGGGACCTGGTGAATTACGTGCGCGCGCTGGCGAAGAAAGGCGGGACCGAAGCCAAGTCGGGCAGCGAGGCGAAACCGCAGTAGCGCCTACACGTTCCCACGTCTGTGTCGCTGAAAGCGCGGGCCAAAGCGGGGCAACCTACCGTGGTTCGACTTCCATGTCTCGCAAAAGCGGCGAGACATGTCGCATCCCACTTTTTGGAGATAGAAGTTCCCAAAAATATTTTCGAGGGGAAACCGCGTCAGACGGCGCGGCGGGAAGTGACTCTCCAGTTCGCGACTTGGGGCTCTTCGCTCCCCGAGGGCAGCAGTGCGACTACGCCGCGCAGGTTTTCCCACGCTGCCTGATTCAAAGAAGGCTCGGCGCTGACGAGATCGCGAATCATCTCCCAGGCAGCCATGTTCAGCGCGCCTTCGGGCGGCATGCCCATGGCGAGCGAGACGGCGCATTGCGGACAGAAGCAGATGCGCTGGGCGGTCGATTTCTGGCGCGGCTTCACGCCGACCGTTTGGGCGAACATGTAGACGGCGACCGATTTGTCTCCTACTTCAATTTCGCGACGGCATCGCAGGCAATGAAGTGGTTGCACGAATATTTTTCCTGAGTTGAAGGTGGCGGTGGAAAGCCCGGATTTAGTTTCTGGTATGGGATGCACTAGCGGAAGTGTGTAGGCAGGTTCCTGGGTGGCAGGCTAGCGAGTTTTGCGCCGCCTCTGCAACTCGTGGCCGCAAGAAAAGAACAGGTCCCTCCACGCGCAATTGGATTGTCTACGCCAATCCGATCGCTTGGTCGGGATGACAGAGCTTTATGCTGGTGGAGATGACAGAACTTTGTTGAGCAGAACATTATCTCTATGAATTCTAGGGCCGGACGGCCCAAGCCATTCCGTCGGGGCCTTGGCCGGTTCGAATGCGTCCGTCAACCTGGAGGGTTTCGAGATTGATGATGGAGACGTAATTGCCGCGGCTCACGGCGACATACGCCAAGTGGCCGTTGGGATTCATGAGAATTCCGGCGGAGCCTTCTCCGAGGTTGATGCGCTTGATCACGGCGCGGCTTCTCGCGTCCATGACGACCAGATCGGTGCCACCGAGCAACGTGATCAGGACATAGCGGCCATTGGGCGTGAACTTCAGACGGTTCGCCGACTTTACGTCCGCGTCGACGGTCTGGACGACTCGCTTGCTGGTCACGTCGATGATCGATACGGTTCCATCGTGCGCATTAGCCGCCCAGAGAACTCGGCCGTCGGGAGAGACGTCGAAGCCTTCGGGACCTTTGCCGACCGGAATGTGGGTTTCGGTCCATCCGGTGACGTCGGCATGCTTGTCGGGATCGATGATCGTGACGCTGTCAGAGTTTACGTCGGAGGTGAAGATGTGGCTCAGATCCTTCGCGACATACAGCATGTGCGTACGGTTCTGGCCGATACCCAAGATCCAATCGACACGCTGACTCGCGGGATTGTAACTGCCGATGGCTTTGCTTCCTTCGACCGTGAAGTAGACTTTGCCATTGATGAATTGCAGGCCGTGCGGCGCGAGCAGTGGGCTGAGATCGATCGGCGGCAGCGCCTTTTGCGCGACCAGATCGACCACCGATAGCGTGTGGTGCGGACTCGAGAACGCGCCATAGTTGGAAACGTAGGCGTATTTTCCGTCGCCGGATGCGACCACCTCGTGCGGGTCGGGCCCCGCGTCGACCCGTGCGACAACTTTGAGAGCCGTCGGATCGACGATGGCGAGCGAGTGATCGTCTTTTTCGAGCACGAGCAGAGCGGGAGACGGAGTCTGGGCGCGTGCGATGGCGGACGCGAGCAAGAAAACCAGCGGGCACAGAACAGCGGTTGCAACGAAGCTTCGCGAGTGCATTCTCGCTCCTATGCTATGAAAATAGGGCCCGTGAATCTGTGGATCCGGTGACTTGAGCAGACTTCGATTAGGTTCACTCAGCGGCTAAACCGCTTCTCAAATTGCTGATCTACGGAACGCCTTGAAGGCCGTCCCCTTCAAACATGATTAATCAGAGTTTTCCTACGTCGCCTTCGCGCCATTTGAAACAGTGCCGTCGGGAATCAGCGGTAGCGATCGCAGCCGAACTCCGGTTGCGTCGAAGATCGCATTCGCGATCGCGGGCGCGAGACCGACGAGCGGGCATTCTCCAGCACCGACCGAAGGCAGATCTTTGCGATCGAGCAACACCGTTTCGATCACAGGCACGTCGCTGAAACGCGGGACGCGATATTCCGAAAGATGGCCGTTCAGGATTCTTCCATTGTCGAATTGGATCGCTTCGAACAGCGCGCCGCCGAGTCCTTGAATGTTTGCGCCTTCGACCTGATTGCGGAGGCCATCTGGATTTACAATCGCGCCGCACTCGAACGCGGTAACGACGCGAGTCACCTTCACTTCGCGCGTTTTCGGATCGACGTTCACTTCGGCGCAAGTGGCAATGTAGCCGAGCTTTTCGTAGCCGCCACCCATGCCGAAGCCTTGGCCGGCGGATTTGGTTCTGCCCCAGCCGAATTTTTTCGATGCTGCTTCGAACACCGCCCGCAGACGTTCCTCTTTCATATTCTTGAGGCGGAATTCCAGAGGATCCATTTTGACGGCATGCGCGAGTTCATCCATGTGCGACTCGCGGGCGAAATGATTCGCGGTTGCAGCCAGAGCGCGATAG
>Ga0335073_10006691_pt1 | contig 16201 bp, 21 predicted proteins | sample Lox_Sample_22_FD_207093 | JGI IMG/M metagenome (GOLD analysis project Ga0335073, IMG submission 207093) | Soil microbial communities from Loxahatchee National Wildlife Refuge, Florida, United States - Lox_Sample_2.2 | ecosystem: Environmental > Terrestrial > Soil > Wetlands | place: USA... | reverse complement strand
GCGTTCGCATGCGACGACCAGTCGCGAAAAATCAAAGGCAAACTGCAATTACACGAAAACTGGAAATCCACCGCTGAATTCATACTGTGGGTCATCAACCTGCAAAAAGAACACCGCGAGACTGAACTCGAAGGACTATGTCATCAACTCCATGCCGTCTGTCATCAACGTCTCTACGACAACGAAATGAAATTCCTACGGAGCTGCCACAAATCATTCGAGAAACAGGGGAAACCCATCACACCAGACGACCAGTTCTGGAAAATCTGGACAGAATCCATGGTGCACTACGCTACAATCTCAAAAGAATGGCGAGCAGGTCACACGATCCTCTCGGAAAAAACACTGAAAGAAAAATTTCCACACACCTGGAAAGCGCGGGAATCATGGGGACAAGGTCAATTCCAGGAAGGCGAGTTGGACGGATCATACAGGCTCCCTCTAGGACGGGAAAGTGCCATCTCCGAGGCAGTCGGATTTGCGCAGACGCTTTTAAAGGAGCTTGCAGAACAGAGGAAATAGATTACTAGCAAATTGGAGCTGTCGGCCTCGAAATGATCGGACCAATTCCCTTTCCTACAATTAATTCTGCCATTCCAGGATATACCATCTGTGACATTCCAACAATCAATCGCAGGCTCATCAATATTGTGATGTTCGTATCTATCATTAGCTTCCTTCCGAGGATGTACGTTAGAACACCCACACCACCTGCATCCAAGAGCAGGTGCCTTCCGCCAGACACCGGTTCAACCAACCACCTTGCGCTGAAACTCCTCAAAATATGCGCATGAGCAACCAACAGCACATCACCGCAGACATCCTCCTTGAGCGCCTTCTTGTGAATCTCGCGAATCTTTCTAATCAATCCATCGACCCTGTCAGACACATCCTGCGGAGACTCTCCTCCCGGACACCCATCAATCCAGATATCCCACTTCCCATTCGGTCTAGACTTCTTGATCTCTTCCGTAGTTACCCCTTCATAATCCCCGTAATCCCATTCCGCAAGTGCTTGCGTCTCCTTCACCGGGATCGAATCTGGCAGTCCCAAAATACCCAACGTCTGACGAGCTCGTTTCCGAGGGGAAACAAAGATTTGACAGATCGTCGACGACGTAATCAACCTGTCCTCTCCCACCAATGCCTTCGCTGCCTCCTGCATTCTCCGAACACCGTTCTTCGTCAACGGAAGATCCGTCCTGCCTGCCATTAACTTTGTCACTCGTGAATCACCTGTATGTCGTCCATTCAACGACCATTCCGTCTCACCATGACGACAGATAAACACACGCGGAGAGCCTCTACTGTTATTCATGAAGCTATAATTCATACCTCTTCGGAGCCATCGTGCAGAATGTGCGCTGGAGTGGTGACGGCGTGAGGATGTCGGTCAGGGGTCTGACAGGGTCGGTGACTACGTGATTCGTGGCCACGTGATTCCTGGACTTCAGGGTTAGGCATCTACTTTGATTAGAGCGACTGTCGTGACACGGTGACTCCTCGTCAGTCGGGTCAACTTCTTGGGATGAATCTCGATGCACAACTCGCGGCGTTCAAAGAACGGGCACGGAATCAGCCGGTCCTTCCACGGCCGGTGATTCGTCTGCAGAGAGACGCTCCGTCTCCAGACACCAGCGCAGCATCCACGCCTGATGCGACTGGAGCGTCGGGAGCGCCTCCCAAGAAACGTCAGAAAACGACAACCGTCTATTCACAACCCGAAGACACTGGAATGGGACAACACATCCTTACACAAATCACATACGCAATCGACTATCTCAAACGACAACCTGAACCTATATCCATCGACAAAATAGCGAGTTATTTGTCGACCGGCCCCAGTATCGCGCTCGTCAATTTGCTACAAGTTCATCCAAACGTCACATACCATCATGACACCGATTTATACGAATTCCGACCAATGCTCAATATCCGAAATGAATCCAGTCTACTCGCTACCCTAGCAAAAGGCTCAGGAATTGCAGTGAAAGAGTTGAAAGATGGATACCCCTCTGTTGAAGAAGACTTGCGCAAACTCGAAGGCATGGGACAGGTTTTGGTGATACGTGGAAAAAAAGATGGTCAGGCTAGGATGGTGTGGTACAATGATCCTTCTCTCAATGTCACCATTGCAGACGAGTTCAAGCAGATGTTTCACGACTTGAAAGTCCCAGAGGCTGCGGATTTACCACGGGAATTGGAGAAATTGGGAATGACTCCCGCCAGCGTGGATCCCCGCAGCATCAAGAAGGCAGTTGTGGTCAAGGATAAGAAGAAGAAGAATAGGCGGCGTGGGAAAATTACCAATACCCACTTGTTTGGCATTTTGCAGGATTATAGTCAGTAATAGCAATGGTAATGGTGCACTCGCTTGACGTTCTCGCTTGAGATCTGGATGTCCTACTGTCCGGATCCGGACCGGGTGCCTGATTTCTGACTTTCATGTGTCCGGGCAGCTGCCGACGCAATTCCGTCCCCGCCTGTCCGAGAATCACACAATCAAATCCCTCAAATATCCGACTTCCTCCCAAAAATTTCCACCGGCATGGCTGTACAATCCAAAGAAGTGCTTGGACCGTGGGGAAATGCTCTCGCTGGAGCGTTGGGAGCGGTGTTCGCAAACACCTGCGTTTATCCTCTTGACATGTACCCTCCTCACTCGCTCTTCTGACATCAGGATCAAGACTCGAATGCAGGTGCAATCTGACAAGAACAAAGACGATGAAATGTACTATTCCTCGCCGATCGACGCTGTTCGAAAAATCCTCAGGCAAGAAGGAGTACTGGGTCTCTACACCGGATTGCTCGGCGGACTGATCGGAGTCGCCTCAACCAACTTTGCGTATTTTTATTGGTACCAATTTGTTCGCGATGCATACATCCGACGACGAAAGTCTGATGGTCCTCTCTCAACAGCAATGGAACTTGTACTAGGTGCCGCTGCCGGAGCATTAGCTCAGATCTTCACAATTCCCGTCAGCGTCTGCACAACCCGTCAGCAAACTCAAAAAGCCAAGAAAGGTTTGATTGCCACTGCCAAAGAAATCATCGGCGAAGATGGAGTCACGGGTCTATGGAGAGGGCTGAAACCTTCTCTCGTGTTGTGTGTTAATCCCGCCATCACATACGGCTTGTTTGAACGATTCAAAGAGATTCTATATCCAAACGCTAAAAGGTTGTCTCCCGCACAGGCATTCATGGTCGGTGCTGCCAGCAAAACCGTGGCAACCGTCGTCACGTATCCCTACATCATGGCAAAAGTCCGAATGCAATTCAAACCTAACGATGCGGATCCCGAATTTGATCGAAAAGACGGCGCGATTCAAATTCTCTCGAAAGTCTATCATAAGAACGGCTTCCTGGGTTGGTATCAGGTATGTCCTTTCTTGAATTATCTAACTCAGGGATTATCAACTCAAATCTCGAAAGCAGTCCTGACACAAGCCATCCTCTTCTACTTCAAAGAACTCTTCGCCGAATACACAATCCTCCTCATCGCTCTCGCCCGAAAACTTGTCTCGAAATCCCTGAACTCCAAATCCCTCAAATAGATGTACATTACTGTAATACATTTCATTACTTCCACTTTCAATCGTTTCCCATCTCTACTTCCAATTCGCCATCCGCCAGGAAATCCAAAGCAAACTCTGTGCCATCCTCACCCAACCGCTCCACACATAAAACATACTCTTCACCCCCCAGTAGATCACCCGCAATCTCACACGTTTGCAATCCCAAATCCGTATACTGATCTCCCGAACTGATCAATTCCGTATCATTCACTTGCAAACACAATCTTACAAATGGCGGTGTTTTCGCCAGTGAACTGAGTCGCACGCTGAAACTCGTCAAACGTGACACTTCTAGCATAAATCTCTTTATGCTTTTCCCCTCCCATCCCGATTCAATGTGTTTTCGAGACTTTCCTGCCCACTCTTCGCGGAGAGGCATTAATTCCACCTGCACATCCGAGCGAACGACCAAAGTGAATCTTGCTTTTGCATGCTCTTCGAATCGTGATGCAATCACCGTATACTGAGTCGACGGTTTCACATTCCTTGCTGATGTCGTGGCATGATGAAGAGCATACTCCCCAGACTGACAAAGAATATCTTGATTTGCAAGTCTCGCCAGACGTTTTCCCGCCGACCACGCAATCGTAACATTCACAGCAGTTTCCTCATCACCTTCTAAGAGTGCTAGTATCCTCGCCTTTTCATTTCCAACAATCAATTTCCATTGTGGATTCTCAACAAACGTGCTCAATGGCGACTTGTAACTCACTCCTCTTGGCCATGTCCCTCGCATTCTAACTTCATGACCCAATGCATTCACCGGCTCTGACAACTCGCACCGTGACTTGGAATACACCGTCAAACTGAAGAATACTTCCGGCAGAGGGGGGGCGGATTTCTTGTCGTTTGCACTAATGACAATGACGCATGGAGATGGAATTCCAGAGATTTTGAGCAGCGTATGATTCGCTTCCACGTATTCCGTCTAGATTAGCATCGCTTTCATGGAAAATACTCTGTACACCGGACGACTATACGTATATATCCTTTCCGTGCCGGGAAACACAGAAATCCCAATATATCCTTCCCATCCTTCTGCTTTTCCTAAATAATGTCTCTGCAACAAAATCCATGCATCTCCACTCCCCTTTAGAGAAATTTGTGCATTCGAGCCAATATCGAAATCACTGCCGTTCGGAGTGAATGAGAAATGCTTTGTCGACGAGTACTCAAATATTGCCGGATTCCAATTGAGATACAGCGTCTTGAATCTTTGACATAACGCTCGAAAATCAAGCCAGAATGTTCCTGCATCCCGTGTCGCTTCCGATGGAACTCCCCCCTGTGACCACGGATTCCGCAATTGCACTTTCATGCCTTTCACCATATCTGCATTAGATTATCATCAGAGGACATACCAAAGATAGAGTAATTGTGATCTCCAACCAGACAGTATTCACGTTCTTCGTCTGGCGTCAATGATCCAGTTCCAACCGTCGCCAAAACATCCCCCTCAATCCACGCTCTAAACGTCCTCTTCCATACCTGCTCAAGGTCTGTTTCATTACTACGTTAGCTTCTTCATAACGGTCCATACTCTTGTAAGTTGACAACCTCCGGAATCCATCCGGTCAACATGTTCAAGTCCGTCGCAGAATTGCTTCCTGGAAAATCATACCCGCCCATCACCTTCAGAAACGCCTTTTCCATGAGAGCAGGATAAAGCAGATTCGGATTTGTTTGCGAGATCACATGCAGAGGTCGTCTTCCTTGCGGAAGGTAATCATCAATCACAATCTGTCGAATACATCCATTCAAATGCAACAAGACAATATACTTTCCACTTGGCGAAACCCTGTTCGGAAATATGTTGGCTGTAACAAGCTTCAATTAGATTGCTCCCGAGTTTTGTACCTTTCTGTCAAACTTCTCCTCCCATGCTGCTGCTGAACACAGACTCGCAACTAAGGAGCAATCAGTAATCACATCCTGAACCAGAAACATCCCTCCTCCCCCAAACAATTGTGGATCATCCAGGAACTCATGTGGTCGCTGCCATGCTAGTAATAGTTCCTCTTGACGTTTACTCAGAGACAACAACCCAGACGGATCTCTGCTGTCAGCTACAAGCATGGAGGGGCTACATGAACAATTCAGTCTCCGAAATCACCGGTGTTCTGTTCAACGGCGGGTACTTTCCACCGTTTATTCGTGAACTCTTCAGCAAGATTGTTTCCTCTTTAATTGTGAGCTTTTCTAGTCCCCTCTTCAATGACTCTGCACGACTCATCAGAGATTCGCAGGCCGCCCTACATCGGGCTCTCTGAGACGCAGGCGCATTCGCATTCGAGGCGATCGTCAAGTATACTTCGATGGCAGCTGTGTATTCTGCCAGCGCTTCTTTCGGATTCCGCGTTACAAGGTCATTGCCTTTAGACTCGAGAATCTAGATTAGCTGCGTTTCAACGGCGCTACCTTTGCCTCTTTCTCCTTGGCCTCCATTGCGAAGTCAAAGTTCTTCACTTCTGTCGATCATTTCGTTCGACTTCCTTCTTTGACTCGCTCACCTTCAACGTGACGCGATGCGGCCGAGTACTGCAAAGAAACGCAGAACCGCCCGTCTCTTCAAATCACCTGTGGCCAAGACTCTCGGAATAACTACCGGTTCACTAATACCCCTGATACTCCTGTGGCAGCAGTGGAATCACCTGCTCCATAATCCCGCGTCAACTCTCACCGGTCTCCTTGGATCCATATTCCTCCTGCAAATCGCCTACATCGTTCTGCTATTGCCAGTCCCTATACACCCAAAAAAAACCTCATCAGTCGATTCCTTAGGCGAAGCAATCCGCTCGCAAATTACAGTACATTCTATACAAGTCTCGCTAACGTAGCCTCTCCTGCAATCCGTGTTCCTTCTAATTCCTTCAATCTTCCTCATTCATACGTTCATAATCTTCTATGGAGCACCTCTGACAACTCGCGCTTCTGAGACCCTGCTCTCAGCGTCACACATTGCCCTACTCTCCACCTTCCCCCTCTCAGCCTCCGTTACACTGTCTCACGAGAACATCGCGAGAGTGCTCAAATTACAATACTATTCTGAATTCGATATTCTTACATGGACTTACTGGGGTGCCGTGGGAACTCTTGTCGGAGCTTGGCTAGGTGCTGCTCCTATTCCGCTGGATTGGGATCGAGATTGGCAGGTAATCCCATCTTCAAACTTGCTAACGCAGAAATGGCCTATTACCGTTGTCGTCGGAGCGTACCTCGGACATGCACTTGGACTAGTTTTGAGCGCGATTTTGAATGGTGTATTGGGTTCACGAGTCAAAGAGAAAACAGTGTAGACTAGATAACTGTGTCTATTCGTCTAATCATTTCCGAGTAATCTAGACAACCGTTTCAGGACACTATCCTTCTCAGGATCTATCATGAGCAGCCTCTCCCATAGACATACCGTAAGGATGTTCTTTGCTTGGGATCTCGAGAATCGTTGGAAAAGCAGCAGTGTAATTATCAACTCGATATCGTATCTTGTCGGCAAGCTGCCATTAGCCGCGCCAACAGGGTCAGTACATGCTGATTGATGAGCAATATCGCGATATCCTTTCTCGTAGTAAACTCTTCAAAAGTCTTTTCGATCGTGCTCACTTCGGTTTCTAGCATCAATCAGTCTTGAAAGTAGAGCACAGACTGGTGTCGACGATAAGGAAGTTCTTCTTTCCATCTTCGCCCACGTGGCCGATTCCCGCAAGGAGCAGTCCTGTGATGGAGTCCTACGATGAGAATCGTATTGAAACAGAATACTTCATCTCCAATGACGGCCAGGAGCGTCCTGTCTTTGAAGAGCTGTGCTGATGCCATCACACCGATGTTCGTCAGGAATCCTGAAAACCCCAAATGCAGATCCCTGATTTCGTTGATTCGTTGATTTCGCGACGTGTCATCAACAGCTCGCTGTGCCAACATCTCTGAATTAGACATGTCATGTCCGACAAGTGTGTTTCTGTTGCCGTCATTTCAGGGGGAACAGCTGCCAACTCGCTAGTCTCCGCATTCCAAGCCCTCGCCGGCTCATCCACATTGACATACATACTCCCCATAAGGTACCCCATCTCCCTCACCTTTCTAATGTCAGCGACAATGGCGGCTCCAGCTCCGAGATTACGAGGGTCATTGGGGGTCCTGGAATTGGAGACATTCGATCACGGCTAGTACGACTAATGGAAGATTCTACCGAGGAACAAACTGCCATCAAAAGACTCATGAGCCATCGATTGAGCGTGGACAATGGCATCCATGCTCGCTCCGAATGGCTTGAAATCGTCGAAGGAACGCATATGTACATCCCCCTTCTTTCTAGCTCATTTAGACTGTGGAATGGAATTAGTTCGGAGAAACGCGAGTTGCTGAGAAGTTTTCTGAGATACGTGCAGAGCGACATCTCGAAACTCTCCAGACCCAGCTCTCGATTCGATTTCCGCAACGGCTCAATAGGAAACTTCTTCCTCACCGGTGCAAGACTGGTAGTCCCTTTTGACACCAAGCTAATTCAGTTCTTTGGCTCCCTGGAATCTTCAATCTACCTTCTCTCCTCAATCGCCTCGCTCCCGGAATCAGTACGAGTCGTTCCAATTATCAACACCAACCACAGCACCCATATCGCTGCCAAACTCTCCTGTCCGCCCTACATCATAGTCGGTCAAAACCAAATCTCGCATCCCACGGAATTCACCGACAAGACTCACTCTCGCACAATTTCGTTAGACGATGAAGATGGAACGCTGCCACCTGGCTCTCTTCCCACCCTAAAGTCTCCCCTTCGAAACATGCTCGTCCAGAAATCTAACGACTTCCTCAACGGCAGAATCGAGAGAGTCTTCTACGTCAATCCTTACGGGACCGAAGTCTATCCTTCCGCCAACCCAAAAGTTATTCAAGCATTAGAAAGCACTGATGTTCTTATTTACAGCATCGGCAGTTTATTCACCAGTATCATACCATGTCTAATTCCAAAAGGAGTTGCGAAAACCATTCTGCAAGCAAAAATGAGATTCAAAATCTTTCTGTTGAATAATGGGAATGATCGCGAGACCAGTGGATTCACCTCTGCAATCGATTATGTTTCAGCCATCGTCGATGCATGCAACGATTCTCTGCGAGCTTCTGGTATGCAAGCCCCGGAAAACTGGACTCAATATGTCACACATTTGGTTTATCTGCGAGGATGCGCTATCGAAGTTGATGTTTTTGAATTCAAGAAGAGGGGCATAGAGTGTATTGGAATAAGACCGGATGACATGGTTTATGATTCGAAGGCATTGGAGAGAGTATTAATGGGTCTCTGTCATGGACCAAGAGCATTGCAACGTAGAGCATCTGTACAGATTTGAAAACCTCCGATTTGATAGCAAATAATCTGTCCACAGATTGCCATGCATGAATCACTCACCCACCTTCTTTGAACTGCAAGCCAAGATCTTGATCCGATCCGCCGTCACCGTCTCGTTGTCAAACTTGAAAGTCGCATTCTTGAGAATAAACGTCCACACTTCATCACACGATCGATACACGTTCAAATTCCCCTATCGTCAGCTAGAACTTCGCGATCCATACCTTGAAGGACAGTCTGCTTTTGACGTTGTTGGCGAGTTCATCGGTGATGGCTTTGTCAAACTGGATTAGAAATCAAATGCAAGGAGAGTACGTTGGCCAGCACTTTGAGAGCGAGTTGAGGATCAACCTGGCCTGAACTCACCAGCTCATCGAGTGCGTCTGTCAAGGCGATGCCTATTGAAGTTCGTCGGTACAGTTCATAGTAGTGCGTCGTAGTCATGATGGGGAAGAAATTGGAGAAAGTGCGTTTCAAATATGGGCCGCGGACGGCAGCCTGTCTTACTATACTGCGTAATGGCCTTCATCCAGCTTGGTGCGCTCCCTTACACTATCAAAAACCCATCCTAGTGTAACAACTCGCGGCAACTTGGGACGACTAAATGAGAATTTTCAATCAGTAGAGTACCTGGAAAGATCTTTACGGATCCGCAGCAGACTTGACCTGTCTTCTCCGACCACATGCGTAATTTCTGCATCCTCCACAGATGTCAATCTCGCTCCACCAAACTCCAGATAGATCCTCGCAGAGTACAAACTAGATTCCCTTCCCCCTCTTGCACAATCCCCATCGATGTATACCACACACCGTGCAAACATATTTCCCAGCGATTCCGTATCTAATTCCACTATGACTCCATTCGTTCCGTGCGATCTCATCGCCGACATGATCTGAGTTAGCTTGTCTAATTTCACGACTACCTTCTCTAACTCATTCTCATCAAGAGGCGTCGTGTAACTATCCCCAAATTGATCTGTATTTGCCTTTGCATATTCTTCTATTGCTGGAGGGAGAAATAAGACATATCGTGGTTCAATGGGCAAAGCAAATCCCATTCGAATCGAATCGAAGATCCATTTCGGATAAAGAAGATTGTACGTTCCATTATGGATCAAACTGCGTGCTTTGAACAAGTCTAATTAGCAACGAGTACCAGGAAAATACTTGGTCTGTCGGCGATGATTGTGATGTGCCTTCGAGCATGTTCCGATTGAAAGATCGACCCTCCATGCTTTTTGACGAGTTGCTCTAGATCCTCTTTCCTCGTATACTCTGTTCCTTGTGCACCAGTCAGGATATCTATATCAGCACAACTTTTGGCGGTCGTACAGAAATTGTGTCCAGAAAACGTCGAGGACGTCTGGTCAACATGCACCAATGCACTATCCCCGGCAATCTCCAATTCCTATATTAGCATACATCGCCGTGACGAACCTTCTTCTGCCGTTTATTCTGCCTCCGCTTCTGAACAGACCTACATTAGCAACATCTAGCAAATACTTACATCTTTTCTTCCCGCTCCTTCTTCTTTTCATTCGCAGATGTTTGAAGTTCCTTAAAACCTATGTAAGTTTGCCGTGAAGCTCTGTACCTTCACGAGACAGCGCACTCTTCCAATCTTTATCCTCTCTCAATCGCTGAAACCTGGGAAATCTCAAAGTCACCCCAGCCTTGAATCGATCTATCTCAGCCTTGAACGCTGATGCACTACCTGTATCTGTGACCTGCGCCGCTTTAATTTGCACCACGACGGAACTAATTAGCACTAACACGAAAGACCATACTCATCCGGTCGAATCCACTGATCGGGTTTTTCGTAATCCCTTTCAAGTTCCATGAACTCCGTTGAGGAAGGATTCCTCGAACTCCAATCAACCCATTTCCCATCCGTTTTATGTCTGAATCAGTATCATCGCGCGAGATCAAACCTGATTGTAGCGTAATCATCTGCGGTAAACCCGCCTCCAACTTTGCAAAACGAAAGAAATCTACGTCAGATAGAACATACGGGACAAACTTCATGGTTGGTGGATCGTCGTCCACACGGAGACCGCACAGGAACGACGAATGGATCCCTCCACGTCTGCCTTCTCCGAAATATGCGCCAATCACCAGGACATCCAATTCCTGTCCAAACTCCATCATGTATTCCGGTTTCACCTTGATCCAACTGTCTACTCTGGCACTTGGCTCGTACGGACTGTTGGGGTCCTGATGTCAGAAAGTTCAACTTTTGGTGTACCTTGACAACTAACCCTTCTGATCCCACTTCAACAATCTGCCGCAATTCGTTTTCAATATCTTGCACAGTTTGCGCCGTCTTGTACGTATGTACCTCGAATCTGCGCTCCACAGGGTTGATGATTCGGTGAAGTGCATTTCGTCGTTCGTTTAACGCATACCTCGTCAAAGACACTCCATTGAGATAGAGAATATCAAAAATAATGTCTATATTAGCTTATAGACACAGGCCCCTACATAACGGTCGTATGCCGTCTTTTGAATGCTGGCTTTCCTTCTCGGTGAGCGCTGCGGTTTTCAGGTTCCCGAAAGGGATAAGTGCTTTATTTACCGGGTCCCAAACGATCATTTCGCCGTCCAATATGACACTACGTCAGCATTGCCATGAGATGACATACTCTCTGCATTCCGGAATGAACGCTTCTTTCAGATGCCGTGTAAGCGAACTGTCCTGATCATCGAAACTGCTTCCATACAGATAAGTATACTCCTTCGCCTTGCGAGAGAAAAAGCGAAACTCTTTTCCCCGTTTGTGCAACTGTATCCTCTCTCCATCTAATTTCTCTTCAATCCAGAAGGGGGTCTCTCCTCCTCCCATGGCATTGACAACCTGCTGCAAATCCCTCTTACTGAAATTTGCGAGTTGCGGTTGATAACATTGAAACAATTTGATGTCGGTATCTTTATCCTGCAGTCGTGTTTCAGGATCGTATAATTCCCAACACACCTTACGCAACGAACTTGTGACATTGAACAATTTATCTGCATCGGGATGCCAGCAATCAAAGAATGTTCGTTCCGTCGCACCAACTCGCATTTGTCGAAGAATAATGCGAACGAGCCATTTCAGTTCTTGAGGATTCATGCCACGATAAAACTGCATCAAAATAGGCAATTGATCCTTCTCTTTTGAGACAGCACTCAATCGATCCAGCAGATTGTTCACTTCCTCAATAGTCATGTTCCCGAAATCGTCTCTGAATGGCCGTTTCGAGAGAATTTCAAAACATCGTCCAGCAAAATCTCCAACCGACTTTCCTTGACCCGGCAACTTCCACTTTGTCATCGCCAACGCATCTTCAGAGTCTTTGCCAATTCCCATGATCGACACCAACATCTTGCCTAAACTCGCTTCTTTGAGGCCGTACATCGGTCGGTCTTTGTCTCTGTCTGGCATAATCAAGCGAAATGCAGGATAAATATCCGGCCCAACGTCATTCCTCCATCGTTGAATGAAGCGTGTGATGATATTCCTCCGTGCTTCTGAAGACGATTGTATGGATCCCTGGCGACCACGAGGTTTGTGTTGGAGGTCGACCAGCGAGTCAAACAAGCACACCAGCTCTTGGAACTTGAGTGTAGGATGAGCATTTCGAGGGCGGTTTGGGTATTCTGCTTCCAGTTGGTCTGCACGAGACAGCAATGCTGAGGAGATGTTGGCATCGTCTTCTACGTCTGACATCTTGCTCCGTAGCACGAAAGCCGCCGCTAGTTTGAAGATCAAAGGAAGATCGGCGCTGATGCTTTCTGTTGCATCGCGATTGGTCCGCACTGGATGCATTCTGAATTTGACGGCCCGCTACATGCAGTCCCAGGCCGTCCGGGCTGTCCGGCGATAGTTTCTATTTCCGGACACTTCACTTAAATACTCCGTGTTCCTTTCAAGATGGCCCTTTGAATCGTTAGTTTCTGAATGGTTCTGAATGGAAGGAGCTACGGTGAGAGACAGAGTCAAGTCACTTGAGAGCAATGCTCAAGGTTCATCCTCGAAATCTCAATTGAGTCCAAGGTGCACCGCCTGATCCGGAGTCCGGCTAATCTTCAGAACCGTCAATAGGAGTACGAATACGCGACGAACAGCGACTTCCCCCATCAAAGCGGATCCCTCATTTGCACAGAGAGGTGCTCTACTGTCGTTTCAGAAACGCGCTGATACGAATGGGTCTACACGGTTGGAACCTATTCAGCGGACAGAGTCACCCAAACCCATCCTCCCGAATGACCAGTTTGGATCGAGGCGGCTCACAACCTCACCTGAATCAATCAAAGGAAACCCACAAAGACCCCATGCACGTAGTACACCGGAGCGAACACAATCTGTCGGTGCTTTGGCAGCTGCTTCACTCGCTGCACGAAGGGGACTGCAAAATTCAACAAGTCCCACCAAGAGTACCACTTTGAATACCGCAACAGCAAATGGTCTGAAACCATCACTACAGAAACCAACCCAATCTTCAAAAACATCGGATGTCGAACTCGCAGCAGCAAAAGCCAGTGTTGAAAGGTCCACTGCGCGAGCTCCACCAGAAATCATTGCCCCAAAACCCATTCGACTAGACAATTTCAAAATGGATTTAAACAGCAATGAAGTTAAAACTACACCTATTATCGATATGCGTGGAACGGTAGCTGCTTCCAGGGCAGTGCATCAGAAAAATTCGTTGCCGCTGCCGACTTCACCTTCTATTAGAATGTCGCCGGAAGGGTCTTCTTCCATTGCCGCACGCGCCGTCTCCGGACGAGTACTACCAAGTCCTTCACCAATCTCAGAAAAAGACAGAGAATCAAAGTTCGGAGTAATACTCAGCAGAACGGTATCTCCTGCACCAGAACAACGATCAACCACACCCCACGATTTTGGTTCAATATACTCTCTCCCCCTTGCTACTCTATCCGAACCATCTCTCCCAACAACAAATCTAAGTGCCTCTACTTCAGCCGGCAAAGCGTACAAAAATTCCAAACTCGGTCCAAAAGTAAACAGACCAAGTCTAGGTCCTCGTCATTCATCATCTGACAACTCCCTTGCAGACCACGGAGCCGCAACGGCATTTTCCTCACAAACTTCCAGCGCAGTCTCACTTCCACTTTACCCAGCTGAGCAAGATGGCACGCGGAAACGACCTGTACATCTGAAATCCACTCTCCGCAAAGAACGGAAACCTGACAAAGACAAGAACCAGAATGTGATTGGACCACAATTTCTTTCCGAAGTCGAAAGAAAGAGATATGAAGGGGTTTGGGCATCTAATCATCAACAACATAGTTTGGCGTTGTTGTCTGACGATGCGGATTATATAGACGATCTCATTGTCCGCGAGTTGTGGGTACGAAGTAAACTTTCCCGCGAGATTCTCGCACATATTTGGTATTTTCCTCCACTACTTTGCTAATTAGGGATTTGGTGGATCATCATAGAAAAGGCAAATTGACGAGGGAGGAGTTTGTGGTCGGCATGTGGCTTATTGATCAAAGCCTGGCGGGGAGAAAGTTGCCATTAACTCAAATACCTGCAGAGGTCTGGCATTCTGCACAGAGATTGACAACATTTACTAAAAATTCTGCGTAGTGTAGTATCAGAGATACCTGGTTAGAAGACTGAAGTAGATAATTTGATAAGATCGACATCTGCATTTTGAGTGATTCCTGCCGTCAACACACCATGCTACGACGGATTCGCCCGAGAGTAATCCCATCAACATTCATCCGCTATGCGTCAAACAAGCCTCCTCCGCCTCCAACAATCACACATACACCCGTAACAGGCGAAAAATCCATCCCCAATCCAGATCAAACGACAGCCCATGTCCCAGCAGCACCTCCCGTCGAAGACCATGCTCCCCTTCCAGCCGACATTGTCTCTGGTGTTCCAGAAGACTTACATCGGAGAACAGTGAGAATATACAGACCTGCCAAGAGTGCGATGCAGAGCGGATTACACGGGAATTTGTACTGGAGGTTGGATTGGGATGTTCGAGCGGAGGACAATCGATGGGAACATCCCGTCATGTATTGGGCTGCTAGGTATGTTGTCTGTTGGGTGTGCTAATGATAGTGGCGATTATATGCAGGCTACTAGAATGGCATTTGAGACTAAAGAGGCTGCTATTGCGTTTGCCGAGAAGCAAGGTTACAGGTTCGTTGATGATGCTGATTGTAGGGTGGGAGTATTACATTCAGGAACCGCACAACAGGCAGTTCAAGCCCAAGGCGTATGCAACAAACTTCGATTATTGTATGTCATCCTATTATTATACTGACCTAGCACCTTCCAAGCTCAAAGTCATCATCACAAAGTAGTTATATAGACAATGATACAAATACACAACTGTTGCTAACGAATCTTGTCCAAACGCTTCTTGTCGATGTGAATGTGAATCCCAGAACCACGGTAATCGCTCTATCGTTAACCTCAACTTCGAATAGAATACCTTGTTGGTAATTTGATCCAACTTCTTCTGTGCTTCAATCTCGGTTTGAGTAGCCAGTGCCAATCCCTTCGGTCTCCCGGTTGTTTCCCCCGACGTCTGGAGATTCGCATTACTATCCTTCTCAATCTGCACATCTTCCTCATCCTCCTCAAACGAGTAAGGACTCATCACATTAATCGTGGAGTTTCTGCGCATCCTTCACACCACCAATCCTTCCACTCCCAGGTTTATTCAAAGCACCATTCCCTTGCTGCGCTGAATCCTCCGCATCCTTACGATTCTTCTCACGCTCATCCCGTTCTATTTCATGTCTTTCCATAATATTGCTCTGTCCCTCTTCAGTCCTCGTCTTGCTGTTAAACAGATTTGACATGTGCCGCAAAAGTTAATTTGCTCCTGAAATAACCATTATTTCGCGACGACTCTTGAGCCCCTGAAGCTGGACCCGCCACCACCAGCGGTCCGCACTTTTCAGGAATCCAGAGTTTCAAAGTCTCAAGGATTCCAAGTCAGAGAGATGCCGTCGCTACGGCTGTAGTACTGCATCAGAGGATGTGCGGAGATTTTCAAATGGACTCAGGAAGCATCAGCGAGGTCGCTCAAGGTTTCGGGTGCCAAGCGCGGTAGTTGTGTATCCTTCAATTCTACATGATCTAGATCAAATTTATTTCTTGTCAGGGAATCATCTGACAGATCTCACAAGTCCTTGAGTCTGAGATCGCAGATGAAGTTCATTTTTTGATGATTCAGATGATTGGAAGCGGCATCTTCCGCAGAGGTGATATGTCCGGTTAATTCCGCCATGTGCGTTATATTTCGTGTATTCTTAT
>Ga0335073_10006690_pt1 | contig 16202 bp, 3 predicted proteins | sample Lox_Sample_22_FD_207093 | JGI IMG/M metagenome (GOLD analysis project Ga0335073, IMG submission 207093) | Soil microbial communities from Loxahatchee National Wildlife Refuge, Florida, United States - Lox_Sample_2.2 | ecosystem: Environmental > Terrestrial > Soil > Wetlands | place: USA: Florida... | reverse complement strand
GGTGGGCACGCTGATCAAATACCAAACCGTGGTATAAGGTGCGACATTGTTCGTGACGGGCGTGTCCTGAGTCAGGTAGCCCGCCTGTTCGGTATAGGTCGCAGGATGAGCGCTTACGAAAACGCTGACGGTGACTGGGCCGTAATAGCCGAATGTATTGTTGTTGGTCACATCGATATCAAAAGAGGCGAAGCCGGAATAGTTGGTTCCACCAACCGCACCATTGGTCGGGGTAAAGATAGCGATGCTATTGCTGAATTGTCCCTGATTGGTGTAGGCACCCAGGACATTTGTCAGATAGACGATGCCGTGGATGGCGTTGGTGGCCCAGAAACTCAGATTCCCGGTCTTGCCGAACAACTTCTGCAAATCCACGCCCACAGGTGTGTTCGTCGTGGTAATGGCGTGAGGGCCAGCCAGCCAGTTGTCAAATTCCTCGAGTTCGGAGTAACCGGAACTGTCGGGCTGATAATTGTTATATAGATTTGTGACGGCCTGGGCGTACGTGATTTTCCAGAAATCCGGGATGCCGTCCTGGGCGTTGTATTGGAAGATCAAATTCGTGCTTACGGTCGGGAGGACGCCAGGCGCAGCAATGATTCCGCCGGCCTGATTACGGACATTTTCAACGATTTTGGTTTCGGCAGGTTCGCGTTTGAACATGGAGACGCCGGCAAAATCCAGGACTCGTTCATAGGCCTGATAGGCTTCGTCAACGGAGACAGGCGGCAACCGGAATTGATTGGTTGCGGTATAGAGATTGGTCAAACCGTTCCAATTGGTGAACATGTTCCATTCTGTGTCCGCGCCGTTCAAGATACCGTTTTGGTCGCTGTCGATGAAATTATTTGTCTGGAAGAGATACGTGGTATTGGTGCCGCCCCAGAAAGCGATGTTGGTCGTGATGGTATTGGGGCCGGCGATGAGATAATTGCAAACGAAATTCAGACAGTTGGTGAAACCGGCCAGATTGTTTGTGATGTCGTCCGCAGTCGAATAGCCGGCGTTGGTGACCCAGTTGTAGATGACGTTGTTGACGAAATCGAGGCTGATGTTGTCGCCGAGGCGCGGGCTGCCGGTGTAATTATCGGCGAAGAGATTGTGATGCAGGCTAATGGTGCCGGCGCCGTAGCGCACGAGCGCGCCGTTGGGTGCAGGCAGGCCGGGCGTCGGAATGCTATCGGAGAGCATGGACCATTGAACGGTGACATTGCTGGAGTTCAAGATGGACACATCGTTATTTGAACTCCAGAGGGCCGAAATATGGTCTGCGATGACGTTGGAGACAGTGTTGAATTGCAGGCCATCGCCGCCGTTGCCGGCTTCGACCAAACCGGGGAGCGAGCGGGTCACGGCAACGCCGGTAGGATTGCCGAGCACATTAGCATTGTTGTAAAGCGTGGTTGTGTTTCCTGCCGGGGTGACTTCAGTGAGGGCATTATCTGCCACAAACAAATCACCGGCATTGTTAAACGCGATAAAGTTGATATTGGGAAAATTGTTGCCAATGAGGGTTTCCGCTCCGCCCGGGGTAACTTCGTAGAGAGAACCATTGGGCTGGGTGCTCGCCGATACATAAATGTTGCCGCCGGGGCTGATGGCAATGCCATAAGCCTCAGGAACCGAACAAAAGGCGGCTCCTACCCCGTCGGGCGTGTACTTATAGATGATGCCTGGCGTTTCATCCGCGGCATAAAGGTTTCCGGCGCTGTCAAATGCGAGGCCAATAGGAAACACCAATCCAGAGGCGAAAACTGTTCTTACAAAGTTGGTAGTATATTTATAGATTAGCCCGGCGTTCGAGTCAGATACGAAAATGTTACCGGCCTTGTCGACAGCAGTGTCAGAAGGGGAATTCAAAGTCGAATCAATGACTGTCGAAACTCCTGCCGGGGTCACTTCATAAAGGTCCCCGTTGCCATAATAATATCCCGAAGCAGCAATATAAAGATTCGTGTTTGCATCGAAGGCAATACCTTCCGGGCCGGTTCCATAATTTCCGGGACCGTATTGTCCCAAATAAGCCCCGGCTGGCGAGAATTCATTAATATCGGCAGGGGGATACCAGTTTTGCACCAGGACATTTTGCGGCGGCACCATATAATTGGGCCGGAGACGGAGATAGCGGATAACCACATCATGCACATTCGTGGACAACACCAGTGGCGCGTCGGCGATCGTGACACCGCCTTCGGGAGCAGTTTGTCCGAGGATGCTCAGATCTGAATTTGTAACAACGATCGGCGTTTGAAGATAGATCACACCGGATGTATCGAAAATAATCGTACGATTCGTGGAACCGACGGCGTCGCGCAAAGTACCGGGGCCTGAATCATCCAGGCTCGTGACATGGTAGACCGTATTGTTGGTGGAACCATTTCTCCAGCTTCCACCGAGTGCGCCGGCACCGGCGCCTTCGGCGCCCGGAAAGGCGGGGAAGACATTGTTTGTGTCAATGACGGCGAAGATGGTGAAGTGGATCAAATTTGTGGTTTGGTTTGGAACGCCCAAATACCAGGTTGCCTGCAGGTTCGTAAGGGCGCTATTGGTATGGATTTCGATGAATTCAGGAGTTGTGCCCGGTTCAGCGCTGCTTTGGAAGAACGGCGGGGCGAACGGCGGAGCGTTTGTCTGCACGGTCAAATCGCCGTTGCCGGTGAGATTGTACAATTCGAAATGGATGGAACCGACGTAGTTGGTGATTACAACGCCATTGGTATTAATCGTCACTGGATTGGTGACATTGAAGAAGAAGAAGTTCGTCAATGCGGCGCCCGGACCGGCGGTGAAATCAAACGGCACACCATTGGTCAATTGAATGAGCGACAGGGTGTTGGTTGTTCCTGACCCCGTCGGACTCAAATCCAACTCCTGCGCCAGGACGGTATAATTGACGGCATGGGTGTCGCGGTTGAAGACGCCCAGGTACCATCTGCCGACCGAGAGCGGCACGGGCATGGAATTGGTCAGCACATAGATATTTTCATTGGCGTTGCCGCTGTTGTAACTGCCGTAGTCTGCGCTGGTCAGAGTGGGCAACACTCCTTTGCTGACGACGAGGTCGGCGTTGCCGTTCATGCGCAGAAGCTGGAAGGTCGCTTCGTACGCATTGGTGGAGGTCACATCAAAGCTGAAGTAACGATACGAATCGTTTGTGGCCAGGGTATCGTTGTACGGGACGTCGTTGGTCAGGCCCATGATGTTAAAGTCCACCTCGAAGACGGCGGACGCGGCATGGGGACCTGTGTTTTGCAGGCCGATGTAATAGGTCTGGCCGGGAACGATATTTGTCGGGGCGTCGATAAGGTTGGTGGTCAACGCCTCGCTTCCGAACGTTCCGTTGAACATAAATCGGTCGGGCGGCTGGGAACCCACAGGCGGAGTGGTCCCGTTAAAGTACACGTTCAGCGGCTCTGTGGACGAATCGAGAATGTTCGTGGCAACGCTGGCCCAGATGGGCACGGGCACGGCCAGGGTGATGGTTTGGCCGGGTGGAATAGTAACGGGGGTCTGCTCCTGGGAGCCGATTGAAACCGGCGGCGGGGTATTGGACTCCAAAATGAACTGCAACTGCCAGCTCAATAAATTCACATTGGTCGCGAGAACGTTGTTGCGAGTGTCCCAGATTTCGAGAGTCCAGACGCCATTAGGTGTTTGGCCCTTGACTTCATCCAGCGCCTGCTCGGGCAGGTAATACAAATTGCCGAGAGGCGCTTCGCTGACTCCAAAGGAATCGAACAACATGCCCGGCTCAATGCCCTTAACCTGTATCGGAAGTTCATTGGTTTGCGCCAGGAAGGTGACGCTGCCCTCCTGCCAGGTGTCATTTTCACCCAGAATGGTATTGGTCATGTTGCCCACAACCACCTGGGCCTCGGCCAGACTCAATGGCGGCGTGACGGCGGGATCGAATTTTCCAAGCAGATGGTTCGTCGTGTAGGCGGACACGGTATAGATCGCAGCGATCTCGGCGTCGGACAGGGCGCGGTTGTAAATGCTCATTTCGTCCATAAGCCCGCCGAAATAATTGTTGGTTTCCAGGCTCATGTCTTTGCCGAGCAGAACGTCGCCCGTCGTTTTGGGGATGATGTTGATGCCCCAATTCGTCGTTGCCACGTTTGTGCCGTCATAGAACAGCATGGCGGTGCCGGAATTGGTGTCGTACGTGAGAGCAACATGCTGGAAGACGTTGCTTTGGATGAGATTGGGTCCGGAGTAAATCCAGTGCGAGCCGTTCGTGATGTCCACCAGGTTTGCGAAAAGGCAACCGGTGTTGGTCATAATGAGATTTGTCGTGCCGGGCACGTTGGTGACGGAGACCCAGAATTGGACACCGTTGGTCTGGAGGTTCGTCACTTCCACGACGCCATACATGATGTTGGTCACAGGACCGCACATGATGCCGCTATTGTCCGCGAGCGCCCACAATCCGGCGTACTCGTTGGTAACGCCGAACATAAAGGCATAATTCCGCGTGGGATCATTGCAGTTGGTGGGTTGCATGAACAGCCAGTTGGTGTAAGTCACGTTGGTCAGACCGCTGGCATACGCAAAATTATTGGAGTTATCGTTGATAAAATTCGTCAACCCGATCCACAAATTGCGGTTCTTTCCGCCATACCCGGCGAACGTGTCAAAGACCCAATTCTGTTCATTGGCCGAATCCAGCGTGACCAGGTGACCGCCCAATTCTTCGGCCCAGGTTTCGGACGTGGTCCAGTTCGTCGGCCCCAGCAAATAATAATAATGATCTGTGCCGCGGTTCAGGAACGGTCCGGCGCGGATAGTGAGATTGGTGTCCGAACCGTTGGTGGGCACGCGGGCAAGCCATTCGACCAGCGGCATCTGATTTGCGAGGTTGGTCGGATTGATCCAGCCTTCCACGGTAAAGCCAGGGCCGGCGCCGACGTCCAGGTAAGACGATTGCAGTGTGACGGGCGCGCCACTGCTCTCGATGTTGGTGCCGCTGTTGGTATTGACTTCCACGAGGAAGGGCTGCTGACGGATTTGCACGTAGCTGTTTGTGCCGGCAAAGTCATATAGCTGGCCGTTATTTTCCATGGAAAATGCCTGCCCGACTTCGCCCGCCGGGAAGGTGAACCGGCCTATGAGCGAGCCGTTTTGGCCGCGTTGTTCGGCGTCGGAACTGTCGTTCGCATTGCCTTCACCACGCCACCAGCCGGCGATGCCCGGGCCGCGATACTGATAGGAGAAGGTGACCAGATGATTCCGATCGACGAAATTGGTACGAACGATGAGTCCGTAGCCCAGAGCCAGGAAATTGCTGCTGTTGGTATTGCTCTGGAAAGCGACGCCCGGATCCGAGATGACGCTGACTTCATTGTAGTTATTGGTGAAGGCAACGCCATTGGTCACCTGGGTCACCAGGTTAGTAGGCACGGTCCAGCCGCCGAAGGGATCGAAAATGTTTGTCTGGGCGAAGTAATCGCCGTTGGTGGCGAAGTCAAAATTGCCGAAGACGTAATTGGTGCCCAGACTGCCCATGTCGAAGGGCGGGATGGCGAATTTAATGGGTGTGACGGTGAGATTCGTATCGTCGGTGAATGTGAGATAATTGAAGCTGGGGAAAGTGCCATTGATGGTATAAGTCCAGGCATCACTACCGGCGCCGTTCGTATTGCCGAACTGGTTGACGATGAATGTCACGTAGGTTGACGTCCCGGGGCCAAAGCTCACCGTAACGTTCGTAGTCCCGCTCATCATTTGAGAATTGAAGAGCAACGTTCCGCCTGAATTGGTTGTGAACGTCGTTGGATCGTTCCCGTAGTAGATCGTCAATTGGTCCGGAATGGTATACGCATTGAAGAAGACCGATAACGAACCGGAATTATTATTCAGGTTATAGGAATTAGTTTGCGGCTGGAAACTGCCGTTCGCTGTGGTCGTGCCAATCGAATTGGTAATATAGAACACCCCGCCCGCGTTTGTGGCGCTGGGGCCGCCGCGATTTTCCATGAGCAGAATGCGCTGGCCTTCGGGACTGATGAGGGTAAACGCCAAATCCGAAATTCGCGGATATTGAACCACAAAGCCGGCATTGACCGAGGAAATGATGTTGGTGTTGCTGATAAAGATTGTCGTATTGGTCGAGGAAGTAACCGCGTCGTTGATGATCGGGACGACATTGGTGGAGGTAAAGAGCGATGGTTGAGGCGGCGTTCCCGGACCATTGAGCAAAGCCTGCAGATAAATGGTTTGGGCAATAGCGTTTGGATTATAGAGGCCAATGTAATAGGTCTGCGGCTCCAGCGGCGGCCCATAGGAGAGCAGCCCCCAGTCGCCGGCAAATGTTGGAAACGGAGCGGGACCGGGAGGCGGGTTAACCAGGTTCGTTTCCAACAGGTAATCTGTGAATGTCGGATAGCCGCCCGTGTTCAAATACATTTGCACGCCTGAGCCGCCCTGATTTGTAATCGAACCATAAAGCTCCATGTTGGTGTAGCCCTCCGGCACATCCAGATAGGTATAAAACCATTGGCCGGGCTGAACAGTGACGAAGATGCCGTGCTGCGGGTCCTGATATTTTTGCAGGAAGATAGAAGTGTTCTCGACCAGGCCGGTTTGTCCCAGGGCTGTGCCTTCCTGGGTCATTTGCCAAATGCCCTGGCCGGACGTGCCTACGTAGCTCTGCAGATTGCCTGGACCATCGGGCACACCGGTACCGGGAAATTGAGCCGGCTGTGAACTGTAAACCAATGTGTACGGCCCTGGCGGCGGCGGATTAGTGAGTGAATCGTGATTGTTCAGCACCACGGTCGTGCCGCTGTGAGAGAGGGAACCGACAAGGTCGCCGAAATTCTGGTGGAGGATGACGTTCGTCACGACCACGTTTTGGAGTGTGATCGGATACAGGGCCAAATAGAAAACGTATGAGAGGCCCGGATGCGTGGGCGTGCCGTCGGGAATGGCCGCGGGCACGTTGATGCCGCTGATGAACTCATCGCCATTTTGGTCCAGGCCGCCGAATGGAACATCGGTGAAGATCGGTATGAAATCGTACTCGACAGCCATGCTGCTTTCGGATTTGACGCCGATGTAATAGACTTCATTTTGCGGCACATTGGTGTAGGCGACGAAGTCCGTGCCGCCGGAAACCAGAGAAGCGCCGTCGCCATCCACGCCATTGACGCAGTTGGAGACTTCGACTGGATCAAGATTCAACAGATTGGCGGCATTGGGATCTGTTGTGCTTCGGGTGACGAGCAGGTCCATGTCCGCCCCGGGCGTTGTGGAATTTTCAAGGCTGTTTGCAAAAACGCCCATCCGGGGAATCGAAAGGGTGCTGGCGCCGAAGGTGATGAATGCGGCGTTGGTGAACGTGGTCAAATTGGTTACGACGTAGAAATGCCACTGATTGGTCATGCCTATGGTAAACTGGCCGTTTGTGCTATAGGCAACCGTGTTTGGAGTGAAACCGACAATATTGGTGCCCAGCAAGGGCGTGTTTGCGCCAACCGTTTGATTCAGCAATAAGGTATTTGTCTGCGCTGCGGAGATGTTCTGATCTTCGGTGGGGTTGGAGACGATGCCATTATCGACGACCGACATGGCATTGCTAATTTCGTTGTTGTCACCGGAGGAAATAACCAGCGCGAAATCCTGCACATCATTATTGGTCGCTTCGGGGACGGCATTCACGTTGACCCTGTTGCCGATGACAGTAACGGAATACTGGTAATCAGGCTCGTGGCTTATGTGATTCGTGGAATATGGGGCGATAAAAACATTTTGAATGTTATTGATGGCGTCCACTACGGGCGCATTGCTTGTGTTTTCAACATTGTTGAAGCCGGATGAGCCGATGTCATTTCCGTAATAGACGACGGACTGATTCACCAGGTCGGTGACGACCAGTTCAAGGCTGTTGACCAGCTTGATGGCGGCGGCGGGGTCTCCGGGGGGATCGGTCCATGCGAGAGTTGCGCGCAAGGGCAAAAAGTTTCCGAAATTATTCGTGCTGAGGGTGACGACAAATGTCTCGCTATCGCCCGTGGCCAGCGCGTTCGTGGCACTTTGATCGCGGAAAAACGTGGCGCATTGTGCATTTGCCCCGGCACCTGTGACACCCGTGATGGATGCGGGCAAAGAATTGGACATATTGGGCATGCCCCATCCTTCGTAATTGATGGTATTGTTTACCTGCACGCTATAGCCAGGCAGCGCGCGGGCGCCATTGACCAACATGGCTTTGAGCAATGCCGGGCTGGGGGTAAAGGGCGAGGAATATTGGTTGGTAAAATAGTCCTGAATCAGAGCCAGAAAACCGGAAACGGCCGGGGCCGACATACTGGTGCCGGTTTCATATCGATAATACCAGTCCTGGGGATAAGGCGCCATCTCCAGACTGTCGTTCATCCCCTGCAAGACCTGGTAATAGTCTCCATCCCAATTGGTTGTCTGGACGTCCACTATTAAATCGTAAGCCAGTGGGGACGACGTGACGTTGCTTGCCTCGACAGACCAGTCCACGTCTTCCGGGGTTGTGGCATTAGGCACAACGACGACATAATTGCTCCCCATATAATCGTAGGGCAGCGTGCTATTGGTCTGAAGATAAATAGGTATGGGGGGTAAAATCGGCGGCGAACTTTGGTTGGTTACCGTATAGATGATTACGTCGACGGCGTTGCTCGGCACAGCAAAAATAAACGGCGCAACACTGACTGCATTGCTTTGGAGCAAATCCGGGAAATCGTAGTACGTATTATTCGTGGGGTGATAATAGGCGTTGGTGTCCCATTGTTCCGAGCGGCAGGACACCACAAAGGTGCCGGGAGCGACGACGTCAGGTTTGAACCGGCCAAACGTGCCCTCGGTTCCGATGCCGACATTGCCATCACTCGAAGAACCCCAAACGGCGTTGGAATCACTTGTCTCTCCGAGCCACGGCTCGGAAATGATGACCTGGTTGGTGGCATTCCCGTTGGTGTCAGTGACCGAGTTGGTGATGGCGACGAGGTTGGTAATATAGCGCAATTCTTCCGATGCCCCGACGGTAATAACGTCTTTGGCTGTGCCGGGGGATTCGATACTATCGGCGCCGGAACCGTCGTCACCGGCGGCAAAGACAAATAAGACCGGTTGAGGGCCGGTCACAAACGGGAGCGAATCACGTGTGGCGGCATCGTAATTAGCGGCCTCGAGGTCATAGTCCTGGTCGCCGTTTCCCCAACTGTTGTTGGAGATGAGAATATTGGTTTCCGCAGCGGCGGCCTGAAGATCCTGATCGGAGTCCAGATAATTCATCGAGAGCATCTGGGCCATTGGCGCTTTTCCGCGGAATTGCGCGTTCGTGCCGGGCGATGCGGGGCTCGATCCGAGGTCCGAACCGTAGGCATTGGTCACTGTGGTTGATCCGGATCCATCACCGCCGATAATGCCGGCCACGTGGGTTCCGTGGCCGCTGGTATCGATTCCCATGGCTGGGTCATGGTAAAACACGCGGCTTGGGTTCCCCTTGCCTCTGCCAAAATCAAAATGGTTGGTATCAATGCCCGCATCGTTGACTTCGACAATCACGTTTTTACCGGTGAGATTCATGTAATTGGTCGCCGTAATGGAATCGGCTGCAACCTTCATGGTCGGGCGCGCCAGGTCATTGGCAAGTGAGCGGCGGTAGTAGGGTTCAACAATATGAACGCCGGGCAAAGCGGCTATGGCCGTCCAACTCGGGGGCGGCTCGACTTTAACGATAGGGTAACCCGCCGCCGAGTTTTCTTCGGACAAAATAATTCCACCCATTTTCTGGATCTGTTGGATGGTATCGGCTGCGTCATCGGCAAAAAGGCCTAGATTTAACTGCACTTGCGGGGGCAATGATTGGCCCGCCATGGAAAGCAGCGGGGACTGGACCTTATAATAGGGCTCGTACGGGATGACAGCCTGGACCAGCGGGCTGCCCGCCAGCGAATTGGCCACCGCTGCGGAAGCCCGCACGAGATAGGTGTTATTCGGAATATACGAAACGATTGCGGCGCCGGCAGCGGCCAGGAGCGCGTGAAGCGCGGGACTAACAGGTCCGCGCGCCTGGACCAGATACGCGCCCGGGTCACCCTGGGCCTGCAAATTCTTCGGAATAGCGGCGAGGTTTAATTTGGAATCGGTTTTGATGAACGCATTTTCCAACAAAATCGCGTGGGAATCGTGCATTAACCGGGCAAGCGAATTGGTCGTGTTGCTCAAACGCCACGCGAATTTATTGGTCAAAGCCGAGGCAGCAGCCGCTTTTGCGGCGGCGGCCGAGGCTGAAGCCTTGGCGGCGGATTGACTATGAGCGGATTGAGAGCCGGGAATTCGTCCATTTTTTGAGATTCGGCTTTGGAACAAGACAAAAAATACTCCTGCCATCAGGAGCAACAGGACACAAACCCATGTAAGCGGATACCGTCTCATTTACTGTTCTGGTCATTATTACACAAGCGATTTCAAAAAGCGAGTGTAAATACAAAATATGTACAACGAATCGTTCAAATTGAGATTTTTAGGAGCTGTGACGATTAGAGAATTGATAGTCCTCCTTAACCCCGTCAACTGTTTGAGTCTCGGGAACAGCATAATTTCAGTTGTTTCTATTTTATAAAGGAGAAACGGCGAAAGGTTACAAGTGACCGGGAACGGGGCCGAAGGTCATAGCACTAATGTTGACTTTTTTTTTGGAACCACTAAGGTGCGTGCGTTAACTGCCCGTTAAGGAAGCAGCAGCCTGATTTTGAAGGGCTGGGACCAAATAGACAAGTTTATTTTTATGGCCGCAAAAACCGCTGAAAAATCCATCGAGAAATCCGTCGAAAAACCCTCTGAAAAAGCCGTAGAGAACAAAGCCGCCGCGACTCGCGCCCGTGAGCTGGAAGCGGCAATTTCAACGATTACAAAAAGTTATGGCGATGGCGCGATCATGAGGCTGGGTGACGCACACGCGCTCAAAAAAATAGAAGTGATCCCCACAGGGGCGCTGGCGGTTGATTTGGCGCTGGGCGTGGGTGGCGTTCCGCGCGGACGCGTCGTGGAAATATTCGGCCCGGAATCGTCGGGCAAAACGACGCTGATGCTTCACGTCATCGCCAACGCGCAAAAATCAGGAGGCCTGGCCGCATTTATCGATGCCGAACACGCGCTGGATCCGGGCTATGCCAAGAAATTGGGCGTGAATTTGGATGATTTGCTCGTGTCGCAGCCGGATTCCGGGGAAGAAGCGCTGACGATATGCGACACGCTGGCGCGCTCCAATGCGCTCGACGTGATTGTGGTTGATTCCGTGGCGGCGCTGGTGCCCAAGGCGGAATTGGAAGGGGAGATGGGCATGGCCACGATGGGAATGCAGGCGCGACTGATGTCGCAGGCGCTTCGCAAGCTGACGGCAATTTTGAACAAATCCAGGACAACGTGCATTTTTACAAATCAATTGCGTGAAAAGGTGGGCGTCATGTTCGGCAACCCGGAGACGACGCCCGGCGGGAAGGCGTTAAAGTTTTACGCCAGCGTGCGCATAGACATCCGGCGCAAGGACACCCTCAAGGATGCGGCGGGCAACGCCGTAGGCAATCATGTGAAGGTAAAGATAGTCAAAAATAAAGTCGCCCCGCCCTTTGCCGAGGCTGAGTTTGACATCGTTTATAACCACGGCATCAACAAGGAAGGCAGCATCCTGGACGCGGGCGTGGAAAACGGGATTGTGGAGAAAAAAGGCGCCTGGCTGCAATTCGACGGCGAGCTGATCGGCCAGGGCAAGGAAGCCGCGCAGAAGGCGCTCGAGGAAAAGCCGGCCCTGGCGAAAAAAATCGTGGATGCGATTTGGGCGAAACGCGGGCAGAGTTGAGAAGGAAAAATTAAAAAGGAAAAAGGAAAATCGGTACGGAAGGCGTAGTGGCAGTGCGTGTTACGTGATGCGTCAAGTATGGCCCGCCCAGTGTCCCGCCTTTAGGCGGCTCCGGAGCACGCGCAACGGCTTAATGCGAGAGGGATTGCAGACATACGGGGGCGCCTCTGCCGCCCGTAACTACACATTTTGCATAGGGGTGGCGACGGCTCGCCGCCACGGTTCCGACCCCCGTTTCATTTTTTCTCTGTATAGGCGAGTAAACGAGTAAACGAGGCCGAGATTGGCCCGAGAAAAGTTGTTTTTATTTGGAAATTTGAAGGTTTTGGGGTGGTAAACGACGGAGGCTTTTTCTATATTGAAATTAATTCTTTTTGGAAAGTAACTGGTTTATGTGCCAATTGAGGGATCTTCACGGTGGCAGCGCCGCTCGCGAACGGGGCGCCAAGGCCGCAACGGTTTTTCACCATTTGCGAACATCAAACATTGAACGCCCAATGTTGGAATCCGAAATACGTCCGTCCGCAACGGCGCGACGCATCGCGGCAAGATGCGCCTCCCGCCTGATTTGACGTCATACAATACTTGACGCGCCACGCAACGCGCACCACGCAAGCATTACGCGAAAATGACCCTGAAGGCCCAGCCTCTTCCGACTTCTATGCTGTCTCTTTAAGAATAGTCAGAAACTGCTTCATTGCCGGGGAAAGGACTTTGCTCTTTTTGTAGATGGCGGCGAGAGGACGATAGAAATCGCCATCTTCGATCGGCACAGCCACGAGAGTTTGCTTGGAAATTTCCTGCTGGACGGTGCCCATGGGCACGATGGAAATGCCGGCATCAATTTCAACAGCGCGTTTGACGGTTTCCACGTTGTCAAATTCCATCACGTGTTTCACTTCCACGCCGTGTTCCTTTAAAATCTTGTCGAGCGCCTTGCGGGTGGGGATGTCCGGTTCGAAGCCGATGATTTTCTGGCCGGCGAGGGCTTTGAGTTTGACGTCTTTCTGTTTGGCGAAGCCGTGGCTTGGATGGCAGATGAGTGTGAGCGGCTCTTTGCGAAGCGGGACAATTTCCAGTTTCGGCTCTTTGACCGGATAAGCGACCAGGCCGATGTCCACGACATTGCTCAGCACGTCTTCATAAACCTGATTGGCGCGGCGATATTCGACGTGGACGTTTACGGTCGGGTAATTCTTCATGAATCGCTTGATATAAGGCGGCAAATCGTGAAGGCCGATTGAGTAAATGGTGGCGACGCGGATGGTGCCGGATATAATATCCTTTAATTCCTGAAGTTTGCTGTGAAGCGATTCGTAAGATTGAATTATCTGTTTGCTGTAATCGTAGAGCGTTTGGCCTTCGCGGGTGAGGCGAAATTTCTTTTTGCTTCTTTCTATGAGCAGCGACTTGAAGGTGCGTTCCAGAGCGCTTATTTGCTGGCTGACGGCGGATTGTGTAACTCCGTTGATTTGAGCAGCTTTCGTAAAACTTTCGGTTTCGGCCAGATCACAAAATACTTTCAGACTTTCGATTTGCATATATTCAACATTACATCAAAAAATCAAATTGTCAGTCAATAGAAGTATTATTTTTTTTTTACTATTCAAAAGCAGTCAAAATGGCCCGAAAATAGACCCGATGAGTCGATTCTCTAATTCTGCCCGCGAAGGACGTGGCGCGCTTTGGTCAAAAGGTCGCGGCTCGTAAACGGTTTTTGGAGGTATGTCACGCCCACCAGTTGCTCGGGCGAGAGCATGCATCCGCTCATGCAGAGGATTTTCATGTTCGGCTGATGCTGGCGGGCGCGCTCGATTAATTCGCGTCCGCTCATCCCCGGCATAACCAGGTCTGTGACGAGCAAATCCACTTTGATGTTGTCTTGCGAGGCCAGTTCCAGGGCTTTTTGGCCGTTGCCGGCAGTCAAAACATTGTATCCAAACTCTCCGAAGATGGTCTCAGCCATCGTGAGGAGCATGTTTTCATCGTCCACGACCAGTATCGTTTCCTTTCCGTGCAACTCGGCGTCCGAAACCGAGCTTTGACTGGCCACCGTCTTTTCAGCAGGCAAATAGATCCGGGCGGCGGCGCCGGCGCCGGGCTCGCTCGAAATCGCGACGCTCCCCCTGTGATTGCTGACAATGCCATAGACCAGGGCGAGTCCCAGGCCGCGATGCGGTGGTCTCTTGGTTGTGAAAAATGGCTCGAATACCCGGGAAAGATTCGCCGGGTCAATGCCCGTGCCGTTGTCGGATATCTCAACACAAACGTAGGCCCCGGCGGCAAGTTTCACATTTCGGTCCTGGGCGGCGGCGGTCAATTCGATGTTGCGGGTGAGGACACGAACCTGGCCGTTGCCGTTCACGGCCTCGACAGCATTCTCAAGAACCTTTGTCAAGGCCTGCTGCATTTTCGCTTCATCGAAACGCGCGACAAAAAGCTCTTTCTCGAGAGTCAACGTCCAGGAAACTTTGTCGCCGTGCATGTTCTTGAAAAAGTCCACGCACCGCGCGGCCACCGCGTTCAAATTGCCGGCTGAGACGCGGCGGCTTTGCTTTTCCTGCTGGCTGAAGACGCCCAATTCGTTGGAAATTTCCGCGGCGCGGGCGGCGGATTTTTCCACTTCCATGAGCGAACGGCGCCAGGGATGGCCTGGCTCGGCCTTGCTCAAAAGCAGCGAGGTGTGGCCAAGGACACTCGTCAGGACATTGTTAAAATCCAATGAAACGCTGCGCGCCAATTGCAGCGCGCAGTCGAGTTTTTGCTTGTGGATCAACGCCTCCGAATTTGAGTCTTTTTCGACGGTATTGGCGGGCGGCGCCTGCACAGGCGCGGGAGCAGGCACGGCAAACAATTGCAATACGAACCACTTACGCCCTTCCCGGTTGAACGGGCAAACGGACGCGGAGAATTCCCTGGTCCCGCCGTCGGCCGCTCGAAATTTCAACGGGACCATGGCGGCGCCCGGCTGCTCCGAATGCGAAAAAAATTGCTCCACGGTTTGGCTGTTTTCTGAAGACCAAACCGTTGACAAAGGCGCCTTTTTGCCGTTGACCGCGTCTCCAAAGACAGTTGATGCCGAGGCATTTGCGAGCACGATCGCCCCGCCTGCGTCCACCAGCAATGCCGGCCACGCAGCGCTATCAAGTCCAAAGACAATTTCAGCACTCACAAAAGATCTAGACTACCTGTTTTAAAATTAAATTCAAGACGCGCCTGCACATCTCACGACTGGTTCCCGCGGACACCGCGCCTCCCGCGCAAAACAGCCATTTCCGTTCCACATGTATTGGCTAAAACACGGCGTTTTAAGCGCTTCATGAGGAAAACAGCCGACGGGAACGCTGTGTGAGGACACACGCGGCCTGCAACGGTGGACGGATTATTGCTTTCGATGTTCGCCGCTCGGCGTTCGATTTTCCTTGCAGGCCGTGTGCCCTCACTCGGTGTTTCGGTCGGTTCACGGAGACTTATCTTTTGAACACCCTCATCTGCCCATCCGGAGGATTCGCTAACTCGACCGGAAATTTCATCCTTCCAAAACTAAAGTTTCATGCGTGAATTTCACGCCTGAAGCGTAAAATTTTTGCGCCGGGCATAAATTGGCGGAACAGGAAAATCACATTTTATTGGATTTTTATCATTACCATTAGCTGGAATCAGAAATGCTTGGCGGTTAAGGTCGCGGTCAAGCCTGACAACGGAGCGTCGAATGCGAAATGACCCGGCCCGTCCCGGACATGCATTGTTAGACAGCCGGATTATCGGCCAAAGAAGTATGCGTGCAGGCGCGCACGGCTCTGCAGCTTGACAGAATTAAAATGCTCGTAGAATGTAAGCAATACCACGCGAGAATGGAATGCCATGAGAAAAACCACCGTAATTATGGCGATCGCCGCCTTCTTCATTATCTCAGCACACGGGCAGGGCTTCCTGAATTTAAATTTTGAGTCGGCCCAAAACCTGACAAATGACGAGTATGACGAGTACATCCCTGTTTCAAGTGCTCTACCAGGCTGGACTGCCTATGACGCCGACGTGGCTCTATCTGATGTGTACTATACGAGCAATGCTTTTTCTGGCTTTTACACATCAGTCGAGTTGGTCGGTGGCAGCCTCGCGCTCAGCGGAGATTTTAGCGCTGCGTTGGATACAGGTGCTTCAATCAGCCAAACGGGCCTGGTACCAGCCAACGCAGAATCTCTCCAATTTGATGCCAGCTCGTCTGCACTGAATTTAATTATTTCTTTGGGCGGACAGAACCTTACATACTCAACGCTCTCCACAGGCCCCAATTACACTGTCTATGGCGCAAATATACCAGCCGCATTGGATGGGCAGATGGAGACATTGGATCTCTTTCTTA